>Ga0075421_100001854_pt1 | contig 24968 bp, 23 predicted proteins | sample SoiMetdeltSBSDD5_FD_75292 | JGI IMG/M metagenome (GOLD analysis project Ga0075421, IMG submission 75292) | Bulk soil microbial communities from a Populus tree surrounding site in Tennessee, USA - Soil MetaG P. deltoides SBSDD5 | ecosystem: Environmental > Terrestrial > Soil > Tree plantation... | reverse complement strand
CCCCGTTCCGACTTCCCGCTGGTCGAGCGATCGCGGTCCACGTCCGCCGTCGATGACGTCCCGGTCTGGGTCATACCGTGCATCACCGTCCGGAAGGGATACCGCGGCAGAGGCGTGGCCATCGCGATGATCCGCGCGACCGTCGCCTATGCCGCCAAGAAGGGCGTCGCCGCGGTCGAGGGTTACGCGCGTCCGGACGGAAAGCGTATCCACGACGGCTCCGCGCATATGGGCACGGAGTCGATGTTCCGCCGGGCGGGCTTCACGCGCATCCGCGGAGTGGTGCCCGGCCTCCCCCGCTACTACGCACCGCGCGTGACGATGCGTGCGACATCCGGAACGAAGCCACGAGCCTCGTCGGCAGGGGTCCCGATGCGTCCGAAGCAAGGGGCATCCTCTAGCGCCACCTGACCAGGCAACGGAGCGATCCCGATCGTCACGCAACCGACGCGTTCGCCCTAGAGGGCGCCCTGTGCCGATGGGACGCGGGTGTCAGCCCGCTTGGGGCACGCCCGCACACGTGACAGAGCGGACGCGATGGTGGCATGGTCAGCCCGCGGTGCCCGGCCGGGGCCGCACCTCACACGAACATTCCGATGAGATCAAGCGCGACCGAAGGAACGACTGAAACGAAGGAGGAGATATTGAAGAGCTTCGACACTTTCAAGGATCTCCAGGTGACACTCGACAAGGACCGCCCAGGCACGCTCGCGAAGGCCACGACGGCGATCGCGAATGCGGGCATCAACATCGAAGGCTTCTGCGAGATCGATGGCCAGTTCCACTGCGTGACCACCGACCCGACGGGCGCCAAGAAGGCGCTCGAATCCGCTGGCTACAAGGTCCGTGAGACCGACGTCGTCGTCTTCCCCGCGGAGGACCGGCCCGGATTCCTTGCCGACGTCCTGAAGCGCATCACCGACGACGAGATCAACGTCGGCGTCGCATACACGCTGGCGAACACGCGCATCGCGATCGGGGCCGACCAGGTCTCGAAGCTGAAGGATGTCCTTCAGGAGTTCGCGACGACCGCCACGCGGCGCCGCTAAGCGTTCGGCCCCGGCCGGGCCCGCGTTTCACTCAGCTCGCCCGCCGTCGTCGGCGCCCACGCGACGTTCTGACACCGCGGGCAGTACCAGCTCTTGCGGAACTCGTTCGGGTGATAGCCCCACGCGACGGCCGTGCCGCACACGTGGCAGGGCAGTCCGGTCCGCTCGTCGACCCACATCGCTTCCGCCGCGTTCAGCGCGAAGCGCGTGCGTCGTTCGCCGCCGCCGCGGTTCAGCCGCATCAGCTTGCGAGCCTGCGCGACGAGACGCAGCAACGTCGCGTCGTCGAGCTCCCCGACCTTCGCCCAGGGGGACACGCGCTCGAGGAACAGCGCCTCGCACTTGAAGACGTTGCCGATGCCCGAGATCGTCCGCTGGTCGAGAAGCGCGGTCGCGATGTCGCGGTCGGGCGGGCTCGCGCGCAGCCGGCGAAGCGCCTCGCTTTCGTCGAACTCGTCGCGGATGATGTCCGGCCCGAGATCCGGCAGCACCGCGTGGAACGCGATCTCCTTCGTCGTCATCAGCTCGACGACCGGTGGCGTGAAGCAGGGTGCGACGAACTCATCCGTGCGGATGACGACGCGCGCGTCGGAGGGCGGCGACCACCACCGTTCGCCGGGCCGGTACACGTGCCACATGCCGGTCATCTTCATGTGCGTGTGCAGCACCACGTCGTCGTCGCCACGCGCGAACGTGATGAGCAGATGCTTCCCGTTGGATTCGACCGAACGGACGACGCTGCCGACCACCTCGAAGCGCGCCGCGTCCGAGCTCATCCGCGGCGCCACGATCTCGAACCCCGTGACGACCCGGCCCGCGAGGGCGCGTCGCAGTACGTTCGCGACGCGGTGGATCGTGTCTCCTTCAGGCACTTCGCTCCATCTCTCGCCTTCGGCGAGGAGACTCGCTCAAGGCTGGTGGTCTCGCTCGTCGCGGCACGCTCGCTTCGCTCGCTGACAGGGGCCCCTCCCCCTGACCGCTCCTCGCTCGTTCACTGTCGCTTCATGTAGCCGCGCGGCGTCCGCGCGAAGCCGGCCGCGCGGAGAGGTTCGGCCATGGGAGATTCGTCGACGGGAAGGCCATCGACCTCGTCGAGGAAGAATGGCGCACGGCGGTCAGGGCTCGCCTCCGCCGCGAGCGCCGTGGCGATGAGCCCGCGCGTCCGTGCCACCTCGTGCTCGTCACCGTCGGCGAACGTGAGCAGCGCGCGCTCGTCGCGTGCGAGCCACGCGGCAAGGGCGCCGTCGATGAGCACGACGAGAGCGCCGGCCGACCGCATCGGGCGCCGTCCCTCCGCGCGCTCGGGCCACGGGAGCGCGGCGCCGTACAGGTTGGCGGGATCCGTCGCCGCGAGCGTGACGACCTGCGTTCGGTCGCCCGTCTCGCGCACGGCGCGCAGGCGGTCGACCGCGCCGGGCAGGGCGAACTGCGTCGCGCCGCGGCCGGCAACGAAGTAGCCGCGGCGCACGCGACCGGCGTCCTCCATCGCCTTGAGCACGCCGTACACGCCGGCGAATCCGCCGGAAAGCCCCTCCGCCTGCACCGCCTCCCGCGTCACGATGCCGTGCCGCTCGAGCAGCTGATGGACGCGCGCGGTGACGCGCTCGGTCGTCGTGAGGTTCGGGACGCGGAACGAATCGACGAGCGACCAGCGTCCCGCGCTCTCCTTCGTATAGATCGCCGCGCGCTCAGCGGAGGCGAGCATCGACGCGCGCGTCGGATACGTCGAGCGGCGCGCCGCGTTCGCGCGCCGCCGGGCGCGCGATGCGGGCGAGCGAAGCAGGCCGCGTAGCGGCTGGAGAGTGTCGTTCGTCACCTCGCCTGCCCAGACCAGATCCCACAGCGCCTCGAGCACCTCGGGCGTGAAGCCGCCGCCGAGCCCGCCAAGCAGCTGCGGGAAGAAAAGCGCGCCGCGTGCGGCAAGCAGGTCGCGGATCCTCTGATGCGTCGTGCCGGTCGGGCGCTCGTCGCGCGGCTCGGGCAGGAGCGCGAGGTGCTCGGTCAGGAAGATGCCGACCTTGCCGTCGTGCGGGCCGCTCGCGCCACCGCCGACCCACACCGCGGCCCCCGACGCGAGGAGCGCGTCGAGGTCGCTCTCGTCGTATCCGCTGACGCGCGAGGGAAGGATGCGCGACTCGAGGTCGGACGCGGGAACGAACGCGCCCTGGAGCTGCGCGATCGCATCGAGGAGAGCGCCCTCGCCGGCGCGCGGAGCCTCGAGGCCGTGCCAGGTCGTCGCGAACCGCGCGAGAGCGGCTTGCTCGACCGGCTCGACCTCGCGGCGAAGGCGCGCGAGCGAGCGCTGGCGCAGCGTGCGCAGCACGCCGGCGTCGACCCACTCGAGGCCGGTCCCACCGGGGCGGAACTCGCCCTCGACGACCGTCCCGGCGTCGGCGAGCTCGCGCAGCGCATCGACGACGACGCGTGTCGAGAGACCGAAGTGGCGCGCGAGATCCGCGGCGCCGAACGGGCCGTGCGTTCGCGCGAAGCGCCGGAACAGCGACGCGAGCGGCCGCTCGCTGCTGGCCAGGAATGCGTCCGGGAGGCCCGGCGGCACCACGATGCCGAGCGCGTCGCGGTACTTCGACGCGTCCTCCGCGGCGATGTGCCGCGTCTCGCCTGCGATGAGGAGCGAGACGGTACGGCGGGCTCGCTCGAGCGCGGCGAGCCACCCCTCGACGGCGGATGGATCTGCCACGCGAGCCGCGACCTCGTCGCGGGTCAGGTCGCCGAGACGCAGCAGGAGGTCGTGCACGCCGTCGGCGTGCCGTGCCGCGCGCTCGGGCGCGAGATGCTGAAGCTCGAGCTCCAGCTCCGCAAGCACGTCGGTGTCGAGCAGCTCGCGCAGCTCCGCCTCGCCCAGGAGCGTTCGGAGCTGCGCCGGATCCACCGTCAGCGCCTGCGCGCGGCGCTCGGCCAGTGGCGCATCGCCCTCGTAGATGAAATTGCCGACGTACGTGAACAGCAGCGAGGACGCGAACGGCGACGGCGTCTTCGAGTCGACGGTGACGACGCGGATGTCGCGGCTGCGGATGCCGCGCAGCACCTCGATGAGCGCCGGCATGTCGAACACGTCCTGCAGGCACTCGCGATACGCCTCGAGGATGATCGGGAACGAGCCGAAGCGCGACGCGACCTGCATGAGCTGCGACGCGCGGCGGCGTGTGTGCCAGAGCGGCGAGCGGCTGCCGGGGAAGCGTCGCGGCAGCAGCAGCGCGCGACCCGCGGCCTCGCGGAAGCGCGCCGCGAAGAGAGGAGTCTCGGAGAGCCGCGCGACGACGAGGTCCTGGGCGCGATCAGGGTCGGGCAGAGCGACCTCCGCCGGCGGCGGCGCGGCCGCTTCGGGGAAGCGTGCGACGATGCCGTCGTCGGTCCAGAGGACATCGATCTCGAGATCGGTGCGCTCGCGCACCATCGCACCGATGGCCATCGCCCACGGCGCGTGCACCTTGCCGCCGAACGGCGTGAGCACGCACACGCGCCAGTCCCCCACCTCGTCGAGATAGCGCTCGACGATGATCGTCCGGTCGTCGGGGACCGCACCCACCGCGGCGTACTGATCGGAAAGGTATTGGAGGAGGTTCCGCGCGGCGCGCTCGTCGAGGTCGTGCTTCTCGATCAGCCGTCCTGTTCCCTCGGCCTGATCCGACGCGCGCAGCGAGCGCGTGAGCGCGCCGATGGCGCGACCGAATTCGAGCGGACGCGCGGCCGACTCGCCCTTCCAGAACGGCATCTTTCCCGGCACGCCCGGTGCGGGCGACACGAGCACGCGGTCGTGGGTGATCTCCTCGACGCGCCACGTCGACGCGCCGAGCATGAAGGTCTCGCCCTGGCGCGTCTCGAACACCATCTCCTCGTCGAGCTCACCGACCCTGCCCTTCCCCGGCTCCGCGCCGACGAGGAACACGCCGAACAGCCCGCGGTCGGGGATCGTGCCGCCGCTGGTGAGAGCGATGCGGGCGGCGCCTTCACGCGAACGAAGCCCGTTCGCGACGCGGTCCCACACGACGCGGGGCCGCAGCTCCGCGAACTCGTCGGAGGGGAAGCGTCCCGACAGCATGTCGAGCACGCCTTCGAGGATCGGCCGCGCGAGGTCCGCGAACGGCGCGGCGCGGCGCACGACGCGCTCGAGGTCGTCGACGGTCCACGGCTCGACCGCGACCATCGCGACGATCTGCTGCGCGAGCACGTCGAGCGGATTGCGCGGGTAGCGCGACTGCTCGACCGCACCGGCGTGCATCCGCTCGGTGAGCGCGGCGCACGCCAGCAGATCGCCGCGGAACTTCGGCATGATCACGCCCTTGCTCGGCGTGTCGATGCGGTGGCCGGCGCGGCCGATGCGCTGCATGCCGCTCGCGACGGACGGCGGAGCCTCGACCTGGATGACCAGATCGATCGCGCCCATGTCGATGCCGAGCTCGAGCGACGACGTCGCCACGAGCGCGCGCAGCCGGCCGGCCTTCAGGTCGTCCTCGATGCGCAGGCGCTGCTCGCGCGCGATCGAGCCGTGATGCGAATGCACCAGCTCCTCGCCCGCGAGCTCGTTGACCGCGCCGGCGATCCGCTCCGCGAGGCGGCGGCTGTTGACGAAGATGAGCGTGGAGCGATGCTCGCGGATGAGCTCGAGCAGGCGCGGATGGATCGCGGGCCAGATGCTCGAACGTGCATCGGCACGTGACGCCGGACCGCTCCGGATCTCGAGCGTCTCGGTACCGAGCTGGGACATGTCATCGACCGGCACCTCGACGCGGAGGTCGAGCTGCTTGGTGTGGCCGGCGTCCACGATCTTCACCGGACGCGGACCATCCGCGTTGAAGCCGACCAGGAACCGGGCGACCTCGTCGAGCGGCCGCTGGGTGGCGGACAGCCCGATGCGCTGCAGCGGGTGGCCCGCGAGCTCCTCGAGGCGCTCGAGCGACAGAGCGAGATGCGCACCGCGCTTGGTGGCGACCATCGCGTGGATCTCGTCGACGATCACGGTCTGGACGCTCCGAAGGCTCTCGCGCGCCGAGCTCGACAGCACGAGGTACAGGGACTCCGGCGTCGTGATGAAGATGTCCGCCGGCGTCTTCGCGAAGCGCGCGCGGTCCTTCGCCGGCGTGTCGCCGGTCCGGATCGCGACGCTGGGCTCGCGAAGCGGCGTCCCGAGGCGCTCCGCGGTGTGCCGGATGCCGACGAGCGGACCGCGGAGGTTCCGCTCGACGTCGACCGCGAGCGCCTTCAGCGGCGAGACATAGACGACGCGACAGCCCGCCGGCTCCGCGTGGAGCAGCGCGTCGATCGCGGAGAGGAACGCGGCCAGTGTCTTGCCCGAGCCGGTCGGCGCGAGGACGAGCGTGCTCTCACCCGAGGCGATCGCCGGCCACGCGAGCTCCTGCGCGCGCGTCGGCGCCGCGAATGAGCTCTGGAACCATTCGCGTGTGGGCTGGTGGAAGGTCACGAGGGCGCGGCTCCCCATGGGGAGAGAGTACTAGCGCGCGCGGTTCAGTCGCGGCGCGAAGACGTCGGATGTATCGCACGGAACAGTGAGCCAGCCCGAAGCGACGTAGACCCGCGGAAGCGGGATGAATCGGCCCGTCGTCCCACTGGTGTACGCAGCCACAACGCGGCCACCGGCATCGATCATCAGGTGGACGGGCGGGCTCGCCCCGATCCCGGCGGCGCACACCGTCGACGCCACGACGTCGCGCAGCGACTCATCGAAAGGTCCACCTGGGATCCACGTCGTCGAATCCGAAGCGAAGAAGACCATCATGCTGGCCGGGCTCGGAGCTGCCGAAGCCGCGATCGGCGGCGCCTCCATACGCGGCGCGTGCGAGAAAAGCACGTAGAGCAGGACGAGCGCGACCGCGGCGACCGATGTCGAGAGCATCGCGACATGTCTGCGCCGCGACGGCTCGGTCGCTGCGCCGTCGAGGTCAAGGATCACGTCAGCGCAGCTTGTTCGCCAGGTCCGCGAGCTGCGCGACGCTCAGCGTGCGCGAGGACATCTCGAAGACCATCTCGTTTTCGATCCAGCGGATCGCCCGTACGCCGTTGTCGGTGACGATCCAGTTCGCCGCGCGGCCGCGCACGCGCAGCGGTGCGTCGCCGCGCGCGGGCGACGGGTACGGCAGCGCCTCGCTCTGCGACAGGGGCGCGACCGTGACGAGATCGCCGGTCGCACGCAGGCGATAGGTCGTGGCTATGGCCTCGTTGTTCACCAGCCCCGTCTGGCCGGACGACGTGATGCGGAAGATCGAGAGAGCGTCCTCCTCCGGCAGGACGAGCGTCCGATCCGCCACGGGTTTCGTATTGAAGGTGGGCCGAGCCATCGTCGGAAGCGGCGGCGCGTAGAGGGTCAAGATCGGCGTCTGGCTCTCACGCTGGCCGGGCGCGAACGCAAGCGCGGCGAAGAAGACCAGGGCGATGCCGACCGCGACGACGGTGACGGCGGTCATACGGAGGCTCGAGCGGCTCCGGCCCTCCGGCCGACCGGCGTCGAGGTCGTAGATCACCGGGGAAGTATCCCTCGCCTAACTAGCGGGCCGGACCTGCTTCGCGAGCCAATCCAGGACGTAGTCGGCGACCTCTTCCCAGCCTGGCTGGCCGACGATCCAGTGCGTCCGGCCGGGAAATGCGCGGTAGTCCGTGACCGCGGTCGAGCGTGCGTACTTCCGCGCGTTCGCCAGATTCATGTCCGCTTCGACCGTCCGGTCCAGCTCGCCCGCGATTATCAGGAGAGGCGCGCGCAGCGAGTTGCGGTAGTTGACCTTCGTGTCGTCAGTGAGCGGCGCGAGGAGCGCTTGAAAGAAGAGCCGCCCAGAGGTCGGGATGACGTGCCGCTCGTACGCGGCGCGCTGCTCCCCTTCGCTCAGCGTGTGCACCCAGCCCCACTGGAAGTTCCTGAACGACATCCGGCGAACACGCTGCCAGCTCTCCCACCCGAGGAGGACGGGAAGGCTCGCACGCACCGCGTTCGCACCGGGGAGCACACCCTTGGGCGGCGCCGGATCGATCGCGACCCCGGCCGCGCCGATACCGCGGTCAAGGAGCATCTGGACGAAGAGACCGCCGAAGGAGTGACCGACCAGGACGGGCGGGTCCGAGAGATCGCGGATGATCGAGGCGTAGTTGTCGACGATCTCGCGGATGCCGAGCTTGCCGAAGCGCCGATCCGGAGCGTGCAGAAGGTCGTCCACGCTGTGATCGAGGAAAGGCCAGGCGGGCGCGATGGTCTTGTAGCCGCGCGCCTCGAAGCGCTGCATCCAGGGACCCCACGACTCGGCGGACAGGAACGCGCCGTGGATGAAGACGACGGTCGTCACTCCTCGGTCTCCGAGATCCCGGTGGCACGGCCATAGGCCCACGCGCTCACGGCCGGAGGCTCGATACCACTCGTGCCGAGGATCGTCGTGGCCTGCGTCCGGTGCTCGTTGCCGTGGTGCACGAGCTGCGCGAGGATGAGGCCGACCGTCGTGCGCGGACCCTTGCCCGCGTCCATCACGATCTGCCGATCCGGATCGTCGGACTCCGCCACCGTCAGCGCGCGCGTTCCGATGGCCGCCGCGATCGACGCCAGCTCCTCGAGCGTATGCCGCTCGCCGCGCCGGATACGCGCGCCGACCAGCTCGCCGGTGAGGAGCTGCACGTACCACTGCTCGGCACCCACGAGATGTTGCAGCGTTCCATAGAGGGACCCGTACGTTCCCTGCGCGTGATCGTCGAGGCGCGCCGGCTCGAGGGTGCGGCAGAAGTCCAGGAGCGCTCCGGTCGCCCAGGTGTTGTGGCGGAGAACGTGATCGAGCGCGGGCTTCACGTTTGGAGGATCGGGCCCCCGCGTTTGATGAACCGGCCACGTCCCTTGCGGCCGAGGAACTTGTCCTTGTCCACGATCACCTCGCCGCGCGACATCACGAGCGCCGGCTTCCCCTTCACCCTGCGTCCTTCATAGGGGTTGTAGTCGACGCGCATGTGGTGAGTCTTCACGGAGATCGTGTGCGTCGCACGCGGGTCCCAGAGCACGATGTCGGCATCGCTGCCGACGGCGATCGTGCCCTTCTTCGGGAACATGCCCATGATCTTCGCGGGCGTCGTCGACGTGACCTCGACCCAGCGGTTGAGCGTGATCCGGTTCTGGACGACGCCGCCGTCGTAGGTCAGGTACATCCGTGTCTCGACGCCGGGTGCGCCGTTCGGGATCTTCGAAAAGTCGCCGATCCCGAGCTCTTTCTGCTTCGGCTGGCCCTGGAAGCCTTCTTTCATGCAGAAGGGGCAGTGGTCCGTGCTGATCACCTGAAGATCGTTCCGCGCAAGGCCCTTCCAGAGCTCGTCCTGATGCCACTTCTCGCGCAGTGGCGGCGACATGACGTACTTCGCGCCTTCAAAACCCGGCTCGTCGTAGTTGTCGACCGACAGGAAGAGGTACTGCGGGCACGTCTCCGCGTATGCCGGCAGGCCGCGGTCGCGGAAGAGCCGGACCTGCTCGAGCGCGTGCGCGGCCGAGAGATGGACGATGTAGAGCGGCACGCCGCCGGCCATCTCGGCCAGACGAAAGGCACGGTTCGTCGCTTCGGCCTCGGCCTCGGGTGGACGCGTGAGGGCGTGCCACTTCGGTGCGGTGTTCTTCTTCGCCAGCGCGCGCTTCACGAGGACATCGATCACGCCGCCGTTCTCGGCATGCATGCAGATGAGGCCGCCGTTCTCGGCCGTGCGTGTGAGCGCTTTGAAGATCGACGCGTCGTCGACCATGAAGACGCCCGGGTAGGCCATGAAGAGCTTGAAGGAGGAGACGCCCTCCTTGACCATCGTGTCCATCTCGCGCAGCACCTTGTCGGACACGTCGCGCACGATCATGTGCAGCCCGTAGTCGATGACCGCCTTGCCGCGCGCCTTCTTCAGCCACGCATCGCGTGCCTTCTCGAGCGGCTCGCCCATGCCCTGCACGGCGAAGTCGACGATCGTCGTCGTGCCGCCGAACGCGGCCGCGCGCGTGCCCGTCTCGAAATCGTCGGAGGCGAACGTCCCGCCGAACGGGAGCTCCATGTGGGTGTGGACGTCGATCCCGCCGGGGATCACGTACTTGCCGGTGGCGCTGATCTTCTTCGCACCCGCGACCTTCAGCTCCTTGCCGATCAAGGCGATCTTCTCGCCGTCGACCAGGACGTCGCCCTTGTAATTGTCGGTCGCGGTGACGATGGTCCCGCCGGTGATGAGCGTCTTCGTCATGTTCCCTCCCGAGGCGACGCGCGGGAGTTTAGGTCAGCGCAGCGAGTCGGCGAGAACGACAAGCTCCGGGACGGTGCGATGAAGTGACTCGAGTCGATAGGAAATGCCGTGCTCCGTCCAGTTCACGACCGTCAGGCCCTCGACCGATGCGATGCCCATCGTGCCCCTGACCGCGACGACCGCGCGCAGCGAGGCCGCCGGTGGCTCGTTGGCGAGCCAGTCCGGGAACGCGGAGAGGTCGACGTCGGCCAAGCCGGCCGGCAGCGCGAGCGAAACGAGCCCGGTGCGCGGGTACAGGAACGCGCCGGTCGGCGTCGGCGTCGCGGTCGGCGCGGGCTCGGGCTCGCTGCCGCCACGCTGTTGCGCGACCAGCGCCGCCGCCGCCAGTGCGGTGGCGATCCCGATGAGCACGATCCGCTGCCACAGCCTGGTGCCGCGCTCTTTCTTGTCGAGATCGATGAGGACGGAATTGCGCGGCAACGTCACTGCGCCAGATTGATGGTCACGCTCTTGCGCTGCGTGAAGCCCTCGAGCATCCCCTCGAGCGAGTTTTCGCGACCGAGGCCACTCTGTTTGAAGCCGCCGTAGGGCTGCCCGACGATCTGCCCGAGTCCCTGGTTGACCTGCACGAAACCTGCGTCGATCGAGTGGGCGGTGCGGAGCGCCTTGCTGATATCACGGCACCAGACGTAAGCGGCGAGCCCGTAGTGGGTGTCGTTCGCCATGCGCACCACGTCGGCCTCGTCGCTCCATGGGATCGCGACGAGCACCGGGCCGAAGATCTCTTCCCGCGCGAGGCGCCAATCGTTGCGTACGTTGGCAAACACGGTGGGCTGGACGTAGTAGCCCTCGGCGAGAGGGCCGTCGCCGGGCGGTGGCCCGCCAATGACCGTGCGCGCGTCCTTCTGGCGCGCGCCCTCCTCGATGTAGCCCACGACCTTTTCGAACTGCTGCCGGCTCACGATGGCGCCCATGTCGCTCGATTCGTCGAGGGGGTCGCCGACCTTCATCTTCGCGAGCTTCCCGGCGAGCTTGTCCATGAACGAGTCGAACACGGTCTTGCTCACGAACAGGCGCGAGCCCGCCGTGCACGACTGCCCCTGACGCGCGAAGCGCATCGCCGCGATCACGCCCTCGGCGGTGCGCTCGTCATCAGCGTCGGGGAAGAGGATCTGGGGACTCTTGCCGCCAAGCTCGAGCGTCACGGGGATGATGCGGTCGGCGGCGAGCCGAAGGATCGCTTTACCGGTCTCGGTGTTGCCGGTGAACGAGATCTTCGCGACGAGCGGATGCGCGGCGAGCGGGGTCCCGACCTCCTCGCCAGTTCCGGTCACGACGTTGAGCACGCCCTTCGGCAGATGCCGCTCGCAGACCCGCGCCAGCGCGAGGACGGAGAGCGGAGCGTTCGCCGATGGCTTGAGCACCACGGTGTTGCCGGTCAGCAGCGCAGGCGCGACCTTCCACGCCGAGATGAGGATGGGGACGTTCCAGGGAACGATCGCAGCCACGACGCCGAGCGGTTCGCGTCGCGTGTACGAGAACATCGCTTCGCCGAGTGGGATCGTTTCGCCCTTGATCTCACCGCCCAGTCCGCCGAAGTACCGGAAGAGGTCCGCGGTCGTCTTCGCTTCCGGCCGCGATTGCGTCCGCATCGCGTTGCCGGTCTCCGACGCGACGGTGCGCGCGAGATCCTCGACGGCCGCCTCGAGGTCGTCGGCGATCCGCAGGAGCATGCGCCCGCGATCACGTGGCGCGACGGCGCGCCATGCCGGGAAGGCCGCGGCTGCGGCGCGCACAGCCCGGTCGACGTCGGCCGCCCCGGACCGCGGGACGTGCGCGATCACTCTGCCGCGCTTGGCCGGTGTCTCGACATCGAACGTGCGTCCGTCGGCGCTCTCGACCCAGTCGCCGCCGATGAACATCCGCGCCCGGAGAACGCCCTCGGCGTCTGCGACCGTAGTCACGGCTTCACCATGTCGTCGTACATGTCCGGCCGGCGGTCGCGGTAGAACTGCCAGGTGTTGCGGACCTCGCGCACCAGGTCCATGTCGAGGTCGGCCACCAGGAGCTGCTCGTCCTTCTCCGAGGCCTGCGCGATGATCTTGCCGCGCGGGTCCGCGAAGTACGACGAGCCGTAGTAGTCGTTCGGGCCGAACTCCTTCTCCTGCCCGACGCGATTGATCGTCCCGACCCAGTACCCGTTGGCGATGGCGTGCGCGGTCTGCTCGATGAACCAGAGATGCATGGAGAGCCCACGCGACGTCGCCGAGGGGATGAACACGAGCTCCGCGCCGTGCAGCCCGAGCATGCGCGCGCCCTCTGGGAAGTGGCGGTCGTAGCAGATGTACACGCCGACCTTGCCGACGGCGGTGTCGAACACCGGGTAGCCCATGTTGCCCGGGCGGAAGTAGAACTTCTCCCAGAAACCGTTCACGTGCGGGATGTGCGTCTTCCGATACTTGCCGAGGTACTTGCCATCCGCGTCGATGACCGCGGCGGTGTTGTAGTAAACGCCGACCTGGTCCTCCTCGTACATCGGCGCGATGATCACCATCCCGTGCTTTCGGGCGAGCTCCTGCATGAGGCTCGTGGTCGGCCCGTCGGGGATCTTCTCCGTGTACGAGTAGTGCTTGGTGTCCTGCACCTGGCAGAAATAGGGACCGTAGAAGAGCTCCTGCAGGCAGATGACCTGGGCACCTTGCTTCGCCGCTTGCTCGATATACGTGACGTGCCGCTGGACCATCGAGTCCTTGTCGCCGGTCCAGGCGACCTGGACGAGCGCCGCCTTGACGGAGGTCATCTCGCCCTCCCCTTTCGAACCTTCGCTTGGCCGCGATGCTAGTGGAGAGCACAATGCAGCCGGCCGGCACAGGGCACTGGCCGGACCGCGGGAGGGTGACACATGAGACGTCTGTCTATCGCTTTCGTCGTCGCGGGCCTTATCGCGGCCGCCTGCGGCCAGCCGCCGACCGGAACGACCACCTCGCCGGCGCCCAGCGTGGCGGCGTCCGCGACGCCGGCGGTGACGCGCGGCGGTACGGCCATCGTCGCGATCTGGCAGTTCCCGTCGACGCTCGCCGCTCACTACGCGAATCAGACGGTCACCGACATCGTCAACAACGCGGTGATCGAGGGGCTCGCCGAAACGAACAACGCCGGCGACTACATCCCCACCCTCGCGAAGAGCGTCCCCACCGTTGCGAACGGCGGCGCCAAGGTGAGCGCCGACGGGAAGAAGCTCGACGTGACGTGGGAGCTGAAGTCCGGCATCAAATGGTCGGACGGCACGCCGCTGACGAGCGCGGACATCAAGTACACCTGGGAGATCTGGATGAAGGATCCCAAGGTGAACAACCGCACCGGATTCAGCGAGATCGAATCCATCGATCTGCCGAACGACCTCACCGCAGTGGTGCACTACAAGTCGATCTACGCCCCCTACCCACTCAACTTCTTCTCGCTGATGCCAAAACATCTGCTGGAGAAGGAAGCGGACATCAGCAAGACCGACTACGTCCGCCGCCCGCTGGGCACAGGGCCCTTCAAGGTCGCCGAATTCAAGACAGATGAATCCATCACGCTCGAGAAGAACACGAACTACCGCGACACGAGCAGGCCATACCTCGACAAGGTCATCTTCAAGAGCGTCCCCTCGAGCCAGGTCGGACTCGCGCAGCTCAAAGCGAACGAGGTCCACGCGATGTGGAACCTCACCGAGGCGCAGACGCCTGAGGTCGAGAAGGAGAGCTCTCTCGCCCTGCTCGTCGTGCAAGGCCCGACGGTCGAGCGCATCGAGCTCAACACCGCGCTGAACAAGGAGTACCCGGACCCGACCAGCGTGCATCCGGTCCTGGGCGATATCGAGATGCGTAAAGCGCTGCTCTACGCAACGCCCAAGCAGCAGATCATCGACAAGCTGCTCTTCGGCAAAGCGAAGCCGGGCAGCTCGCCCGTATCGCAGGGTTGGGCCGCGTACAAGGAGCCCCAGGAGGGTTACGACTCCGCGAAAGCGAACGCCACCCTCGACAAGGCCGGATGGGTGAAGGGCAGCGACGGCATCCGCAGCAAGGGCGGGGTCCGCGCGTCGCTCACCTACGCCACGACCACCGGCGATCAGCTCCGCGAGCGCGTGCAGCAGGTGCTGGTCGAAGAGTGGAAGGCGATCGGCGTCGAGGTGAAGATCCAGAACCAGCCTTCGGCGGTGATCCTCTCCGGCTCGTGCACGGGCAAGGATCCGCGCAAGCTGGGCACCTTCGACATGCTCATGTACGCGTCGACGCCGAGCATCGACCCGCACTCGACGATCCTGCCTCGGTATCACTCGAAGCAGATCCCCACTCAGGCGGACTGCTCGGGTCAGAACTACACGCGCTTCAAGAACGCTGACGTCGACAAGGCGATCGACGAAGCCGGCGCCACGCTCGACGTCGAAAAGCGCAGGTCCGCGTACGCGAAGGTCATGAAAGCGCTCAACGACGCCTACGTGATCATCTGGATGTACGACCGCGCCAACATCGACGCTCGCGTGACGGGCCTTCAGGGTTGGCAGGGCAATACGTGGCGCCGGTTCACCTGGAACATCGGAGACTGGTGGATCAAGAAATAGCCTCGAGCAGATAGGAGGGCGGCGGCGCCGTGGGGAGATACATCCTGCGCCGGCTCCTGCAGGCGCTGCCGCTCCTCTTTGCCATCAGCGTCGCGTCGTTCGCGATCCTCAAGGCGACGCCCGGCGGACCGCTTGCCGCGTATGAGGGCAACCCCGACTTCACGGAGCAGGACCGCCTGCGGCTCGAGCATGCTTTCGGGCTGGACCGCCCGCTGCCGGTCCAGTACGTCTCGTGGCTGGGCAGCTTCCTCACCGGCGACTGGGGCTACAGCTTCGCGCACCATCTGCCCGTCCTGCAGCTGATCGGCGAGCGGCTGCCCAACACGCTCACGCTCATGGCCACGGTGTTCGTCGTCGTCCTACTGCTCGCGATCCCGATCGGCGTCACCACCGCGCTCCGTCAGTACTCGGTCTTCGACCACGTCGTCACCGGAACGACCTTCACCTTCCTGTCGACGCCGACGTTCTGGCTCGGACTCCTGCTCATCATCGTGTTCGGTCTGCAGCTCCGGTGGCTTCCGCTCGGCGGCATCCAGACACCCGGCGCCGAGTTCGACGTGGGCGATCGACTGCGGCATCTCATCCTCCCTGTTGCGACCATCGCCCTCGTCCAGGTCGGTTCCCACGTTCGCTTCCTACGGGCGTCGATGCTCGAGACGATCGCGCAGGACTACATGCGAACCGCCCGCGCCAAGGGTCTGCAAGAGCGCGTCGTCGTGATGCGACATGCGCTGAAGAACGCGGCGATCCCGCTGGTCACCGTCGTCGCGCTCGACATACCGGAGCTCTTCGTCGGCGCCCTCGTGACCGAGTCGATCTTCGGTTGGCCGGGAATGGGCCGCCTGTTCCTCGATGCGGCGTTCCGCTCGGACTACCCGGTGCTGCAGGGCATTCTCGCGGTGTCCAGCACCCTCATCGTGCTCTCGAATCTGCTGGCGGACGTGGCCTACGGCTATCTCGATCCACGGATCAGGTACTCCTGATGGCGACGAAGTCCGTCGTCGTACCGGTCGGCATCGAGCTGCGCACGGCGCAGCGCAGCCAGCTGTCCATGGCCTTCGAGCGCTTCCGCGCACATCGCCCCGCGGTGGCCGGTGTCTTCGTCCTCGGGACGCTCGCCCTGCTCTCCGCCGCCGCGCCGCTCATCTCTCCGTACGATCCCGACAAGACCGCCCTGCTCCTCATCTATGACCCACCGTCGCTCGCGCACCCGTTCGGGACGGACGATCTCGGGCGCGATCTCGCGACGCGGATCCTCTACGGGGGCCGCGTCTCGCTCGCGATCGGCCTGTTGGCGGTGACCGTGGCGGTCTCCATCGGCACGCTGATCGGTGTGATCGCCGGCTATTACGGCAGGTGGATCGACAGCCTCCTCATGCGCTTCGTCGACATGATGTACTCGTTCCCACGTCTCTTTCTGCTGATCCTGTTCGGTGTGATCTTCAAAGGGATGACCATCGGCGTCATCGTGCTCGTGCTTGGTGTGCTTTCGTGGATGACGACCGCGCGGCTCGTCCGAGCGAGCTTCCTGTCGCTGAAGCATCGGGAGTTCGTGGAGGCCGCACGCTGCGTCGGCGCGGGCGACCGGCGGATCATCGTGCGGCACATCCTGCCGAACTCCCTCGCACCCATCATCGTCGCGGCGACGCTCGGCGTGGCCGCCGCGATCATCGCTGAGAGCACGCTGTCGTTCCTGGGGCTCGGTATCCAGCCCCCGACATCTTCGTGGGGCAACATGCTCAATCACGCGACGACCGACATGGACAAGGCGCCGTGGATCGCGATCTTCCCGGGCCTCTTCATCTTCCTCGCCGTCGTGTCGATCAACTTCATCGGCGACGGTCTACGGGACGCCCTCGATCCGAGGCACGTCGTCCGCGGCTAACGAGCACTCTCCTCCACCGATCCCGAGGATCCGCTGGTCGGCGCGGCGGGCCAGGACGGCGAGGTCGGCGGTGTGACGTTCCATCCGGCCATCAGCGCTCCGCCGAGAAGGCCGAGGACCAGCGTGAGCGCGACCGCGATCGCCACCGAGGTCATCGGCACCGGTGGACTTGCCGATCGCTTCGGAGAGGTCGTGCCCTCGTCGGGCAGCCGGACGTCGTCGGGCAGCCGGACGTCCTCGCGCAGGGCTACGGCAACAGCCTCCGCGCGGCTGGACGCGCCGAGGCGCGCGAAGACGTTCGCGATGTGCCAGTTCACGGTGCTCTCCGATATACCGAGCTGGCCCGCGATCTCCTTGCTCGTTCGGCCCGCAGCCACCAAGGCGAGGATCTCCCGCTGACGAGGACTCAGATCACGCATGTCCAGCTACAAGGCACGGACGCTGCCGCGATATGCGACATACACGCGTTCGCCCGACAGGTCGTTCCCGTCCTGTTACGCCATCGACGGGCGGAAGGGCCCCTCAGTTCCTCGGGCGCGCAACACCAGTTCTAGCGGCCCTCTGTTCTAAGCGGCCACGCACACCCCCGGAGCAACCGAGCGAAGCACCTGTTCGGGCCACCGTGCTGCGTAGGTGGCGCGCAGCGAAAAAGAACAGAAGGAGACAGACATGCGACGCCTCATCCTCATCCCGGCGATCGCGACGATCCTCGCTCTGGGTGGAGCGCCGATCGCCGCGCTCGCCGCCACACCCACACCCGACGCGGCTCTTCGGGCACCGCAGCCCTCCGGAAACCTGGTCGTCGAGATCGTCGATGGCCTGACCAACGCGACAGCGACGATCACCGACATCAGCGTGGTCGATGGCGTGCTCACCGCGACCGGCACGATCACGGGTACGGTCGCCACGGTTGGTGGGGGCGTGCTGGAGCTGGTGGACGCTCCGTTCTCGGCGCCCGTGACCATCGCCGACGCGACCTGCGAGATCCTCACGCTCAACGTCGGCGCGATCCACCTCGACCTGCTCGGTCTCGTCGTGGACACGAGCCCGATCGACGTACTCATCACCGCGGTGTCGGCACCCGGCAACCTGCTCGGCAACCTGCTGTGCGCGGTGACGCATCTGCTTGACGGCAGCTCGCCGCTCGGCGGCCTGGCCGCACTGCTCAACAACATCATCCGCAACCTCTAACCACGCGCCAAGCACCACGCATCCAAGGAGGAGAGGCCGCAAGGCCTCTCCTCCGCGGATGAGAGGCGTATCCACGCATACTTTCGAGCGTGCCCGACATGCTCGAGCGTTATCTCGATCAGCACCGCGACCGATTCGTCTCCGAGCTCCGCGAGCTCTGTGCGATACCGTCCGAGGCGACGGATCCCAGCGCGCTCGACGCCGCGGCGCGCTGGTGCGGCCAGCGTCTGGTCGCTGCCGGGGCAGCGTCGCGCGAGCTCCGGGTCGACGGGGCGCCCGCGCTCGTCGTCGGCGAGGCCGGCGAAGGCAAACGCACGCTCATCTGCGTGCAGCACTACGACGTGCAGCCCGCGGTCCCGCTGGATCTCTGGCTTTCGCCGCCCTACGAGCCGGCCGTCCGTGATGGCGCGGTCTTCGCGCGCGGCGTCGACGACAACAAAGGACATCTGCTCTTGCGCATCCAGGCCGTGGAGGCGTTCCGCGCGATCCATGGCGAGCTCCCGCTCCGGCTCCGATTCCTTATAGAAGGAGAGGAGGAGAGCGGCAGCCCGAATCTGGCCCGCCTGCTCGAGCTCGACGCGACGCTCACGGACGGGGACGGCGCGTTGAAGGAAGGCGGCGCGATCGACTCCCATGGTCGACCTCAGCTTCTCCTCGGCGGCAAGGGCATCTTCTACGTCGAGCTGCGCGTGCGATCGATGTCACGCGACGCCCACTCGGGCGGGGCGACGCACCTCCCGAACGCGGCATGGCGGATGGTCGCGGCGCTCGACACGCTCGTCGACCGGAGTGGCCGCATCCTGATCGATGGCTTCTATGACGATGTGCGTCTTCCGACGGACGCCGAGCGCGCCCACCTCGCGTCGCTGCCTTTCGAGTCCGACGTGGTGAAGGCCCTCTACGCGATCGACTCCTTCGCCTGGGGCCGCTCCGACGCGGAGGCGCGCCTGGCGTCGGTCTACGAGCCGACGTGCAACATCTGCGGCCTTGTCTCTGGCTTCACCGGGGAAGGCACGAAGACGGTCATACCCTCGGAGGCGATGGTGAAGATCGACTTCCGGCTCGTTCCGGATCAGGATCCGGCGCGCATCCGCGCGTTGCTTCGCGCACACCTCGACCGTCGCGGGTTCACCGACGTCGAGCTCATCGCGAAGGAGGGGACGCGGCCGTACCGCGGCCGCATCGACGACCCGCTCGTGCGCGCCGCCCAGGCGGTGGCCGAGGAGGAGATCGGAAGGCCGGCGGTCTTGATCCCGTCATCGGGCGGAACATCGCCGATGTGGCAGGTCTGCGGAAAACGCTCGCTCGCCAACGTCACGCTGGGCATGGGTCACCCGGGATCGGGCGCGCACGCCCCGAACGAGAACATCCTTCTGGCCAACTACTGGAAGGCGCTGCGCGCGACCGTTGCTCTGTTCCGCCGCTACGCCGGACCGGCTTGAGCGTGGAAGGAACCATCGAGATCAGGGCGCTACGGTGCCGCGGTCGTCAGGGGACGACGCCGGACGAGCGTGCGCGGGAGCAGGCCTATCTCGTCGACATCGTGGTGCGCACCGACCTCGCGGAGGCGGTACGCGCCGATGACGTCGCGTCGGCCCTCGACATCAGCGTGCTCGCGAAGGTCGTGCGCGAGGCCGTCGCCGAACGGCCGCGAGCGCTTGTCGAGCGCATCACCTTCGATATCGCGCGCAGCGTTCTGGCGCGGTTTCCAGCCGTCAGCGAGACGCGTGTGCGCGTACTCAAGCCCGAGCCCGACGGACTCGACGCCGACGGCGAGGCGGTGGAGCTCGTGCTGCGCCGCTGATCCGCGCCGCAGCTCGGGATTAGTCTTTCAACGTGGCAGCCACCACACCGGCCGACGCCCGGCTCGCCGCCGACGTGTATCGCTACTCACCCTACGCACGCGGCCGGCGCGCGCTGGCGTGGATGGCGGACCGCCCGATCGCCCGCGCGCTGATGCGTGCGTGCATCACGGTCTTCCTGGTCACCACTCTGAACTTCGTGCTGATCCGGCTCATGCCCGGAAACGCGATCGACAACTACATCGCGCAGATCATGAACGAGCAGCTGCTCAGCTACGAGGACGCGGCCCAGCAGGCGTCGGGACTGTTCAACCTGGATCTGAAGAAGCCGATCCACGAGCAGTACCTGCAGTTCGTCGCGGACCTCGTGCGCGGGGATCTCGGTACCTCGCTGCTCTCCCGGGGCACGACGGTCACGTCGATAATCGCCGCGTACCTCCCGTGGACGCTGCTCACGGTGGGCCTGGGTCTGTTGCTGAGCTTCAGCGTCGGGACCCTGCTCGGGCTGCTCGCCGCGTATCGGCGCAATTCCGCCTTTGACCACATCGTGTCGACGGTCGGCTCGATCCTGAGCGCGATACCGAATTACGTGACGGCCCTGCTGATAGTGGTCATCCTCGGCGTGCAGCTCCGCTGGCTCCCGATCGCGGAGATGCGCGGCTCATCGAGTCCGAGCGTCATCCCCGGCTTCCACCTCGAGTACATCGCGGACGTCCTGTTCCATGCTGCCCTGCCGGTCGCGGTGTACTTCCTCGCGACCGTCGGCCACTGGCTGCTGAGCATGAAGAGCGCCACCCTCGCGACGCTGGAGGAGGATTACGTGACCGCGGCGCGCGCGCGCGGACTGTCCGACGGACGTATCTCGACGGCCTACGTCGGTCGCAACGCCGTGCTGCCGCAGGTGTCCCAGCTCGCGATCACGGCAGGCTTTGTCGTGGGGGGTGCCTTCTTCATCGAGTCGATCCTGGTATATCCGGGCATCGGACTGCGGCTCTTCAAGTCCATCGAGCAGCGCGACTACACGGTCATGCAGGGCATCGTGCTGCTCCTCACGATCTCGGTCGTCGTCGCCAACGTCCTCGCGGACCTCCTGTACGCGAAGCTCGACCCGCGGATCGGCCGGGCCGGCGGAGCGAGCGGATGAGCGTCGCCGCTCTCGCACGACCGACGGTGCGCGGCCGTATCGCCGGCCCGCTCGCGTCGACCTTGGATTTCCTCCGTTTGATGTCCCGAAAACGCCTGGGCCTGATCGGCCTGATGGGCGTCGTGTTCTTCGCCATCCTCGCGTACGTCGTCCCGTTCTTCGTTCCCGTTCAGGACACCGTCGACGTGACGGCGATCTACCAGCTGCCGTCGGCAGCGCATCCACTGGGTACCGATTCCAGCGGGCGTGACGTGTGGAACCAGATCATCCATGGTGGCCGCGACATCCTGACCGTCGGCCTCATCGCCGGATTCTTCTCCACGCTCATCGCGGTGACGTTCGGCTCGATCGCAGCCGTGGTCGGCGGGAAGATGGATTCGCTCATCTCGGGCGCGACGGACTTCTGGCTAACGATCCCACACATCCCGATCATCGTGCTGCTCGGCAGCATCCTGAAGTTCAACAGCATCTTCGTGATCGCGGCTTTCCTCGCCTTGCTGACGTGGGCCGGCCTGCTGCGGCAGGTGCGCGCACAGGTGCTGTCCTTGAAGGAGCGTGACTACGTCGAGGCCGCGCGCTCGCTCGACCTTGGCCTCTTTCACATCATCTTCAAAGAGATCCTGCCGAACATGCGCAGCTACATCGCCATCCACTTCATCCTCGCGATGACCGGCGCGATCTACGGCGTCGCGGGGCTCACCATCCTTGGTCTGATCCCGCTCTCCGGCCAGAACTGGGGCCTCATGCTCAACTTCGCGTACGTGCGCGGCGCCCTCTACTTCAAGGACAGCCTCTGGTACATCCTGAGCCCGGTCCTTGCGATCGTTCTCTTCCAGCTGTCCCTGGTCTGGCTCGCGAACGCGCTCGAGGACATCTTCAACCCGCGTCTCCGTAGCTCGGGCTGAACGTGCCGTCGACGAAGGCAGGCGCTGTCCCGGAGCGGCTCGAGGCGGACCAGGTGCTCTCGGTCCGTGGTCTGTCCATCTCGTACGCGACTCGTCGCGGGGCGGTGCAGGCCGTGCGCGATGTTTCGTTCGATCTGCGCCGTGGCGAGACGCTCGCGATCATCGGCGAGAGCGGGTCCGGCAAGACGACGCTCGCCGTCAGCTTGATCCGGCTGTCGCCGCGGACCGCGCGGATCACCAAGGGCCGCATCCTCTACCGCAAGGACGACGACACCATCGACGTGGCCTCGCTCCCGGACGACGATCTGCGGGAGTTCCGGTGGAGCGAGTGCGCGATGGTGTTCCAGGCGGCGTTGAACTCGTTCAACCCGGTGATCTCGATCTGGGAGCAGTTCCTCGATACCGCGCAGGCACACGGCATGAAGAACGCCCAGGAGGTGCGCGCACGTTCCGGCGAGCTGCTTCGACTCGTCAACCTCGATCCGGAGCGCGTTCTCCGCGCGTATCCGCATGAGCTGTCCGGAGGGATGAAGCAACGCGTGCTCATCGCGATGAGCCTCCTCCTCAAGCCATCGATCATCATCCTCGACGAGCCCACGACGGCACTCGACATCCTGACCCAGCGGGCGATCATCGATCTGCTGCGTAAGCTGCGCGAGCAGCTCGGCTTCTCGATGATCTTCATCTCCCACGACCTGTCGCTGGCCGCGGAGCTCGCGGATCGCGTGCTCACCATGTATGCGGGCACGGTCGTGGAGCGCGCCAGCGTGAAGGACCTCTTTTACCGACCGCGGCATCCGTACTCGATGGGTCTCCTGCGTGCCGTGCCACGAGTGAGCGGAGCGCTCGGGAGCGTCGTGTCGATCGCCGGCAGTCCGCCGGATCTCATCGATCTGCCGGAGGGGTGCACCTATAACCCGCGCTGCCCATTCGTCATCGATGAGTGCAGGGTTCGCGAGCCCGAGCTCCTGCCGGTCGATACGCCGCAGCACGACGCGCGCTGCATCCGCTGGAAGCACGTCGCCGAGCTGCTCGGCAAAGACGAAGCGGTGGTCTCCGAAAAGATGGCGACCGCGACGTGACCGTCTCTGGCGACATCACCGTCAAGGGCAAGCCGCTGATCGAGCTGGTCGGCGTCAGCCGCACCTTCAAGACGCCCGGCGGAGTCATCAAGGCGGTGGACAGCGTGTCGCTCGCCCTGGGTCAGAGCGAAGCGATGTGCCTGGTCGGCGAAAGTGGCTGCGGAAAGACCACCACCGGGCGGCTGCTCGCGGGTCTCCTTCGTCCTTCGAGCGGTCAGCTTCTCTTCGAAGGAAAGGACGTATGGACGACCAAGGGCGAAGAGCTCGCGCGGTTCCGCCGCTCGGTCCAGCTCGTCCATCAGGATCCATACGCGTCGCTCAATCCGATCCGGACCGTATACCAGACGCTCTCCGCGCCGCTGTTCCGTCACAAAAGGGCGCGCGATCGACGTGGCGCGGTCGCGGCGGTCACGGACCTGCTGCAACGCGTCGGACTGACCCCGCCCGCGGACTTCCTGGTGAAGTACCCGCATCAGCTGTCCGGCGGACAGCGCCAGCGCGTGTCGATCGCGCGCGCACTGAGCGTCGACCCGCGCGTGATCGTCGCGGACGAGGCCGTGTCCATGGTCGATGTGTCCATCCGGATCAGCCTGCTCAATCTTCTGCTCGCGCTGCGCGACGAGTTCCGTGTGACGATCGTGTTGATCACGCACGACCTCGCCGTCGCCCGGTACTTCGCGCGAAAGGGTCGCATCGGCGTCATGTATCTGGGACGTGTGGTCGAGCTGGCTGGATCGGAGCCCGTCGTCGGCGATCCGGCGCACCCGTACTCCGCGGCCCTGGTGGCCGCCATCCCGGAAGCCGACCCGACGCTCACGCGCTCGAAGGAGCGCGTCGAGCTTCGCAGCGCCGAGGTTCCCAGCCTGCTCCGCCTTCCGTCCGGGTGCACGTTCCACCCGCGGTGTCCCTTGTTCGAGGAAGGCCTGTGCGACGTGAAGGAGCCGGAGCTGCTGCCACTGCCGGGGTCGCGCGAGGTCGCGTGCCATGTCGCGGTCCGCGAGCGCGCTCCGGCCGCCGAGCTGTTGGCAGTGCGCTAGGTGGACCCCGGTCTCCTGCGAGGCAATCTCGCGCTCGCGCTCTTCATCCTGCTGATGGCGCTGCTGATACTTCCCTTCCAGGATCCGAGTTCAGGCGCGTTCGTCATCACGGTCCTCGCGGTCGTGGTCGCGCTTCTCTTCATCGGTGCGGTCGCGCTCGTCGCGCGCTGGTCCACACCGCGTGTTCCGAAGCGCGAGGACGACGGAACAAGATGACAAACGGTCAGGAACGGGCTACAACGTTCCGCAGTCCGGGTCCATCGGCGAGCGCCTGAGCCCCGGGAAGGAGAGGGTCTATGAGCAACGACAGGCTTCGTTACACGGCTAGCCGACGTCGCTTCCTCCGCGACTCGACACTCGCATCGATCGGATTGATCGCTGCGGCGTGCGCGCCGGGCACCTCGGGCACCACGACCGGAGGGACGACGGGCGGAGCGGTGAAGAAGGGCGGCGAGTTCCACGGAGCATGGCCGTACGTTCTGCCGCCGGCCGGCCACTGGAACGGTTACGCGCCCAACGGCATCCTGACCACCGGCATCTACCGGCACCTCTGGCTCACGACGCTTGGCATGTACCTCTGGGCTGACAAGAAGTTCGAGTACTGGCTGGCGGAGTCCTCGGGTCCGAAGAGCGGCGACAACTACGAGCTGAAGCTGCGCTCGGGCATCAAGTGGAGCGACGGCGCGGCCTTCACGGCGAAGGACGTCTATACGACGTTCAACGTCGGGCGTCTCGAGAACTTCACGCTCTGGCAGTACGTCGACAAGATGGAGATCGTCAACGACCAGACGCTCAACTTCCACTTCTCGCGTCAGTCGAGTCTTGCCGAGCGACTGCTCCTGCGCGAGCCCATTCGACCGGACGCGGTCTTCGGCGCCATCTCCAAGAAGACCGACGCCCTGATCGCGGGCGGCAAGAAGGCCGCCGATCAGGAGTGGCGAGATGTTCGTACCGAGCTGGCGGCCCTGCGGCCGACGGCTCCGGTCTCGGTGGGCCCATACAAGATCGACACGGCCACCGTTACCGAGTCGCAGTTGACGTTCGTGCGCAACCCGGGCGG
>Ga0075421_100001851_pt1 | contig 24980 bp, 28 predicted proteins | sample SoiMetdeltSBSDD5_FD_75292 | JGI IMG/M metagenome (GOLD analysis project Ga0075421, IMG submission 75292) | Bulk soil microbial communities from a Populus tree surrounding site in Tennessee, USA - Soil MetaG P. deltoides SBSDD5 | ecosystem: Environmental > Terrestrial > Soil > Tree plantation... | reverse complement strand
GCGCGCGCGCGTTGCTGCTGGGCGTCGATCTGCGCGAGCCCCGCGAGTGATCGCGCCGATTGCGCTTTTGCGGCCGGCTGATCGAGACCGAGCGGCGCGGCGGCCTGCGCTACGGGTTTGGAGGGTGCCGGTTTTGGCGAGGGCACTGCCGCTGGCGTTGCTGGTGCAGGCGCTTCGGACGCATCGTCCATGCGCGTACGCAGCGGGCGTGGTGGCGGCGGCGGCTCTAACGTAGGCTCCATGGGAGCCGGCGCTTCAGCGGCGCCGGACTGCGCATCGCCTTTCCCGGTGCCGCGGTCCTTCGCAGCCTGCTCCAGTGCCTTGATGAGCAGGCTCATGGCGCCAGCGCTCCGCTTTCGGCGGGCATGCCGCCAGCGGCCGGCAGATAACGCTGGAAGAGCTTGAGCTCGTCACTTTCCGCACCCGCGTTTTCGATGACCGTCGGACGCAGGAAGATGATCAGCTCCGTCTTGCTCGCCTGCTCGTTTCTGAAGCGGAAAGCCTCACCGACCGTGGGAACGTTCCCGACGATGGGCATCTGGTCGCGATCGAAGCGGGTGCGGTCCTGCATGAGGCCGCCGAGCACGATCGTCTGCCCGTTCGCTACCTGGAGCACGGATTCCATTTCGCGCACGCGCATGATGGGAACCGTGTTTGCCATGACGAGCATGGGATTCGGATCCGGCGCATCTCCGACGCGATCGGAAATGGTCGGCCTCACGGTCAGGGTGACGCGCCCGTCGTCGTTGATCTGCGGAGTCACGCTCATGACCACGCCTTCGGATACGGTGCGTGCCGTGGTGTTGATGGTCGCCGGCGTGATCGCGCCGGTTGTCGTAACGATGCCCTGCTGCACCTGCACCTCGAAGTACACGAGGTTCGTCACGACTTTCAGCAGTGCGGTCTGATTGTTGAGCGCCATCAGCTTCGGGCTCGAAAGCACCTTCGTCCTCCCGAACTGCTCCAGGAGCTTTACCGTCAGACTGATGTCGCCCTGGCGCTGGTTATTCTGGTTATAGAAGAACGCGAAGAACGGCGCGGCCGCGAGCCTCGGCCCGATCAGGGCAGATTGAAAGGCGAGGCCGGCGCTCTGCGACACTCGGCTCCAGTCGACCCCGCCCTGGTAAGCGTTCGATAGTACGACTTCGACGATGGTCGCCTCGATCAGCACCTGCCGCTGAGCGCCGCGCTCCACTTTCGTAAGGTAGTCCTGCACGAGCTGGTGCTGCTTTTCGGTGCCGTTTACCGTGATCGTGCCCGCCAGAGGGTTGACGATCACATCCTCGGGCAGAAGCCGCGGCATAGTGGCCGCCGCGGCTGCGGGCACCGTCGCCTGTGCGGCATTCGGCGGGGCAGCGGGACCTCGTGCCGTCGCTTCGAGCTGCTTCACCTGGAGCTCCTGCTCCTGCTGCAGCGTCCGGAGGCGCTGCTGCTTCGCTTCCGCGGAAAGGCTTTGCTGGAGCGCCGAGTTCAGGATGCCCCGCACTGCGGTTTCGAGAAGCTTCCAGAAGTCGGAGTTCGACGTGGTCGTTACGGTAGTGGTGGAGGAATTGCCGCTCGCGCTGCTGCCTCCGCCGGCGCCCCCACTACTGCCGCCTCCCGCGCCGCCGCCACCGGACGCCACGTTGGTGCCGATGTTGCCGGAAGCGCCCGTCGTCGATGTCGTATTACGCTGGATGTTCACGTAGTTGACGACGTATGTCTTCATGTAAGGCAGATCGGGCGACACGGTGATCGTGTTGCCTTCGGTCCGATAGCGAATGTCGACCTGCTTCGAGATGCGCTCGAGTATGGCGGGCAGCGTCTCATCGATCGCGTTCAGGCTCACGACGCCCGACACGGTCGGGTGTATATCGATGTTCTGCTTCGTGTCGCGGGCGAGCGCGTTGAGGAGCTCTTTTACGGGCACCTCGTTCACGACGACGCTGTAAGTCTGAGGCTTCACTGTCGGCTGCGGCGCCGGCACGAAGCTGCTCACTTTCGCGGGCGGCGGTATCTGCGGCGCGGGCGCCCGTTTTGGTTCCTGCGTGATGTGGCCCTCGGAAGGCGGGACGTAGGGGCGCACCGGCGCGCACGCCGCGAGCGCGAGCGCGAGCACGGCCGCTGCAACCGGCTCAAACCGGATGCACGCGAGCAGTCGCGCGGCGCAAGCGCGCGCGCGTGGACACGTGGTTGTCGTCATTGTTATCTGCATACCCCCTGCTTCCCTCACCCGGGACCCTGTCCCTGCTAGTTGGGGATCGGTCCTCTCAACTGCTGGATTTCGGAGCGGACCCCGGCGAGAGTCCTCAAGTACGGCCGGTTTGCCCGCAGCGATGCAGGCAGTTCCTTCAATTGGCGCTCCGCGCTTCTGCGGTCGGCGAAAGTGCCCCAGAGCACGCTCACGAGCTCGCGCCCGTGGCCCGCGCTGCGGTACAAATAGATATCGTTCGCTTCGACGTGTCGCGTCAGCGTTTTCAGGTGCGTTCTCAACTGGTGCTCGTCTTCGGCAACGAGGAGCTGAATGCTGTATGCCGAGCTGTTTTGCGAGCGGAGCCACTTGCCTGTCGCTTCCATACGGCTTGCGACGAGATCACCACGTTTCGGGACGGTCACGGCAGACTTCGCCTGGGTCTCCGAAGCCGCGCGAGCCGCAAAGTGCGCCGCAGCCAGGGTCGAGTCCTGGCCGGAACTGGGTCGAGAGCGTGCCTGCGCGTGCGCGTCCATTGCTGCGGTAACGGCCGAAGATGGAACGCCTGCAGTCGATTGCGCCAATCGGTTGTCCTCCATCAACGTTCCGCGCGTCTTGGGGCTTTTGGAACGATCGGCAGAGGTCATTTCGGCCGCTGGTGGCCCGCCGCTCCACGTCGCTGCTGCGCCCATCACTACTGCCGAAGCCGTCGCGATATGCGAACGACCGTCGGTCATGACATAAGTCACAGTGCCGACCGCCATGCCGAACGCCAGCGTGAGCGCCGTCCAACCAAAGCGCGGTGAGGAGGCGAACATCGACCAAGGATTCGGCCGGCCGAACTCGCTGTCCCGAAGTGCCGCCTTGATGTGCCTCGGCTCGATCGTGTGGGTGTTTTCAGAGAACGCGGCGAGCAACGCTTTGTCCGCGATCAGGTTGATTCTTCTGGTGAGCCCGCTCGAGGCTTTCGCAATCTGTTTGACTACTCCGGGGGAAAATAACTCCGGCCCCCGATAGCCGGCGGTGCGCATGCGGAAATTCAAGTACTCGCGCGTGTCCTCGAGGCTGAGCGGCTGCAGCTTGAAGCTGTGCGTAATCCTGTCGCGAAGCTGGCGGATCTCACGAAGCTTCAGGTTGTCGTCGAGCTCCGGCTGACCGAATAGCACGATCTGCAGCAGCTTGTCGTTTCGCGTTTCCAGATTCGAGAGCAGCCGGATCTCTTCGAGGGTCGCGAGCGGCATGCTCTGCGATTCTTCTATGAAGACGACCACGCGGCGGTCTTCGGCGTACCGGCTGAGCAGATAGTCCTGGAGCGCGTGCATCACTTCGAGATGGTCGGCTTTGCGGTCGAGGCCGAGTTGCAGCTCGAAGGCAATGGCGTGCAGCACCTCTTCCGGTCCCACGCTCGGGTTCGCCAGGTACACGCTTTCCACGTGGTCCGGCAGGCGACTCTGGAGCATGTGGAAAAGCATGGTCTTGCCGCTGCCGACTTCTCCCGTGACTTTGACCATGCCTTCGCCGCGCGTGATGGCGTACACCAGCGCGTCGAGTACGGGCCCGCGGTTGCCCCCACTGAAGAAGAAATCAGTGTTGGGTGTGATCTTGAACGGCGGTTCGGAAAGTCCGAAATGATCGTAGTACATGGTTTTCGGGCTTCCGTCACACTTTTACGGCGAGCCCAGCCTCCTAATCACTTGAGCTCTGCTTTATCGGCTATGTCGCCGTAGTTCTGCATGCGGCTGTACAAAGTAGTGCGATGGATGCCGAGGAGCTTGGCGGCGCGCGTGAGATTGCCTTGCGTGATGACGAGCGCGGCCTCGACGTATCCGCGTTCCCATTGCTGGAGGGTGTCGTCCAGGTTGAAGGACCTGCTGGTCTGGAGCTGGCGCCTGGCCGCTTCGAGCAGCGTATTGAAGTCGCCGGGGGACGCGATCGACCGCTTTTCTTCGGCCTCTCCGGTTTCCGTGTCGAGCTCGGCGTGGAGATGGTCGGCGGTGACGGTCTGGCCCTGGTACTTGGTCGTGAGCCGGATGACGATGTTGCGCAGCTCGCGGACGTTGCCCGCAAATCCATAATTCAGCCAGAGCGCCATCGCGCGGGCGTCGAGCTGAAAATGTTCGACTCCGGCCTGCCGCGCGTAGAAGTCGCGGAAATGGTCGAGCAGGAGCACCTTGTCCTGCCCGAGCTCGCGCAGCGGCGGCACCGCCAGCGTGAATACCGACAGCCGGTGATACAGATCTGCGCGAAAGCGGCCGCCGCGGATCTCCTGGCGCATGTCGCGGTTCGTGGCAGCGACGACGCGGGCGTTCGAGACGCGACTCTGCGTTTCGCCGATGCGCTGAAATTCGCCGTTCTCGAGCACCCGCAAAAGCTTCGCCTGCAGCTCGAGCGGAAGCTCGCCGATTTCATCGAGAAATAGTGTGGACTCATTCGCATCCTCGAAATAGCCTGCGCGCGAAGTCGTCGCCCCCGTGAAAGCCCCTTTCGCGTAACCGAACAGCGTTGGCTCGACGAGCGTGGGCGAAATGGCGGCGCAGTTGAGTGCGAGAAAAGGCCGGGCAGCGCGATGGCTCGTCAAGTGGAGCGAGCGCGCGACCAGTTCTTTTCCGCTTCCTGACTCACCTTCGATCAGGACGGGGAACGGCGCGTTCGCGAACTGGATGATCTGCTGGCGCAGCTTTTCCACGCAGACGCTTCTGCCGAGGAGGCCGCCTTCGGCAGGCCCGGAAGCCTCGGCGCCCTGGATTTCCAGCGCACGCTTGAGCAACGCGCGCAGCGCGTCCGGCTCGCACGGCTTGTGGACGAAATCGACGGCGCCCAGCGCGCGCGCATGACGCGCATTCGTCTCGTCGCTCTGCCCCGAGAGCACGACGATCTTCATTTCCGGCGAATGGGCAATCAGCTCGGTTACGAGGTGGAAGCCTTCGTCGGGACGATGCGGCGTGGGCGGAAGGCCGAGGTCGATCAGCGCGAGTTGGGGTGCGCGGTCGAGCTGGCGAAGCAGGGTTTTGACCTGGGGACGGGATTTAGCGACATAGACCTTGAAGTCGCTTTCCAGCACGTACGTGAGCGTATCCGCGATGAGCGGATCGTCATCGACGATGAGCAGGTCCGGTTTTTGTCGATCGGGCAAGACCGTCCCCCGACGGTAGTGAGACGGGGGCTATTCTGCCAACAGGACCTTCCGCACCTTTCAGGGAAATGAGCGGCTTTCCGTCACCTGTTCTGCGAGATACACGCAAGGAATGCTTCTTCGAGCAGCGCCGTAGAGTAGCGGGCCTTGAGCTCGGCAGGCGTGCCCGCGAAACGCAACCGGCCCCCATGCAGGACCGCCATGCGATCGCAGAGCTCTTCCACATCGGCGAGCGCGTGCGACGTGAAGAAAACGGTGCGGCCGGCGGTGCGAAGCTCGCGCAGCTCTTTTTTCAGCAGGGCCCGCGCTTTGGGATCGAGGCCGCTCGTGGGCTCGTCGAGCACCTGCAAGGCTTTTCCGGAGATGAGGCAGGCGGCGAGGCCGAGTTTCTGCGTCATCCCTTTCGAATAGGTCCGGGCGGGGCGATCGAGCGCGGCAAGACTGAGATCGAGCCGTCCGAACACCTGTCTAGCCCGTTCTTCTTCGTAGCCGCTGCGGTGGAGATCGGCCATGTATTTAAGAAAGTCGCGGCCGGTGAGATAAAAAGGCGGGTTGAAGCGTTCCGGCAGGAACGCGAGATCACGTCGTGATGTCGTGAGGCGGTGCGGCACGCCGAAAATCCGGATCTCTCCACGGTCCGGCTCTGCAAAGTCGAGCATGCATTTGATGAGCGTGGTCTTGCCGGCGCCGTTGCCGCCGACCAGGCCGAAAAGCTCGCCGCGGCGAACTTCCAGGCTCAGATCGTCGAGCGCCGGCGTGGCGCCAAAAGATTTGCTGACGCCCGCGAAATTGAGCGCAGCCGCACTGTCGCCCGTGCCTGTCATGCGGATAGCATAGCGCGAACGTAAGCCGTCACGTAGCTGCGATCGCCTGCCGTGCAGTGTAGAGGCTGTGCCAGCCGAGCTCCGCGATCGCGCGGCGGCAATTGATGAGCACGGTATGGGCCGCGCGTTCGATCCAGCTCCGATCGATCTCGTGGACAAAATAGCGCGCCCCGAAGCGCACGAGAGCTCCGGCGGTGTCGATGGAGACGCCGAAGCTGAAGCCTCGGCGCGTCCTGATCGCATCGCGCAGCGTGAAGCTGTCTTCGCTCGCGATGTTGTAGGCGCCACGGGCTTCGGCGTGGAGCGAGAGCAGGACTGCGTTCGCGAGGTCGTCTTCGTGCACGCACTGGAAAAGCGGTTGGGGCTGTCCCAGCTTCGGGTAGAACGGCTGCCGCAACAATCTGCGTACGGCGGGATGTGCGTGCGGCCCGACGACGAGATGAGGCCGCAGCCGTACGCAATGCGGAAAGTCGATCTCGAGCAGGCGTTCGAGATGGGCCTGCCGCTCGGCGTATGCAAAGCCCGCGAGCGGCCGCAGCGGGCTCTGCTCGTTTGCATGTACGGCCGGACCGTATACCGCCGCGCTGGAGAGATGCACGAGACGCTGCACGCCCGCCGCGTGCGCTTCCTGAAAGAGCTTGTGGATCGGACGCACGCTGGCATCGATCGAATCAGCCGGGCTCGAGGACGACAGAGAAGCGCGCGAAGCGAGGTGCACGAGCGCATCGTGGCCGCGCAGTATCTCTGCCGGCACGGCGTCGCCGCGTTCGAGGTTGATGCGCTGGAACTTCGGATCCTCGAAAGGGAGCGGTTGCGTAGAGCCGCCGGTGACTGCTTCCACTGCCTCGCTCCTGCAGAGCGCAGGCAGGAGTGCCTGGGCGAAGGACGTACCCGCGTCGGTGACGAACACTTTCATGCCCGGATGATAGTGAAGTGGTTTAGAATCCGCACTTTTTGGCGCTTGCCGAACGCGGTGGCCCAAGAGAACCTCGTAGAAATCTCCGACCTAAGCTTCGCATACGACCGGCGTTCCATTCTGAGCGGAATCAACATGGTGATCCCGCGCGGTAAGGTCGTCGCGATCATGGGGGTAAGCGGGTCGGGCAAGACAACACTGCTCCGCCTGATCGCCGGCGTCGTGAAACCGTCGCGCGGCGAAGTGCGCGTCGATGGCGTGCGGGTGAACGATCTCGATACCGAAGGCATATATCGGCTGCGCCGGCGCATGGGCATGCTGTTTCAGTTCGGCGCCCTTTTCACCGATCTTACGGTGTTCGACAACGTTGCGTTTCAGATACGCGAGCACACCGGGCTCGACGAACGAATGATCCGCGACCTTGTCCTCATGAAACTGCACGCGGTAGGGCTGCGGGGCGCCCAGCGGCTCATGCCCTCGGAGCTCTCCGGCGGGATGGCCAGGCGTGTCGCGCTCGCGCGCGCAATCGCGCTCGACCCGATGCTGATCATGTACGACGAGCCTTTCACCGGCCTCGACCCGATTTCGCTGGGCGTCATCAGCAATCTCATACGGAAGTTCAACGACGCATTGGGCGCGACGTCGATCGTCGTCACGCATGACGTGCAGGAGGCGCTGGAGCTCGTCGATTACGTTTATTACGTCTCGGAGGGACGGATCGTCGCGCAAGGCACGCCGGACGAGATGCGCGCATCGACCGATCCGCTGGTGCGGCAGTTCGTGTACGGCGAGCAGGATGGTCCGGTTCCCTTCCAGTACCCCAGCCGCGAATTCGCCCGAGATCTGAGGCTCTCCTAAACGTTCATGTTCAACCGTTCCGCGCTTCTCAACATCCGCGGCCTGGGCCATCACACGGTAGACGGCGTGTGGCGCCTCGGCTATGCGGTTCGCTTCTTCGGTATCACGCTCGCGAGCTCGGCGACAGCGTTCAGGCGTTTTCGCCTGATCGTGCGCGAGCTCTACTTCACGGGCGTGCTGTCGCTCATCATCATTCTCGTTTCGGGACTTTTCGTCGGCATGGTGCTTGGCCTGCAGGGTTACCACACGCTGCAGACCTACGGCTCCGAGTCCGCGCTCGGTGTGCTCGTAGCGCTCTCTCTCGTGCGCGAGCTCGGGCCGGTCGTATCTGCGCTGCTTTTCGCGAGCCGCGCAGGTTCTGCGATGACGGCGGAAATCGGGCTCATGAAAGCGACCGAGCAGCTCGCGGCGATGGAAATGATGGCTGTGGACCCGATCGCCCGGGTGGTCGCGCCGCGCTTCTGGGCGGGGGTCATATCGATGCCGCTCCTCGCGGCGCTCTTCAGCGCCATGGGTATTTTCGGCGGATACCTAGTCGGCGTTGTACTGATCGGCGTCGACGAAGGCTCGTTCTGGTCGCAGATGCAGGCCGCCGTCGATGTGCGCCAGGACATCCTGAACGGCGTCATCAAGAGCTTCGTCTTCGGGGTCGCCGTGACCTGGATCTCGCTCTTCGAAGGTTATGATGCGCCGCCTACGGCCGAAGGTGTTTCCGGCGCTACGACGAGGACCGTGGTGACGTCATCGCTCGCGATCCTGGGACTCGATTTCCTGCTCACCTCATTCATGTTCCGGGGAATCTGATGCAACGTTCGACACTCGACCTGTGGGTTGGTCTTTTCGTGTGCGCCGGCATCGCTGCTCTGCTGGTCCTCGCGTTGAAAGTCGGCAACATGGGCAGCGCCGGCATTGGCGCCGACAGTTACAAGCTTTACGCGAACTTTGACAACATCGGCGGTCTGAAGCCCCGTGCCCCCGTGAAAAGTGCCGGTGTGGTCGTGGGCCGCGTCGCACGCATCGCCTTCGACAACGAAAGGTTCAACGCGCGGGTGGAGATGAGCATCGACACCGATTACAAATTCCCGAAGGACACGGTAGCTTCCATCCTGACCTCCGGCCTGCTGGGAGAGCAGTACATCGGGCTCGATGCGGGCGGCGACACGGCGAACCTCGCGAACGGAGAGACGATCAAGCTCACGCAGTCGGCCGTCGTGCTGGAAAAGCTGATCAGCCAGTTCCTGTACAGCAAGGCGGCAGAAGGCGACAACGCCAAAAAATAGCGATGATTTCCTGTGAGGGCGAGCGGTGCCTGGTCGAAGGGCCGATCACGATCGGCAACGCGACCGCCGTGCTCGCCGAGAGCCAGAGCCTGTTTACGAATCCCCGTATGGTTGTCGATCTCGCCGGCGTGACGGAAGTCGATTCGGCGGCGGTCAGCCTGCTGCTCGAATGGCGCCGCTCGGCCGCGCGGGCCAATCGTCAGATCGCATTCGTGAACCCGCCGCAGAGCCTGAAAAGCCTCGCCGAGCTGTACGGCGTCTGGCATCTGCTCGCGCCTGCATAGCGCGGTTTCGCGCGTGCGCCGCCGAGCGACGGCGCTCTTCCATCCAAATGCCATGACGCCCGCGATTCAGGTCGAACGTGTCGCCAAGCGCTACGGTGCAGTCGAAGCATTGGCCGAAGTGAGCCTCGAGATCGCGCGCGGCGAGTTTTTCGGGCTGCTCGGTCCCAATGGCGCCGGGAAAACGACGCTCATCAGCATCATCGCGGGCTTGACGCGCGCGACGTCAGGGACGACGCGCGTGCTTGGATACGACGTCGTGAGCGATTATCGCAATGCGCGCCTTGCGCTCGGAGTCGTCCCGCAGGAACTCGTGTTCGACCCGTTCTTCACGGTGCGCGAAGCATTGCAGATTCAGTCCGGCTACTATGGACTGCGCGACAACCGTGCGTGGATCGAAGAAGTGATGGAGCACCTCGATCTCACGGCGAAAGCGGATACGAACATGCGCGCATTGTCGGGCGGCATGAAAAGGCGCGTGCTCGTCGCGCAGGCGCTGGTGCACCGGCCGCCCGTCATCGTCCTGGACGAGCCGACGGCGGGTGTGGACGTGGAGCTGAGGCAGGCGCTCTGGCGCTTCATCCGACGGTTGAATGACGACGGCCACACGATCGTCCTCACCACGCACTATCTCGAAGAGGCCGAGGCACTCTGCGGCCGCATCGCGATGCTCAAGCAGGGCCACATCGTCGCGCTCGATACGACCGCGAACCTGTTGCGCAGACATTCCGGCTGCTATGTCGAGTTGCGCGTGGACCCTGATCGATTGCCCGAACGGTGGCCCGCGCGGGTCGCCGAGCGCATGGAAGGCGGCGGGTATCGCCTCGCGCTGAAGACTTACGACGAGCTGGAAAGCCTGATGCACGAGCTGCGGCAGGCGCATGTACGCGTCGTCGAAATGGAAGTGATGCAGCCGGATCTGGAGGAGGTGTTCGTGCAGATCATGCGTGAACAGGTGAACCGAAAATCAGTGAACGAGTAACGCTATGGCAAACCGGCGGCTAAACGAAACAACCAAGCACCCGTTCACGCACATTTGACGTGACTGGCTTCTACACGCTCTTCTACAAGGAATGGCTGCGCTTCTGGAAAGTGAAAGTGCAGACGGTGCTCGCACCCGTGCTGACGGCGCTGCTCTATCTGCTCGTGTTTGCGCACACGCTCCGCGGCCGCCTGGAAGTCTATCCGGGCGTCGAGTACACGGCGTTTCTCGTGCCTGGCCTTGCGATGATGTCGGTTCTGCAAAACTCGTTCGCAAACAGCTCTTCGAGTCTCATGCAGTCGAAAATGACGGGCAATATCGTTTTCGTGCTGTTGCCGCCGATTTCGCACCGCGAGTTCTTTTTCGCTTATGTGCTCGCTGCGATCGGCCGGGGGCTCGTGGTCGGCATCGGTGTTTTCGCCGCAACCATCTGGTTGATCGATGTCGCCGTCGTTGAGCCCCTGTGGGTGATCGCGCATGCCCTGGCTGGCAGCGGCGTCATGGCAGCGCTGGGGGTGATCGCCGGCATACAGTCGGAGAAAATCGATCAGCTCGCGGCGTTTTCGAATTTCATCATCCTGCCGCTCACGTTCCTGTCGGGCGTGTTCTACTCGATTCATTCGCTGCCACCGTTCTGGCAGGCGCTTTCCCATATGAACCCGATTTTCTACATGATCGACGGCTTCCGTTACGGGTTCTTCGGGCAGGCCGACGTCTCCCCGTGGCTTTCGCTCGGCATTGTGAGCCTGAGTTTTCTCGCTTTATCATTGCTCGCTCTCGCGCTCATACGTTCCGGATACAAGCTGCGTCCATAGGCACAGCATTAAACATCGAGTTGCATATGACTCCCGATTTCATCAAGCAGTGCATCGAGGCAGGGCTCCAGTGCAATCACGTCGAGGTGGCCGGCGACGGCCGCCATTTCGAGGCCGTGATCGTGAGCCCTCTTTTCCGCGGACTTCCGAAGGTGCGACAGCATCAGCTCGTCTACAAGGCACTTGGCGAGCGCATGCGTGAAGACATCCACGCGCTTTCGATGAAGACGCTCACCCCCGAGGAATGGCGGACCTAGCGGGCGCCCAGTGGACAAGCTGATCATCGAGGGCGGCGTGCCGCTCGAAGGCGAGATCGAGATCTCCGGCGCGAAGAACGCGGCGCTCCCGATACTGTGCGCATCGCTGCTCACCGCGGACGCTCTGTACGTCGAGAACGTCCCGCATCTGCGCGACGTCACCACGATGCTCAATCTGCTCGGCCAGATGGGCATCGACATATCCGTGCACGACAAACTCGGTGTCGAGCTCCGCGCTGCGTCCATCACGCAGGCCGTCGCGCCTTACGAGCTCGTGAAGACCATGCGTGCGTCGGTGCTTACGCTCGGGCCCTTGCTCGCGCGTTGTGGCGAGGCCCGGGTGTCGCTGCCCGGGGGTTGTGCGATCGGGCTGCGTCCGGTCGACCAGCACGTCAAAGGCCTGCAGGCGATGGGCGCCACGATCAGCATCGAACAGGGCGACATGATTGCGCGTGCGGGCAGACTGCAGGGCGCGCGCATCTATACCGATATCGTTACCGTCACCGGCACCGAGAACCTGATGATGGCCGCAACGCTCGCCGAGGGCTCGACGATCATCGAAAATGCCGCGCGAGAGCCCGAAGTCGTCGATCTCGCCGCGTGCCTCGAAGCGATGGGCGCCAGGATCCAGGGCGCCGGCACCGATGTGATCCGCATCGAAGGCGTCGAGCGGCTGCACGGCGCGCGGTATCGCGTCATGCCCGACCGCATCGAGACCGGCACGTTTCTCGCGGCAGCCGCTGTAACGCGCGGACGGGTCCGCCTGACCGGCACCCGGGCTGACATTCTCGAAGTCGTGCTGGAGAAGCTCCGCGAGTGCGGCGCAACGATCGACGTCGGGCCGGACTGGATCGCGCTCGAGACGAACGGGGACCTCAATGCCGTAAGCGTGCGGACCGCGCCTTATCCGGCATTCCCCACCGACATGCAGGCGCAGTTCATGGCATTGAACAGCGTCGCATCGGGTACGGCGCTCATCACGGAAACGATCTTCGAAAACCGCTTCATGCACGTGCAGGAGCTGAAACGGCTCGGCGCCGACATCGAGTTCGAAGGCAACACCGCCGTCGTGAAAGGCGTGCCACACCTCGACGGCGCGACGGTCATGGCGACCGATCTCCGCGCTTCGGCAAGCCTGGTGGTCGGCGGTCTCATTGCCCGCGGCAATACGACGATCGAACGCGTCTATCACCTCGACCGCGGCTACGAAAGCATCGAGATGAAGCTCTCTCGTCTCGGCGCGCGCATCGAGCGGGCACGCTAGCGCTCCAGCTCGAGGTCCGCTTCGTACGGGTCGGCCGGGTAATGGAACGGCACGGGCCCGTCCGGTAACGCCCCGATAAACTGGCGCACGAACGGATCGGTGGAGCGCTTGATCTCCTCGGTCGTGCCGTACGCAGCCACTTTTCCGTCAGCGATGAAGTAAACGTCGTCGATCACTTTCAGCGCTTCCTGTGCGTCATAGGAGACGACGACCGAGGTGAGCCCGAGCGTGTCGTTCAGTCGACGAATGAGATTGCCGATGACGTTACACGAAATCGGGTCCAGGCCGGCAAAAGGCTCGTCGTACATGATGAGCGTCGGGTCGAGCGCGATCGCACGCGCGAGCCCTATGCGGCGAGCCATGCCTCCGGAAAGCTCCGAGGGCATGAGCGAGGCTGCACCGCGCAGGCCGACGGCGTGCAGCTTCATCAGCACGAGATCGTTGATCATGTCTTCGGAAAGATCGGTCTTCTCGCGCATCTGGAAAGCGATGTTCTCGAACACGCTGAGATCGGTGAAGAGCCCGCCCTGCTGGAACTGCATGCCCATGCGCTTGCGAAGCTCGAAGAGCTCCGAGCGGCCGAGCGCGTTCACCACCCTGCCCATGGCCTTGATCTCGCCGCGGGCCGGACGCAACTGCCCGGCGATGAGGCGCAACAGCGTCGTCTTGCCCGAACCGCTCGCGCCCATGATGCCGACGATGCGGCCCCGGGGGATCGCGAGATTGAGATCCCGGAAGATCTGGTGGTCGCGATACGCGAAGGCGAGGTTCTTCACCTCGACGATGTTTTCGGGCGGCATTCGGCGCGACTTCGGTCGTGAGGTGGGGGAGTTTAGCGCATTTGCGTTACAATTCAGAGCTTTCCGCATCCCCACCTCACGCGCGACCGACGTGATCACCATCGCTCTTTCCAAGGGCCGCATCTTCGACGAAGCCGTGCCGCTGCTCGCGGCGGCCGGCGTCGCGACGTCGGAAGACCCGGAGACTTCGCGCAAACTCATCCTTGCGACGAATCGCGCCGATGTTCGCGTGATCATCGTGCGCGCGACCGATGTCCCGACCTACGTGCAATACGGCGCGGCAGACGTCGGCGTGGCAGGCAAGGACGTGCTCGACGAGCACGGCGGCCGCGGACTTTACCAGCCGCTCGATCTCAAGATCGCGCGGTGCCGCATGATGGTCGCAGTGAAAGAGGACTACGATTATCAGCAGGCGGTGCGGCAGGGCGCGCGTCTGAGAGTTGCCACGAAGTACGTGCAGACGGCCCGCGAGCACTTCGCCGCCAAAGGCATGCACGTCGATCTCATACGGCTGTACGGCTCTATGGAGCTTGCGCCGCTCGTCGGGCTCGCGGAGGCGATCGTGGATCTCGTGAGCACGGGCCACACGCTCAAGGCAAACGGCCTCCGCGCGGTCGAAGAAATTGCGCCGATCTCGGCGCGCCTCATCGTGAACCAGGCAGCGCTCAAGCTGAAACGGGATGCGGTTCAGCCGCTGCTCGACGCATTCGGACGCGCGGTGGCGTGATGCGACGGCTGCGTACGAGCGATGGCGATTTCGACGCGCGGCTGACCGAGCTGCTTGCGTTCGAAACCACACAGGACGCGCAGGTCGATGCCACCGTAGCGTCCATTCTCGCCGACGTCAGGGCGCGCGGCGATGCGGCCCTGCTCGAGCATACGCGTAGGCTCGACCGTGTTGCCGCAGCGAACATGGCGGAGTTGGAGATACACGCACGCGCGTGCAAGGAGGCTCTCGCGGGGTTGCCCGCAACGCAGCGCGAGGCGCTTTCGACGGCCGCCGAGCGCGTGCGGATTTATCACGAGCAGCAGCGCGCGCAATCGTGGAGCTTCCGCGACGCGGACGGAAACGAACTCGGCCAGCAGATCACGCCGCTCGACCGGGTCGGGGTCTACGTCCCCGGCGGCAAAGCCGCGTACCCGTCTTCGGTGATCATGAACGTGGTGCCGGCGAAGGTCGCGGGCGTGCGCGAAGTGATCATGGCAGTGCCCACCCCAGGAGGCGAGCGCAACCCGCTCGTGCTCGCGGCTGCGGCTCTATGCGGCGTGGACCGGGTGTTCGCGATCGGCGGCGCGCAGGCTGTCGGTGCAATGGCATACGGCACCGGGACCGTTCCGGCCGTCGACAAGATCGTCGGGCCCGGCAACGCGTACGTCGCGGCGGCGAAGCGCCGTGTGTTCGGGCTGGTCGGAATCGACATGGTCGCGGGACCTTCCGAGATTCTCGTCGTTGCCGACGCCAGGAACGATCCCGACTGGGTCGCGATGGATCTTTTTTCGCAGGCCGAGCACGACGAAGTGGCGCAGGCGATCCTCCTCGCGCCCGACGCTGCCTTTCTCGATGCGGTCGAAGCGAGCATCGAGCGCGAGCTTCCGGGCATGCCCCGGCGCGACGTGATCGCTGCATCGCTCGAGCGGCGCGGCGCGCTGATACACGTGCGAGACCTCGACGAAGCGTGCGAGATCGTGAATCGCATCGCGCCAGAGCATCTCGAGCTCGCGGTTGAAGACCCGGAAGCCCTGCTTCCGAAGATTCGCCACGCGGGAGCGATTTTCCTCGGACGCTACGCCTCCGAAGCGCTGGGCGATTACTGCGCCGGTCCCAATCACGTGCTGCCGACTTCGCGCACGGCGCGATTTTCATCGCCGCTCGGCGTCTACGATTTCCAGAAGCGCTCGAGCGTGATCCGCATTTCGCGAGCCGGCGCTTTACGACTCGGAAAAATCGCCGCCGAGCTTGCCCGCGGCGAAGGCCTCACCGCGCACGCGCGTTCAGCCGAGCTCCGGATGAAGTGATGCCCAAAACACCAGAACACGTCATACGCGACGAGATCCAGGCCCTCGCCGGCTATCGCGTGCCGGACGCCTCTGGCATGGTGAAGCTCGATGCGATGGAAAATCCGTATCGCCTGCCTGAGGAAGTGCGCAGGCGCATTGCCGCAGTCGTCGCGGACGCCGAGATCAACCGATATCCCGACTTTGGCGCGGCGCCGCTCAGGGAAACACTGCGCGAAGCTCTGGAGATTCCGCAACACGCCGAGTTGCTGCTCGGTAACGGCTCCGACGAAATCATCCAGATCCTCATGCTCGCGACCGCGCGCCCGGGCGCCGTCGTCCTGGGTCTCGAGCCTTCGTTCGTGATGTTCCGGCTGATCGCAGCATTCTGCGGCGTTCGCTATGTCGGAGTCCCGCTGGGTGACCGCTTTGCGCTCGATGTCGATCGTACGCTGGGCGCGATCAAGCAGCACCAGCCGCCGCTCATCTTCGTCACGTATCCGAACAATCCGACGGGCAATCTGTTCGATACCGCTGCAATCGAACGCATCCTGAAAGCCGCGCCGGGACTCGTCGTGCTCGACGAGGCTTACCACGCATTTGCGGGCCGTACTTTCATGGACAGGCTCGGGGAGTACTCGAACCTGCTCGTCATGCGCACGCTCTCGAAGCTGGGGCTCGCCGGCCTTCGCCTCGGGCTGCTCGCGGGCGGCGCCGAGTGGCTGCGGCAACTGGAGAAAATCCGCTTACCGTATAATGTGGGTGTGCTGACACAGCTCGTCGCGCGAGAAGCGCTCCAGCATCGCTCGCTCCTGGAAGAGCAGGCGGCGGCTATCAGGGCCGAGCGCAGCCGGCTCCAGCGCGAGCTCGCGAACGTGCCCGGCACGAGACCTTACCCGAGCGATGCGAATTTCATCCTGTTCAAGACGACGGACGCCGACCGCGCGTTCAATGGACTGCGCGATCGCGGCGTTCTCATCAAGAATTTCCACGGCGCGCACCCGGCGCTCGAAGGGTGCCTGCGCGTGACCGTCGGCACGCCTTCGGAAAACGATCGTTTTCTCGAGGCGCTGCGCGCCGCGTTGGCATAATGGCGGAACCCTGAGCTTTATGCAGCGCGAGGCCCACGTTACCCGTAACACGCTCGAGACGCAGGTGAGCGTCACGTTGAAGCTCGACGGCACCGGACGAAGCAAGCTCGACACGCGCGTCCCGTTTCTCGATCACATGCTCGACCAGATCGCGCGCCACGGCGTGCTCGATCTCGACGTGCAGGCGCGCGGCGATTTGCACATCGATGCGCACCATACGGTCGAAGATATCGGTATTACCGTCGGTCAGGCGTTCGCGAAAGCGATCGGCGACAAGGCCGGCGTGCGGCGTTACGGTCATGCGTACGTGCCGCTCGACGAGGCGCTCTCCCGTGTCGTGATCGATCTGTCGGGCCGGCCGGGACTCGAATTCCACGTCGAATTCGTGCGCGCGCGCATCGGCGAGTTCGACGTCGATCTCGTGCACGAGTTTTTCCAGGGCTTCGTAAATCATGCCCAGGTCACCTTGCACGTCGACAATCTGCGTGGCGCGAATGCGCACCATCAGGTGGAGACGGTGTTCAAGGCGTTCGGGCGTGCGCTGCGAATGGCCGCGGAGCCCGACCCGCGCGCGGCGGGCGTGCCGTCCACCAAAGGTACGCTCTAGGTCCGATGGCTCTCATCGCGGTTGTCGATTACGGCATGGGCAATCTGCGCTCCGTCGCGAAAGCGATCGAACACGTCGCGCCCGGGTCAACGGTGACAGTGACGAGCGATCCGGACGTGGTGCGGCGCGCCGATCGCGTGGTTTTCCCGGGTCAGGGGGCGATGCGCGACTGCATGCGGGAAATGGACGCTCGCGGGCTGCGCGGCGCGATTCTGCACGCCGCCCGCGAGAAGCCGTTTCTGGGCATCTGTATCGGTTTGCAGATGCTTTTCGAGCACAGCGAAGAAGGCGACACCCCGGGGCTCGCGCTCCTTCCCGGCAAGGTGCGCCGCTTTCCGGCGACGGAGATGGTCGATGCCGCGGGCAACAAGCTCAAAGTACCCCACATGGGTTGGAACGAGGTCTACCAGACCGCGCCACATGCGTTGTGGGCGGGCATACCCGACGGAAGTCGTTTCTACTTCGTGCACAGCTATTTTGCGGAGCCGGCAGAGCCCGGCGTGATCGCGGGCTACAGCCTTTATCCGTTCGCGTTCACGTGCGCGGCCGCGAGCGCGAATGTCTTCGCGGTGCAGTTCCATCCGGAAAAAAGCCAGAACGCGGGTCTGCGGTTGCTCGCGAATTTCGCGAGCTGGCAGCCGGGTACCGCCTGGCGCGATGCTACGGGCCGCTCCGCCGGCGTGGCTGCTTGATACTCGGCGACCATGCTGTAGTATGATGAGACACTAAAAACCGGCGCGTAGCACGATACTGCCCGTCTCTTCCGCACCGCATAGAGCGACTCCCGACGCAAACCACGTCCGCCTTCGCTGCACCTGCAGCAGGCCTCCTGTCCTCGCCATATGCTGATCATTCCTGCGATCGACCTCAAAGATGGTAAATGCGTGCGCCTGAAGCAGGGTGCCATGAACGACGCGACCGTATTCTCCGATGATCCCGCCGCTACTGCGCGTCACTGGCTCGAACAGGGGGCGCGGCGCCTGCACCTCATCGACTTGAACGGCGCCGCGGCGGGACGGCCGAAAAACGAAAATGCGATCAAAGCCATCACGTCCGCGGTCGGCGACAAAGTACCGATCCAGCTGGGCGGCGGCATACGCGATCTCGACACGATCGAGCGCTACCTCGACAACGGGGTTTCCTACGTGATCATCGGCACGGCGGCCGTGAAGACGCCCGGTTTCCTGCACGATGCGTGCACTGCATTCGGCGGGCACGTGATGGTCGCACTCGATGCCAAGGACGGCAAAGTAGCGGTCGACGGCTGGTCGAAAATGACCGGCCACGACGTCGTCGATCTCGCCAAGAAGTTCGAGGACTATGGCGTAGAGGCGATCATCTACACCGACATCGGCCGCGACGGCATGCTGACGGGTATAAACATCGCGGCAACGGTTGCGCTCGCGCGCCATCTGACGGTGCCCGTGATCGCGAGCGGCGGTCTCACGAATCTGGAAGACGTGAAAGCGCTCTGCGCCGTAGAGCCCGAAGGCATCACCGGCGCCATCACCGGCCGCGCCGTCTACCAGGGCACGCTCAACTTCGCCGAAGCGCAGAAGGTGGCGGATCAGCTGAGCGGCAAGAAGGCTGAATCCTGAACGTGAGCCGTGATGCGAAGCGGTGAGCGGCGCAGCTGCTCCGTCTAGTCGCCGGCCCCCGAGCATGTCCCTTGCCAAACGCGTCATTCCCTGCCTCGACGTGACCGCCGGGCGCGTCGTGAAAGGCGTGAATTTCGTCGGCTTGCGCGATGCCGGTGATCCGGTGGAAATCGCGAGGCGCTACGACGAGCAGGGGGCGGACGAGCTCACGTTCCTGGACATCACCGCCTCGAGTGACGATCGCGATCTCATCCTGCACATCGTCGAAGCGGTAGCGGCGCAGGTTTTCATTCCGCTCACCGTCGGTGGCGGCGTGCGCAGCGTGGAGGACGTGAGACGCCTTCTCAATGCGGGCGCGGACAAGGCGAGCATCAACACCGCGGCCGTGCAGAACCCGCAGCTCGTTGCCGACGCAGCGGACCGTTACGGCTCGCAATGCATTGTGGTCGCCGTCGACGCGAAGCGGGTGCCCGACTCGTCGCCTTTGCGCTGGGAGGTCTTCACGCACGGCGGCCGGCGCGCGACAGGCATCGACGCGGTCGACTGGGGCCGCAAGATGCAGGCACTCGGTGCGGGAGAGATCCTGCTCACGAGCATGGATCGCGACGGCACGAGGACCGGCTTCGACCTCGAGCTGACGCGCGCGTTCTCCGAAGCCCTCGACGTGCCGGTCATCGCGAGCGGCGGCGTCGGTAATCTGCAGCACCTCGCCGATGGCGTGCTGCAGGGACACGCGGATGCGGTCCTCGCCGCGAGCATTTTTCACTACGGCGAATACACGGTGCGCCAGGCGAAGGAGTACATGGCGCGTCAGAAGATCGAAGTGAGACTCTGACACGCCGGCGGGAGTGTTTCGGCCAGGCCGCGGCAGCGCGGTGCAATCCTGTATCCTGTCTCGATGAACTGCCTCGAAACGGTCAAATGGGACGACGACGGTCTCGTGCCGGCGATCGCACAGGATGCGGCATCGGGCCGCGTGCTGAACCTTGCCTGGATGAACCGCGAGGCCCTGGCGCTCACGATCGAGACCGGGGTCGCTCACTACTGGTCGCGATCCCGGGCTGGGCTCTGGCGCAAAGGAGAGCAGTCCGGTCACGTGCAGAAGGTCAAGTCCCTGCGGCTCGACTGCGATGAAGACGTCGTTCTGATGCAAGTCGAGCAGCAGGGCGGCATCGCGTGTCACACGGGCCGGCAGAGCTGTTTTTTCCGCAGGCTGGAAAACGGTGAGTGGGTCGAAGTCGATCCCGTTCTGAAAGACCCCCGGGAGATCTACGGCAAATGAGTAATGCCGACATTCTCGAGAGACTGGGAAGTACGATCGCGCAAAGGCTCCAGGCGGACCCGCAGGGTTCCTACGTCTCGAGCCTGGCCGCAAAAGGGCAGGACGCGATACTCCGAAAGGTGATGGAGGAAGCGGCCGAGACACTCCTCGCGTCGAAGGAGGGTGATAAACTGCACCTCATACGCGAAACCGCGGATCTCTGGTTTCACTGCATGGTCCTGCTTGCCTGGCACGGTGCGCGGCCGGACGACGTGCTCGCGGAGCTTGCCCGACGCGAAGGCACTTCCGGCATCGAGGAAAAGAAGTCGCGCGGCTGACACGCGCGTTTTCTCCGCGCTCAAGCTTCAGCTCACGGCTGGCCACAACTTAGGAGCGGAAATATGGGTTCGTTCAGCATCTGGCATTGGCTGATCGTATTGCTCGTCGTCGTTCTCATCTTCGGCACGAAGAAGCTGCGCAACCTCGGCACCGATCTCGGCAGCGCGGTAAAAGGCTTCAAGGACGGCATGAAGACCGAAGAAGACAAGGGTGCCAAGACCGAGATCCCCCCGACGGCCGGTCAGACGATCGAAGGCGAAGTGAGGAAGGAAACTACAAAGACCTGAGATGTTCGATATAGGCTTCTCCGAGCTCATGGTCATCGCCGTCGTGGCGCTGATCGTGATCGGTCCGGAGCGGCTCCCGAAAGTCGCGCGCACCCTGGGGCATCTGTTCGGCCGCATGCAGCGCTATGTGAACGATGTCAAAGCCGATATCTCGCGCGAAATGGAGCTCGAGGAACTCAAGAAACTCCAGGCGAGCATGCAGGACGCGGCGCGCTCGTTCGAGCAGTCCGTGACACGTGAAGTGAATGCCACGGAAAGCGAGTTGCAGAAGATCGCACAGGAAGCGAACCCGACGCCGCTGCCGGCACCGCAGCCGGAACCCGGCGCTCCCGCCGAAATCGCGTCTGCGAACGCGGGGGCACCTGAAGGCGCCGTTCCGCATCTCGAGTCCGGGCTTCCGCCTCCTTCGCCACCAGGCACTGCGTCGCCGACCGGTGCCCAGCCCGAGCTCGTGCCCGGCGGCGCGCAGCCGGGCAACACGCGCGCGTAACGCCCGCTCCGTGCGGCGCGCAGCATCCAGCGAAGAACCTCTTCGCGCCGACACGCGATGAGCGAAGATACTTTCATATCGCATCTCGTCGAGCTGCGCGACCGTCTGCTGCGCTCGCTCATTGCGATCCTCGTCATCTTCGCCTGTCTGTTTCCATGGGCATCGGAGCTCTACGATGTGCTGGCGAGTCCCATGATGCAGACGCTGCCGGCAGGATCGAAAATGATCGCGACCGGTGTCATCACGCCTTTTCTGATACCCGTCAAGGTCGCGATGATGATCGCGTTTCTCATCGCGCTGCCGTACGTGCTGTACCAGGCGTGGTCGTTCGTCGCGCCGGGCCTCTACTCCCACGAGAAAAAGCTCGTTCTGCCGCTCGTCGTCGCGAGCACCGTGCTCTTTCTGCTCGGGATCACGTTCTGCTATTTCTTCGTGTTCGGCGTCGTCTTCGCGTTCGTGAACAAGATCGCGCCGGCAAGCATCACGGTCGCGCCCGACATCGAGCAGTATCTCAACTTCGTGCTGACGATGTTTCTCGCGTTCGGCGTCACTTTCGAAGTGCCGATCGTCGTCATCATTCTCGCGAAGATGGGGGTGGTCACGATCCAGCAGTTGAAGCAGATCCGGCCTTATTTCATCGTCGGCTCGTTCGTGATCGCGGCGATCGTAACGCCGCCCGACGTGATATCGCAGCTGCTCCTCGCGATACCGATGTGCCTTCTTTACGAGCTGGGGCTCTTCCTTGCGCGGTTCGTTGCGAAGCCGAAGACGGAGGACGACGACTATCGATTGCCGTCGGACGTGGAGATGGATCGCGAGCTGGACCGCATCGACGCGGAGAGGAAGGGAGGCGAATCCGTAAGCGGTAAGTCGTAAGCGGTAAGCGACAACAGAGGAGGGAGATTTCGGAGGGAACCTGTTGGTTCCCTCTGTTATTGTTATCGGGCGACCGAGCCGGCCACCACGAGTAGTGCTACTCGTCGAGGCGCCGGCTTACGGTTCTCGCCTCTCAGGACTGTTCCGCTGCTGAAGCGGGCGCCGGCCGATGGTCACCTTGATGTCGGTTTCCTGCTGACTGCGCACGACTTTGAGCGTCGCCTGCCTGCCCGGGTGCAAGGCGGCGACGAGATTCAGCATGCTCGACGAGTCGATAACGGGTTGCCCCTCGACGCCAACCAGGATGTCGCCGAGCTTGATGCCCGCCTTGTCCGCCGGAGTGCCGCGAAAGACTTCGGTGATGAGCGCACCGCGGATCTCCGGCAGTTTGAAAGATTCCGAAAGCTCCCTCGTCATGTCCTGCACGCCGACGCCGATCCATCCTCGCGTGACCTGGCCGTGCTGCATGATCTGCTCGAGGACCTGTTTGGCCGTGCTCGCGGGAATCGCGAAGCCGATGCCGAGAGAGGCGCCGCCCGGCGTGCGGGAATAGATCGCGGTGTTGATGCCCAGCAGTTGCCCGCTCGTATCGACGAGCGCGCCGCCGGAATTGCCGGGGTTGATGGCAGCGTCGGTCTGGATGAAGTTCTCGAACGTGTTGATGCCGAGCTGGCTGCGGCCGACCGCACTGATGATGCCCGCGGTCACGGTCTGGCCGACGCCGAACGGATTGCCGATCGCCAGCACCACGTCGCCGACACGTGCCTGGTCCGACTGTCCGAAAAGGATCGAAGGAAGCTTCGGAATGTCGATCTTGAGTACTGCGAGATCGGTTTCCGGATCGGTGCCGATCACGCGCGCTTTGGCGCGGCGTGTGTCTGCAAGCGCGATCTCGATCTCGTCGGCCGCTTCGACGACATGGCTGTTGGTGAGGATGTAACCCTGCTCGCTTACGATCACGCCGGAGCCGAGGTTCGTGCTCTTGCGCGTTTCGGCGTCGAAGCGTTCGCCGAAGAAATGGCGGAACACGGGATCATCCATGAAGGGATGCCGCTGGATCCGCGTTTCCTTGGTCGTATAGATGTTCACGACCGCGGGCATGGCGCGTTTCGCGGCATCGCTCAGCGACGAGATCCTTTTCGGCTCACCTTCCGGTGGCGATTCGCGAATCGTGACCACGCCGCCGCGCGTGGTCCAGGAGAGGAGGTCGGGCCGCAGCGTCGTCACCACGAACAGCACGGCGACACACACCGTTGCCGTCTGGCAGAACACTAGCCACAGCTTGCGGATCATAAGAGTGCCTAACATAATGAGGCGCGCGATGCGCTGTCACGATTTTCGCTCGGCACTCTCGGGCGGGGGGCGCGGACCACGTCTTCCGCTAGAATGTTTTTTTCGGCAGGATCAATCGCTGATGCAACGCGCGGAGCTCGATGCCTACCTCGAGCAGTACCTGGAAGTCGCAAAGTTTCGGGATTATTGCCCAAACGGACTGCAGGTGGAAGGTCGTGTCTCCGTCGATCGGCTCGTTACGGGCGTCACCGCTTCGGTAGCACTGTTGGAAGCCGCGATCGCGGCGCGTGCGGACGCGGTACTCGTACATCACGGCTATTTCTGGCGCGGCGAGGATGCACGCATCGTCGGCACGCGTCGACGCCGCATCGGCCTCCTCATGGCGCATGACATCAGCCTGTATGCGTTTCATCTGCCGCTCGACGCGCATCGCGAGGTCGGAAACAACGTATCCCTCGCGAGAATTCTCGGATTCACGATCGCAGGCCGGTTCGGCGAGCAGGAGCTGGGTCTTTTCGGCGAGCTCGATCACAGCATGACGCTCGGCGGTTTGGCTGGCCGGGTCGCAGAGCGCCTGAACCGCGATCCGCTCGTCATCGGCGATTCGTCGCGTCCGGTGACGCGGATCGCGTGGTGCACCGGCGCCGCTCAGAGCTATTTCGAAGATGCGGTGCGCCTCGGCGTCGACACGTATCTGACGGGCGAAGTCTCGGAGCAGACGGTTCATCTCGCGCGCGAAAGCGGCGTCACCTTCATCGCCGCCGGCCACCACGCAACTGAACGCTACGGCGTGGAAGCGTTGGGCACGCATCTCGCGGCGCGTTTCGATATCGAGCACCGCTTCATCGACATCGACAATCCGGTGTAGCGCCTGTAGGCGCCGGGGCGGCCGCCGCCGGGGGCTCAAGTTCGCCCCGAGGCGGCGCGATAAGCGCCAGCGCAGGATGTCGGTACGCACAGGGCAGTTCAGCTAAGTCGCTGACTCACTGTGACTTTTCACGGTTTTGCTTAACTTTCCCAAAGTCGATTGTTAAAATCGACACTTTTTCTGTACTCAGGGGCATTCATGGCCGAGAACGAGCTGGACGAGGGCAAGCGGCGCTTTCTGCTCACCGCCACCACAGTCGCAACTGGCGTCGCGGCGGGCGCCGCCGCAGTGCCTTTTGTAGCGAGCATGCTTCCGTCCGAGCGTGCAAAAGCGGCAGGTGCTCCTGTCGAAGTGGATGTGAGCGATCTCATGCCCGGGCAGAAAAAAATCGTCGAGTGGCGCGGCAAACCCGTGTGGGTTGTGCGACGCACGCCGGAAATGCTTAAGGCGATCGAGACCGACGATCCGCGTGTCGCCGATCCGGACAGCAGCCGCAGCCAACAGCCGCCTTACGCGAAGAACAAGTATCGCGCGGTCAAGCCGGAGTATCTGGTGACGGTCGGAATCTGTACTCACCTCGGCTGCTCGCCCGTGGATCGTCTGCAGGCCCAGCCGGAGCCGTTCGAGCCTGACTGGCACGGCGGCTTCTACTGTCCCTGCCACGGCTCGCTCTTCGATCTCGCGGGGCGTGTCTA
>Ga0075421_100001849_pt1 | contig 24985 bp, 25 predicted proteins | sample SoiMetdeltSBSDD5_FD_75292 | JGI IMG/M metagenome (GOLD analysis project Ga0075421, IMG submission 75292) | Bulk soil microbial communities from a Populus tree surrounding site in Tennessee, USA - Soil MetaG P. deltoides SBSDD5 | ecosystem: Environmental > Terrestrial > Soil > Tree plantation... | reverse complement strand
CCGAGGAGGCCGGCGTCGCTCATCTCATCCTCCATTTACACCGGGGAATATCCCGGCGCGAGCGAGACGATACAGGGGTCGCCCCGGTGGCGCGCGTGCCGGCAGCTAAGTCATGTGTTTGCATCATTTGTGATATCAGAATGGAGCTCGCGAAAGGACCCTCCAGATTGGAATCTTCTGCACCTCGGATTGTTGAAGATACAGTCAGCCAACTACGACGAGCCGGGACGAACGGCCGCGAGACCGGGATCAACGGCCTGCGAGACTTGGGGGACACCACCGAGATGAGCACCACGCGCGCCCAAGCCAGAATCTTCACCGCCCCGCGCATCGGCTTCGCCGTACTCGCTCTCGCCGCATCGTTGAGCGTCGGCGCCGGCCGCGCCTGGGAACCCCGTGCCGTCCAGACGTCGACCGACATTGCCGACGTCGTCGCGGTCTCCGCGCCCCTCGCCCCGGTGACGCCCGCGGCGGTCGCTCCGGCCGTCGACCTGCTCGACGCCACGGTCGAGCGGCTCGCCTCGAGCGCCCCCGAGATCCAGCGCGACGTCCTGCGGCTGGCCCTCACGGCCCGCGAGGCGGCGGCCAAAGATGGCCTCGCGCGCAAGGCTGATCTGCTCACCGTCATCGATTACTCGCTGCCGTCGACCGCGAAGCGCCTCTGGGTGTTCGACGTCGCCAGCGGCAAGGTGCTCTTCCACGAGCTCGTCGCTCACGGCAAGAACACCGGCGACAACTACGCCCGTCGCTTCTCCAACACCGACGGCAGCCTGCAGACGAGCCTCGGCGTCTTCCGCACGGCCGGCACGTACAGCGGCAGCAACGGCTATTCGCTCAAGCTCGACGGCCTCGAGCCCGGCTTCAACGACAAGGCGGCGCGGCGCGCGGTGGTGATGCACGGCGCTCCCTACGTCTCGTCCGAGTTCGCGTCGCAGCACGGCCGCATCGGCCGCAGCTGGGGCTGCCCCGCGCTCTCGCAGGCGGTTGCCCCGAAGGTGATCGACACCATCAAGGGCGGGAGCCTGGTCGTCTCCTACTTTCCCGACCATGACTGGCTCGCTCAGTCGCGGTTCGTCGGCACGGCGTCGGGCTACGCCGCCGGCACCCACTGACCGAAGGCCGTTCGCGGATTGCGGGCGGGGCCTGTCCCCGCCCCTCCTGCTTTCCCCCCGGCCACCACCCTCGAGCGACGGCGCTCGCCGCCGCTGACGGCCGTCACCCTCCCGTCACAGCTCTGCTCCGCGGTCGCCCGGCCCCGTGCCCTACGCTGCGCGCGTTCGGCTCCATGGTGGGGACGAAGCGCCGCACTCGGGCTCACCCGGCTCGCCGGGCCAAGCTCGGGGCCGCGGCTAGACACGGTAAAGCTGTACAAGGAGATCACATGAACGGGAGGCTCACGCTCGGAGGCCGGAGGCCGCGTGCCGCGATGCTGGCCGCGATCCTCGGCGGGGTTCTCGCAGCCGGCGCGGCGGACACCGCCTGGGCCGGTGAGACCACCTTCGCCGGGACCATCTTCACGGACATCACCAGCCGCCGGAACACCGACGACGCCACCAAGACCGACGACGGGCGGTCGGGCTTCGGCATCGACCTGACCCGCTTCTACTCGACGGTCATCTACAAACACGACGACCGCTGGTCGGCGACCTTCACCGCCGACGTCTGCGACAAGGTGACGGTGGTCACCGCGGTGCCCAACGCCAGCGGCGGCACCACCAACGTCACCTCCACGAAGAGCGCCCGCTGCGAGGTGTTCATCAAGAAGGCCTACATCCAGGGGCACTTCTCGGACCCGGTCAACGTCCGCATCGGCTCGGCCGACCTCGCCTGGGTCCCCTACATCGAGGCAGCCAACAGGTACCGCTACCTCGAGCCGGTCCTCGTCGACCATTTCGGCTTCGGCAGCTCGACGGACTGGGGCGTCCACTTCTACGGCCGCGCCGGCATCGTCAACTACCAGCTGTCGGCGGTCAACGGCGGCACCTACAACGAGGCGTCGAACTTCCGCAGCAAGGGCGTCGACTTCGAGGGGCGCATCGCCGTGGAGCCGATCGCCGGCCTGCAGGTGGCGGTGGGCGGTTACAAGGGCAAGCGCGGTACCAAGGTCGACGTGCCTCCGGGCTCGACGGCCCGCTTCCAGGACGCGCAGCGCATCAACGCCATGTTCGGCTACACGCACCCCAAGTTCCGCGTCGGCGCCGAGTGGTTCCACGCCGATGACTGGGTCAACACCCGCTACACCGCTCCCGCCGCCGGCAGGCCCACGCCGAGCGACGAGGCCGAGGGCTGGTCGGCCTGGGCCGCCTTCGTCATCTCGCCGACGCTCGAGATCATCGCCCGCCACGACGACCTCGAGGCGAACAAGGAGTTCGGGAAGTTCAACAACCCGGCGCCGTTCAACCCCGGCCGCCTCGGCCCGGAGGGGACCTACACCCACGTCGGCGTGCAGTACCAGATCAACAGCGCCTTCGTCGCCACCCTCGCCTGGAAGCACATCACCGCCGACAACGGCCGCCTGCCGGGCGTCAACGTCGGCAGCTCCAACACCACTCTCGCCAACGGCGGTGACCTCAACGAGGTCGGCATCTGGTCGCAGTTCAAGTGGTAAGGCCCCGCTAGGGGCGACCTCGGCTCTCTTCCGCCCAAGGCCGCTGCGGCGACCGCATGGGCACCCCCTTGGCGCGACTCCGCCGGATAACGGAGTCGCGCTTTTCTTTGTCCGTGAGAAGCGGGAGAAGAGAGGATGGTGCGCACGGCGCACCCTACGCCGGAGGCGCAGCACGAACGTTGCGGCGCCGCGTAGGTGCGCCGTGCGCACCATCCGGACTCCGCTCGGTCCTAGCCGAGCAGGTGCACGACGCTCCGGCTGGCGAGCGTCGTACGGCGGTTCTCGCGCAGGCGGCCGACGAGCGCCTCGAGGTTCTCGCGCAGCGGCCCCGGCATGTTGGCGATCAGCTCCTCGATCGGCTTCTCGTAGGCGGCCAGCGCGGTCTCGAGCGTGAGCTCGTGGGGGTCTCGCGCCAGGAGATAGCCGGCCGGCTCGCCCGTCGCCTCCACCACCAGTCCCGTGCGCACGAGCGGCTCGAGCGCGGCCCGCAGTGACTCGGGCGCCACGCCGAGGCGCTCGGAGAGGCGATCGAGCTCGCCCACCGGGTGCCCGCTGCGCAGCCCGTCGGCGAGCGTGACCAGCGCGGCGAGCCCCACCCAGGGCTCGCGGAAGCGGGCGTCGAGCCCACGTGCCTGGGTGAGGGCGCCGAAGTGCTGGCTCACGTAGGCCACCTCGGTGCCGAGCAGCACCGCCAGCCACGCCAGCTCGAGCGAGATCATGAAGAAGATGGCGAGGGCGAAGCTGCCGTAGACGACGTAGGTGCCCTCGGTGAAGTGCGAGACGTAATACTGGAAGGCGCGCCGGAGGACCTCGAGCAGGAACGCCGCGGTGACGCCGCCGGCGAGGGCCGCCCTGAATCGCACGCGCGTGAACGGCACCTGCCAGTAGAGCATCGTGAGGCCGACGACGCTCACCATGAAGGGAACCGCCTGCACGAGCAACGACTCCTCGAAGAGCACGTCGAGCCCGGGCCGCTGCCGCAGCAACAGCATCGCCGAATAGCACGAGCCGATGAGCAGCGGACCCCAGAAGACGAGGAGGGTGAACGACACCAGCTTGGCCCGCAGCGAGCGGCGGGTCGAGACCTGCCAGATCTTGTTGATCGTCTCTTCGATGCTGCCGAAGGCGCCGAGGCCGACGAGGATGAAGGCGAGGAAGCCCACCTGCTGCAGCGTCTCGGCCTGGCTCACGAAACGCTGCAGGCTGTCGATCACCTCGCCCTCCTTGTAAGGGAGGACGCTGGTGAGGAACTTGAGCACCTTGTCCTGGTAGTCGTGCAGGAGCTGCGCGGCGACGAAGGTGAACGCCGCGAGCAACGGGATCAGCGCCAGGATGGTGACGAAGGCGAGCGCGGCGGCGCGTTGCGTGATGCCGTCGGCGGCCACCTTCTTCGTCACCAGGCGGGCGAAGGTGATGCCGTCGCGGAGGCGCCGCCACCAGCGCTCCGCCCTGGGCGTGGCCGGATCCTCGCCGGGAGCGGCGCCCGACTGCAGGCGAGCGCGCAAGCCACGCAACATGGCAGGCGGATTGTAACAGCGGCTCCCGGGTGCGCTGGACGAGCGCCGGCCGGACGCCGTGGCGTCCACGTGGCCGTCGCCAGGCCGTGCGTGGACCCCTGTGGTACGCTGCAAAACTCCCCTTCGCGGCCTGCCGTGAAGGGCCAAGCGGAGGTGAGCACCATGGCGGAGAGGAAGACGGTAGAGGCGGTCGAGGACAAGGTCGGCGAGGCGCGCGAGCGGCTCAGCGAGGTGGCGCGAGGCGCCGGCGAGCGCTACCAGAAGGTTGCCGAGGAGATGCGCCGCGAGGCCGAGCGCGCCACCCAGGCGGCGAAGCAGAAGGTCGATTCCGCCGTGTCGGGGATCAAGCAGGGCTACAGCAAGGTGAGCAAAAACGTCGGCACCGTCACCGAAGACGTCGCCGACTACGTGCGCGACAACCCGGGGCGCTCGCTCCTCATCGCGGCCGGTGTCGGCTTCCTGATCGGGCTGCTCTTCCGCCGCGGCGGCGACGAGTAGGGTCGTGGGCGCGGCGTCGCAGGGCAGCGCCGCGGCGCGAGGCGGCTCGGGCCATTCCGGCCGTCCCGGCCGTCAGGATGCCGACGGCGTCGCCGCGTTCGCCGACGAGCTGCTCGACGAGCTCTTCCCGCCGAGCCTCGACTGGCGCCACCTCGTCACCCGCTACCCGCGGGCGGCGGTGACGGTGGCGGCGGCGGCGGGCTTCTGGCTCGCGCGCAGGAAGAGCGGCCTGGTGGTGGCGGCGATCACCAGCTACGTCGCCGCCCAGTTCGGCGACGCCGTCGTCGACCTCGGCGACTCCCGCCGCGACTGACGGCGGGCGCTGCCCTCGGAGTCGTCAGCGAGGGCGAGGCAGCCGGTGCGCCACCTCCTCCACATCTCCGACGTCCACTTCGGGCCGCCGCATCGCCCGCAGCTCGCCGAGAAGGTGCTCGCCTTCGCCGACACGCACCGCCCCGACGTGGTGGTGCTCTCGGGCGACCTCACCCAGCGCGCCAAGCCGAAGCAGTTCCAGGAGGCGCGTCGCTTCGTCGACCGCCTGCCGGCGCCGACGCTGGTGGTGCCCGGCAACCACGACGTGCCGCTCTATCGCGTCTGGGAGCGGGCGATGTCCCCCTTCCATGCCTACCGGAAGCACTTCGCCGACGAGCTCGAGCCCGTCTGGCGCGACGACGAGCTGCTCCTCGTCGGCATCAACACCGCGCACGGCTGGACGCTCAAGGAGGGGCGGGTGAGCCTGTCGCACCTGCGCGAGGTGGCGGCGCTCATCCGCGAGGCGCCGGCGGGCCTCTTCAAGGTCGTCGTCGCCCACCACCACCTGACACCGCCGCCGCGCTTCGGCACGCAGACGGTGGCGCGCAACGCCTTCCAGGCGATCACCGCCTTCTCGGAGGCCGGGGTCGACCTGGTGCTCTCCGGCCACCAGCACCAGACCTACGTCGCCACCTCCGAGGAGTTCTACCCGAGCGGTCGCGCGCCGGTGATCATCCTCCACGCCGGCACGACGACGAGCAGCCGGGGCCGCGGCAGCGAGCTCGACAAGAACACCTTCAACTGGATCCGCGTCGACGGAAGCTCGTTGCGCGTCTCCCACTACCACTGGGAGCCGACGCTCTCGGAGTTCGTCGAGATCAACCGCCACTGGTACCCGCGCCGCGACTGCCAGCCCTATCGCCTGCTGCCAGGCGACCCGGACGGCGACACCTCCGACCGCTCGCTGCGATAGCTCCGGATCGGCCCGCGCCCACGCGATATCATCTGCGGGCACTGGAATCATCAGCGACAGGTAGCACCCGTCACCTCGGACCGCACCCGCGGAGGAGAGCCTGATGGCCGAAAGCTGGGAGATTCTCGAGGTCCTCGGCACCGAGGAGGATGCGGCCCTGGTCTGCGGCTACCTCGAGAGCCAGGGCATCCCGTGCCAGGTCGAGTCGGCGCTCTCGCACGAGTTCCCGGTCAACGTCTCCGCGCTCGGCAACGTGCGCGTCGAGGTGCCGTCCGGACGTGTCGAAGAGGCGCGCCGGCTGCTCGCCGAGCGGGACCGGGAGCCGCTCGCCGGCGACGACGGGGAGGCATGACGCTCGAGTCCGGGGCGACGCTGGGCCGCTACCGCATCGAGCGCCGCCTCGGCGCCGGGGCGATGGGGGAGGTCTACCTCGCCCAGGACCCGCACATCGAGCGCCAGCTCGCCGTGAAGACCGTGCGTATCGGCGACGCCGACGCCGCCGAGATCGAGGATCGCAAGGTGCGGCTCCTGCGCGAGGCCAAGGCCGCCGGGCGCCTCGTCCACCCGCACGTCGTCACCCTCTTCGACGCCGGCGAGACGGGCGGCGTCTTCTACCTCGCCTTCGAATACGTCGCCGGGCCCGACCTCGCCGGGCGCCAGCGTCTCGCGCCGCCGCTCACGCTCGGCGAGGTGCTGCGCATCGGCCGCCAGGCCGCCGACGGGCTCGACGCGGCGCACCGCCAGGGGATCGTCCACCGCGACATCAAGCCGAGCAACATCCTGCTCGACGGCCACGGGCAGGTGAAGATCAGCGACTTCGGCATCGCCAAGATGCTCGGGCAGGGGACCGAGCTGACGCAGACCGGCTCGGTCGTCGGCAGCCCGCACTATCTCTCGCCCGAGCAGATCCGCGGCGAGGAGCTCGACGGCAGGAGCGACCTCTTCTCGCTCGGCGTCGTGCTCTACGAGTTGCTGACGCGGCACCGCCCGTTCGAGGGCGACACCATCACGACGCTCGTCTACCAGATCCTCGCCCGCGAGCCGAACCCGATCGCCGGCCTCCGCCCGGGCCTCCCCGAGCGCGTCGAGAAGACCGTCGTCAGGATGCTCGCCAAGGACCGCGACGCGCGCTTCGCCACCGCGCGCGAGGTGGCCGACGAGATCGCCGCGTGCGAGCGCGAGCTGTCGAAGGCGATGCTCGACTCGCCGGCCGCGGCGCTGCCGGAAGAGCTCGAGGAGACCGCGCGTCTCCCCTCGCCGCCGCCGACTCCCCAATCCACGCCGGCGCCGCCGTGGAGCATGCCGATGCCGCCGCCGCGCGCCGACGCCACGGCGCCGACGCGGCTCTCGCCGCGCGCCACGCCCGGCGGTGGATCGCCGAGCGCGGGCGCAGTCGGGGCGGGGACTCCACCACCGCCGGCCCTTCCGCCGACCGCCGCGATCCCGCCTCCGCCGCTGCCACCGGCCGCCGCCCACGCGGCGCCGGCGGCTACGCCACGGAGTGCGGTCGCCGCGGCCCCTCCGCGGAAGTTCCCGTGGGCGATCCTCATCGTGCTGCTCGTCCTCGGTTTTCTGACCCTCGTCGGCGGCGTGGGGGTTTACTTCTGGATGCGCGGAGGTTGGGGGAAGGCGACCGTTGCCGAGAACGTACCGGCCGTCGTGCCGTCGACCGCGATCGAGCCCTCGTCGACGACGCCGCCGGCCGTTCCCGCGGCGACGCGCGAGGTCGCTCCGCAGAATCCCTTCCCCGCGAACGAGCCGTCTCCGGTGTCGATCGAGCCTCCGGCTCCGGCGCAGGTGCCGGAGCGCACGCCGCCGCCGGCGCCGACCGTCGCCAGGCCGTCGCCGACGAAGGCCGTGCCGACCCCGCGCGCCACCGTCGCACCGACGGCCGCCGAGCCGCCGCGCCGCGAGACGCCGGTGCGCGTCGCCCCGGCTCCGCCGCCGGCGCCCGTGCCGACCGAAGCCGAGCCGGAGCAGCCCGGGCAGCGCTACGACCGCGAGATGGCGAGCAGTCTCGCGCTCAAGTTCAAGGTCGAGCCCGACGAGGCCGTCGTCAGCTTCAAGGAGGAGGGGGACCGCCGCTTCACGGTCATCGGCCGTGCCGGCGACTACGACGCCGACAAGAAGAAGCTGCCGTCGTTCGACCTGCCCGGCGCCGGGACCTACTACGTGCGCATCTACCACGAGGGCCGCGAGGTGATCTACAAGCTCGACGCGCAACCGGGCCCGCAGCCGACGACGATCACCTACGTGCTGGTGCCAAAGGCGGGCCGCAGGAACTGAAGAAGGGCGGCCGTCCGGAACCGGATGGTGCGCACGGCGCACCCTACTCGGAGAGCATGCCGGTTCGGGTGAGCGAGCCGCCCACCATGTGAGATCAACGACCCATCGCCTGCGCGATCTGGCGTAGGGTGCGCCGTGCGCACCATCCGACTCAACCTGGCGAGTCGACCAGCGCCAGGAGCTTCGTCACCGTCGACCAGTTCCGCGACGTGATCCCGCCCCCGAGCGCCTTGTCGAGCGTGCCGAGGATCTTGCTTTCCAGGATGCCGTTGGCGCACCAGATGTAGGCGGCGTGCGTCCCGAGCGCGAGCGCTTCGTCGCCCCACTCCTTCTTCGTCAACGGCACGACCTTGGCGCGGTCGGCGGCGTCGAGCAGCACGGCGACGAGCAGCCGCGCGGGGTCGACGGCGACGTCGAGCAGCGAGTTCTCGGCCACCACCGCCGCCAGCTCCGCGGCGGTCAGGGCGACGACCCGCGCCGAGACGCCGACGGAGTCGGCAAGGCCCTTCTCGATGGCCGGCCCCGGGTCCCGCGGGCCCTTGCCGCGGCGCGTGAGGACGACGTTGCCGCTGTTGAGCAGCGTCCTCACGTCGGTGTAGCCGAGCGACTCGACGAAGGTGCGGAGCTCCGCCATCGAGATGCGCTTGGCGCGCCCGACGTTGATCCCGCGGAGGAGGACGACGTGTGTCCCGGGCATCTGCCGAGACGATATCGCGGCCCGGGCCCGGGCAGGGCAGGCTCGCGGTGGAGAACGCCACAGCAGACCTGTGGCTGCCTTTACTTCGCGCGCGAGCGAAACGCGGCACGATTGCGGCTCACCGCCTCGTAGTTCCAAACCGCCTTCGGATGCAGCTTGAGAGAGTGCGTGGGGGTCGCAATGCTCGCCAGCCGTTCCAATGTCCGCGTTGCCATGTTTGCCGTTGCCCTCCTCTTGGCCGGCGCCGCCGCCGTCCGCGCCGACCGCCCCTATCCCATCCTCTTCGTCACCCAGGTGCCGACCCCCGGCGACTTCACGGCCGTGGCGTCGGTCTTCGGGAATCACCAGCCCGGCCTGCAGGAGACGCCGCGCGGCGGCGACCTCTGGATCCTCTACCCCAACGGCGCACTGCGGAACCTGACGCAGCTCGCGGGCTACGGCGTCGCCACCGGGTTCCAGGGCCCGACGTCGATCGCCGTGCGCGAGCCGGCCGTGCACTGGAACGGCACCAAGGCCGTCTTCAGCATGGTCGTCGGCGCGCCGTCGCAGCGCTACCAGTGGGCGACCTACTTCTGGCAGCTCTACGAGGTGACGGGCCTCGGGCCGACCGAGACGCCGGTGATCACCAAGGTGCCACGCCAGCCCGCCAACGCCAACAACGTCAGCCCCGTCTACCTCTCCGACGGCCGCATCCTCTTCACCTCCGACCGCGCCCGCAACGGTGCCGCGCACCTCTACCCCCAGCTCGACGAATACGAGGAGGCGCCGACCGTCAGCGGCATCTGGGTGCTCGACCCGGCGACCGGAAAGCTCGACCTGCTCGACCACGCACCGTCGGGCGACTTCAAGCCCACCGTCGACAGCTTCGGCCGCGTCATCTTCACGCGCTGGGATCACCTGCAGCGCGACCAGCAGGCCGACGCCGACGCCCTCGACCCCAACGGCGACCCCTACGGCACTTTCAACTGGTCGAGCGAGGAGCCGGGCTCGTTCCCCACCGCGTCGCGCGCGGAGATCTTCCCCGAGCCGCGCTCGCCGCGCACCGACTTGCTCCTGCCGTACGAGGAAGGGCACTCGTTCAACCAGTTCTTCCCCTGGATGATGAACCAGGACGGCAGCGAGCTCGAGACCCTCAACCACGTCGGGCGCCACGACCTCGAGAGCTACTTCAACCGCGCCTTCAACGACGACTCCAACCTCCGCGAGTTCATCTGCGGCGACAACGCGTGCAACCGCGTCAACGAGGCTTCGCTCACCAACCTGCTGCACATCCGCGAGGCGCCAGGGGCGCCGGCAGGCCGCTACTACGGCGTGAGCGCGCCCGAGTTCTACACGCACGCCGGCGGCGAGGTCGTGTGGCTCCCCGGCGAGCCGGGCCGCGCCCCCGACAACATGCCGGTCACCGAGGTCACTCACCCGTCGACCTCCGGCTTCAGCGGCGAGTCCGAGGTCCCCAACCCGTGCCACTCGGGCTTCTACCGGCAACCACTGCCGCTCTCCGACGGCACGCTCGTCGCCGTACACGCCGGTGAGAAGAGCGCCGGCTCTCCCGAGACTCGGCGCGATCAGAACACCGGCACCCGCGCGCTGCCCGGCTCGCGCTACAAGTTCCGGTTGAGCGGCTTCACCGCGGCGACGGGCAACTGCGTGGGCTACCAGAAGTACGGCGCGACGCTCACGCCGGGGATCGTCAAGACGCTCTGGTTCTGGGACCCCGACGTGCGCGTCGACTACGTCAACGCGACGCTCTGGGAGCTCGACCCGGTCGAGGTCCGCTCGCGGCCGGTGCCGCCGATGACCGGCGGCTCGGTGCCCGCCATCGAGGCCGCGGTCTTCGCCCAGTCGGGGGTCGACCTCGCCCGCTTTCAGCTCCAGCTCCAAGAGAACGAGCTCGCCCTCATCGTCAGCCGCAACGTCACGACCCGCGACGGCGACGACCGCCAGCAGCCGTTCAACCTGAGGGTGCCGGGAGGGACGACGACCGTCAGGCCCGGCGGCGGCCGCATCTACGACGTCAACCACCTCCAGCTCTTCCAGGGCGACCAGGTCCGCGGCGTCGGCGGCACCACCAACCCGCGGGCGGGCCGGCGCGTCCTCGCCCAGGTGATGCACGACCCGGCGGTCGCCGCGCACGGCCCACCGCCCGTTCCCGGCGGGCCGCCGGGCAGCACGAAGATCGCCGCCGACGGCTCGATGGTGGCGATGGTCCCCTCGCACCGCGCGATCACCTGGCAGCTCACCAACGGCGCGACGCCGGTGGTGCGCGAGCGCTACTGGCTCACCTTCAAGGCGGGCGAAGTCCGCGTCTGCGCGTCCTGTCACGGCGTGAGCTCGCTCGACCAGTCCGGAGGCCAGCCGCCGCAGAACCCTCCGCAGGCGCTGCAGAGCTTCCTGCACTGGTGGACGACCGAGCGGTCGGAGCTCTTCAAGTCGGGGTTCGAAGTGGGGATCGGGGTCTGGTCGGCGACGACACCCTAGCCGCCGGCCCTCCTCACATCTTCGCTACCTCACTCGAGGCTCCAGAGGCCGAGGCTCTTGTCGACGTAGCGCGGGTCCTCGACGGACTCGCCCTCGCCGATCAGGCGCAGCGGCGGGCCGAGGTCGAACGGCGGGCGCTCGAGGTCGAGCGGCCGCCAGCCGCCGAGCGGCGCGTCCTCGTTGCGGCGGTCGCCGGTGAAGGTGGTCGCCAGGAGCCAGCGGCTGCCGCTGCGCCGGAAGTTCCGTAGCGCCGCCACCACTTGACGGTTCTTCAGGTGGACGAGGCAGTCCCGGCAGAGGATGAGGTCGGCGCGCGGCAGTGGATCGCGGATCACGTCGAGCGCGGCGAAGCGTCGGCGCGGGCTGCCGTGCAGCCGCTCGTTCTCGGCGACGAGCTTCTCGACGACCTCGATGCCGAGGTAGCTCTCGAGCTCGGGCTCGAGCCGGAGGCTTCCGAACCAGTGGAAGTCTCCGCAACCCGCGTCGACGACGTGCCGCACTCCGAGCTCGGCGAAGAGAGCGGGCAGGTCTCTGCGGATCGTTTCCGTCCGCCGGAGCGAGGAGCCGGGCCCGGATGCGGTCTCGGCCTCCGGCCAGTCGCGACGCTCGTAGTGGCGCGTGAAGGCCGAGCGGATGCGGCGCCGGGGCGAGAGCAGGGACAGCGCGCTGCGGAGGAGGCTCAAGCGCACCTCGCCGGCAGGTGGGTCCCGGCTACCGCGACCAGGACAGGGTGATGGTGACCGGCATGTCCTCGAAGCTCATGCCGTCTTCGCCCGCATAGTGCACGACGCCCTGGACCTCTAGCTCGGTGTAAGCCGTGGGGTCCAAGGGCACGCTGTAGGCGACGCTGCAGTGTGCCTGTCGTCGACTGGGTCCGCTGCCCGTGGCCTTCTTCCAGCTCGCGACTTGCACCGGAAACGCCGAGGGAGCGATCGACCGCCAGCCACACTGCTCCCTGCCGAAGACCCCGATCGAGATGTGGTAGCGCCCGCAGGCCGCTTTCGCGACCGGTTCGCCGTCGTAGGCGACGACGGCCTCCATCCTCTGCGCGTAGGGAAGCTGCGTTCCGGTGAATCTCGCGGTGAAGAAGCCGCCGGCATACGACGACGTGCCGTCCGATCGCAGTGTCGTCGAGCCGCCGAGGCCGTCGGCGGTTTCGAGCTGGCCGACCTTGGCAGGCTCCGGAGGCGTGAGGGAGGGTGGGCAGGGCAGCCCACCCTGGGTGGTGGCCGTGGCCGCCGGTGAGGTGACGGCTGGCGCGACGGGCTGGGCCGACACGGGCGCCGCCGCGAGGAGGACGGCAAGCGTCCTGCCCCAGGCGAGGCACCGTGAGGCGAGCGAACGGGCCGGCGCCCGCGACCGCTCGAAGACACACTTCATTATGTTGATAGAGTACCAAAGTCTGGGTCGAACCGGGAGGGGCCAGTTTTCCAACGGTGGGCGCCGCCGTCAGTCCGGCCTCCTCCTCGGTCAGGCCGCCTCCCTCAATCAGGCCGTCCCGGATCGCCGCGCTCGCTGACCGGGACCCTCCAAGAGACGTGGAAGGTGGACCCGCGTCGCACGAAGGCGAGCTCCTTCCACTCGAAGAGGAGCGCGAGCCGTTCGAGGATGCGGCGGCCGCCGTAGCCGGCAACCGGCTCCTCGTCGTGGGCTCCGGTGCCGACCTCGTTGTCGACCTCGAAGACGAGCTCGTGGCGCACGCGGTCGAGCGCGATCCGCAGCGCCGGCGTCGAGCCGGGCCGGCCGTGGCGGATGGCATTGATGAGAACCTCGCCGAGGAAGTAGCCGAAACCGCCGGCCACCGGGCACGCGAACCAGTGCTTCGCGGGCCAGTCGATCTCGGTCGTGAAGACCGGCGCGGACGGGTCGGGCCGTGCACCCTCGGGATCGGCTCGTGCGCCCCCGGGATCGGCTCGTGAACACAGCACTCCGTTGTCCCAGTGGAGGCGGCTGCGCAGCTCTGGGTCGCGGGCGGCGAGGAGGAAGACGGCGTGCAGGCTGTCGAGCGTCGCGCGCGCCTGCGCCACCTCGATCGAGCTGTCCGGAGGCAGCGGCGGCTCGGCATCCCAGCGATCGAGGAGCCACGCGGTCGTGCGCAGCCGCCGGTCGAGGTATCCCGCCAGCCACGATACGAGCTCCGGCGAAGCGCCACCGTTCGAGAGGCCGTGCGCGAGCACGCGCGCCAGCGTGTCGACGCCGTGGGCGAGCAGGCCCGCGAGCTTGCGCCGCTCGTCGCCGCGTGTCTCGCTCTCGAGCTCCTCGGTGAGCAGCGCGAGGTCCGCCTCCTGCTCGACGAGGAAGAAGATGCCGAGGCGGTGGCGTTCGTCGGCGTGCAGCGTCTCGATCGGCGCGGTGACGGCGACCGAGCGCACGATCGCGAAGCGCTCCTCCTCGCGCCCGTCCTCGCCGCGCAGCCGCATCGGCACGCCGTAGGCGCGGCGCGGCTCGGGCTTCGCGACCTGCATGCGCTCGTAGTGCGCGCGCGCCCGCGGGTCGGCGGACACCAGCTCGCCGATGCGTGCCCCGGGGCGCAGTCCGAGGCGGTTCGCGGCCTGGTTGCCGTAGACGACCTCGTCGGTGTTGGGGTCGACGACGACGAGCGGCACCTGCATGGTGTTGAGGAGGTTCTGCTTCTCCTGGAAGGCGCGCTCGGCGCGGAGCTGTGCGTGCTCCGCGCGACGGCGGTTGAGCTCGAAGCCCGCGAGGAGGGCCACGAGCATGACCGCCGAGAGCAGGACCGGGATGAGCGGCAGCTGCGACTGCGTCCGGGGAAAGAAGGCGACGAGCCAGGTGGTGGCGGCAACCTGGAAGGCGGCTACGGCCCCGCGGCCCTCGACGACGCCGTGGAGGACGTACGGGACGCTCTCCGCCGCGGCGCCGCCAGGACGCGCGGCGAGCGCCGCCACGGTGTCGCGCAGCGCCCTTGGCTGGTCCCCTGACAGGGAGCGTGCGATCTGCGGCCACGGCCGCCCGCCCGCCGGCGCTTCGCGCAGGCGCGCGACGCCGGCGATCATCGGCGGGTCGATGCGGCGGGCGAACGCGTCCCAGTCGATGTCGAACGCGAGGTCGACGCCGACGAGACCTTCCGAGCCGGCCGCGGCGTCGCGCAGCGGCACGGCGATGGTGGCCACGAGCCCCTGGCCGCCGAGGTCGAGGTAGAGGCCGGAGTAGAAGGTCTGCGGAGCGGGGTCGGCGAAGTCGAAGTGGAAGTAGAACTCGTTCGAGACGAAGGTGGGCCGCTCGGGCGAGCTGCGGAACTCGCGCCCCTCGACGAGCGCTGCGGCCCGGCTCGCCCGGGCGTCGAAGGGCCTGGCGGGAGCCGGCAACGACACGAGGGTGCCGTCCTCCGAGAGCGCGTAGAGCCTGACGATCTGCGGCGGGCGGCTGCCGGGGAGCGCGGGCAGCGGGTGCCTCGCGAGCACCTCGGGGAGCTCCTCGCTGAGCGCGAGGAGGCGCGGCGTCGTCGCGACGAGGAAGCGGTTGGACGCGTTCCCGCTCTCCGCGAGGTCCACGGAGTCGAGCGCCGCACGGCGGGTCACCACGAACCAGCGGCGGTCGAGCTCGACGAAGCTCTGGCGGCGGAGCGAGCTGCCCTGCGGCGCCTCGGGGTGGACGAGGCGCGGCTCGCTCGGCTGCGCGGGCCGGCGACCGGCCGACGCCAGGAGCTCGCGGATGGGCGCGAAGAAGGGCGGCACCGAGCGCGCGTCCTGCCACTCCGCGACCTCGCCGTAGAGTCGCGCGCGCTCGGGGTCCGCGATGCGTTCGCGGTAGCGCCGCAGCTCGAGGTTGAGCCACGCCGCGGCGCCCGGCGTCTCGGTGGGGCGCGCCGGGATCCTCCCCTGGACGAGCTGGAAGATGGTGTCCGCCTGCGCCTGGCCGATGCGTGCCTGCCACTCGCGCCGGATGGAGATCGCCGCGAGCGCCACGAGCACCGCGAAGAGGAACACGCCGAGGTAGAGCAGGCGCGAGCCCCAGCGGTTGGCGGGGAGGGCGTGCTCGAGGTCGGCGGACGCAAGGCGTCGCTGCGGGGTCAAGGCAGTGAGTATAGGAGCGGCGTCGGCGCGGTCGACGTTGGTGCGACGGGCGGCGGGGGGATGGTGCGCGGTGCGCACCCTGCGTCATCCGCGAGCCCCACCGATCGCCGACGAGCCGCTCCGGGTTGGGTGCGCATCGCGCACCATCGTCTCTTCGCGCGTGTGGCTATAGTGCGCGGCGATGCTCTGGACCACACCTTCCGGCTTCGGCCGCCGGCCGCTGGTGGTGGTCGAAGATCACCTGCAGCACGTGAGCGAGCTGCTCGCGAGCCTCGCCGAGGGCGATCCCTCGATCGCCGCCTCGACGACCGTGCTCTGTCTCGACCGGGCGGGGCCGGACACCACTCACGCGGTGACCCGCTGGCTCGACGCCCACCCGGCGCTCCAGGTCGCGGCGCGCCTCGAACCGGGCACCGGCGAAGGCCGGCGCTCGCGGCTCGCCACGCTCGATCCGACGCTCTTCGGCGACGCCAACCGCTTCTGCAGGACCCTCGCCGGCCTGCTCCGGCCGGGCGGGCTGCTGCTCCAGGACATCCAGCTCTCGACCCTCGGCTTCATCCCGCCCGAGCGGTGGTGGGAGTCGATCGTCCTCGCCAGCACCGTGCGCGGGATGTTCGCCGAGAACCCGCCGACGTGCCGCTTCCTCTCCAACAAGCGCGGCTACGAGGCGACGTTCGGCCGCGACCTCGTCGACTCCGGCTTCCATCCGCGCGACGTCATGGACAAGCGCGAGCTGCGGGAAACCGTCGTGCCCGTGGTGCGCTCGTACCTCGCCCGCGCGTTTCCGCTCAAGCTGGAGCTCGCGGGCGCCGGCGTCGACGTCGCCGTCGCGAAGACCGACGAGGACCGCCGCGAGGTCGAGGGCGAGGTCGATCTCGTGGCCTGGTGCGGCGCGTCCGTCGAGATCGGCGGGCGCCTCGTCGCGGCGGAGCGGAGCGTCTCGCTCAAGCCGGGCAGCCAGGAAGCGGCGACCTGGCTCGAGCTCGTCGCGGATCGCTTCCGCGGCGGCGCGGGCGTGGAAGTGCTCGAGGTGGGGAGGCGTGTCGCACCGGAAGGCGCCGGTCGGGCCGAGATCACGAACCAGGCCGCGCGCCACATCCATGGCCTGCGCGCCCGCCTGCGCGACGGCGCGGCCATCCTCACCGCGCACCACGCCTACCGTCTCGCCGACGGGCTGGTGGTGGGCCGCGTCACGCCACGGTAGACCGCACCTCGGATCGACCCGGATCTGCCGGTCTCCCGACAGCGCACCTTCCTCGACCTTCGGCGACGGCACCTCCCGCGCCGGAGGCCCCGCAATAGCCTCGCCTCGCCGCCGCGACTTACCTTCCCGGCAACGGTGGAAGGAGGTCGCGCCGCATGGCGAATCCACTCTTCGCGCGGAAGCCCCTGAACGTCCTGCTGGCCGAGGCCAGAGGGGACGATCAGGGCGAGCACCGCCTGCGGCGCGTGCTCGGCCCGGTGCAGCTCACCAGCCTCGGCGTCGGCGCCGTGATCGGCGCCGGCATCTTCGTCTCGACCGGCGCGGTGGCCAGGCAGACGGCGGGGCCGGCGCTCATCCTCTCCTACGCCGTCGCGGGCCTCGTCTGCGTGCTCGCGGCGCTCTGCTACGCCGAGTTCGCGTCGATGGTTCCCGTCGCCGGCTCGGCATACACGTACGCCTACGCCACCCTCGGCGAGCTCTTCGCGTGGATCATCGGCTGGGACCTCGTCCTCGAATACGCGGTCAGCACCGCCACGGTGGCCGACGGCTGGTCGGGCTACTTCCAGAACCTGATCAGCGTCTTCGACTGGCACGTCCCGCACGTGGTCGCCGGGCCGGTGGTCGCCTACGACGCCTCGCTCGGGCGTCTGGTCGCCACCGGCTCGCTCTTCAACCTGCCGGCGGTGCTCATCGTCGCCCTCGTCACCGTGGTGCTCGTCATCGGCATTCGCGAAAGCGCCGGGGTCAACACGGCGCTCGTGGCGATCAAGGTGAGCGCGGTGCTCTTCGTGATCGGCGTCGGCGCCTTCTTCGTCAACCGCGCGAACTGGCACCCGTTCGCGCCGTTCGGCTACACCGGGCTCAACGTCTTCGGGCACACGCTCCTCGGCAAGGTCGACGCCGGCGGCAAGCCGGTCGGGATGCTGGCCGGTGCCGCTCTCGCCTTCTTCGCCTACATCGGCTTCGACTCGGTCTCGACGCACGCCGAGGAAGCCAAGAAGCCGCAGCGTGACGTGCCCATCGGCATCATGGTCTCGCTCGTCCTCTGCACGCTGCTCTACATGGGCGTCGTGGCCGTGCTCACGGGGATGGTGCCCTACGGCGAGCTCGACGTGAACGCGCCGGTGGCCGACGCCTTCCGGCGTGTTGGCCTGCGATGGGCGCAGGCGCTCATCGCCCTCGCGGGGCTCGCCGGGATCACCTCGGTGATCCTGGTGAACCAGCTCAGCCAGGCTCGCGTGTTGCTCGCCATGTCGCGCGACGGCCTGCTGCCACCGGGCCTCTTCGCCGCCGTCCATGAGCGCTTCCGGACGCCCTGGAAGTCGACCATCGTCACGGGGATCTTCGTCGCCGTGCTCGCCGCCTTCCTGCCGATCAGCGTGCTCCTCATGCTCGTCAACATGGGGACCCTCTTCGCCTTTGCCGTCGTCTGCGCCGCCGTGCTCGTCATGCGGCGGACCCACCCCGAGGCGGAGCGGCCGTTCCGCGTCCCGTTCGTGCCGTTCGTGCCGATCCTGGGGATCGCGAGCTGCCTGATGCTGATGTTCTCGCTGCCGTCGGAGAACTGGCTACGGCTCTTCGTCTGGCTGGGGATCGGCCTCGCGATCTACTTCCTCTACGGCCGCAGGCACAGCCGCCTGACCGGCGACCGTGGACGCTGACGGCACGATGCTCGCAGGGTCACTCGTCTGGAGAGACTGGAGGTGGCCCCATGATCCGGAAGCTCAAGAGCGGCGGCTACCGCCTCTACTCGCGCAAGAAGGACCCGAAGACCGGGAAGCGCAGGAACCTCGGCACCTTCCGCACGCGTGCGGCCGCCGAGAAACACGAGCGGGCCGTGCAGTTCTTCAAGCGACGCTGACGACCGTCGACCGCCCTGGACCCTCGGTCGGTCGTTCCTCCGCGATCGAGATTCAGGGTCGAATGACGATCCTGGTGCCGTCCGGCACGGCGTCGAAGACCTGTTGCATCTCCGCGTTGGAGAGCGCGATGCAGCCGTCGGTCCAGTCGAGCCAGCGGTGAAGGCGGCCGGTGAACGCGAGCCTCGGCGGCAGGCCGTGGATCATGATCGAGCCGCCGGCGGGGACGCCGAGCCTGCGAGCCCGCGCCGCATCCGCGGGGTTCGGGTAGGACACGTGGAGGGCGCGATAGAACGAGCTGTCGCGCTTGTGGAAGTCGATGGCGTATTCCCCCTCCGGGGTACGCCGGTCTCCCTCTCGTTGCTTGGGCCCACTCGTCCCGCGGCCGACGGAGACGGGATACACCGCGATCGGGTGGCCGGCGCGAAGCAGCGTCAGCCGGTGCTTCGACTTGCTCACCACGACCAGGTCTGCCGTGGCACCCGCCGACAGCGAGGGCGGGGGAGCGTTGGCCCAGCCGAGAAGCCCGACGAGCGCCAGTGCTGCGATAGCGGCAGCAGCCCGAAGCCTTCTCATGTCGTCGCTGCTGGCAGGCCGGCTCCACGACGATGCGCACGACCTGCGGATCCAGCGCGCGGGGCGCTTCTCGACCGCCTGGTCTCCCCTGCGCAGTGATCGATCGGCATCGTCACGAGAGCCGCGCGATGGATCTGGAGAGGTTGAGCCTGGCCGCAGCCTCGAGCAACTCGCGGAAGTGCTCGGTAGAGTAGATGCGAGGGCGTTCGAGGAACCCTGTCAGGACCTCTCTCCGCTTTCGTCGGAAGATCGGGGCGGGGACCCAGCGGTACTCATGACGAATCGCGTCCTCGTACGCGTCGAAGGCCTCCGGAGCCGCGCCGAGGATCGCCAGATCGACGTCGACCACGTACCGGGCGTCGTCGCCGCCGATCGGAGCGCCCGCGTGTTTGGTAGCGAGGATGAGGCCTCTGACCGAGGCAAGCGCGTCTGGCGCCAGCGTCGAGTGGAGTTGCTCCGCAGCGAAGCGAGCGCTCTCCTCCTCGTTGTCGCTGCGCCGAGGGTCGTAGATCGCATCGTGATACCACAACGCGAGCTCGACCGTCGCCGGGGAACGAAGCTCGGAACGGACGGACGCGGCCGCTTCCAGGCAGGCCAAGACGTGCTCGAGGTTGTGGTACGCGCGATGGGGCTCGCCGTACCGCTTCCGTAACTCCTCGAAGCCTCCGGCGGGGAGGGGAGCGCCGACCAAGACCCAGGTCTCCTGCCACCTCGCAGCGCCGGCAAGCACCGCGCGCTCGATTCGCTGTTGCTGCGAAGACACAGGGCCTAGACATCCTGCTCGAGGTCGATGTGTTCGGTCGGGCCGGTGCCGCCGATCTGGATGGTGGCGCCGTCGTCCCCGGTCGCGTTGAACACGGCGACGCCAGCCGGTAGCGAGTAGTAGCTGCCCGCCGGCAGCGCGCGGAGCCGTGAGCGGTCGAACCGCGGCCCGAAGCCGACGTGCCACGTGCCGGCGATCACGGTGTAGGTCCTCGTGTCCGAATACTTGTGCGCGAGGCTCGTGGTATTCGGCGGCACGCGGATGAGATGCATGTAGGCGCCGGCATGCCTCGGGTCGCCGAAGATCGGCGTCCTCACCGAGCCGGGGCCACCGCCTTCGACCCACTGGGCCGCATTCGCATCGAAGAGCACGACACCATCGGGCACGCCGGACCTGGCGGCGACGCCCAGCCCGGCGCCGAGCAAGAGAGTTGCGGCAAGGAAGGCAACGGCGTGTCTCATCGATCTGCCTCGCTGTGTTCGATCGTCTACCGGGTCGCATCGATTCAAGGTCGCGCTTGCCCCTTCTGAGCTGGGAGCAACCCCGGCAGCAACACACCATCGGGTGCTGCGAGCTCGAGACCGAGGAGGTGGGCGACGAGCGGCGCCACGTCCGTGAGCGACATCTGGGGCACCACGCCGCCCGAGCGCATCGCCTTTCCCCAGCCGATGAATCCGGTATGCATCTGCGGCAGCTCGGGCAGGAAGCCATGCGTCGCGCCCTGGGCGTCGGTGAGTGCCGGGCCACCGGAATCGCAGACGATCCGGATGCCCGGTTCCGGCGCCAGCGCGAGCGCCGCCTCTGGAGCGGCGCCGCGCCGCGTGAGCTCCTCGCGGGAGAGGATCTGGTAGAGGCGTCGCACGCCAGGAGGTTGTGCCGCCAGCACGGCGCGCACCGCCGCCAGCGCCTCCGTGTCGTTGGCGTCTCGCAGGTGCAGGAAGCCCGCGGCGGCGGCGCAGTGAAAGGTGGCCCGCCACTTCCCGCGGTCGGGTCGCGCTTCCTGGAGGCCGGCCTGCACCAGCCACACGTTGGGAGCGACGCTCGTGTGGATGTCGATGAAGCCGTGATCCGCGGTGACGACAAACGCCGTCCGGTCGAGGATGCCGGCGCGGCGCGCGGCGTCGATCAGCTTGCCGACCGCGCGATCGGCGGCGGCGAGCGACTGCCTGACCCTCGGATGCTCGCGGCCGTCCGCGTGCTGGAAGTGGTCGACGCCGAGGAGGTGGAGCAGCACCAGGTTGGGGCGGTGCGCCTCGAGCAGGTAGGCCGCCATGCTCCCGGCCTCGTCGTCGCGCGCGATGCTGTGGCTGTCCCACAGCGCGTCCCGCAGCCGGCCCGTCGCCTCGCGCTCGACCTCCTCGAGGAGCCCGGGCGGCTGCGCCGCGCGGCGCAGGACCTCGATGTTGGAGCTCCCCTTCTCGAGCGACCACACCTCGGGGAGGTTCCAGTCGATTTCAGCGCCCACCGACACGGGCCAGCTCACAGCCGCGGACTTGAGGCCCGCGGCGCGTGCCGCGCTCCACAGCGTCGGTACGCGGATGCCCGAGGCCTCCCAGTACCACCGCCCGGTCTCTCCACCCGGCTCGAACGGGCTGTTGTAGTGGATGCCGTGCCGTGCCGGCAGCGCGCCGGTGACGATCGTCGTGTGCGACGGGTAGGTCACCGAGGGGAACACACCGAGCACGCCGTCGGCGCGCACACCCTCGCGCGCCATCTGCTGGATGGTCGGCGCCGGCCAGCCCGCGTCGAGGTACATCTCGGGGCGCAGGCCGTCGATGGACACCAGGACGACGTGGTCGACAGCGCGGGGCGCGGTCTCCGCGGCTGCAGCACCCGCGACCACCGCGAGCGCGGCGAACGCCACCGCGCCGCGGCCACTCTGAAGCACTCGCATCGGACACCTCCCCGAACGGTGCGGAGGAGAATCGGACCGGAGCGATGATCTCGCAACTTGCGTCCGGTGTGGTGTCACGTGCCGGTGACGAGGCGCGCGAAGGTGGAGGGCGGTTGCCGCGGACCCCGACCACGCCGGGTCACCGGACGCCGGCGCGCCGCTGCAAGTGATCGGCGCGTGTCAGGGAATAGACCAGCACGTCGGAGACGACGCCGGCCTTGACGGCGGCCCTCCGCAGCTGACCTTCGAGCTGGAACCCGCACTTGAGGAGGACCCGCCCCGAGGCGGGGTTGCTCGCGAGGTGGTGCGCCTGGACGGCCTCCACATCGACGAAGGTCTCGAATGCGTAGGTGGCGACCGCGGCGACGGCCTCGGTCGCGAGACCGCGTCCCCAGAACGGCTCGGCGACCCAGTAGCCGACCTCGATGCCGGTCCGGTACATGTCGGCCTTGGTCATGAGACCCACCGAGCCGACGAGCTCCTTGCCGAAGACGACGGCGAAGTCGAGCGTCGGGCCGTCCACGGCGGCATTGCGCGCGATCCAGGCGGCCGCGTCGCCGCGCGTGTAGGGGTGCGGAAAGACGTCGCGCAGGTTGCGGGCGACCTTCCAGTTGTTGGCGTGCAAGACGAGCGAGTCTTCGTCCCCGGCGGCCCAGGGTCGGAGCAGGAGTCGCGCCGTCCGCACCTCGGCCATGGTGGTGATCAGCTCTCGTATTCGTCGCGGCTGCGTGGCGCCGCGGGCAGCTGGGAGTCCAGGGACTCGCGATAGCGGAGGCATCCGCGGAGGAACTGCGGCCATTCCGGGACGACGGGTTGCGGGTCGGTGTTCTCGGGAAGAAGCCCCCAGAGCGCGGGGTGGTGCCAGCAGAGCTCCTGGCCCGAGCTGTCTCGATGCTTGCGGATGCCGGCACGCAGCCGACGGACCTCCGTGACGAGTTGCTCGCGCGAGAGCCCATCCAGGTCATCGTCGATCATCGCGACCTCCCAGGGTGTCGTGTCGAAGGACGGCGGCGGAGCACCTTCAGGATCGGGGAATCAGCCGCAGCGTGCGCCAGCCCCAGAGAGAAAGCCCCGCGGCGAGGATGGTGATGGCTATGTACCAGGGGTCCTTCGCCAGCTGTGGCTCGAGGAAGATCCGCCAGATGTGAGCCACGACGAGCAATCCGAACAGCGCACCGGTGGTCGCCACGTAGGCCTTCATTCGCGTCCCTCCGCGACCACTCTACGGCAGGGCACGGTTTGCGGTGGGGCTCACTCGCGGGTATACCAGTAGCGCTCCACGAAGCGGCGGTAGCCGCGTCGGTCGAACAGGAACTGCGCGAGCAGCCGCGGCGAGCTGGTGAAGAAGTGCCAATCGCCGTGTCGATCGAACTTCCGGGCGGAGGTGATGGTGGCCGCACCCTTGGCTCTCGCGAAGCGTTGGCCTCGCGAACGGCCCAGCCGCTTGAGGTCTCGCAGGAACCCGAGATCCTCGGCGATGCGCCGGGACTGGTCGTAGCCGCCGACGGCCTTCCAGTCGGCCCACCGGCAGAAGACGACCCCCGCATCGACCCTGGCGAGGCGCGTGAAGAGATTGGCGAGGACCATCGTGACGACGATTCCCATCGAGGAGCGACTCATGGTGATGCCCGTGGCGCCCACGACCACCCGCTCGGTGAGCGTCCGGTCGATGGCGTCGAAGGTGTCCGGGTGCACCAGAGAATCCGCGTCCACGAACGCGACGACGGTCCCCCCGGCGACCGCGGCACCGGCGTTGCGCACCGTGGCGATGGTGCGTTCGGCAACCGCGACGACGCGGCAGTCGTGCTCGCGGGCGATGCGAGCGGTCGCGTCGGTCGACGCGTTGTCGGCCACGATCACCTCGACGGCCTGCGCGCCCAGCTGGTAGCGCGCACGAGCAGTGGACACCGACTCGAGGAGGGCGGGGAGGTGCCGTTCCTCGTTGTAGGCAGGTACCACCAGGGAGATCCGCGGCGTGGTGGCCGCGTTCACGCTGGGCTCGTTCCCATCCGTTGGACGGCAGTGGGGTCGCTACGACGCGGACCCACGGTCACGAGCGGCCCTGATGCCGCAGCTCTTGATGCAGCTCCGCGACCTGCCGTTGCAGGGCGTGGATGGCCTCGAGCTCGCTCGAGTGGCGCGAGGGCGATTCGAGGAACCAGGCGGCGACGAATCCGGAGAAGGTGCCGAAGAGGCCAACCCCGGCGGTCATGAGGAGCGCCGCGATGACTCGCCCCTCGGGCGACAGCGGGAACTTGTCGCCGTAGCCCACGGTGGTGACGGTGACCACCGCCCACCAGACGGCGTCTTCCGGGGTGCGGATGTTCGCATCCGCGGACGTCTCGAACTGCAGAACCGAGGCCGCCGAGAACACGATGAGAAGGATCGAGACGAGAAGCGCAGCGAGAAACGCGCTCTGCGCGCGCCGGAAGAGGATGAACTCGCTGAGCACCTTCGTGGCCCGGATGCCCCGGAGCACTCTCACGATGCGGATCGCGCGAGCGGCGCGCCCCCAGCGAAGGACGTCGATCGCGGGGATGCTCGACAGGAGGTCGAGCCAACCCCAGGTGGCCAGATAGCGCCCCCGGTTGCGTGAGCGGGCGAGGGTGACGAGGAAGTCGACGAAGAAGAGCCCGCAGACCACGACGTCGGCGTACTGGAGGATGCTCCTCGTATCCGGCGACAGGTCGAAGAACGTGCTCACCGCCAGCGCCCCGACGGCGTAGATGCTGAGAAGCAGGACGAAGAGCAGATACGGGGCGCTCTGATCGTTCGAGGGCGTCTCGTCAGTCATGTCTGCAAGTTCCTCCTGACGGGGGGGCCAAGGACCGAGGAGCCAGCGGTGGCGCCAAGGCAAGCTGCGATCTAGCCGTGACTCATGGTAGAACCGCCTGCCCCCGGGGATCCAACTCCAGGGGCCAACAAGGAGGTGTGCCATGGGCAAGATCAAAGAGTACGACGACCTCCCGAGGTTTCGAGTCGTCTAGCAAGCGGAGGAGAGGGATACCCGTCGGAGACCCGAGTGGGTCGTGGAGTCCGGGTCGTGCACGGGGAGAAGGTGCTGGACGAGAAGCTGGGGCGCAACGATCTCTGCCCTTGCGGCTCGAACCAACGATTCAAGAACTGCTGCATGAAGAGTGGTCGCTTTTGACGGCGTAGAACGCGGCCACTACTTCAGGGACGAGGATTGAACCTTTCGGCCCCGCATCTTCGAGGTGCGGGGCCGTTTCTCTTTCCTGCACGACAAGCCACAGCGCCGGTCCACTCGTCGCCGGGTGGTAGCCTCTGGAGGATCGCGGTCAAGGGAGCGCAGCTCCTCGTGAGGAGTCGGACATGAGACCAATCG
>Ga0075421_100001847_pt1 | contig 25000 bp, 19 predicted proteins | sample SoiMetdeltSBSDD5_FD_75292 | JGI IMG/M metagenome (GOLD analysis project Ga0075421, IMG submission 75292) | Bulk soil microbial communities from a Populus tree surrounding site in Tennessee, USA - Soil MetaG P. deltoides SBSDD5 | ecosystem: Environmental > Terrestrial > Soil > Tree plantation... | reverse complement strand
ATCCAGAAGTACGGCGTGACGCTGTTCTACACGGCGCCGACGGCGATCAGGACGTTCATGAAGCTCGGCGAGGAGATCCCGGCGGAGTTCGACATGTCGTCGCTACGACTGCTCGGCTCGGTCGGCGAGCCGATCAACCCCGAGGCGTGGATGTGGTATCGCCACGTCATCGGCGGCGACCGCTGCCCGATCGTCGACACCTGGTGGCAGACCGAGACCGGCGCCATCATGATCAGCCCGCTCCCCGGCGTCACGTCGACCAAGCCGGGATCGGCGATGACGCCACTGCCGGGCATCGCCGCCGACGTCGTCGACGACGCCGCCAAGCCGGTGCCCCACGGCTCGGGCGGCTACCTCGTGCTGACCGAACCGTGGCCGTCGATGCTGCGAACCATCTGGGGCGACGACCAGCGCTACATCGAGACCTACTGGTCGAAGTTCGACAACCTCTACTTCGCCGGCGACGGAGCCAAGAAGGACGAGGACGGCGACATCTGGCTCCTCGGCCGGGTGGACGACGTCATGAACGTCTCGGGTCACCGGATCTCCACGACCGAGGTCGAGTCGGCGCTCGTGTCGCACCAGAAGGTCGCCGAGGCGGCCGTCGTCGGCGCGACCGACCCGACGACCGGCCAGGCGGTGGCGGCGTTCGTGATCCTGCGCGCCGAGGCGGGTGACGGTGGGCCGGACGTCGTCGACGAGTTGCGTGGCCACGTCGCCAAAGAGATCGGTCCGATCGCCAAGCCGCGCCAGATCATGGTCGTGCCCGAGTTGCCGAAGACCCGGTCCGGCAAGATCATGCGCCGGCTGCTGCGTGACGTCGCCGAGCGCCGCGAGATGGGTGACGTCACGACGCTGACCGACTCGAGCGTGATGGACGCGATCCGCGACAAGCTCGAGAGCGGTCGGCTCAAGCCGGAGGAATGAGCGACCAGAGAATCGACATCGTGGGGGTCATGGCAGCCGCGATGTCGATTCTTCCGTGAGGACGTCAGGCGGTCGCCGTGCGGAATCGGTCGCGATAGTCCGACGGCGCGATGCCGACCACGCGGTGGAAGGTCCGCCGCAGCGTCTCGGCGGTGCCGAACCCATGCCGGCGGGCGATCGTCTCGACCGGGTCGTCCCCCTCGACCAGGGCCCGCTGCGCCGCCTCGATGCGGACCCGTTCGACGTACGCGGCCGGCGGCAGGCCGATCTCGCGGGTGAAGCGCCGCTGCAGATGCCGCGAGCTGAGCCCGGCCAGGTCGGCCAGGTCGGCGATGCCGTGCTGCCCGCCGGGATCGCGATGGATCGCGTCGACGACGACCCGCAAGACGTCGCTCGACGGCTGCCTGGACCACAGCGGCGCGCCGAACTGCGACTGGCTGCCCGGGCGCCGCAGATAGAGCACCAGCTCCCGCGCGACCTTGAGTGCGGCCTCCTGTCCGAGGTCGGCCTCGATGAGCGCGAGGGCGAGGTCCATGCCCGCGGTGATCCCAGCCGACGTCCACAGTGGTCCGTCCTGGATGAAGATCGGGTCGCAGTCGACGTCGACGGCGGGATACTCGCGAGCCAGTTGGTCCGCCGCCCGCCAGTGCGTCGTCACCCGGCGGCCGTCGAGCACCCCGGCCTCGGCCAGAAGGAACGCGCCGCTGCAGACCGATGCCAGCCGCCTGGCCGAGGCGGCGGCAGCGGTGACCCAGTCGACGAGCGCCCGGTTGTAGCGCGCCGTGAAGACGCCGTCCCCACCGGCGACCACGAGCGTGTCGGTGCGGCTCGGATCTGCCGTACGTGCCGAGAGATCCGCGCGGACCGACAATCCCTTGCTCGAGCGGATGGAGCCTGCCTTGGGCGCCAGAACCAGTTGGTCGTAGCCGGCTTCGCCGAAGACCTCGTAGGGCCCGGCCAGGTCGAGGGCCTCGTAGCCGTCGAAGATCAAGTACGTCACCGCGCCGGGGTGCATGACTCCAGGATGCCTCCATCTCGTGGTGTCGTCCAGGACACGTGCCCCACAGATCGCGCCATCACACCAACTCGTGGCAAGCCGAGGCGACCAGATGGGAGGCGTCGGCCTCGACGCGGCCCTGCTCGAGCCGAATCACCTGGTCGGCCCGGGCGATAGTGGCCGGCCGGTTGGAGACGACGAGCAGCGTGCGATCGCCGTCGGCCAGCAGCCGGTCCCACAGCCGGCTCTCGGTCTCGACATCCAGCGCGCTCGACACGTCGTCGAGCACGAGCACATCCGCCGGGCGTACGAGCGCTCGCGCGATCGCCGCGCGCTGCACCTGCCCACCCGACAGCCGTACGCCCCGAGCGCCCACCTGGGTGAGCAGGCCCTCAGGCATCGACGCGACGTCGCGATCGAGGACTGCCGCATGCACCGCGGGCAGCAGCCGGCTCGTGTCGTCGTGGCCGAGCAGCAGGTTGTCCTGCAACGACTCGCTGGACAACCGCGGCACCTGCGGGACGTACGCTGATCGCGGCGGCACGAGGAACTCCGACCAGTCGGCGACGGCAGCGTCGTTCCACCACAGGGTGCCCGTCTGGGCCGGCACGAGCCCGAGTACCGCCCGCAGCAGCGTGCTCTTCCCGGCGCCGGCCGGGCCGGTCACGACGGTGAAGCTGCCGCGCTGCACGGTCAGGCTGACGTCGTGGACGCCACGTCCTGAGGCCGGATGCACCGCGGTGAGCCCGCAAACCGCGAGGGACTCCAGGGCGGTCCGGTCGCGCGGCTCGATCCGCCGTGGCGTCTCCGACCCGTCCAGCGGCCGGTGGACGACGAGGGCGTCCGGATTCGTGGGCGGCAGGAGCGTCGCCAGCCGCTCGACGGCGACTCCGGCCTGTCGATGCCGAGCCAGCACCTGACCGACGTAGTGCGGCACCCAGACCAGGCCGCTGACGTACGTGACGAAGAGCGCCAGGTCGCCGACGGTGAAGTCACCCTGCTGCATCGCGGGGATGGCCAGCAGCAGGACGAGTCCGACGCTGAGGTCCACGGTGGCGCGATTGAACTTCGACAGCACCTGCGCGACGAGCTGATCCCGCAGGCCGGACCGTCGGCGACGATCGTTCATCCGTACGAGATGGTCGACGATGCCGTCGCCCGCGTGGCTGGACTTCACCGCGAGGACCGACCCGAACATCTCGCCGAGCAAGCCGGTCACCGCCGCGGAGTCCCGGCGATAGGCCCGTCGGTGCGTCCGGATCCGCCCGCTGGCCAGCTTGGTGACGACCACGACGGCGACCAACGGCAAGACGACGGCCAGCCCGATGACCGGCGAGATGGAGAGCATGATCGCGATCGAGCCGACCGCGAAGACCACCTTGCCGACTGCCTGGGCCACCGACGAGATGAGACCGAGGAAGTCTTCGACGTCGTCCCGAAAGCGGCTGACGGCCTCGCCCGTCGACGTGGCGGAGGTGCCGGCCTCCGGGCCGCCGCTCTGCATCTGGGCGCGCAGCAGGTTGAGCCGGAGCAGGCCGCGTAGTTGCTCGAACCACCGGGTGCGGATGACGCCGCCCCAGATGACGGCGATCCGAGCCAGCTCGGCGGCGGCCAGCACCGCGATGATCTCGTAGCTGCCGAAGCCGGCCGGAGCGGCGCCGCTGAGGGAGTCGAAGAGCTGTTGCAGGAGCCAGCCGGTGAGCAGTGTCGCGCTGTTCCATGCGATCAGCTGCACCATGCTGAGCGAGAGCAGGCCGGACCGGTAGCGCGCGACCCGCGCTGTCGCCCGCCACGTCGAGAGTCGCCGGTCGCTCATCGCAGGACTCCACGCGACGCCGTGGCGAGCAGGCCGGCGAACCGGGTCTCGGGGTCGTCGACCAGGGTCTGCCGCGCGCCGTGCTCGACGATCCGCCCCTCGTCGAGCACGACGATCTCGTCCGCCCGATCGAGGGTGCCGAGGCGATGGGCGACCAGGATCGCCGACCGGCCGGCGAGCAACATGTCCACTGCTCGTTCGATCCGCTGCTCGCTGACCGGGTCGAGCCGCGACGTCGCCTCGTCGAGAATCACCAGCCCCGGGTCGCGCAGGAACGCGCGGGCGAACGCGATCAGCTGCGCCTCCCCCGCCGACGCGCCGTCCCCGCCCGGCCCGAGTACGGTGTCCAGTCCGTCCGGGAGCGCCTGAAGCCACGGCCCGAGACCGAGATTCACCAGTACGCCGGTCAGTTCGGTGTCGTCGGCTTCGTACGCCCCGAACAGCGTGATGTTGTCGCGTACGGACGCCTCGAAGAGCTGGACGTCCTGGGTCACGAGGACAACCCGCTGGCGGAGATCGGCCAGTGGAACGTCACGCAGGTCGGTGCCGCCGATGCCTACGGCTCCGTCCGTCGGGTCGAGCAGCCGCAACAGCAACCGGGCCAAGGTGGTCTTGCCGCTGCCGGTGTGACCCACGACGCCGAGGACTGTGCCGGGCTCGACATGCAGGTCGAGGTCGTGGATGACTCGCTCGCTGTTCGGGTAGGCGAAGCTGACGCCGTCGAGGTCGACGGCCAGCGGACCGTCCGGCAGTTCGGCGCGACCCGCGTCGACGATCGACGGCCGCTTGTCGAGGATCTGCTGGATCCGGGCGAAGCCCGCGATCGCGTCCTGGGCGATCTGCTGCTGATCGGCGATCTGCTCGAGCGGCTCCCGAAGCAGCGTCGTGTAGCGGAAGAGCAGGTAGACCGTACCGAGACTGATGGCGCCCGCCTCGTAGAGGAACGCCCCGGTCAGCAGGCTCGACACCGTGCCCACGGCAAAGACGGTGAGCATGATGACCCAGCTCGTACGGGTGGCCATCGACGCGCGCATGGAGGCCCGGATGAACGACGCCAGCGTCTGCCGGAACCGCCGCATGACGTGCGCACCGCCGGCGTTCGCGCGCAGGTCTTCTGCGCTGGTGAGTCGCTCCTCGATCTCCCCGAACAGCTTCGCCGAAGCGGCTCGCCGCTCGATCGCCGGCTGCACCGCGAAGTTGCGCAGCCCGCCCACCGTCACGGCGGCGACGAGGACGAATCCGACCATGGCCAGCCCGATCCGCCAGTCCTCCCAGAAGACGACTGCCAAGACGCCGGCCAGAGTCAGCAGGCTGCCGACCACCTGCACGACGAACGACGACACGAACGTCGACAGCGCGGTGACGTCGCCGTCGGTACGTTCGATCAGCTCACCTGGCGTATGCGCGTCATGGAAAGACATGTCCAGCTCGAGGGCACGGCGAGCCACCTTCTCGCGAAGCTCGTTCGTGGCGACCCACGCAAGGTGCGTACTCGCGTAGGCGACGACGACCGCGAGGACGTGCTCGGCCAAAGCGACCGCGAGGAAGCCGACGGCGATGGTCGCCAGCAGGGACAGTGATTGGCCGAGGGTCGCGTGGTCGATGAACAGCCGAAGCAGCTGTGGACCGGTCAGTGCGAGAGCCGAGCTGCCGAGGAGCAGCAGTCCGAGGCCGGCGACCTGGAGCACCCGGCCTCGGATCAGCTCCGCGATCAGACGCTGACGTGACGGCAGGACGACGGTGGTCATGTCTCCACGGTGCTGGTTCGATGTGATGTCGTCCACGACGCATATCCCACAGATCGCGCCATCGCCGCCTGGGCATCCTGCAGGTTCGACTTGCCAAACATCATATGCGTTAGTTATATAATCATGGCATGCGTTCACGTAGGGCCAACCTGCTCGGCGCCCTCGGCATCGCCCTCGCCGACGCGCAACTGAACGAGGTCGCGGCGTCGTCCGGACTCGCACCGACCGACGCCGCGGCACTCAATGCCATCGGGATCGCGCCCGGGTGCAGCATCGCCACGGTGCGCGTCGCCCTCGGCGTCACGCACCCGGGCACCGTGCGTACGGTGGACCGGCTCGTCGACGCCGGCCTGGCCGAGCGTCGCACCGGCGAGGACCGGCGTACGGTCGCGCTCCATCTCACTCCCGAGGGCGAGCTGGTCTGGCAGCAGCAGACCGATGCCCGGCTTCAGTGGCTCGATCGGACCATCGCCCAACTGCCTATCAGCGAGCGTGCCGATGTCGAGCGCGTCGTCTCCGCGCTGCTCTCGGTCGTCACCGACGACGAGGACTCCGCGGAGCGGATCTGCCGGTTCTGCGACGAGCGCCGGTGCCCACAACGGCGCTGCCCCGTCACCCTCGCGGCGGAGGAATCGGGATGACCGGGCCGGTGCTGATGGTCGCCAGCGCCGCTTCATGGGCTGCCGGCCTGATCCTCACCAAGGTGACGCTGGACCACACCGGCTCGTCACCGAGCTCGCTGCTGCTGGTGCAGCTCGGCGCGTCGGTCGCGGTGCTCGCCGTCGCCAGTCTGAGTGTCGGCGGGGTACCCAGACCGGCCTGGCGCCGCGGCTGGGTCGGCCTGCTGGAGCCCGGTGTCGCCTACCAGTTCGCGCTGGCCGGACTGGCACTCACGAGCGCCACGAACGCCAGCGTCCTGGGCAGTCTCGAGCCCGTCATGGTCCCGCTGGTCGCCTGGCTGCTGTTTCGCGAGCGCCCACGGGCGCAGCTGCTGGTCCTCGTCGCCGGCGCCACGGTCGGGTCGGTGCTGGTGTCCCTCTCATCGGGCGGCGCGGACGGCTCCATGACCGGCGACGCACTGATCGTCGCGAGCGTCGCCGCCGCCGCTCTCTACGTCGTCGTCGCGTCCCGGCAGGTGACGACGGTACGGCCACTCCCGGCCGCACTCACCCAGCAGACCTGGGCGCTCGGCCTCACGGTCCTCATCCACCTCGCCCTGACCGGCGGTGCCGTGTGGCCGGAGCTCACACCCGGCGGCCTGCTGCTCGGCGCCGTGTCGGGCGTCGTGAACTACGCGCTGCCGTTCTGGCTCTACCTGTCGGCGCTGACCCGGATGCCCGTGGCCCGCGCGGCGTCCTACCTCACGCTGATCCCGGTCTTCGGCGTGCTCGGCTCGGTGCTCGTACTCGGCGACGGCTTCGGCTGGCTCGACCTGCTCGGCAGCGCGCTCGTCGTAGGCTGCCTCTTGCTCGATGGCCGCATCCACCGAACGGAGGTCGAGCGATCGACTCAGCCGACACCTGCGACCGGCTGACTCCCGGCCGCAGCGCTCAACCTTTCGACCTCCCCGGTCGTAGATAGAGCGTGGACCACCGTACGGTCGCCGCCGACTTCGACGAGTTCGTCGCCGTCGAACTGCCGCGTTTGCTCGGCCTCGCCCGCGCCCTGAGCCGGGACGAGCACGACGCCTGGGACCTCGTCCAGGAGACGCTGGCCCGGATCGGCACGCGCTGGTCCCGGCTCGACCACGGCCACGCGACGGCCGCGTACGCGCGCACCACGCTGGTCCGGCTCAACATCGACCGGCTTCGCCGACTCCGGCGCGAGTGGCCGACCGGCCGGATCGGCGACCGGCCGGTCGAGCCGGTGAATGTCGACGGCGTCGATCCGTGGCTCGCCGACGCCCTCCGCTCCCTGCCGCCGCGGCAGCGCACCGCCGTCGTACTCCGCTTCGCCGAAGACCTCGACCTGGCAGCGATCGCGGACCACATGGGCTGCTCGGTCGGCACGGTCAAGAGCCACCTGTCGCGCGGGCTCGAACGGCTCCGGCAATGCGTTCCGCCCGACCGTCGAGCGATCGTCGAAGGGAGAGATCGGTGATGGACGACACCGAGCTCCAGCACGCGCTGCGCCGACAGCTGCCAGCGCTGACCACACCGGTGGCACCGCCGGAAGACGCCGCGAGCCGAGTGCGCCGGGCGGTCTGGCGCCGGCGACGCCGGGCTCGGGTGGCCGTCGGTGCCGGCGTGGCCGCGACGCTCGCGCTGGTGGTCTTGGTGCCGCTCGCCGTGGCCGGCGGGATCGGATCGGACAGCTCAGGCGACCCGGCCGACGACGACGGAGTCGGGCGATGGGAGCCGATCGCTCCGTCGCCGCTGTCGGCCCGCGCCGGCTCGGCCTCGGTCTGGACCGGCGAGGAGATGATCGTCGTCGGCGGCAACGTCGGACCGCCCTGCCCGCCCACCGCCGACTGCGGCGGACCCGGACCGGATCAGCTCCTCGCCGATGGCGCCGCCTACGACCCGCGTACCGACACCTGGCGGCCGATCGAGGACGCGCCTGTCCCGTTGACCAATGCCCGGGCGGCGTGGACCGGCCAGGAGATGGTCGTCCTCGATACCCAGGCGATGCCGTACGGCGAGCCCGGACACACGTTCGCCTATGATCCCGACGCCGATGCCTGGCGCGAACTGGAGCCGCCTCCGAACGTTTTCCTGATCGGTGGCGTGTGGAACGGACAGGAGCTGTTCTACTGGCAGTCCGAGGAGCGGGCAGGATCCGCCGACTGGTCGCTCGATCCGTCGACGGGCCGGTGGACCCGGCTGCCGGACGATCCGTTCGATCCGACGTTCGACCGGGCCTACGTCTGGATCGGCGACCGCTTCGTCTTCCTTGGTTTGGAGAAACGCGGCGGCGACGACAAGGCCTTCCAGGTGGCCGAGTACGACCCGGAGTCGCGGACCTGGACCCGGCGGCCGGAGTCGCCGGTGGGATTCGGCGGAGTGGACTGGTTCTTCCACCAGGGCTACGTGGTCAACCCTTACGAGGACCCCCGCTTCGACTCCGAGCGACCCAGAGGCGGTGCGTACGACCCGGCTACCGGGATGTGGTTGGCGACGCCGAAGTCAGGTCACTACGTCTATGACAGCTGTCAGCTCGGCCCACTCGGCTCGGCCGGCGACTGGGTGGCGCCCGCCGGAGGCGTTCTCTACTCGCTCGAGCCTGCCGACACGGTCGTCGCTCCGGAATGCCCGCAGCTCCCAGAGCCGGCCGCGGCGGCATGGACCGGAGAGCAGGTCGTCATCTGGGGCGGCCCGAATCGCGCATACAAGGCCAACACCGACCTCGGCCTGAGCTGGACCCCGCCTCGGGCCGGCGACTGACCGAAGAATCGTCATCGTGGGGGTCATAACCCCCGCAATGTCGATTTCTTCGGTCGCAACGCTGGTCGGTACGCCCCTTCTGGCCTGCTAGCCCGATCCACTGATCCCAGCGCGAGATGCTGATTCGCGAGGGGTTTTCGTTGCGAGCAGGTATCACAGCGACGGAATCTCTTGTCACCGTCCGGCCACCGTGTCACGATGCGTCGAGGTCGTCGCCTCCGTGGGCCACGGGTGCCGATCGCCCGAAAGACGGCGACCTCCGATTCAACGGCGAAGCGTATGAACGCCAAGCGTCGCCAAGTCCCTCGAAAGGTTCACGGATGATCCGTCGCCAGCCACCACCTGGACTCCCCCCAGAGCTCGTGTCTATGGTCCGGGCGTCTCTCAGCCGCCGGACGTTCCTACGAGGCGCATCTCTCTCGGCTCTCGCCGTCGCCGGCGGTGGGGCGCTTGCCGCCTGTGGAACCGACCCCCAGTCGCAGACCCAAGAGTCGTGCGTCAGCGACGATCTATCGGCCAGCGAGAAAGAGCTCAACTTCTCCAACTGGCCGGCGTACATGGACCAGAAGCGGGTCGAGCGCGATGGCGAGAAGGTCACCGTCTTGCCGACACTCGAGGATTTCCAGGAGCAGACCGGCATCACGGTCAACTACACGACGGATATCAACGACAACATCGAGTTCTTTGAGAAGGTACGCAACCAGCTGGGTGCCTGCGAGTCCACCGAGCGGGACATCTTCGTGCTCACCGACTGGATGGCGGACCGGATGATCAGCCTCGGCTGGATCCAGGAGCTCAACCACGAGAACCTGCCGAACGTCGACGCCAACCTGACGCCGGGTCTGCAGGATCCCGCGTGGGACCCGGGACGTATGCACAGCGTGCCCTGGCAGAGCGGATTGACCGGCATCGCATACAACGCCGAATTGACCGACCCGGTCGAGAGCTTCGAGGAGCTGCTCACCCGTCCGGATCTCAGGGGCCAGGTCACGTTGCTGACCGAGATGCGGGACACGATGCTGTTCATGCTGCTGGTCACTGGGGCCGACCCCGGGGAGTTCTCCGAGGACGAGTGGGGTGAGGCACTCGATCGGTTGCAGCAGGCGGTCGACGACGGACAAATCCGGGCGTTCAACGGCAACAGCTACCTGCAAGACCTCGCGGCGGGCAACGTCGCGGCCTGCGAGGCCTGGTCCGGTGACGTGATCATCACGCAGTACACCAACCCCAACATCAAGTGGGTGGCGCCGGCGGAGGGCTTGTCGTTGTGGAGCGACAACATGATCGTGCCCAACAAGGCCACCCACAAGACCAACGCCGAGAAGCTGATGAACTACTACTACGACCCGATGGTGGCAGCGCGGTTGGCCGGCTGGGTCAACTACATCTGCCCGGTGGTCGGAGCGCAGGAGGCGATGGAGAAGGTCGACCCGAGCCTTATCGAGAATCCGCTGATCTTCCCCGACGAGGAGATGCTTGCCACCACCTACTCCATGATGTCGCTCGACGAGAATCAGTCGCGGACCTACGAGCGGGACTTCCAAGAGGTGAGTGGTTGAGTTGGTGAGCACCGGGGCGAAGACCACGGCTCATGGAGCTTCCGACCACGCGACCCGATCGGGTGACGACCTCCGGCTAGCCTCAGTCACGAAGCGCTTCGGTACGTTCACCGCCGTCGACCACCTGGAGCTCACGGTGCCGGCGGGGTCGTTCTTCGCCCTGTTGGGGCCTTCGGGGTGTGGCAAGACGACGACGCTGCGGATGGTCGCCGGGCTCGAGAAGCCGACCGAGGGCGAGGTCTACCTCGGCGAGCGCCAGATCACCGCGCTCCGTCCGTTCAAACGTCCGGTCAACACGGTGTTCCAGAACTACGCGCTTTTTCCGCATCTGTCGATCGAGGAGAATGTCGCCTTCGGTCCGAAACGTCAGCACCGAAAGCAGGTCGACGATGAGGTCGACCGGATGTTGGAGCTCGTGGAGCTCACGGGGTACGGCAAGCGGCGCCCCGCGCAGTTGTCCGGTGGCCAGCAGCAGCGCGTCGCGTTGGCCCGGGCTCTTATCAACCATCCGCAGGTGTTGCTGCTCGACGAGCCGCTCGGCGCGCTTGACCTGAAGCTGCGGCGCCAGATGCAGATCGAGCTGAAGCGGATTCAGCTCGATGTCGGGATCACTTTTGTCCATGTCACCCACGACCAGGAGGAGGCCATGACGATGGCCGACACGGTCGCGGTGATGAATGCCGGCGTCGTAGAGCAGATGGGCGACCCGGTCGAGCTCTACGAAAACCCTGCGACGACGTTCGTGGCCAACTTCCTCGGACAGTCCAATCTCATCGCCGGGTCGATGGTCGACACGGCGAACGACATGCGCACCGTCGACGTCCGTGGCACGAAGCTGCGGGTTCCGACCGGCCGGGCCCGTGTGGACATGGGCGACGTCTGGGTCGGCGTCCGGCCCGAGAAGGTGTTCGTGGAGTCGACAGGTGCCGATGGCGGGTCGAGCTCCAACGTGCTCCCCGGCGGCGTCGTGAGCGACGTGAGCTTCACCGGAGTCTCGACGCAGTATCTCGTTCGGATGCCGTGGGGGCAGGAACTCACCGTGTTCGAGCAAAACACCGGCGCCCGGGAGACGTTCCGAGTGGACGACGTCGTCGACTTGCGGTGGCGGGCGGAGCACACGTTCTGCCTGGATGCCGCGCAGGACGCGCGTGCGGGAGTCGAAGACGATCTGTCGGAGCTGCCGTGAGCCGGGCCGCAGCGCCGGTCGACGAGGCTCCGCAGTCGACGGCGTTCGGCCGGCGCCGCTGGACCGGCTACCTGCTGCTCCTGCCGGGCGCGCTTTGGCTCACGATCTTCTTCATCGTGCCGATGGGGACGCTGGTGTCGACCAGCCTCTACGACCCCAACGGCACGCTCGAGACCGGCTACCAGGTGACGTGGGCGTTCAGCAACTACGTCGATGCGCTCCAGACGTACTGGCCGGAGTTCTGGCGCTCGCTCATCTACGCCGGACTCGCCACTCTCTTCGCTCTCCTGATCGGCTATCCGATGGCGTACGCCATCGCCTTCAAGGCCGGGCGGTGGAAGAACCTCCTGTTGATTCTGGTGATCGCGCCGTTCTTCACGAGCTTCCTGATCCGAACCCTGTCGTGGAAGTTGATCCTCGCCGACCAGGGCGCTGTCGTGGACTTCTTGAAGGCCGTGCATGTCCTCGGCCCCGACGGACGGCTGCTCGCCACGTCCGCCGCGGTGGTGCTCGGCCTTACGTACAACTTCCTGCCGTTCATGGTGTTGCCGTTGTACGCCAGCCTCGAGAAGATCGACCACCGGATGATCGAGGCGGCGAGCGATCTCTACGCAAGCCCGCTCCAGGGCTTCCGGCGCGTGACGTGGCCGTTGTCGATGCCGGGAGTCGTGGCCGGCACGCTTCTGACATTCATTCCGGCGGCCGGTGATTACATCAACGTCGAGCTACTCGGCACTCCGCAGCAGACCATGATCGGCAACCGGATCCAGGGACTGTTCGGCGCCGGTGACTATCCGTTCGCGGCCGCGCTGTCGGTCACATTGATGGTCATGATCCTCGCCATGGTCATCGTCTACATCCGGCGAACCGGCACGGAGGAGCTGCTGTGAGCGCACTGCTGGTGCGGGCCGGCCGCTGGATCACCGATCACCTGATCATGTTCCTCTGCATCGTCGGTCTTATCTATACAATTCTGCCGATCGCGGTCGTGGTCGTGATGTCCTTCGACGACACCGGGGACATCGTCTACCAGTTCAACGGCTTCACGTTCGAGAACTGGCGGCATCCGTGTTCGCCATACGGCATGTGCGACGCGGTTGTCACGAGCTTGCAGGTCGGCATCCTGGCCACGCTCGGCGCCACCATCCTCGGGACCTTGATGGCGTTCGCGCTCGTGCGGCATCGCTTCCGCGGCCGGTCGACTTCCAACGTCGGGATCTTCCTGCCGATGGCCTCGCCAGAGATCGTGTTGGGCTCGTCGTTGCTGGCTTTCTTCGTCGCAGGCGGTTTCGCCAGCTACCTCGGCTTCACCACGATCCTGATCGCGCACGTCATGTTCTGCATCTCGTTCGTCGTCGTGACTGTGCGAGCGCGTTTGGCCGGCCTCGACTCGAGTCTCGAGCAGGCCGCGATGGACCTCTATGCCAACGAGTGGCAGACCTTCTGGCGGGTGACCTTCCCGCTGGTCTTCCCTGGCATCCTGGCCGCCGCGCTGTTGGCGTTCTCGTTGTCGTTCGACGACTTCATCATCACCAACCTCAACGCGGGGCAGACCCAAACTTTCCCGATGTACGTCTGGGGCGTCGCTCGCCGGGACATCCCTCCGCAGATCAATGTCATTGGTACGGCGATGTTCCTCATCTCGGTTCTGATCGTGGTCGTGGCAACGCTGGCTGGGCGGCGGCGAGTACGTGCCGGGGGATGACGGCTCCTACGCCGGGGGCTATGCAGCGTGGAGCTAAGTGAATATGTTTGGCGGCTAATACCACGTCGAGGTCGACCAGGGCCGACGACCTCCCGCGACGAACGGGGAACGTGTCAAGATGCCCAGCCGCCATGGACGAGCCCGGTCGCCACGATCCAGGCTCCTGGGCGTGGCCTCGACGCCGCGCCGCAAGGTCGCGCTTGCGCTCCTGATCCCGTTGCTCTTGGCGGCGACGCTGGGCGGGCTGTGGGTGCGCAGTGACCTCATCGAGGCAGCGGACTCCTCATCGAGCGCAAAGCAGGTGACGGTGCTGCGGCCGGCCGCCGCCTACCTATCGGCAGCGGAGCGTGCCATGGTGGCTGCGCAGGGTAACGCCACGGCCAACCAGGTCGAACTTGACGCTGCCATTCAGGACCTCCAGGTGGCTGCCGAAGACCTGGAGAGTGCTCGGTCCGGCGCCGATCTGACGCCGGAGCAGAGCCGCCAGGTCGACATCTTGCTGTACCTGAGCCGGGCGGTGCGCGAGGAAGGTGCCGGCCAGCTCAGTGCCGGCGCGTGGATATCGCAGGTGAATCAGCTCCAGGCCGGGGTGACCCAGCTGATCACGGCCATCGTGGGCGCCCAACTCGAGCCCGAGCCGAGACTGGATCAGCTCGCCCAGGCGCTCGGCGGCCGGTACTCCCTGGCGACCCAGGATGCCCTGGTCTCGGCCTCCACAGAAGTGACGGGCTGGACCGGCTCGCTGGGATTCTTCCGCGAGTTAGGTGCGGAGAGCGCCGCAATCGGGCGCTTGGCGAACGTCTTGGGTGACTCCGATCCGAGGATCTCGACCCTGCAGACAGCGAATGCCCAGCGATCGAGCGCGGTCCGCCTCGGCGGTGACAATTTCGGCGTCGCCGAGGCCTATGCCGCGTACGACGAACTCATCTCAAGCCTGCTGGACGGCATCGACCAAGAGCTCGATGCTTCCGCCAGTGATGCCCGCAGCCGCGCGTTCGCCTACGGCGCCATCACATTGGCTGCGCTGCTGGCTGCCATTCTTCTGGCGTTGGTGGTCTCCCGGCTGCTGCTCAACCCGATCCGCAAAGTCCGCGAGGGCGCACTGGCCAAGGCCAACGACGAGCTTCCCGAGGCGGTGGCCAAGATCCGATCCGGTGGCGACCCGGGTCCCATCAAGCCGATCGATGTCACAACGGACGTGGAGATCGACCAGGTGGGTCAAGCCGTCGACGATCTCCATCGACAGGCTGTGGTCCTGGCCTCGCGAGAGGCCGACCTGAGATCCCAGATCGGTGACATGTTCGTCTCCTTGTCGCGTCGCCACAACTCTTTGATCAATCAGCAGCTCGATCTCATCGACTCGCTGGAGAAGGACGAGGAGGACGATCGTCGCCTCGAGAGCCTGTTCCGACTGGATCACCTGGCCGCTCGGATGCGCCGCACGTCGGAGAGCCTGCTGGTCCTCGCCGAAGCGCCACCTACTCGGGCTACGGCAACCGACGAACTCACCATCAGCGCGGCGCTTCAGGCGGCGACCTCCGCCGTACAGGACTACAAGCGCGTCCGCGTCGGCACGGCCGACAATTCGCGCATCAGCGACGCGGCTGCTGCCGACGTCGTCCACCTGCTCACGGAACTCGTCGACAACGCCTTGACGTACTCATCCCCTGAAACCGGGGTTTCGCTGGACTCCATCACAACCCACGACAGCGTGGTGATCGAGATCCGAGACGAGGGTCTCGGCATCTCCGATGAATCCTTGGTGGAATTCAACGAAATCCTGCACGCCGGTGGCGAGGTCACCTCCGACACTGCTCGCCGGATGGGCTTGTTCGTGGTGAGTCGGCTCGCCCGACGACACGGCATCACCGTCTCGCTGCAGCCCAACCAGCGGCGCGGCATCACCGCCAGAGTGACCCTCCCGGCAGCCATACTCGACGCGGATCTGTCCCAAGACGCCGGCCTGCAATCCGCCGGAGCGAGGTCATTCGCCCGAGTGCCGCCTGACCAAAGGAACCCGTCACCCGATCAGCCCGGATCGGACGCCCGGATCGGTACGTCCGCCGGCCTTCCCCCACGTATCCGCGCTGCTGCCGTACTCGAACGAGCACCTGTGCTTGCCGTGCCGCCCGCTGGGACGGCGGGGGCGATAGCGGCCGATTCGTCCGGCCCTCACCTGCCAGAAGACGATACGGACACGCCGATCTTCAGAGGCGTTCGATCAGCTTGGCTCAGTGCCGGCGGAGATGCTGGCTGGCTGGCGACCGAGGTCGAGGCCGGTTGGGCCCGAGCGGACCAGGTCGCCAGGTCTCGAGAAGACACCCACTTCAGCGCAACCGGACTGCCCGTACGGCGGCCCGGCAAGCGGCTTGTCCCCGGAAGCGTCACCAAATCCTCGCTCGCGACAGGACGCGACCCCGAGGCGATTCGGGCCCGACTCGTCGCGCATTCCGAGGGTGTGTCTCGTGGTCGCTCTGCAGCCGCCAGGTCTGATCGATCCCCGCCAAAAGCTGACCCCTCGTGACCGAGCGTGACAGCGGATGGCTGCCCGTCGATAGCCCAGCGGGAGACAAGCAGCGCTGCTAGTTGGGGAGTTTCAACGAGAGTTGACGAAGGAAGTCCCCGGCCATCCCGAGCATTTCTTCTTCACCTGCTCCGCACTCCTTGGCAAGGCTCGTTGCGAGGAACACGCTGAGATCAAGCACCCCGCTGATGATGTTGACGGCGCCCGGTCCGTCGGCGTCATGCACCAGACGGGAAATGTGTTGGACAGCGCGATATCGGGCCCCGTCATCCGGTTCCATCCAGAGCGTGAGGCACTCGATGGCGACTCGAGTGTTGTCGGTCTCGAGGTGGGGTTGATCCATGACGGTCACGAGATCAAGCGAAACAGTGGCACAGCTAGGGTCAAACGTCCCAACTGCCGGATGCCGAGCTCGATCGGGTCAGAAACCACCGGAGCAGTCAGTCAGCAGATGGTCTGCACGACCTCCCCATACTGGTAGGCCCAGTACGCCGTCATCTCGCCGTTGAGCTGGACCAGGACGCCGCACGCCTCGTTCGTGAAGACCCAGGTGTGGTCGTCGGCATCGTTGTAGTAGGACGACTCGAGATCTCGCAAGGGATCGAGGTGGTCGAACACGAGGACGCGACCGTCGTAGAGGAGGATGCTGCCCGTGCCGAAGTCGAACCACGATGCGTGGAATGAGGATGCGTCGTTGGTTGCCTTCACGGCTGAGTTGCCCAGTTCGAACTCATAGAGTGGACCGACATAGTCAGCCGGGACGTTGCCTTCCGCGAACGTCTCGATCACGTCCTGGGACGTCCATCCACGCGTGTCGATGCTGTCGTTGCTGTCGTTGCTGTGGCCGCCGCATCCGGCGACCAGAACGAGCCCGAGTCCAACCAGCGCTCCGATCAGCCTCCTGAGCTGGGCTGTCGTATTGGTCCTCATGGTTGCCGCCTTCAGCAGGCATGTCGCCTCCCACTGAGCCTAAGGCGAAGGCGACTCGGCCGCGAAACGAGCCGCACGTGGCCCCGGTGACCAGAGCCATGGGGCTCTTCTCGGGTACCGGACCCCTGTCCATGGACCCTCGTAGATGCAGGAGTGGGTTAAGCGACGGGAAATACCTACCCGGACACGGGCATCAGCCTGGCGGAGTACGCCAACATCGTCCAGCTGGCGGATGTTGTGCCGGCGTTCGTACGCGAGTCTCAAGACCATGAACGCCACGAGAACCGTCACCGAGACCCGCCGGCCGACGCGACCCTGGCGGCTGTCCGCCTCGGCTCGGAAGCTGACGCTGACGATCCACATCATCGCCGCGATCGGCTGGATCGGCGTCGACTTCGTGCTCTTCGTGTTCGCGCTCACCGGCATGACGACGGACGACCCGACCACGCTGGCGACGTGCTACCGCGCGATCGACCTGTTCGCCGTCGTGCTGCTGGTCCCCCTCGGCCTCGTCACGCTGGCCACCGGGCTGCTGCTCGGGTGGGGCTCGAAATACGGCATCTTCCGCTACCACTGGGTCTTGTGGAAGCTGATCCTCAACGTGGTGCTGACGACGCTCGTCGTCGTACTGCTCCGGCCTGGCGTGGAGGAAGCGGCCGACCAGGTCGCCGGACCGGCCGACACGCTCGCGGATCGGCTCCACGAGGCGCAGGCCAACCTGATCTTCCCGCCGACCGTGTCGATCACGGTGCTCACGTTCGCGACGATCCTCGCGGTCTATAAGCCGTGGGGCCGCACGAAGTATGGTCAGCGCCGCCTCGAGGCCGAGCGTCGGCAGGCCCGGGGTGAGTGACGCGGGTGTGCGGTTTAATCACCGCGTGCCATCCACCGACCCGCCCGCCATCTCCTGGGACCAGGTCCTCGCCTGGCGGCTGCGCCGGCAGTCGCTGGATCCGCTCGGCGAGGAGTCCACGGTCGAGATCGCGCGTCGGCTGTGCGGCATCCAGGCCCAGGTCGCCTCGGCTGCCGAGCTGGCGGTCGCCGTCCGCCAGCAGCAGGCGGCACCCGGTCAGGTCGAGCGAGCGCTGATCGACGAGCGGACGCTGATCCGGACCTGGGCGATGCGGGGCACGCTCCACCTGCTGCCGGTCGAGGAGGCGGGCGCCTATCTGGCGCTGTCCGGCGCGCATCGCAAGTGGGAGACCGGCAGCTGGCAGAAGGCGTTCGGCGCGACACCGGCCGACCTCGAAGCCATCGCTGCGGCCGCCACCGATGCGCTCGACGCCACCGCTACCCTCACCCGCGACGAGCTGACCCAGGAGATCGTCGACCGGACCGGCTCGGCGCACTTGCGAGCGGTGCTCGGCTCCGGCTGGGGCACACTGCTCAAGCCACTGGCCTGGCGGGGTGTGCTCTGCCACGGTCCCGCGCAGGGCAATCGGGTGACGTTCACGAGCCCGCGACGCTGGGTGTCCGGCTGGCCAGACGTGCCCGACCCGGACGAGGCGGCGCCGGTCGCGGTCCGGGCGTATCTGCGAGCCCACGGTCCGGGCAGCCCTGACACCTTCGACGCCTGGCTCAGTCGCGGTCTGTCGCCTCGCCGGAAGCTCAAGGGCTGGTTCACCGCGCTGGCCGACGAGCTCAGCCCCGTCGACGTCGAGGGCACGACGTTGCAGTTTCTCGCCGAAGACCTCGACGACCTGCTCGCCACCCAGCCGACCGACCTCGTCCGCATGGTCGGCGGCTTCGACCAGTACGTGCTGGGCGCCGGCACCAACGCCACCTACCTCGTACCGGCCGAGCATCGGTCCGACGTCAGCCGTACCGGCGGCTGGATCTCGCCGGTCGTGCTGCACGGCGGCCGCGTCGTCGGCACCTGGCGAGCCGACGGCGCGATCGAGGTGTCGCTCTGGGGCGACGTCCCGGCGAAGGCGCTGAAGCAGGAGACCGCCCGGATCCAGGAGCTCCTCGACTCGACGTCGTGAGGTGACAGGCTGGGGCCATGGCCTCGGAGCGAGACACCCGGCGGTGGGAGTTCTGGATCGACCGCGGCGGCACGTTCACCGATGTCGTCGCGCGGCAGCCGGACGGGTCCCTCGTCGCCCGCAAGCTGCTGTCGGACAACCCCGATCGCTATGCCGACGCCGCCGTCGAGGGCATCCGGCGACTCCTCGGAGTCGGGTCCGCCGATCCGATTCCGACCGATCGGATCGCCGCGGTGAAGATGGGGACGACGGTCGCGACCAACGCCCTGCTCGAACGTACCGGCGAGCCGACCGTCCTCGTCATCACGAAGGGATTCGGCGACGGGCTGCGGATCGCGTACCAGAACCGGCCCCGGATCTTCGCTCGCGAGATCGTGCTCCCCGAGCTGGTCTACTCCCGGGTCGTCGAGGCCGACGAACGGGTCGCCGCCGACGGCGCTGTCGTGACTCCGCTGAACGAGGCGACCGTGACGGCCGACCTCCAGCAGGCGTTCGACGACGGCTTCCGCTCAGTCGCGGTCGTGTGCCTGCACGGCTACCGCTATCCGGACCACGAGGCGGCGATCGGCGCGGCGGCGACCCGGGTCGGCTTCACGCAGGTGTCGATGTCACACGAGGCGAGCCCCTTGATGAAGCTGGTCTCCCGCGGCGACACGACCGTCGTCGACGCCTACCTCTCGCCGATCCTTCGCCGGTACGTCGACCACGTCGCCGCCGAGCTCGGCGACACCAGGCTGATGTTCATGCAGTCCAACGGCGGACTCACCGAGGCACACGCGTTCCGTGGCAAGGACGCGATCCTGTCCGGTCCGGCCGGCGGTGTCGTCGGCATGGCGCGTACGGCCGCCGCAGCCGGCTTCGACAAGGTGATCGGCTTCGACATGGGCGGCACGTCGACCGACGTGTCGCACTACGCGGGCGGGTTCGAGCGGTCGCTCGAGACGCTGGTCGCCGGCGTCCGCATGCGCGCCCCCATGATGAGCATCCACACCGTGGCAGCCGGCGGCGGCTCGATCCTGCAGTTCGACGGCAGCCGTTATCGGGTCGGTCCGGCTTCGGCCGGCGCCGATCCGGGTCCGGCGTCCTACCGTGGCGGTGGCCCGCTCACCGTCACCGACGCCAACGTCATGCTGGGCCGGATCCAGCCGGAGCACTTCCCCCACGTGTTCGGCGCCGACGGCGACCAGCCGCTCGACGCCGACGTCGTACGACGCGAGTTCGCGGCGCTGGCCGCGCGGATCCGGGCCGAGACCGGCGACGAACGTACTCCCGAGGAGGTCGCCGCCGGATTCAGCGAGATCGCCGTCGCCAACATGGCCAACGCCATCAACAAGATCTCGGTCCAGCGTGGCTACGACGTCACGGAGTACACCCTCGCCACCTTCGGCGGCGCCGGCGGCCAGCACGCCTGCGCGGTCGCCGACGCCCTCGGCATGACGTCAGTGCTCATTCACCCTCTGGCCGGTGTCCTCTCCGCCTACGGCATGGGGCTGGCCGATGTCACGGCGATGCGGCAGCAGGCGGTCGAGGCGCCGCTGTCCGACGAGACGTTGGGTCGGGTGGCCGATGTCGTCCGGTCACTGGAGGCCGATGCCCGCAAGGAGCTGGCGGACGAGGGCCTGACGGAGGATCGGATCCGGTCGGAGCCGCGGGCGTTGCTGCGGTATGACGGGACGGATACGTTGATCGCGGTGGAGATCGGGGCGGTGGACGGAATGCTGCGGGAGTTCGAGGCGGCCTATCGGCGGCAGTTCTCGTTTCTGATGCGGGACAAGCCGGTGGTCGTTGAGGCGGTGTCGGTCGAGGTGCTTGGGGAGGCCGACCAAGGCGGAGAGGATGCGGTTTCTCCGCGTCCTTCGGTGGCCGTCGAGCCGGCTGCGCGGGTCGAGATGTTTGTCGAGGGGGGTTGGACATCAGTGGACCTCTACAGTCGGGCCGACCTTGGCGCTGGAGACCGAGTCGAGGGGCCCGTGATCGTTGCCGAGGAGAACGCGACGACGATCGTCGAACCCGGGTGGCGGGCGAGCGTCAATGAGCTTGGGCATCTTGTGCTCGCCAGAGTCGAGGAGCGCAGCGGGCGGACTGCCGTGGGCACGGAAGTCGATCCGGTGATGCTGGAGATCTTCAACAACTTGTTCATGTCGATCGCGGAGCAGATGGGGGTGCGACTGCAGAGCACGGCGCACTCGGTGAACATCAAGGAGCGGCTCGACTTCTCGTGTGCGCTGTTCGACGTGGAGGGCAACCTGATCGCGAATGCGCCGCACATGCCGGTGCATCTCGGGTCGATGGGCGAGAGCATCAAGATGGTCATCGAGCGGCGGGGCAACACGATCAAGCCCGGCGACGTCTACGCGCTCAACGACCCCTACCACGGCGGTACGCATCTGCCGGATGTCACGGTCGTGACGCCGGTCTTCGACGACGCCGGCAACGAGATCCTGTTCTACGTCGCCGCGCGCGGCCACCATGCCGAGATCGGCGGACTCACACCCGGATCGATGCCGGCGTTCAGCACCGAGATCGACGAGGAGGGCGTGCTCATCGACAACTGGCTGCTCGTCGAGGACGGCGAACTCCGGGAGGACGAGACGACCGAGCTGTTCCGGACCGCGCCGTACCCCTCGCGCAACCCGGCGAGCAACATCGCCGACCTGCGCGCGATGGTTGCCGCCAACGAGAAGGGCGTCGAGGAGCTGCGGGCAATGGTCGACCACTTCGGGCTCGACGTCGTCCGCGCCTACATGGGTCACGTGCGGCGCAACGCCGAGGAGGCGGTCCGCCGGGTGATCTCAGCGCTGCACGACGGCTCGTACAGCTACCACCTCGACTCGGGAGCCACGATCGAGGTGCGGGTACGCGTCGACCACGAGGCCCGTTCTGCCGACATCGACTTCACCGGTACGGCGGAGCAGCAGCCCGGCAACGCGAACGCGCCGTCGTCAGTCGTGATGGCGGCCGTGCTCTATGTCTTCCGGACGCTGGTCGACGACGAGATCCCGCTCAACTCAGGTTGCCTGGAGCCGTTGCGGGTCACCATCCCCACCGGCTCGATGCTGGCGCCGGAGTATCCCGCCGCCGTCGCGGCCGGCAACGTCGAGACCTCGCAGGCGGTCACCGGCGCGCTCTACGCCGCGCTCGGCGTCCAGGCGGAGGGCTCCGGGACGATGAACAACGTCACCTTCGGCAACGACGACTATCAGTACTACGAGACCGTGGCGAGCGGGTCCGGCGCCGGAGCCGGCTTCGACGGCGCCGACGTCGTGCAGACCCACATGACCAACTCGCGGCTCACCGATCCCGAGGTGCTCGAGTGGCGCTATCCCGTACGCGTCGACAGCTACCGGATCCGGCGGGACAGTGGCGGCGCCGGCCGGTCGCGCGGCGGTGACGGCGGTGTCCGGCGGATCCGGTTCCTGGAGCCGATGACGGTGACGACGCTGTCCAGTCACCGTCGGGTGCCGCCGTACGGCATGGCGGGCGGCGAGACCGGGGCGCTCGGCCGCCACTGGCTCGAGCACGCCGACCGCTCGACGACGCCGATGGAAGGGTCGGACTCGAAGGACGCCGTCGCCGGCGACGTCTTCGTGATCGAGACGCCCGGTGGTGGGGGCTACGGACCGCCCGGCTGACTGACCAGGACGGCCTTCATGATCGAGCCGGCGGCCACGTCGGCCAGTGCGGCGGCGTGGTCGGCGAGAGGGTAGGTCGTCACCAACCGGGCGAGGTCGAATCGCGCGAGGAGAGCGGGTAGCAGCCCCACATATCTCGCCAACTGAGCGCCACCGAAGGCCCAGGAACCGATCACGTCGAGCCGCCGATAGACGATCTGGTGCGGGTTGATGGTGGCGTTCCCGCTGTCGGTGTACTGGCCGACGACCAGGTAGGAGCCCCCGCGACGGGCCAGCCGAAGCCCCTGGTCGATCGCGGCGGGAACTCCGGTGCACTCCACCACCAGGTCGGCGCCGTGGCCGCCGGTGAGCTCGACCACCTCGGCCAGCCTGGCCGTGGGATCGTCGGACTCCACGATGTTCACGTGGTAATCACCGATGCCGAGCTGGGCGGCGAGGGCGAGCCGGCCAGCCGGTCCGCCGACGAGGATCACCTTGCTGGCCCCAGAGAGGTGGGCCAGGGCCGCCGCGGCCAGGCCCACCGGACCACTGCCCTGCACGACGACGACCTCGCCCAGCCGTACCGGCCGACGATCCAGCAGGGCCCGCACCATGGTCGGTCCGGCACAGGCCAGCGACATGGCGGCCAGCGGATCGATGCCGTCCGGCAGTGCGACGACCGTCGTGCCCGGGCGCAGGTAGATGTGGTCGGCCCACGAGCCGGACAGTTCCGGCGCGTCCGTCGTCGGTCGGTTCACGCCGTACGTCGCGCGGCTCTCGCACAGCATCGGGTCGCCGTGGACACGGCAAGGGACGCAGCGGCCGCACGAGATCGACGAGGCCCACATGACGGTTTCACCCGGTCGAAGGGGCGTGCCGTTCGTGTCGTGCGTGGTCTCAGGCCCGACTTGCTGCACTCGTCCCAGGCCCTCGTGTCCGAGAACCAACGGCGTCGGGACGTCGAGATGGCCCTTCTGGAGGTGCAGATCGGTGCCGCAGACGCCGCCGTAGTCGGAGGCGACGATCATCGACCCCGTGTCGGTGACGGGCGGCAGCTCGAACTCCTCGATCGTCAAGGGCTCGCCGAAGGCGCCGAGCACGACCGCGCGGGAACGTGCGGGCAGCTCAGCGGACCTGGTGGGTTCCATCGATGTCATCTGCCCTCCCACGCCGTCGTCATCATGACCTCTGAATCTGCGGATAACCCGGCGATCATGTCTCGCGATTCAGCGCACCGTCCTTGCACCTGGATGCACACACAGAGGTTTTGAACCATCCGGTGGACACCTCACGTTCAATAGTTGAGTGGCCCGCTCGGCACCGGCGTCAACTCTGCAGCAGGAGACCACGATGGGGAACGACAAGGCGGCAGCAAGCGTAGTCCAGGTCTTGCGGGCTGGGGACGTCTCGGCCGACGACCGCATGGACTACTGGCACCAGGTCGTCGCGGACAAGTGCGGACGTCATGCGGTGCGGATGCCGGACGGCATCGATCACACCGACGAGCTGTGGCTTGGCACCGCCGGCGGCGTCCGCATCGACAGGTTCGTCGCCGCGAGGACGCTCCGGGCGGACCGCACGGTCCGGCACATTCGCCAGGATCCCGATCGACGCCTGTGCAAGGTGCATGTGGTCGCGCGCGGAAGCGCCACGGTGGCTCACAACGGCCGGACGGCGGTGCTGGCACCAGGTGACTTCGTCCTCGTCGACAACGAGAGACCGGTCTCCAAGCGGATGGAGGCAGTTCACTTCGTCACGTTGGCATTCCCCAAGACGCTGTTTCCGCTCTGTCCCGACGACGTCAGCACCTTGGCGGGGCTGCGCTTCGACGGCGAGGCGGGCCTGGGCGGGTTGGCGTCGTCGTTCGTACGCCAGTTGGTCGGCCTCCTCGACACGTGGGACGAAGGAGAGGGGGTCCGGCTCGGCGCCGCAGTGGTCGACCTCATCGCCGTCGCGCTGGCGGCGCAGCTCGACCGCGATGCGTCCGTCCCGCCCGACACGCTGCAGCGGGCGCGACTCGTACAGATCCACGGTTTCATCGAAGAGCGTCTCGGCGACATGGATCTGGCACCCGCGACCGTCGCCGCGGCCAACTACATCTCGGTCCGCTATCTGCATCGGCTGTTCGAGAGGCAGGAGACGACCGTGGGGGCGTGGATCCGGCGCCGGCGACTCGAGCGGTGCCGCCGCGATCTCGCCGATCCGGCGCTGCGGACCCTGCCGGTGAGCACGATCGCGGCTCGGTGGGGCTTGACCAATCCGAGCCAGTTCAGCCGACAGTTCCGGGCGGTGTACGGCCTGCCGCCGACCGACTATCGCCGGGACGCGACGGGCGGGTGAACGGCCGGCGTACGGCGGTCAGAGCTCGCAGCCGCGCTCCACTTCGGCGGAGCAGAGGTCGTTGCCGGAGCCGCCGTCGACCGCGTCCCGACCGCCACGACCACGCAGGAATGACGTCGCGACGCGACGAACCCACCAGCTGATCAGCGGCATCGCCTCCGACAAGGGCGATGACGATGGTCACGCCCGAGTCTCTGGCGGCTGCCTAGTCCGCGTCGGCCCTAGCGCGTGGACGACTCCGACTCGACCAGCGAGGCGAGGTTGGCCAACGCCATGCGCGTGCCGGTCT
>Ga0075421_100001845_pt1 | contig 25004 bp, 24 predicted proteins | sample SoiMetdeltSBSDD5_FD_75292 | JGI IMG/M metagenome (GOLD analysis project Ga0075421, IMG submission 75292) | Bulk soil microbial communities from a Populus tree surrounding site in Tennessee, USA - Soil MetaG P. deltoides SBSDD5 | ecosystem: Environmental > Terrestrial > Soil > Tree plantation... | reverse complement strand
GCGCGGCAGCTCGAATGGGAGGCGATCACGGGCTTCGTGGTCACGGCCAGCACGTCCTGGAACGTCTGATCGGAGACGTGCGAGATGTCGACGATGATGCCCAGGCGGTTCATCTCCCGCACGACCTGGCGGCCGAAATCGGTGAGCCCGCCGTGGGCGGGACGGTCGGTGGAGGCGTCCGCCCAGTTGTTGTTCCGGAAGTGCGTCAGCGTCATGGAGCGGATGCCGAGACGGTGATACATCCGCAGGACGGACAGGTCGTCTGCGATCTGGTGTCCGCCCTCGAGGGTGAGGACGGCGGCGATCTTGCCCGCGCCCGCGATCCGCTCCACCTCGGCCGCGGTCGTGGCCAGCTCGATCTGGTCCGGGTGGGCGTCGAGCAGCGACTGCATGGCGTCGCGCAGCTGCAGGGTGCGGCGGACGGCTTCGGAGCCCTGGAAGAACGTGGGAACCCAGAGCGCGAAGAACGGCGCCACCATCCCCGATTCCTTGAGGCGGGGCAGGTCCACGTGGCCGCGGGGGGTCCGCTTCGAGATGTCCTCGCCGCTATTGACGACGCGCTGCAGGGTGTCGATGTGACTGTCCACCCCGATCAGGTGTGCATGGATCTCCCGGGCCCGTGCCGGCTCGTCCGGGGGAGCGGCGGACGCCGCCGCCGCCATCACGCCCACCGTCAGCCACGCCATCGCCCGCACGGGCGTCAGGATATCACCCGGTCCGGAGACGTCCGCCTTTGCCGCCAATCAGTGCCACACTGGCCCGCGATGTCCGCGCCCTCCACCGCCACGCGCCACCTGGACCGGTTGCTGCCCGACTACGACGTGCACGAAGTGCACTCGATCCGCGTCCGCGCGCAGCCGCTGGAGATCCAGCGCGCGCTCTCCGAGCTCACCGCCGACGAGATCTGGCTCTTCCGCGCGCTCATGACCGTACGCGGCCTGGGCGCGCGCGGATCGGACGGGTCACGGCCCCTGCTCGAGACCGCGCAGGAGGGCGGGTTCGCGATCCTGGCCCTCGAGCCCGGCCGCGAGGTCGTCCTCGGGGTGATCGGCCGCTTCTGGCAGCTCCGGCAGCGCGCGATCCAGCCCATCCGCTCCCCCGCCGACTTCGCCGCGTTCGCGGAGCCCGGCTTCGCGCGAGCGGCGCTGAACTTCCTCATCGAGCCCCTGGACGGTGGCGCGTGCCGCGTCACCACGGAGACGCGCGTGATCGCGACCGACGCCCGCGCGCGACGCGCCTTCCGCGCCTACTGGACCCTGGTCCATCCGGGGAGCGCGTTCATCCGCCGCATGTGGCTGCGCGCGCTCCGGCGCCGCGCGGAATCGGCCTCCGCCGCCGCTCAGAAGTAGAGCTCGGGCAGTAGGGGGAAGAAGACCCGGCCGTCCGGAGTCGGCCGGCGGCGCCCGGCCTCGCGGGCTTCCGTGATCAGCGCGCGCACGCGCAGGCGGGGCTGCTCGCCCGCGCGCACGCCCAGCGCGTCGAGCTGCGCGGCCACGCGGCGGCGGCGTTCCTCGGGGATGCGCGCGGAAGCGTAGCGGCCGTAGAGGAACTCGGTGTTCCAGTCGATCGCGCGGGCGCTGGCGGGATGGAAATTCTCGGCCAGCCGCGCTCCCGTCCAGCCCCCGCCCACGATCGACCAGGCGAGGCCGATCGCGACCAGCGGCCGCCACGACGGCCGCGCGCGCCAGACGGCCTGCCACGCCGTGGCCAGCATCAAGGCCACGAACAGCGAGGCGAAGAAGAGAAGGTCGTCCCGCTGCAGCAGGAGGCCGGGCGTGCAGGCCAGGGCCGCGGCCAGCGCCCACCCTCCCGCATCGCGCTGGGCCGCGCGATCTCGCGTGGCCGCCAGGGCCGCGAGAGTGAGAGCGAGCAGCATCCACCACCCGTGACTGAGGACCCGGCTGGCCGGATCGAAGCCGCCGACTCCCACCGGGTCGAAGGCATGGCCGATGCCACGGGCGAAGCCGGCGAAATCGAGGCCGAGGGGCTGGGCCGCGGGCACGACCGCGCGCCGCCAGGCCAGGAGCGCGAGGGCCAGGGCACCCAGCCCGATCGTGTACTCGGCGGCGGGACGCCGCGGCCCGCGCGCGAACGCGATGAGGGCGAGGGCGGGCAGGGCGGCCAGCGTGTCCTCGCGCACGCAGAGGCCGAGCGCGATCACGAGGAGCGAGGCGGCCAGACCGGCGCGCGACGCGCGCCCGAGGGCGGCGAGGAGCAGGAGCGCGGACCCCAGGAACGCGAGCCCCTGCAGGTGGTGGTTGCCGTCCGTGATCCAGACGAGGTGGTAGGCGCTGTAACGCGTGAAGAGCATGACCAGGCCGGCGGCCACGGAGGCCGCGAAGCCGAGGCCGAGCGAGCGGCCCAGGGGAACGAGGAGGGCCAGGGTCAGCGCGAACATTCCGGCCAGGAGATGGCGATGGCCGATCACGTGATCGTCGAACAGGGCGGCGCGCGCGTGGTTGAAGGCGATGCTCAGCGGCCGGAAGCCCGGCGTCTCCAGCCCGTCCGGATCCCAGTGACCCGTCCAGGCCGCGGCCAGCTCCGATCCGCTGAACGTCCGCACGAGGTGCAGGTCGTCGAACACCATCGGCCAGCTCCGGGCCGGCCACGTCCAGGCGATGGCCAGGAGCAGGAACAGGAAGAACGCGCCCACCGCCTTCATGGGGCGGCGACGGCGGCGAGGCGCGCCACGACCGTCTCGGGCAGCCGGGTCTGGAACGCGGCCAGCCCGCGTGCGAGCAGGGCCGCGTCCGCCGGGCGCGTCGCGTAGAACGTCACCGTGCGGTCGGCGACCACGACTTCCTCGGGCACCCTCCAGCTGCCGACCTGGATCCAGTCGGGGGGGATCGCGCTCGCGAACCAGGAGCGATAGACGACGACGGCGGCGGGCGGAGCGGACGCGGCCAGGCGCGCGAGGAGCGCGCGGTCCACCCGGTTCTCGCGGCGCGCGCGCGCCGTCTCCTGCGTGGCCAGCCCGTAGAGGTCGATCAGTCGGACGTCGGCCAGGTAGGAGATGGCGCCGATGTCGTTGGCCATCACCGTCGAGCCCGCGGGCAGCCCGCGCAGGAACAGCCCCATCTGGTACTGCTGCTCGTAGATGTTCTTCACCGCGCGGGGAGTCTGGACGGCGGCCTGCACGCCGCGCGTGACCAGCGGCGCCGCCGCCACCAGCGCGGCCACGGCCAGCGCGGCGCGGGCCGCGGTGCCGAATGCCGGCCCCTCGGCCCGCGCGTCGGCCAGGTGTCGCGCCACCAGCACCATGCCGATCGCGACCAGGTAGGCCTCGTAGCGGAAGAGCCAGCCCAGGGCCGCGAACTGGAGATGCAGCAGCGTGCCCGTCACGAAGATCGCGTCCCATCGGCGCACGGCTACGGACGCCGGCCGCGACGCGGAGAGCACGAGCACCGCGGCCAACAGGACGAGGAGGTGCGGCGCCTCGGCCAGCGAGCGCAGGGCATGGCCCCCGAGGCGGTCGAAGATCCCGGCCGCGCCGCTGCCCGCGAACGTGGCCCGCTTGAGGAGGAGCGAGTTCGGCAGCGGCGGCCAGCCGTGGGCGACGGACACCGCGCCGTAGACGGCGAGGGGGACGATCGCCGCCACCACGGCGACGAGGGCCGCCCGCCGGCGGCGGTCCAGCCAGAGGAGGACAGCGGCGGGCGCGATCAGGAACAGCGATTCATAACGGGCGGCCGCGGCCAGCGCGGCGGCGGCGCCCAAAGAAACGAGCGTGCGCCTCGTCCCGGCCCCGTCCGCCTCCGCCGCGCGCACGCGATCGAGCAGCCAGAAGACGGCCGCGATCTGGAGCGTGTGCTCCATGCCGGAGAGGACGAGGGTGGGCAGCGGCGTGAAGAACACGAGCGCGATCAGCGCGACGGCGCGCAGCCCGAGGGGCGCCCCGCGCAGCAGCCGATCGGCCAGGAGGATCGCCACCACCGCGAAGACGAGGTTCAGGACGAGGGGCGTGGCCTCGCGCACGCCGACGACGAGATCGCTGAGGGCCAGCAGCAACGGCCAGGCCAGCGAGGACGTGGAGGACGTAAACGCGTACGGCGTGACTCCCCACACGCCGTGGCGGGCCAGGCTGCGCGCGACGGCCATGTGGATGTACGCGTCGTCGAGCGCGTAGACCAGGCGGCCGCCGGTGTGGACGAGGGCGGCGCGGAGGAGAAGGAGGGCCGCCCCCGCCAGCACGGCGAGGGCGGCCAGCACGGGTCCGCGCCGCGCGATCAGCGGCCTCCGGCCGCGGGCACCGGGGCCAGGGGCAGCGAGCGCCCGAGCACGGGCGCGATCACGCGCAGCTCGCCCATGAGCCGGTCGAACTGCTCGGGGTACAGGCTCTGCGCGCCGTCGGAGAGCGCCTTCTCGGGGTCGTCGTGCACCTCGATGAGCAGGCCGTCCGCGCCCGCGGCCACGCCCGCCCGCGCCATGGGGATGACCTTGTCGCGGCGGCCGGTGCCGTGGCTCGGGTCCACCAGCATGGGCAGGTGGCTGAGCTTCTCCACCACCGGGATGGCGGAGAGGTCGAGGGTGTTGCGGGTCGCGTTCTCGAAGGTGCGGATGCCGCGCTCGCAGAGGATCACCTGCTGGTTGCCGCCGGCCAGGATGTACTCCGCGGAGAGGAGCAGCTCCTCGATGGTCGCGCTCAGCCCGCGCTTGAGGAGCACGGGGCGGCGCACCTTGCCCAGGTCCTTCAGGAGATCGAAGTTCTGCATGTTCCGCGCGCCGACCTGGTAGCAGTCGACGTAGCGGCCCATCATCTCGATGTGACGGGCGTCCATGATCTCGCTGATGACGGCCAGGCCGTGCTCGTCCGCGGCCGCGCGCATCCAGCGCAGCGCTTCTTCGCCGTGACCCTGGAAGGCGTAGGGCGAGGTGCGCGGCTTGAAGGCGCCCCCGCGCAGCACGCGGGCCCCGGAGGCGGCCACGGCCTTGGCCACGCGCGTGACCTGCTCCTGGCTCTCCACCGAGCAGGGGCCGGCCATGACGATGACCTCGGGCCCGCCCACCTTCACTCCCGCGATGTCCACGATGGTGTCCGCGGACTTGAAGGTGCGCCCCACCAGCTTGTAGGGGGCGGAGATCTTCACCACCTCGCGCACGCCCGGGATCAGCTCCAGGGCGGTGGGGTCCACCACCACCCGCGGCGCGCCCACCGCGCCCAGCACGGTGTGGCTGACGCCGGTGGACCGGTGCACGTCGTAGCCCACCTCCACCAGCGACTCGATGACTTTCTGTATCTGCTCTTCCGTCGCCGTCGGCTCCATCACGATCACCATGGGATCCTCAATCTCCTTTTCCATCGCCACCGGAGCCCGATGCCGGCTCCGGTCCGTCCGCGGCCAGCCGCTCCAGGCGCCGCGATTCGTCGATGACACGCTCGAACACCCGCTTGACCGCCATGGGATCGAGGGGCCCGGGATTCTCGCGCATCACGCGCTCCAGGATCCAGGCCTCGCGCTCCGGCGAGTACACGGGCAGTCCGAGCCTCCGCTTGATGCGCCCGATCTCGACCGCGCAGGCGGACCGGCTGTTGAGCAGGCTCATCAGCTGGCCGTCGATGAGGTCGATGCGTCGGCGCCACTGGTCGATCTCGTCGTTCTCGGCCGCGGCGGGCGCTCCCGCCGGCGGCCTCACATCGCGCTCTTGAGCCATCGCACTTGCCCCGCCACGTCGCCGTGCGGGTGCTCCTCCAGGAAGCGCACCAGCGCGCTGCCCACGACCACTCCGTCCGCGACTTCCGCCGCCGCCTTCACCTGCTCCGGCGTGGAGAGGCCGAAGCCGAGGACGACCGGCTCTTTCGTCAGGGCCTGGATCCGCCGCACCAGGGGCAGAGCCTCGCCCGAGATCGCGTCGCGCTCGCCGGTCACGCCCGTCCGGCTCACCGCGTACACGAACCCGCGCGAGGCCGCGGCCACGCGCCGCAGCCGCTCGTCGGGGCTGGTGGGCGCGGCCAGGAATACGGTGTCGAGAGCGGCGCCGCGCGCGTGCCCGATCCAGCCGTCGGCTTCCTCCGGTGGCAGGTCCGTGACCAGCACGCCGTCCGCGCCCGCCGCCACCGCGTCGCGGGACAAGGCTTCGAGCCCGTAGCGGAGCAGCGGATTGAAGTAGCTGAACAGCAGGAGGGGCAGGTCGCAGCGCGCGCGGATCTTCCGCACCGCCTCCAGCACGTCCACGAGGCGCGTACCCCCGCGCAGGGCGCGGTCGCTGGCCCGCTGGATGACGGGGCCGTCGGCCAGCGGATCCGAGAACGGCACCCCCAGCTCGAGGACGTCCACGCCCGCGTCGTCGAAGGCGAGCGCGACTTCCACGGTGCGGTCGAGCGAGGGATCGCCGGCGGTCACGAAGGCCACGAAGGCCTTTTCATGCTCGTTCTTCACCGCGCTCAGCCGTTGCGAGATCCTGCTCATGTTCTGTTTATCTGTGCGTGCGGCTGCGGCTCAGCAGCCGCACGCCCAACGTCTTCGAGAATTCCGAGATCCTTGTCCCCTCGCCCGCTGAGGTTGACGAGCACCAGCTTCCCGCCCAGCGCGGCCTTCTCGCGCGCAACCCAGGCCAGCGCGTGCGAGGACTCCAGGGCGGGAATGATCCCTTCCGTCTCCGCCAGCAGGTGGAAGGCGGCCAGCGCCTCCTCGTCGGTGGCGGCGTCGTAGCGGACACGGCCCTCGTCGCGCAGCCAGGCGTGCTCGGGCCCGATCGCGGGATAGTCCAGCCCCGCGGACACGGAATGCGTGGGCAGGACGTTGCCCGCCTCGTCCTGGAGCAGGTACGTGCGCGTGCCGTGCAGCACGCCCGGGCCGGCGCCTTCGCCCATGAAGCGGGCGGCGTGATCGCCGGGCTTCGAAGAACGTCCGCCCGCCTCGACTCCCACCATCGCAACGGGGTCGGCCAGGAAAGCGTAGAAGAGGCCGATCGCGTTGGAGCCACCGCCGACGCTCGCGACGAGGATGTCGGGAAGGGCGCCGCATTGCCCGAGGGCCTGCGCCCGCGCTTCGTCGCCGATGACGGCCTGGAAATCGCGCACCATCATCGGGTAGGGATGGGCGCCCAGCACCGACCCCAGCAGGTAGTGCGTGGTGCGCACGTTGGTGGACCAGTCGCGCATGGCCTCGTTGATCGCGTCCTTGAGCGTGCGCGCGCCGCTGTCCACCCCGCGCACCTCCGCCCCCAGCAGGCGCATGCGCCGCACGTTCGGGGCCTGGCGCGCCATGTCCTCCGTGCCCATGTAGACGACGCACTCCAGGCCGAGCAGCGCGCACACGGTCGCGCTGGCCACGCCGTGCTGTCCCGCCCCCGTCTCCGCCACCACCCGCGTCTTGCCCATCCGCTTCACGAGCAGGCCCTGGCCCATCGCGTTGTTGATCTTGTGCGCGCCGGTGTGGCAGAGGTCCTCGCGCTTGAGCCAGAGGCGGCAGCCGAGCCTCTCCGACAGCCGGCGCGCCTCCGTGAGCGGCGTGGGCCGGCCCACGAAGTCGCGCAGGTGCGACGCGAGAAGGGTGCGGAAGGCCGGGTCCCGCCGCGCGTCGGCGTAGGCCGCCTCCAGCTCGCGCAGCGGCTCCATCAGGATCTCGGGGACGAACCGCCCGCCGTAGGGCCCGAAGTGCCCCGTCTCGTCCGGTCTCATCGACGTCCCCTCACCGCGTCCACGAACGCGCGCACCCTGGCCGGGTCCTTCTTGCCCGGCGCGGACTCCACCCCGCTGGAGACGTCGACCGCGTCCGGCCGCACGGCGGCGATCGCCTCCCCGACGTTCTCGGGGGTGAGGCCGCCCGCGAGCACGACGAACGACGTCCCTTCGCGCACGGGACGGACGAGCGACCAGTCGAACGTGCGGCCCGTTCCGCCGGGGGCCGCGCCGTCGACGCGCGTGTCGAGGAGCACCGCGGCGGCAGTGCCGTCGTAGCGCAAGGCCTCCGGGGGCTGGAAACCGGGCCCCACCCGCACCGCCTTGACCGCGCGGCGCGGGGCGCGTGCCACGTCCTCCGGCGTCTCGCTCCCGTGCATCTGCACCATGTCGAGGCCGACCTCGTCCGCCACCCGCCGCATCTTCTCCGCGGACGCGTCCACGAAGACGCCCACGCGCAGGACGAAGGGAGGCAAGGTGGCGGCGATGGCGCGCGCGGTGGCCGCGTCCACGGCGCGCGGGCTGCGCGGCCAGAACACGAAGCCGATCGCGTCCGCGCCCGCGTCCACCGCCATCCGCGCATCCTCCGCGTTCGTGATGCCGCAGATCTTCACCGCCACCCGGCCCGATCCGCGGGGCGCGGGGGACGAGCGGGGGACGGCGCAGCCCTGGACGAGGTGCTCGAGGGCGGCGCCGGGGTCGTCGGCGAGCATCAGGTGCTCGCCGATGAGGAAGGCGTCGAAGCCGGCGTCGCGCAGGCGCCGGATCTCGCCCGGGCCCCGCAGGCCGCTCTCCGCCACCGCGATGACGTCGTCCGGGATGTGCTCGATGAGGTCGAGCGAGGTCTGCAGGTCCACGGCCAGCGTGCCCAGGTTGCGGTTGTTGACCCCCACGATGGCCGGCTCCAGGGGCAGCGCGCGCTGGAGGTCGTCCGCGTCGTGCACCTCGAAGAGCGCCTCCAGCTTCGCGTCCTTGACCGCCGCCGCCAGGTGGCGCAGGGTCACGTCGCTGAGGGCGGCCACGATGAGGAGCACGGCGTCCGCGCCGATGTAGAGCGATTCCCAGACCTGGTAGGGATCGACGATGAAGTCCTTGCGCAGGGTCGGGAGCAGGGTGGCCTGGCGCGCCTCCTTGAGGTCCTCGACGCTGCCTCCGAAGAACTGCTCCTCGGTGAGCACGGAGAGCGCGGCCGCCCCCGCCACCTCGTAGGCCTGCGCCACCTGGGCGGCGTCGAGGTCTTCGCGCAGGATGCCGCGCGACGGCGAGCGGCGCTTGAACTCCCCGATGATGTTGACCTGGCCGGTGCGGGTGAGCGCGGGCGCGAACGGACGATGACCGCTGGCCTGGGCCACCAGGGCCGCCGGATCGAGGGGGCGCAGCTTGCGCCGCTCGGCCACGCTCTCGCGCGTGCGGGTGATGATGCGCGACAGCACCCCGATGGGCTTCATGCCCGCGAGGCCTCCACCACGCGCCCGAGCAGGGCGCCCGCCCGCCCGTCGTCGACGGCGCGGCCCGCTTCCGCCACTCCCGCTGCCAGGTCCTTCACGCGTCCGGCGACGAGCAGGGCGGCGGCGGCATTGAGCAGCACCACGTCCCGCGCGGGGCCGCGGCTGCCGTCCAGCACGCGCCGCGTGATGTCCGCGTTCGCGCGCGCATCGCCCCCCTGGAGCGCGGGCACCGGGCAGGATTCGAGACCGGCGTCCTCTGGCCGCACCGTGAACGTCCGTACCTCGCCGCCTTCGAGCGCGGTCACGCGCGTGGGCCCGCAGAGGGACAGCTCGTCGAGGCCGGATCCATGCACCACCCAGGCCCGGGCCACCCCGAGGCGCCGCAGGCAGCCGGCCAGGAACTCCGTCAGCTCCGGCCGCGGCACACCCACGATCTGGGCGGCCGGCAGGGCCGGGTTGGTGAGCGGCCCCAGGAGGTTGAAGGCAGTGCGGATGCCCAGCTCCTTGCGCGGGCCCACGGCGTGGCGGGTGGAGGCGTGGAAGCCCGGCGCGAACAGGAACGCCCACCCCAACTCGTCCAGGCATCGCTGCACCACGTCGACGGGGGCGTCGATCTTCACGTCCAGCGCTTCGAGCACGTCCGCGCTGCCGCAGCTCCCGCTGGCCGAGCGGTTGCCGTGCTTGGCCACGGGCACTCCGCAGGCCGCCACTACCAGCGAGGCCACCGTCGATATGTTGAAGGTGCCCGCGCCGTCCCCGCCGGTGCCGCAGGTGTCGACGGCGCCCTTGGACCGGAGCGGCACCGCGCGCGCGCGCATCGTGCGCGCGAAGCCCACGATCTCGTCCTCGGTCTCGCCGCGCACGGCCAGGCCCACCAGGAGCGCGCCGATCTGGGCGGGCGTGGCTTCGCCGTCCATGATGGTGGTCATGGCCGCGCCGGCTTCCTCCTCGGTCAGCCGGTCACCGCGAGCGATCTTGGCGAGGTACTGCTTCACACTCGCAGCTCCAGGAAGTTCCGCAGCAAGTCCTTCCCCACCGTGGTGAGGATGCTCTCGGGGTGGAACTGCACTCCTTCCAGGCGGTGCTCGCGGTGGCGCAGCCCCATCACGATGCCGTCGTCCGTCCAGGCCGTGATCTCGAGACACTCCGGAACCGAGCCGCGCTCCACCACCAGCGAGTGGTAGCGCGTGGCCGTGAAGGGAACAGGCAGCCCCGCGAAGACGCCGCGTCCGTCGTGGTGGATCTCGGACGTCTTGCCGTGCATGAGCTTCGGGGCCCGACGCACGTCGCCGCCGAAGGCCTGTCCCAGCGCCTGGTGCCCGAGGCAGACGCCGAGGACGGGGATCCGCCCGGCGGCGCGGCGGATGAGGTCCAGCGTGATGCCCGCCTGGTCGGGCGTGCCGGGGCCGGGCGAGATCACGATGCGCGCGGGCGCGAGCGCGACCGCCGCTTCCGCGGTGAGCTCGTCGTTGCGCACGACGCGGATCTCCGCCCCCAGCTCGCCGAGGTACTGGTACAGGTTGTAGGTGAACGAGTCGTAGTTGTCGACGAGCAGGACGGAGGGGCCGGCCGCGCGCGGTGCGCTCACAGCGACCTCGCCGCCTGGAGCGCTTCCATCATCGCCCCCGCCTTGGCCTCGGTCTCCTGCAGCTCCGTCTCCGGATCGGAGTCGGCCACGATGCCGGCCCCCGATTGCACGGTCGCGCGGCCGTCCTCGAGCAGGAGGGTGCGGATGGCGATGCAGAAGTCGGCGTTGCCACGCAGGTCGAAGTAGCCGAGCGTCCCGCCGTACACGCCGCGCCGGACGGGCTCCAGCTCGTCGATGATCTCCATGGCGCGGATCTTCGGCGCCCCGCTGAGGGTGCCGGCGGGGAACGTCGCCACCAGCGCGTCCAGGGCGTCCTTCCCTTCCGCCAGCTCGCCGATCACCGAGCTCATGATGTGCGCGACGTGGCTGTAGCGCTCGATGCGCATCAGCTCCGGCACGGAGACGCTGCGGAACGCGCACACGCGGCCGAGGTCGTTGCGCCCGAGGTCCACCAGCATCAGGTGCTCGGCCCGCTCCTTCTCGTCTGCGAGCAGCTCCTTCTCACGCCGCGCGTCTTCCTCCGCCGTGGCCCCGCGCGGACGCGTGCCGGCCAGGGGACGCGTCTCGACGCGCCGGCCCTCGACACGAAAGAGCATCTCGGGAGAGGCGCCCGCCACTGCCGTCGCGCCTTCCTTGAGGAAGAACATGTAGGGCGACGGGTTCACCATGCGCAGGGCCCGGTAAACGCTGAAGGGATCGAGGGCGCAGGGCAGCGTGCGCTGCCGCGAGAGCACGACCTGGAAGATGTCGCCGGCCGCGATGTACTCCTTGGCCCTTCGCACCGCGTCCTTGTAGGCGGCGCCGTCCGCGGGAGCGGCGTCGCTCGTGGGGGCCGGCGTGCCGCCTTCTCGCCGCGTCGGGGGCCGGAAGCCGCGGAGATCCTCCTCCAGCGCGTCCAGCACCTCCTGCCCGCGCTCGAAAGCGGCCCGCCGCCCCGGCTCCACGTCCGCGATGAGCACGAGCCGCTGGCGCACGTGGTCGAACGCGATCAGCGAGTGGTAGATCGAGAACGAGGCCAGGGGCCGCCCGTCCTGCGGATGGCGGTCGGGCAGGCGCTCGAAGAGGCGGGCCGCGTCGTAGGCGAGGTAACCGACCGCCCCGCCCGTGAACGGAGGGAGGCCCGGCATCTCCGCCGCCGTCCGGCCCAGGGACTCGCGCAAGGTGGCCAGGAGATCGCCGGCCACGCGGCGCGTGCCCTCCGCTCCGCGCACGCGCACGCCGGTGGCGTGCGCTTCGATGGTGGCCACGGGATCGCGGCCGAGGAACGAGTAGCGGGCGATCCGCTCGCCTCCCACCACGCTCTCGAGCAGGAACGCCCGCTCCGCGCGCGCGGAGACGGCCAGGAACGCGGACACCGGCGTGAGCAGGTCGGCCGGGATCTCGCGGTAGACGGGCACGAGCCCGCCCGCCTGCGACAGCCGGTCGTAATCGTCGTAACCGAGCGCCTTCATTTCCGGCTCTCCCGCCGCCCCCGCAGCACGTCCAGCACCGCCGAGGGCCGCACGTGGCGCTGCTCGAGCACGACCAGCACGTGGTAGAGGAGGTCGGCGCACTCCTCGGCCAGGCGCTGGTCGGACTCTCCCTTCGCGGCCAGCACGACCTCCGTGGCTTCCTCGCCGACCTTCTTGAGCGTCGCGTCGATGCCCTTGGCCAGGAGGCGCGCGGTATAGGAGCCATCCGGCCGCTCGCGCCCGCGCTGGGCGATGACGCGCCCGAGCTCCTCCACGATGCCGGCCGCGGTGGGTGAATCCTCGCCGAAGCAGGTCCGTTCGTCCGTGTGGCAGGTCGGCCCCTCGGGGTCGGCCACGAGCAGCAGGGTGTCGCCGTCGCAGTCCCGGCGCAGCTCGCGTGCGTGCAGCACGTGGCCCGAGGTCTCGCCCTTCTTCCAGAGCGCGCCGCGCTTGCGGCTCCAGAAGTGCGCGAGCCCGGTGCGCGCGGTGAGGTCCAGCGCCTCCGCGTTCGCCCAGGCCACCATGAGCACGTCCCCGCTGGCGCGGTCCTGCACCACGACGGGCACGAGCCCGCTCGCGTCGAACTGCACGCCCGCGGGGACGGTGACGCTCATCCCCGCACCTCCACGCCGGCCGCCCGCAGCTCGCGGCGCGCGTCGGCCAGACGGATCTCGCCGAAGTGGAACACCGAGGCGGCCAGGGCCGCGCTGGCCTTGCCCGCGGTGAGCACTTCCGCCATGTGCGCGACCGAGCCACACCCGCCGGAGGCGATGACGGGCACGGTCACCGCTTCCGCCACCGCGCGGTTGAGGGCCACGTCGAAGCCGTCCTTGGTGCCGTCGCGGTCCATGCTCGTGAGCAGGATCTCGCCCGCGCCCCGCTCCGCGCCTTCGCGCGCCCAGGCCACGGCGTCGCGCCCGGTGGGCGTGCGCCCGCCGCGCACGAACACTTCCCACTTCGCCTCCGCGCCCTCGCCGCCGCGCACCGCGCGCGCGTCGATGGCGAGCACCACTGCCTGCGATCCGAATCGCCGGCTGAGGCGCTCCAATAGGGACGGATCGCTCACCGCGGCCGTATTGACCGCGACCTTGTCCGCGCCCGCGCGCAGGAGCGCGTCCGCGTCCTCCACGGACCGGACGCCGCCTCCGACCGTGAAGGGCAGGAACACCGTGTCCGCCACGCGCCGCGCCATCTCCAGCACGATCGGCCTCGCGTCGGAGGAAGCCGTGATGTCCAGGAACACCAGCTCGTCCGCCCCCTCCGCGTCGTAGCGGGCCGCGCACTCCACGGGATCGCCCGCGTCGCGCAGGGAGACGAACTTCACGCCCTTGACCACGCGGCCGCGGTCCACGTCGAGGCAGGGCACGAGCCGCTTGGCGAGGGTCATGGCTTGCCCCCCGCCGCCTCCGCCATGGCCTGGTGGGCCTGGGCCAGCGTGAACCTTTTCTCGTAGAGCGCCTTCCCCACGATGACCTCGTCCACGCCGAGCGGCTCCAGCGCGGCCAGCCTCGTGAGGTCGTCCAGGACCGAGACCCCGCCCGACGCGGTGATCGGCAGTCCCGCCTCGCGGGCCATGGCCTGGATGCCGGGAAGGTTGGGCCCGGTCAGGGTGCCGTCCCGCATGACGTCGGTGTACTGGACGCGCGAGACGCCCCATCCCTTCACGCGCCGCGCCAGCTCCACCGCGTCCACGCGCGTGATCTCCTTCCACCCCGCCACCGCCACCTTGCCGTTGCGGGCGTCGAGGGCCACCGCCACCGCGCCCGGCCACAACCGCGCCGCCTCCTGGACCACGCCCGGATCGGCGATGGCGGCCGTGCCGAACACGACGCGGTCGGCGCCGCGGTCGCGATAGCGCATGGCGATCTCCAGCACGCGCAGGCCGCCGCCCACCTCGACCGGGATCTTCACGGCGTCGATCACGGCCGCGATGGCGTCGAACTGCGGCTTGCCGGAGACGGCGGCGTCGAGGTCCACCACGTGCAGCCGCCGCGCCCCTTCCTGTTCCCACTTGCGCGCCACCGCCCCCGGGTCGCTGCCGTAGACCGTCTCTTCCTGGAGCTGGCCCTGCTTGAGGCGTACGACCTTGCCCCCGCGCACGTCGATGGCGGGCATGACGATCATGCGGGCCTCCCCGCGGCCAGGGGGGCGGACGCGAACGCGCGCACGAAGTTCGCCATCAAGCGCAAGCCGACGGCCTGGCTCTTCTCGGGATGGAACTGCACGCCCAGGACGTTGCCCCTCCCCACGATGGCGGGGAAGCGCGCGCCGTAGTCCGTCTCGGCCAGGACGACCTCGGACGGCGCGTCGCACCAGTACGAATGGACGAAATAGACGTGCTCTCCGTCGCTGACGCCGTCCAGCATCGGATGCGGCCGCGTGGGATGGAGCTGGTTCCAGCCCATGTGCGGGATGGGCATGTCCACGTCGAGGCGCCGCACGCGTCCGGGCAGGAAGCCCAGCCCGCGATGGCGGCCGTGCTCCTCGCTCTCCTCGAACAGGAGCTGCATGCCGATGCAGATGCCGAGCAGCGTCCGGCCCTGGGCCACGGCTTCCCGCAGCACCGGCACGAGCCCGCGGCTCTCGATCTCCTGCATGGTGGAAGCGAAGGCGCCGTCACCGGGCAGGACGAGGACGTCCGCGCGCCGCAGCTCCGCGATGTCGCCGCTCAAGACGGCGGGCGCGCCCAGGTGGCGGAACGCCTTCATCACGCTGCCGAGGTTGCCGATCCCGTAGTCGACGACGGCGATCGTCACAACGACCCCTTCGTGCTGGGGACATCCTTCACGCGCGGATCCAACGCGACGGCCATGGAGAGAGCGCGCGCGGTGGACTTGAACAGCGTCTCCGCGATGTGGTGCCCATTGCGGCCGCGAATGGTGTCGAGGTGGATGTTCAGCCGCCCGTGATCGGCCACGGCCCAGAAGAAGTCCTCGAACAGCTCCGTGGGCATGGTCCCGATCTGCCGCGCCTTGAACTCCACGCCGAAGTGCAGCCAGGGACGACCGCTCAGGTCGATCACGCAGCGCGAGAGAGCCTCGTCCAGCGGGCAGTAGGCGTGGCCGAAGCGCACGATGCCGCGCTTGTCGCCGAGGGCCTCGCGCAGGGCCTGCCCGAAGGCGATGCCGACGTCCTCCACCGAGTGGTGCGCGTCCACGTGCAGGTCGCCCTGGCAGCGGACCTCGAGGTCGAAGTGCCCGTGCTTGGCCAGCGCGGTGAGCATGTGGTCGAAGAACCCGATGCCGGTGGCGACGGTGGCGCGGCCGGAGCCGTCCAGGTCGAGCACGAGGCGGATGTCCGTCTCGCGTGTCTTGCGCTCCACGCGCGCCCGGCGCGCGCGCACCGGCGCCGCGCGCTCCGGACGTCGGACCCGGCGTTCACTCATCTCCCCTCCCTCGCCCCCGCGACCTGCCGCGCGGGGGACTCGCCCAGCGCCCGCCGGAGCCCGTCCAGCAGCGCCTCGTTCTCCGCCTCCGTGCCCACGCTCACGCGCAGGCAGCGGCCCAGCCGCGGGTACGTGCTCACGTCGCGCACGAGCACGCCCGCGGCGTAGAGCGACTCGAAGACCGCGCGCGGCTCGCGGTCCTCGAGCTCGATCAGGATGAAGTTCGCCCGCGACGGATAGGCGCGGATCCCGCGGATGCGCTGCAGGTCCGCGAAGAGGGCGTCGCGCAGGCGGACAAGACGCAGGACGTTCGCCTCCATCTCGCCCTTCTCCTCGAGCACGGCCAGGGCCGCCACCTGCGAGAAGAAGTTGATGTTGTAGGGCAGGCGCGCCTTGTCGATCTCGCGCACCAGGGCGGGGTGGGCCAGGAGATAGCCGACGCGCAGGCCGGCCAGCGACATGGCCTTCGAGAACGTGCGCAGGACGACCAGGTTCTCGTGCTCGGCCAGCAGCGGCACCACCGACTCCCCCGCGAACTCGTGGTAGGCCTCGTCGATCACGACCAGCCCGTCGCCCTCCGCGCACAAGCGGGCGACCTCCTCGCGCGCCAGCGTCCCGCCCGTCGGGTTGTTCGGCGAGCAGACGATGGTGACGGAGGCCTCGCGCTGCCGCCGGGCCTGGGCGATCGTGTCCCCGTCGTATTCGAGGTCGGGCCCCAGCGACACGCGCACCGCTTCCCCGCCCAGGATCGAGGTGAGGAGCGCGTAGAGGGTGAACGTCGGCTCCGGGATCACGACCTTGGTGCCCGGCCCCACGGTCACCAGCAGCAAGGCCTCGATGAGCTCGTTGGAGCCGTTGCCGGCCAGCACGCCGTCCGGCCGCCAGCCCGCGAACTCGGCCAGGGCCGTGGTCAGCGCGTGCGGATCGAATTCGGGATAGCGGCCCCAGGGCCGGGCCAGCGCGCGCTCCAGGACCCGCCGCTTCATGGACTCCGGCAGCTCGAACGGGTTCTCGTTCTGGTTGATCTTGATGGGGGCCTGGCGCGCGGCCAGGGTGTAGGCCTTCAAGGCGCGCACGGCCGGCTTGACGTGACGGAGAGGATCGCCCATTCAGCCCTCGAACCGGGTGAGCACGCTCTGCGCGTGACCGCGGAATCCTTCGGCCTGCGCCACCCGCACCACGTCCTCGGTGACGCGGGCCAGGCCGGCGCGGCTGAGCCGCACGCGGCTGTGACGCCGCTGGAAGTCCCGCACCGAAAGCGGCGAGGCGTAGCGCGCGGCCCCCCCGGTGGGCAGGACGTGATTGGGCCCGATGCCGTAGTCCCCCACCGCCACCGGTGCCCAGGGTCCGACGAACACCGCGCCCGCCACGACGCGCGCGGCGACCTGTTCCGCCCCCCGAGTCATCACCTCGGCGTGTTCGGGCGCGAGGACGTTCAGCGCTTCGACGCCCGCGTCCAGGCTGTCCACGATCACGATCGCGCCGTGCCGGGCCAGTGCCCGGCGGGCCGCCGTGCGATTGGCGACGCTGCTCACGCCCTGGGCCACGAGGCGCGCCGTCTCTTCCGCCAGCTCCGTCGAGGTCGTGATCAGCACGACCGTCTCCTCGCCGCTGCCGTGCTCAGCCTGGGCGAGCAGGTCGGCCGCGACCCAGCCCGCGTCCGCGGTCTCGTCGGCGAGGATGACCACCTCGCTCGGGCCCGCTTCGCGGTCGATGTCCACGCGCCCGCGCACCTGCCGCTTGGCTTCGGCGACGTAGGCGTTGCCGGGTCCGGCGATCTTCGCCACCGCGGGCACCGCGCGCGTGCCGAAGGCGAGGGCGGCCACGGCCTGGGCCCCGCCGACGCGGATCACGCGCGCCTCGAGTCCGACCTCCACGATGGCGGCGGCCACCGCCGGATTCGACTCCAGCGCGCGCGGTGGGGTCGCGATCCAGAGGTCGGGCACGCCCGCGGCCAGGGCGGGGATCGCGTTCATGAGCACGGACGACGGATACGCGCCCGCGCCGCCGGGAACGTAGAGGCCGGCGGAGGCGAGCGGCGTCACGACCTCCTCCACCACCGAGCCCGGTCCGAGCGAGAGCCGGAATCCGTCCGAGAGCTGGCGCCGATGGAAGGTTTCGATGCGCGCGGTCAGCGCGGCCAGCGCGCGGCGTACGGGGCGGTCGGCGGCGGCGGCCAGGCGACGCACCTCGGACCGCTCCATGCGGATCTGTCCCGGCCGCAGGCGCACGCCGTCGAGGCGCGCCGTCCAGCGCACCACCGCGGCGTCGCCTTCGCGCTCGACCTCGCGCAGGATGCGGGCCACCGCGCGCTGCACGGCCGGCCGCGGGCGGTCCGCGCGCGGGAGGGCCGCCAGATATCGCTTCCAGGCCGCGGTACCGTAGCGCAGCGTCTTCACGCGCGCGCCTTTCCCAGCGTGTCCACCAGGCGCCCGACCTCGTCGCGGCGCGCGTGGTAGCTGGCCCGGTTCACGATGAGGCGCGCGGACGAGGCCGCCACCTCTTCGACCTGCTCCAGGCCGTTCTCCTCGAGGGTCCGGCCCGTCTCCACGACGTCCACGATGCAGTCGGAGAGGCCGAGGCCGGGGGCGAGCTCGACGGAGCCGGCCAGCCGAACCACCTCGACGGAGATGCCGCGTTCCAGGAAATGCGCGCCCGCGACCTTCGGATACTTGGTGGCGACACGCAACGTGGACGACCGCGCCTCGCCGCCCAGTCCGCGGGGGCGCGCGACCACGAGCCGGCAGCGCCCGAATCCGAGGTCGAGCGGCTCGTAGACGTCGCTGCCCGTCTCCAGCAGCACGTCGCGGCCGGCGATGCCGCAGTCGGCCACGCCGTATTCGACGTAGGTGGGCACGTCCATGTCCTTCACGAACAGGAAGCGCAGGCCGTCCAGGGCCACCACCAGGCGCCGGCCCGGATCGTCCGGGAAAGGCAGGCCCGCCCGCCGGAAGAGTGATTCGGAGCCCGCGAGCAGCTTGCCCTTGGAGAGGGCGACGGTGAGGCTCATCGCGCGTCTCCCCCGAAGCGGACGCGTGCTCCCGCCGCACGGCGCGCGCGCGCCTGTTTCAAGGATGCGCCGAGGCCGCCGCTGGCGATGGCCTCCGCGGGCGCGCCGTCGTCCGTCGCCGCCGCCTGCTGCCGCTCGAGAAGAAGCGCCACGCGGTCGAGGCCGAGCATGAAGCCGACCGCCGGCATCGGCCGTCCGAAGCGCGCCAGCAGCGTGTCGTAGCGGCCGCCCCCGCCCACCTCGAACCCGAGGCCGCGTGCGTACACGCGAAAGACGAGGCCGGTGTAGTAGTCGAGCCCGCGCACCTCGCCCAGGTCGATGGCGAGGCGGTCGCCCAGGCCGGCCGCGGCCAGCGCGTCCGCGACCTCGCGCAGCTCGGCCACCGCGCGCGCGGCGTCCGGACAACACTCGAGGGCCCGCGCCGCCTCCGTGAGCGAAGCGCGGTCCCCGGCCAGGCCGCTGAGGCGCACGAGCGCGTCCGCGGCGGGGCCGGACGCCTTCGCCCCCGCCAGCACCGCGCGCACACCTTCGCCGTCTTTGGCCTCCATCCGCTGCCCCAGCAGGTCCGCCGTCGTCGCGTCGAGGCCGAGTGCGCGGACCAGCCCGTGGAAGGCGCCCACGTGCCCGAGCGCGAGCACCCATCCGGAAATGCCGAGGCGCTCCAGGCATTCGCCGGCGATGGCCAGGATCTCCGCGTCCGCGGCCCGGCTGTCCCCCCCGAGGTGCTCCAGGCCCATCTGGAACAGCTCGCTCTGCCGTCCGGCCTTGGGCGGCTCGTAGCGCAGCACCTCGCCCGAGTAGTAGAGGCGGATCGGGGGCGCGACGTGGGCCAGGCGTCCGGCCGCGATCTTGGCCAGGAGGCTCGTGAAGTCGGGACGCAGGGCGAGGAGGCTCCCGTCGCGTCCGACGAACGAATAGGTCCGCGCGGCCAGGCCGGGCGTCGCGAACACGTCCGCGTAGTCGAAGAGGGGCGGGATGATCTCCTCGTAGTCCCAGCCCTCGAAGACGGAGACCACCGCCTCCTCGATGCGCCGGCGGCGGCGCGCTTCCGCCCCCACGAAGCACTGCACGCCCGGCGGCACCTGGACCAACCGATGGGAGCCGTTCATCGTCGTAGGCGTCCTCGCTCCGGCCCGAGCATCAACAATGCGCCTCGCGCCGGATGAACCGGCGCTTCGGCGACAAGGAAAGCCTTCGCTGCGGAAAACGCCATCAGACCCCCACGTACTTGGCGTAGAGCGAGCGCGCCTGCGCGGTGTCGCGCACGTTCTTGACGATGGCCCGGCCGTCGCGGAACACCACCAGCTCCGCTTCCGGCACCACGAAGCGGACGAGGTGCTCGTTCACCGCCCGCACCTCTGCCGACGAGCCGAGGCGCTCGGCCAGGGCGCCCAGATCGACCTCCGCCTCGCGCCCGGGGCGCACCTGCACGGCGTCGCGGCCGCACAGGACGGCGGATGCGCCCGCGGGGCCGGCTACCGCGTAGTCGAACTGGCCCGTCGTGCAGGCCGGGCACCAGGGGGCGCGGCCGCGCAGGTCGAGCACGTCGAACTGGCCCGACCAGAGATCCACGGTCACGAGGCCGGCCAGCAGGCTCTCCGTGCGGCCGGAGAGGAGCTTCAAGGCCTCCGCCACCTGGATGCCGGCGACGACGTGCACGATGGGCGCGACCACGCCCGCGGTATCGCAGGTGGGGCCGGACCCCGGCGCCGGCCGCTCCTCGAGCAGGCAGCGCAGGCAGGGCGAGACCCGGGGACGAACGAGCAGGGCCAGGCCGTAGGAGCCCACGCAGGCACCGTAGACCCAGGGGATGCCCGCGCGCACGCAAACGTCGTTGAGCAGGAACCGCGTCTCGAAGTTGTCGGTGCCGTCGAGGACGAGGTCGGCGCCGCGCAGGAGCGCGTCCGCGTTGTCGGAGACGAGGTCGGTCACCACCCCGCGCACCTCGACCTCGGAGCTGAGCGCGCGCAGGTGCGTCTCCGCCGCCGCCGCCTTGGGCAGGCCGAGGGCGACGTCCGCCTCGTCGAAGAGGGACTGGCGCTGCAGGTTGGACTCCTCGACGAAATCGCGGTCCACCACCGTCAGCGAGGCCACGCCCGCCCGCACCATCATCTCGGAGGCGACGGAGCCGAGGGCGCCGCATCCCACCACGACGACGCGCGCCCGGCGCAGGCGCGCCTGGCCTTCGCGGCCGATGCCCGCGAACAGCTCCTGCCGGGAATAGCGCGAGACGGTCACGACTCCTGCTCCTGGGCCAGGAAGAGGGCGGCCGACTTCATGGTGTCGAGGGGCGCCTCCAGCCCCGTCCAGGTCTCGAACTGGGCGGCGGCCTGGGCCAGCAGCATCTGGAGGCCGTCGATGGTCTTCCCGCCCGCGGCCTGCGCCTCGCGCAGGAAGCGCGTCTCCAGCGGGTCGTAGATCATGTCCAGCACGACCGCCCCCGCGCGATGCAGGTCGGCGGGGAGCGGCGTCTGGTCGACCGTTTCCCCCGATCCGACCGGCGTCGCGTTGATGAGGATGTCCCACGGATGCAGCGAAGCCTCGTGCAGGGCGCCGGACCCGCAGCCGAGGGCGGTGGCCACCTCTTCCGCCTTGTCCGGATCGCGGGCGAGCACGGTGACGCGCGCGCCCTTGCGCACGAGGGCCAGGGCGGCGGAGCGCGCGGCGCCCCCCGCGCCCAGGATGACCACGTTGCGCCCCTTCACGTCGATCTTCTTCTTGAGGGGCACGAGCACGCCGGTGCCGTCGGTGGTCGAGCCGCGGAGCATCCCGTCGTGGACGACCACCGTGTTCACGCTGCCGCTGAGCGCGGCCGGCTCCTCCACCTCCTGCAGGTAGGGCAGGATCTCGACCTTGTAGGGCTGGGTCACGCTGAAGCCGGACAGGCCCAGCGCGGGCAGCGCCTCCATGAACGCGGGCAGCGCCTCCGCCTGCAGGGGCACGTAGACGGCGTCGAGGCCGCGCGCCTCCAGGGCCCGGTTGTGCAGGACGGGCGAGAGGCTGCGCAGCACGTTGCGGCCGAGGACGCCGTAGACCTTCGTCTCCGGGGTCACGTTGCGGACGCGGTAGAGGTCGGCCATCTGGGCCGCGGTGAGCTGGCCGGGCGCGGACTCCGAGCCTCCGGCGGCGGCGGCAAAGGTGAAGGGCGCGCCGTAGCGTCCGGCCAGGACGCGCGTCAGCGTGCCCAGCGGGCCCATGGCCAGGGCGATGAGCGGCGTCCCGCCCTCGTCGCGCACGCGCGCCGCGAACTCGAGCAGGCGCCCGACCTCCGCGACCGACTGGGGCGTGGCCACGATCTTCGCGATGTCCGCGCCCACGTCCGTCATCTCCTTGTACAGGCCGTCGAGGTCGCGGGGGACGCCTTCCAGGTCGTGGTGGGAGACGATGAGACCCTCCCCGACCTTCTCCACCATCACGTCCAGGAACCCGCTGCGCAGCTCGATGTCCACGTAGTCGAAGCGCCGCTTCACGCCCTCGAGCAGGGTCAGCCGGCGGCGCGGGTCGGCGTCGTCCCAGGACCCGCCCTGGGACACGGGCCGGCAGGTGAGGACGAGGGGACGCGTGCGCGCGCGCAGGATGGTGAGCAGGTCGAGGTCGATGACGCGGTCGGCGCGGATCTCGAAGAGGTCGGCCACGGGAGCGAGCTCCGCCATGCGGGCCACCATCCCCGCCGTCGTCTCCTCGACCAGCGCCACGCAGATCTGCGTCATGGTCCCCAAAATCAAAAAGCCTCTTCAGGGTTCCCTGAAGAGGCCTCTCCTCGTCCGACCCTCCAGGACACCCGCTCCGCTCACGGCGGCCGGGTCTCCCGGTCCGCCGCTAGAAGTAGTGGCGGTGATGATGGAAAGTCGGACGCCAGCGCTCGATTCTCATCCGTTCAGTCCAGGAATGGCGATTCTAGGAGCCGGCCGCGCACCTTGTCAAGCCGCGTCAAAATCGCGTCAAGGGGCGTAAAGGAGGGCGCTTTCCCTTGACTCTCGTGCGATCTGGCCGCATGGATATGGAGAGAGGCGGGCCATGAATGCGCTGAGGACGACGTTCCTGCTGGGGGCGATGACCGGACTGCTGCTGGCCATCGGGGAGGTGCTGGGCGGACGTGACGGCCTGACCTTCGCCCTGATCCTGGCCGGGGTGATGAACTTCGGAGCCTGGTTCTGGAGCGACAAGATCGTGCTGCGCATGTACGGCGCCCAGCCCGTCGGGCCGAGCGAGGCCCCCGAGCTGTACGCGATCGTCCAGGGCCTGGCCCAGAAGGCGGGCGTGCCCATGCCGAAGCTGTACCTCATCCCGGATCCGGCGTTGAACGCCTTCGCCACCGGCCGCGGCCCATCGCACGCCGCGGTGGCGGCCACCGTCGGGATCGTCAAGGCCATGGACCGCGAGGAGCTGGAGGGCGTGCTCGCCCACGAGCTCTCGCACGTGATCAACCGCGACACGCTCGTCTCGACGGTGGCGGCGACCCTCGCCGGCGCGATCTCGTTCCTGGCCCACTCCTTCATGTTCCGCGGCCGCGATCGCGACAACGGGGGCAATCCCCTGGCCGCCCTCGTCGTGATGCTGGTCGCCCCCCTGGCGGCCATGCTCATCCAGCTCGCGGTGAGCCGGTCGCGCGAGTACGGCGCGGACGCGAGCGGCGCCCGGCTGGTGGGCCATCCGGACGGGCTGGCGCGGGCGCTGGCCAAGCTCAAGGACGCCTCCGAGCGCATCCCGATGCACAACGTCGAACCGGCCACCGCGCACCTGTTCATCGTGAACCCGCTCTCGGGCCAGGCCGTCGGCCGCCTCTTCAGCACGCACCCGCCGCTGGAGGAGCGGATCGCGCGGCTCATGGCCATGAAGAGCCAGCTTGGCTGAGGGCAAGCCTCCGATCGAGGTCGAGCTGGTCTGGGACGGCGACCTCCGCTTCCGCGGCCGCGCGGGCCAGACTCCGATCGTCGTGGACTCGGACGCGGCCGCCGGGCCCTCGCCCGTTCAAGCCCTGGCCGCCGCCCTCGCCGGCTGCATGTCCGTCGACGTCGTGCACATCCTGGAGCGGGGCCGGCAGCCGCTGCGCGCGCTGCGCGCCCATCTCCGCGCGGAGCGGGCGCCGGAGGATCCGCATCGGCTCGTGCGCGTGGACCTGCGCTTCGACGTGACGGGCGACATCGCGCCGGACAAGGTGGAGCGGGCCATCGCGCTCTCGCGCGAGAAGTACTGCTCGGTCTGGCATTCCCTGCGGCCGGACATCGATTTCCGGACGTCGTTCGAGGTGAGTCCGCCCGCGGCTCGCTAAGCTCCCGCCGAGAATGTCACGAACCGGCCCTCTCGCGCGTGATGGGGGTAGGGACGGAGGTGACGGATGGCGGGAGAGCGCGGGACGGACGTGGTCGTGGTGGGGGGTGGGCTGGCCGGCCTGGCCGCCGCGGCCTACCTGGCGCGGGCGGGCCGGGACGTCGTGCTGGTCGAGAAGGCGGCCGTCGGCGGCCGCGCCCGCACCCAGTCCGACGACGGGTTCCAGTTCAACCTCGGCCCGCACGCGCTGTATCGCCGGGGAGCGGGAGCGGCCGTCCTGCAGGAGCTCGGCGTGCCCGTGGCCGGGGGCCGGCCGACCGGCGAGGGCGGCTACGCCGTGCGCGGCGGCACGATGCACACCCTCCCCGTCGGCTTCGTTTCCCTCCTCACCACCGGCCTCCTGCGCCCACGGGAGAAGATGGAAGCGGCGCGGGTCCTCGCGGGGCTGCGGCACGTCGACGGGGAGCGCTTCCAGGACCTTCCCCTCTCGTCCTGGCTCGGCCGCATCCACAGCCCCGCCGTCCGTCAGCTGCTGGAGGCCACCGCCCGCGTGGCCACCTACACCAACGAGCCCGAGCGCATGAGCGCGGGCGCCGCGCTGGCCCAGATGCAGCGGGCGCTGACCAGCGGCGTCCTGTACCTTCACCACGGCTGGCAGACGCTCGTGGACGGACTCCGGAGAGTGGCGGAGGATGCGGGGGTGCAGATCCTCGAGCGCCACCCGGCCGTCGCGATCGAACGGGGGGCCGCGGTGGGTGGCGTGCGACTGGACGACGGCCGCACCCTCGCCTCCAGCGCGGTCCTCGTCGCGGGCGGGCCGGACACGGTGGCCACGCTCGTCGGTGGGGCCGGCGGCTCCAGCGTCGCCTCGGAGTGGGCGACGCGGGCTCGCCCCGTCCGCGCCGCGTCCCTCGACGTCGCGCTCCGCGCGCTCCCCCGTCCGCAGGCGACCTTCGCGCTCGGAATCGACCAGCCGCTCTACGCGTCCGTGCACTCGGCCTCGGCGCATCTCGCCCCCGAGGGCGGCGCACTGGTGCACGTCCTCCGCTACGGCGGGCTCGCGGGCGACGCGCCGGAAGCGGTCGAGCGGCAGCTCGCGGGACTGCTCGACGCCCTGCAGCCGGGCTGGCGCGCCGGGGTGGTGCGGCAGCGCTTCCTGCCCGATCTCGTCGTCGCGCACGCGCTGCCGGAGGCGGCCTTCGGCGGCACGCGCGGACGCCCGGGCCCGGA
>Ga0075421_100001844_pt1 | contig 25008 bp, 21 predicted proteins | sample SoiMetdeltSBSDD5_FD_75292 | JGI IMG/M metagenome (GOLD analysis project Ga0075421, IMG submission 75292) | Bulk soil microbial communities from a Populus tree surrounding site in Tennessee, USA - Soil MetaG P. deltoides SBSDD5 | ecosystem: Environmental > Terrestrial > Soil > Tree plantation... | reverse complement strand
CATCGGCCATCAGCCATCAGCCATCAGCCATCAGCTGACTACGAACTACGCAGTCAGTAGGCAGTAAGCAGTGATGTCAGTACGCAGTACTGAACGCGCACTACGCAGACAAAAGGCTCGTTACCGAGGACCGCGCGTCGTGACATCGCTGTGACGCCGTCGAGACGAAGTAGGCACAGCTCAGCGTTTCCTTTTGCGGGTGTCGGGCAATGCAGCTCGGCGCCCGCTTCACATTCGACCAGACTCAGACCGCTCACACACGAGCACCAGGGAGACCGATGCGCGTACTTGGACGTAAGCATGCAGCCACTGCGCTGCTACTCTCCACGGCGATACTCGCCGCGTGCGACGACGACGATCCGACCGGCACCAGCAAGCCGCCGCAGGTCCTCGGTGTCCAGGCGACAGCGACCGGGCCAACGGCCGTGCGAGTGACGTTCAATAGCCGCTCCGGCGACAACAGCTTCATCATCGAACGTGCACAGGGCGCGGCGAGCACGTCCTTTTCGCCAGCCGGGACGGCGCAGGCACCAACGACTCCGGGCGCGGTGAATTTCGATGACACCGGCTTGGCCGCTAATACGGACTATCAATACCGGGTCATCGCGGTCCGTGGTACCTCGCAGAGCGATCCGTCCGCACCCGCCTCGGTAAAGACGCAGGCGCCACCGGGGCAGACGATCGATGTCACGCAGGACATCACGACGAGCACGACGTGGACGAAGAACAACACGTACGTGCTGAAGGGGTTCATCCACGTCGCGAACGGCGCCACGCTGACGATCGAGGCTGGCACGAAGGTGATGGGCGACTTCAACACGCTCGGATCGTCACTGTTCATCCTGCGCGGCGCACGGATCACCGCGATCGGGACGGCGACCGAGCCGATCATCTTCACCTCGTCGCAGCCCGTAGGACAAAGAAAGCCGGGCGACTGGGGCGGGCTCATCATCGTGGGCAACGCGACGCTGAGCCGCACGGGCGTGGACATCGATGTCGAAGGTACCGGGACCGACAACACGCAGCCGCCGAGTGGCAAGAACTATCGCGTGACGTACAGCGGCGGCAACACCGACACGGACAACAGTGGCGAGCTTCGGTATGTGCGCGTCGAGTTCGCCGGCTACGCACCGTCGCTCAACAACGAGCTCAACGCGTTCACCTTCGCGGGCGTGGGTAGCGGTACGCGTCTCTCGTTCCTCCAGACGCTTGCTGGCCTCGACGATTCGTTCGAGTGGTTCGGCGGAACGGTGAGCGCGACGAACCTCGTCTCGTACGACTCGGGTGATGACCACTTCGACATGTCCGAGGGGTTCCGAGGCCGACTTCAGTATCTCATCGGACTGCAGACCCGCGCGTACGGTTCGGGCGACATTCGCACCGGCGCCGGCTCTGCGTCCACCGACCCACAGGGGATCGAGAACGATGGCTGCGAGGGTTCGGGCTGCACGAACGGCCGGAACTCGACGCCGTTCACGACGCCGGTCGTCGCGAACTACACGCTGGTGGGCACGGGCGACGTCGCGACGTCGGCCGCGAATGGCGGGATCGGCATGATGCTTCGCCGTGGGACGGCCGGCTACTACGTCAACGGCGTGCTCACGCGATGGCCGCGCGCGGCGATCAGCATTCGTGACTCGGAGACGTATGTGCGCGCGGGCAGCACGGCGACGCAGGATCTCAACACCGCCGATCTGGCCGTAAAGAACAATCTGATCGCAGAGTCGGCGGCGCCGTTCCAAACGGGCGGATCCAGTACGCAGAATACGCTCGACATGACCGGGAACGCGCTCACGAACAACACGACGGCCACGACGGCGTCGCTGTTCACCGCCTTCCCCACGACCATTGACGGCACGACGACGGCGGCCGCGTTCGACTGGACTCCGCCCACGGGTTCGCCGGCGGCGTCTGGTGGGCTCGCGACGTTCACCGGAAAGCTTGCCGCTGCCGCAGGCACAGCGATCACCGGTACGTCGTACGTCGGTGCGGCGCAACCGGGCGGGACGAAGTGGTGGCAGGGCTGGACGATCTACGCGCGCAACTAGTGGTGCGGTCACACGGTCTCGTCGTGCTGCTCGCGGTGAGCGTCTCCGCGTGTGACGCGAACGGACCTCGCGCCGCGGCAGCATCGCCAGGCAGCTTGGTCGCGGCGGAACAATCCGACCGCGACCGCGCCCGCCAGGACTCGATCCTTCGATCGAGTCCTGGCTACGTCATCGACAGCATTCTCCCGATCGGGGAAGAGATCAGACGATTCCAAGCGGACCTTGGCGAGCGCCCACCAGGATTCTCGTACGGTTCGCCAAGCCAGGCCGGGCTCGTCGAGGCGTTCGTCCGATCGATCGAGCACAACGACACCACATCGCTGGTTCGCCTGATGGTGAACCGGCGGGAATTCGGGTTTCTCGTCTACCCGACATCGCCTAACGTCAGTCCACCGTACCGCCAGTCTCCGCAGCTCGTCTGGCTCCAACGCGCGGCCGCGTCGAGCAAAGGGGCGTCACGCCTGCTCGAGCGGCTGGGCGGGCGCCCACTCGGATTCGTGAGTTACACGTGTCCATCATCGCCGAGCCGACAGGGCGAGAACACCGTGTGGATGACGTGCGTCGTAAGGCTTGTCGGCGCGGGCGGCGACACCACGACCCACCGGCTCTTCGGCCCAATCATCGAACGTGGCGGGCAGTACAAGTTCCTGTCGTTGACCACGGACCTCTGACGAGGAGCGCTCACCGACCATACTCAGGTCTCGTGGGAACGACTCGCTCCCGGGTGTTGGTGGCCGAGGATAATAACGGGCGCGTTACGCGTCCGTTGCCTGTCCGTTACAAATGGCCGGTAATGTAACGGCGCGCGCAATTCGGCCGAGCTCGCGAGCGGCCAGTCCCATAACCCGGCCCCACGTGCTCACCATTTCCGGCCTCCGGCGGGCCGGCGCTGCGTGCGTGTTCCTGTCGGCAACTCGGGTTGCCGCCCAGGACTCCTCGCGTGCCGCCCCGCGCGACACCGCTTCACCTCGACCAAGCAGCGCGCGCCAAGCGAGTCCCACGCCGACCCTCGACTTCTCCGGCGTGATTTTCGCCAACTACCAGTACGGCGGCCCGAAGGGCAACCGGGCCATCAACCGCTTCGACCTCGACCGCGCCTATCTGAACTTTCGCGTGAACCCAGCCGATCGATTCGCGATCCGTGTGACGGCAGACGTGTTCCAGCAGCGCGACACAACGCGCGACGCCTACTACCGCGGCTGGACGTATCGGGCCAAGTACGCCTATGCGCAGTACGAGTATCTACGAGGGGCCAACGGGCTCGCCGCGAATGCACGGCTCGGAATGGTGAATACGGTAATCGTCGACACGGAGGAGCAGATCTGGCCGCGCGGGATCGCCCCGGTGGCCGTTGACCAGCTGGGGTTCATCTCCTCATCGGACGTCGGCCTGTCCACGACCGCCACGCTCCCGAACCGGACCGGTGAGTTCTACGCGTCAATCGTCAACGGCTCTGGTTATCAGTCGCGCGAGGTCGATCGGTTCAAGGACTACGCGGCTCGCTTCACGTACACGCCGCTCGCGCGCGGGCAGTCCTTTCTCAAAACGCTGTCGATCTCGCCGTGGTTCAGCCAGGGGAGCCGCGCCAGCGACTTCGCCCGACGGCGAGGAAGCGTGCAGGCCGTGCCCGACGCGCGGAACAAGAGCCGCACGGGGCTGCTCATCACGGTACGCGATCCGCGCCTAACGGCAGGTGTACATGCGGCGTGGCGATTCGAAGAAGACGAGACCGCCGATACGACCACCGCCGTCGCGCCGACGGTCAACGATCGGACGGGACGCGTGATCTCGTCGTACGTGATCGTGCGACCGTTCGCGTTCGGCGCGGCTCAGCCCACATCACCGTTCTCGATCATCGCGCGGTACGACAACTACCGACCCGACGCCGACGTGGCCGCCGGCTCGAAATTCACCGTCGCCGGCGTGACCTACGAATTCAACCGACGGCTGTCGCTCACGCTGGACCACCAGGCCTTGTACCCGTGGGGGGGCGCCACCGGCCCGGATACGAAGGTCTTGTTCGCTCATGTCATCGCGAACTTCTGACCCTCGCTCGCCGCCTTCGTCGGCGGCACCCGAGTGTGACACCCTCGTTACTCGCACGCGGCTTCGTTCCCCGCGCAAAGCGTGCAACGTGCAGTCGAACCCGAGGAGGTAGTGTGAAACAGATACTGGTATCCGCGTTCTGCGTTGGTGCGTTCTCGCTGACGGCGTGCGGTGGTGACACGAAGACCGTGGACTCGGCGGCCGGCAGTGCATCGCCGGCGGCAACGTCGGGCGGCGTCGACCTGACCGGAGCCGGGGCGACGTTTCCATACCCGATTTACTCGAAATGGTTCTCCGATTACGCGTCACGTACCGGCATCAAGATCAACTACCAGGCAATCGGGTCCGGTGGTGGCATACGGCAACTGATCGAAGGCACCATCGCGTTCGGCGGAACCGACGCGCCGATGACCGATGACGAGATAGCCAAAGCCAAAGGTCCGATTCTTCACATCCCGACCGTGCTCGGGGCCGTCGTGCTCACGTACAACGTCCCCGGCCTAACGCAGCCGCTCAACCTGACCGGCGACGTGATCGCCGACATCTTCCTCGGGAAGATTACCAAGTGGAACGATGGAAGAATCGCTGCGCTGAACACGGGCGCAAAGCTGCCGGCCAGCGACATACTCGTCGTCCATCGCTCGGAGGGCAGCGGGACGACGTTCATTTTCTCGGACTACCTCTCCGCCGTGAGCCCAGCATGGGCGGCGGGGCCTGGTCGCGGCAAGGAATTGAAGTGGCCGGTCGGCCTCGGTGGGCGCGGAAATGATGGTGTGTCAGGTCAGGTCAAGCAGACACCGGGGACGATTGGGTACGTCGAGCTCGCCTACGCGAACCAGAATCGGCTCCCGGTCGCTGCCGTCAAGAACGCCGCCGGGACGTTCGTCGCTCCATCGACCGAGTCGATCACCGCCGCAGCGGCGGGCGCGGTGGAGAGGTTGCCGCCGACGACCGACTTCCGCGTGTCCATCGTGAATGCACCCGGGGCGAACGCCTATCCCATCTCGTCGTTCACCTGGCTGATCGTCTATCAGAATCAGCCGGATGCCACGAAGGGCAAGAAGCTTGTGGACTTCATGCGGTGGGCGCTCACCGAAGGTCAGAGCTCGGCGGCTGGACTAGACTATGCGCCGCTGCCGGCGTCGCTCGGCTCCAAGCTCACCGAGCGACTGTCGACCATTCAAGTCGGAACGGCCTCGTGAGCGAAGTCTCACGTCCGCTGGTCACGTCGCGACCGGACGACACAGGTATCGCCGCCCGCATAGAAGGCTCGGCGATCGGCGATACCGTCTACCGGTGGTTGATCACGGCGTTCGCGTTATGCGTGCCGATCCTGCTCGCCTTCATCGCCTTCGAGGTGGGCTCTGCGGCGTGGCCGGCGGTCAAGGCATTCGGCTTCGGGTTTCTCACATCGAATGAATGGGACCCACCACACGGTGTGTTCGGAGCAGCACCGGCGATCTACGGAACCGTCGTCTCGTCGATCATCGCCCTCGTCATCGCAACACCGCTCGCGCTGGGCGTCGCGATCTTCCTCTCGGAATTTGCGCCGCCGTGGCTGAGGCAGCCGGTCGCGTTTCTCGTGGACCTGCTCGCCGCGATTCCAAGTGTCGTTTACGGGCTCTGGGGGATCTTCGTCCTCCTCCCGCTGTTGCGGCAGTACGTCATGCCGTTCCTCGCCGGACTCCCCGTCATCGGGAAGTCGCCCCTGTTCCAGGGTCCAGCGTACGGACCAAGCATGATGGGCGCCGGGCTCATTCTGGCGATCATGATCCTCCCCTACATCTCCGCAGTATCGCGCGAGGTGTTGATGGCTGTTCCGCGCTCGCAGCGTGAGGCAGCGCTCGCGCTCGGTGCGACGAAGTGGGAGATGATCGCTGACGCTGTGGTGCCGTATGCGCGCTCCGGCATCGTCGGGGGCATCATCCTCGGTTTGGGGCGTGCACTCGGCGAGACGATGGCGGTGACGATGCTCATCGGCAACGTCCATCAGATTTCCGCGTCGCTCTTCGCGCCGGGGTACACGATGGCATCCCTCATCGCGAACGAATTCGCCGAGGCGACTGGTGATCTTCACCTGTCGGCGTTGATGGCTGTCGGTGCGGCGCTCTTCGTCGTGACGCTAATTGTCAACGCGATCGCGCGGTGGCTGGTGTGGCGCGTGTCGCGTGAGGCGCACGCATGATGTCGGTCGGGGGCCCACGCCCGGTCGCGCCACCCCCGAAGGTCGGCGATCGAGGCCGTCGAGCGCGACCCTCGGGGGTTCAGCGCGCCGCGGCCGAACGGACGCGGACGACCATCGGGCGCCGGCGCATCGTCAACGTGCTCATGGTGGGCATCACTTTCACGGCCGCGCTTCTCGCGACCCTGCCACTTCTGTTCATCCTCGCACACCTCCTCCGTGAGGGTGCCTCTTCCATCAACCTCGCGTTCTTCACTGAGCTACCCAAGCCTCCGGGCGAGGAGGGGGGCGGCATGGCGAACGCGATGGTGGGCACGCTCGTGCTCATCCTCACGGCGTCGGTGTTCGGACTCCCCATCGGCATCGGCGCAGGGATGTACCTGGCGGAGAACAAGGGGACGATGCTCGCCAACGTCGTCCGGTTTCTGTCGGACGTGTTGAACGGCTTGCCGTCGATCGTCATGGGAATCTTCGCGTGGCAATTCCTCGTGCGACCGATGGGCAAGTTCACAGCGCTTGCTGGTGGCATCGCGCTCGGCGCGATGATGATCCCGCTCGTGACGCGCACGACCGAGGAGATGATCAGCATCGTCCCCGTGTCGCTCCGAGAGGCGGCGCTCGCGCTCGGCTACTCGCGGTGGCGGACGTCCCTCGTTGTCGTGCTGCGCACCGCGCTCCCCGGCATCGTGACGGGCGCGCTGGTGGCCGTGTCCCGCATCGCCGGCGAGACGGCTCCCCTGCTCTTTACCGTGTTAGGCAACCAGTTCTGGTCAACGTCACTCACCCAGCCGATCGCGGCGCTACCACTTCAGATCTTCACGTTCGCCATCAGCCCGTACGACCAGCAGCACGCCTTGGCGTGGGCTGGCGCACTCGTTCTCATTGGCATCGTCCTTGTCATCAGCCTTGCAGCCCGCTTCGCGACGAGATCCCGGTTCGGCCGCGGTGGCGACTGATACCGAGTCGACACGAGTCCCGCGGCCGGTGGCCGCCGCCGGGCGCAGTGACGCTGCGACGACCGCGCGCGCTCGCCTCGAGACGCACGCCGTCAGCGCCTTCTTCGGTTCTGCCGAGGTGGTGCGCGGAGTCTCGATCGCGTTCCGCGACCGGGAGGTCACGGCCATCATCGGGCCGTCTGGCTGCGGCAAGTCCACGTTGCTACGCTGTGTGAATCGCATGCACGAGACGGTGCCCACGGCGCGTGTCGCGGGCACCGTGTCGCTCGACGGCCAGGACATCTACGCCCGCGGCGTGAATCCCATCGAGGTGCGTCGGCATATCGGGATGGTGTTCCAGCGACCGACACCTTTCCCCACGATGTCGATCCGGGACAACGTCGCAGCCGGACTCAGAATCCTCGGACGCGAGCGACCGTCGAAGGCGGAGACGGATCATATCGTCGAGGACGCGCTCCGGCGCGCCGCGTTATGGGACGAGGTCTCGGGGCGCTTGAAGGAGAGCGCCGTTGGGATCTCTGGCGGGCAGCAGCAGCGGCTGTGTATCGCGCGGGCACTCGCTACGCGTCCCGCGGTGTTGCTGCTCGACGAGCCGACCGCGTCGCTCGACCCCATCAGCACGCAGAAGGTAGAGGAGCTCGTGTACGAGCTCCGGCGCGACATGACGGTCGTGATCGTCACGCACAACATGCAGCAAGCGGCGCGCGTGTCCGACCGGACCGCATTCATGCTCGCCGGCGAGCTCGTGGAGCTCGCGCCGACGAACTCGTTGTTCACTACCCCAAGTGATGCGCGCACGGAGGCGTACATCACCGGGAGGTTCGGATGACGGACGTGACATCAGCGGTAATCCGGAATCGGAAATCGAGGACTCCCGAGGCCATTCCGACTCCCGATTCCCGACACCCGGGAACCATCGACGCTCGCGAGTTCAGCTTCTGGTATGGCCCGAAGCAGGCGCTCTTCGACGTCACAATGACCATCCCCGCACGGGCCGTCACCGCGCTCATCGGGCCATCCGGATGCGGCAAGTCCACCTTCCTCCGGTCGATCAATCGCCTCAACGGGCTGATCCCCGGGGCGCGACACACGGGCGCGATCGAGCTCGACGGAGAGGACGTGTACGGCGCCGCGATGACCCCCGTGTCCCTCCGCCAGCGGGTCGGGATGGTCTTCCAACGATGGAACCCGTTCCCGAAGTCCATCTACGACAACGTCGCGTACGGCCCTCGCATCAACGGCAACTCCTCGCGCTCCGAGCTCGACGCCATCGTGGAGCAGTCGCTTCGACGCGCCGCGTTATGGGACGAGGTGAAGGACCGGCTTCGACAGAGCGCGCTCGGGCTTTCCGGCGGACAACAACAACGGCTCTGCATTGCGCGGGCGCTGGCGAACGAGCCGGAAGTCCTGTTGCTCGACGAACCCGCGAGCGCACTGGACCCGATCGCGACACAGAAGATCGAGGAGCTGCTCTACGAGCTGCGTTCGGAGTTGACCATTGTGATCGTGACCCACAACATGCAGCAGGCGGCGCGCGTCTCCGACCACACTGCCTTTTTCTATCTCGGTCGCCTCGTGGAGATGAACGAAACCGGGCAGCTGTTCACCGCCCCCCGCGAAGAGCGCACCGAGGCGTACATCACCGGGAGATTCGGATGAGTCCCGAGACCGCGTTCCGTCATTTCCACGATCAACTCCAGACGCTCAAGGGGCGGCTGCTCGACATGTCCGCCAGGGCGGAAGAGCTCATCGATCTCGCGGTCGACTCCCTCCTGACTCGCGACAAGGCGAAGGCCGACGCGGTCATCAGCGGAGACCGCGAGCTCGACATGCTGGAGCTCGAGTGCGAGAACCTCGCCGTATCGCTGCTGGCGCTGCAGCAGCCGATGGGGCGAGACCTCCGGTTCATCATCAGCGCCATCAAGATCACGAGTGACCTCGAGCGTGTCGGGGACCACGCGGTGAACATTGCGCAGTCGGCGTTGCGTCTCATCGCTTTGCACGTCGAAATTACGCCCACGCCGGAGATCGAGGACATGGCGCGCCGAGCGCGGAGCATGCTGGCCGACGCGCTCGATGCGTTCGTCCGAGCCGACGGCGCCGTCGGGCGTGAGGTATGCAAGGCAGATGATGCGGTGGATGCATTGCACGATTCGGTATTTCGCATACTGTTGACGCACATGATGGCCGACGCGAGAACGATCAACCCATCCCTTGAGCTCCTGCTCGTCAGCCGCAACCTCGAGCGGGTGGCCGACCTCGCGACGAACATCGGTGAGGACGCCGTTTTCCTGGCCGAAGGCAAGCAGATCAAGCACCATTTCGAGGAACAGGAGCGCGATCGTTCCGTCGTCCCCCAGCCCACAGGATAGGTGGCTCTCCCCGCCGTCTCCCGCAGTTCCGACGGTGCAGCTCGATCGCCGCGAGCCGAACACGACGTTCGGCTCGCGGCGATCGACATCGGGTCCAATTCAATCCGGCAAATCGTAGCCGACGTGTCACCGACCGGCTCGATCCGGGTCGTCGACGAAATGAAGGCCGCGCCGCGACTCGGCGCCGGGGTCCCCGAGTCAGGCGTGTTGAGCGAGACGTCGATGCGGCAGGCGCTGGACGCGCTCACGCGGATGGCGACGCTCGCTCGACAGCTGGGGGCATCGCGGATCGAGGCGGTTGCAACAAGCGCCGTCCGCGACGCTGCGAACGGGCTGACGTTCCTCGAGCTCGTCCGCGCCGAGACCGGGCTCAAGGTCAAGGTGCTGAAGGGCGAGGAGGAGGCGCGGCTGTCGTTCCGCAGCGCCGTCGCCCACTTCGAGCTTGGCGTCGGGCGCACCGTGGTAATGGACATTGGCGGTGGCTCGCTCGAGCTCGCGCTCAGTGCGGACGGGCTGCTCGAGCGGCTCATCTCCCTTCCCTTCGGTGCGATCCGGCTCACGGAGGAGTTCCTCGGGCCCCGCCCGCGGCGCAAGGATGTGCGCAAGCTGCGCGCGTTCATTCGCGACGACATCCGGAAGATGCTCCCGGTTCGCGACTGGCGAGGCGCGCAGGTAATCGGATCCGGGGGCACGTTCACGAACCTCGCCGGGATCTACCTCATGCGTCAGGGCGTGCAGACGGCACGAACGACGCACGGGACGCGCCTCCCGCGCACAGACCTCGAGCACGTCCTCGACATGCTGCAGGAGATGTCACCCGAGCAGCGCGCCGCCGTGCCCGGGCTCAACCCGGCTCGTTCCGACATTATCGTCGCAGGATTCGCGGTTGCGGCCGAAGTGATGGCGCGACTCGAGTCGCGTGAACTGATCGTATCTGCCTACGGGATCCGCGAAGGGCTGCTGCTCGAGACGGCTCGTGTGGTTCCGACGTTTGCTGATCGCGGCGAGGCACGCGAACGGTCGGTGCGCGAGTTCGCCGAACGATGCCATTACGAGGAGCCACACGCCCGGCATGTGCAGCGCCTGTCGCTTCAGCTCTTCGACTCGATCGGCCCGCGGATTGGCCTCTCGGCGAGCGACCGGCAGATCCTTTCGGACGCCGCGCTGCTTCACGATGTGGGCTACCACATCAACTACGAGAAGCACCACAAGCACTCGTACCACCTGATCGTCCACGCGGACATGCTTGGCATGACGCCGGAGGAGCAGGTCGCGATCGCCAACGTCGCGCGGTACCACCGCGGTGCGGCGCCAAAGCGGAAGCACCCGAACTACGGTGCACTCGATCGGGGCCTCCGACGCCGAATTCGCAAGCTGGCGGCGATTCTCCGCGTAGCGGACGGCTTCGACCGTGGGCACATCGGTGCCGTGGAGCGCGTGAAGGTGCGGTGGCTCGACCGCGCGGTACGGCTAACGGCCATGGCCAATCGACGCGCGCAGTCGCTTCGCCTCGATCTCTGGGGCGCCGCGCGAAAGTCCCTGCTGCTCGCCGAGGTGGTCGGGGTTCCAGTCGAGGTAGTGGCGCCTGACGGCACGGTCATTACGCCGAGCGACATCGACGAACAACAGGCAGCGGATTGAGCGCTCGCCGGTCGCGTCGAGCACCCCTGAGCTCGGTCGCGGAGGCTACGTTCGCGTTTCCGCGGTGCGTTGAGCCTCCGGTGTTCGCAGCATCAATTTCTCTGCGACTTCGGATCCCCACGGATCACGCAGCAGCAAACGGTGGGTGGCGCGCTCGAACTCGTCGCCCGGATGGCGCTGCACGTAGACGCCGTCCGACCGAAGCTCCCACGCTTGCCGGTTGTCGGCGAGACACGTCTCGAGCAGGGCCTGCAGGCGCGGGTGGAGGCTGCGATCCTCGACCGGCGTCACGGCCTCGACTCGACGATCGAGGTTGCGCGGCATCCAGTCCGCCGACCCAATGAAATAGCGGTCCTCGACGCCGTTCGCGAAGTAGAAGAGACGCGAGTGCTCCAGGAAGCGGCCGACGATGCTGATGACCCGAATTCGGTCGCTCACACCGGGCACGCCGGGACGGAGGCAGCAGATGCCGCGGACGATCAGGTCGATCTCGACGCCCGCCTGCGACGCCTCGTAGAGCGCACCGATGAGGCCCGAGTCGACGAGCGCATTCATCTTCGCGATGATCCGTCCGCCCCGCCCATCGCGTGCCGCGGCCGTCTCGTTCGCGATCAGCTCGAGAAATCGTTCGCGCATGTTCGCGGGCGCAATCATCAGCTTGCGGTACACGCGCTGCCGCGAGAACCCGGTGAGCGAGTTGAACAGGTCGGTCACGTCTGCGCCGATCGATGGACTCGCCGTGAACAGCCCGAAATCGGTGTAGGTGCGTGCGGTCTTGGTGTTGTAGTTCCCTGTTCCAATATGCACGTACCGACGAATGCCGTCGGCTTCGCGCCTGACGACGAGCGCGACCTTCGCGTGCGTCTTGAGCCCGGGCAGCCCGTACGCCACGTGGACGCCGAAATTCTCGAGCGTGCGCGCCCACGTGATGTTGTTCGCTTCATCGAAGCGGGCCTGCAACTCAACGAGCACCGCGACCTGTTTGCCTCGCTGGGCTGCCTCGGTCAGCGCGCGTACGATCGGAGTGTCGCCGGACGTGCGATAGAGCGTGAGCTTGATCGCCAGGACGTGGTCGTCGCGCGACGCGACGTCGAGGAACTGCTCCACCGTGGCGGTGAACGACTCGAACGGATGATGGACGAGCAGATCGCGCTCGCGAATCACGTCGAAGATCGACCGGGTAGCGTCTCGGACCGCGACCGGCACAACCGCCGCGAACGGCGCATCGCGGAGCTCCGGGATGTCGAGCATGGCGATCGGCATGAGGTCGCCCAGCTCCAGCATGGGACCAGCCTCGAACACGTCTCGTTCTGTCAGCGCGAGGCCGGGCAACGTCTCACCCTCCCGCAATTCCTCGAGGATCAGCGCACGGATGTGCTGCGGCATTCCATCCTGCACCTCGAGGCGCACGACTTCGCCGAAGCGCCGCTGGAACACCTGCTCCTCGATCATCGCGAGCAGGTCCTCGGGCTCGTCGATCATCTTGTCCAACTCGAGATCGGAGTAGCGCGTGACCTTGAACGCCCATGAGCCGAGCACCTGCATGCCCGGGAAGAGCGAGCTGAGATTCGCGCCGATCACGTCTTCGAGGGGCACGAAGTGATTGCCGCGCCCGAACGGCACCCACCGCGGGAGGCTTCTCGGAACCTTCACGCGCGCGAAATGATCGACGCCGCGGTCGGGGTCGCGGATCTCCACGGCAAGCGAGAGCGAGAGGTTCGAGACGTACGGGAACGGGTGCCCCGGATCGACGGCGAGTGGCGTTAGGACGGGAAAGACCTCCGATTCGAAGAACACATCCACCGTGTTCCACTCGGCCGGCGTGAGGTCGCTCATCCGCACGAACTTGATCCCGCTTGCCTCGAGCCCGGGAACGAGGCGCTGGTGGAGGCACTCCTGCTCGCGCGCGATCAGTTCCCGAACGCGCCGATCGATCGCGTCCAACTGCGCCTGCGGCGAGAGCCCGTCAGGACCGCTCGCCGTGACACCGGCGGCCACCTGACGCCGCAACCCCGCCACCCGCACCATGTAGAACTCGTCGAGGTTCGTGCTGAAGATCGACAGGAACTTCAGCCGCTCGAGCAGGCAATTGCGCTCGTCGAACGCCTCGTGGAGCACGCGCGAGTTGAACTCGAGCCAGCTGAGCTCGCGATTGAAGAAGAGCGCGCTGGAAAGCGGTTCGTTCGTCATTGCGCGTCGCGGGAAAGCCTGCGCATGGATGGAATCCGACAAAAAAACCCGGCGTGCGGCCGGGGCGTTTAACGATAGGGACGGCGAGCGCGCCCAGCGGTCACAAAGCTGTCACAGCCGCACGACGTGAGAGATGATGTAATACGAAACGGCCGCGATCAACGCCGCAGCCGGGATCGTCATGATCCATGCCCAAACAATCCGCCCGGCAATGCCCCACCGGACCGCGGAGAGTCCGTGCGTCGCCCCCACCCCGACGATCGCCCCGGTGATCGTGTGGGTCGTGCTGACGGGGATGCCGAACCTGGTGGCGATTAGAATGGCAACCGCGCCTCCCGTTTCGGCGCAGAACCCGCCAACCGGCCTCAGCTTCGTGATGCGGCTGCCCATGGTATGCACGATGCGCCAGCCGCCGAGCAGCGTGCCCAGCGCGATGCAACTGTAGGCGCCGATCTCGACCCAATAAGGAACGGCGCCCTCCGGGTTCGGGTGGTAGAGCAGGCCGAGCAATCCGGTATGGCCGCGAAACGCCTCCTGCGTCGTCGCGGCACCGAGGAGGCCGACGATAATGCCCATCGTCTTCTGGGCGTCATTCGCGCCGTGGGAAAACGAGAACAGCGCCGAGCTGGCAAGCTGCGCGACCCGGAACGTCCGGTCGACGCGTGCCGGCGAGACTCGGTGGAAAAGCCAGTAGACAGCCACCATGAGCGTGAACCCCGCCGCCATGCCGATGAGCGGCGAGAGGGCGATGAACTCGAGGGTGCGGATCCACTTTTCGCCCCAGAGGATCGCGGTCCATCCTGCCTTCGTCACGGCGGCGCCCGCGTATCCACCGATGAGGGCATGTGAGGAGCTGGACGGCAGCCCGTAGGCCCACGTGATGAGGTTCCACACGATCGCGCCGAGAAGTGCCGCAAGAATCACGGTGGGATCGACGATGCTCTGATCGATCATCCCGCTCTGCACCGTTTTCGCGACCGCGGTACCGACGATGAACGCTGCGGAAAAATTGAAGAACGCTGCCCAGACGACCGCCGCGAACGGGTTCAGTACGCGCGTGCCGACGATCGTCGCGATCGAGTTCGCCGAGTCGTGGAAGCCGTTGATGAAGTCGAACGCGAACGCGATCAGCACGATCACTACGACGTACGTGACCATGCTACGAGTTCTTGAGGGAGATGCTCTCCAGGACGTGGCCCACGCCCTGGCACATGTCCAGCGCGCGTTCGAGCGTGTCGTACAACTCCTTCCACTTCATCACTTCGATGGCATCGGGGCGCCCGCGGAACAGCTCACCCACGGCTTCCTGGTAGATCGCGTCGCCCGCTTCCTCGAGCTTCTTGATCGCACGGCTGCTCGTCGCGACGATCGACGGCTTCTTGATCGCGGCCACGCCCGATTCGATATGGTTCGCAGCGAGCGCGATGGTCTCGGACAGGCGGCGGGCAGGCTCGCGCGACTCCCCGATGTGGAACATGGCTGCACGACGCGCCGTACCGTCGATCAAATCGATGACGTCGTCGAGCTCCGTGGCGAGGAGGTGGATGTCCTCGCGGTCGATCGGTGTCACGAAGCTGCGATCGATGCGAGCCCGCACGTCGTGCGTCAGCGCGTCCGCTTCGTGCTCGACTTTCTTGATGGCGGCGACGTAGTGATCGAGCCGCTCGGGTTCGGCGAAGAGCTTATTGAGAAGTTGCGCTGCTTCCTTGAGTCGCTTCGCCAGTTCGTTGAAGAGAACGAAGAAACCTTCGTCGCGGGGGATGAGTCGCACGGAATTCGTCGGAGGTGGCGGTGGCCACGCGGCGTCCTGGACTTCGCCGCGACACGGGCTTCGTTACGCTATCGTGACAAAAGATAGCGAAGCCCGGTCGCGCCGCGCAAAGCCTCTCGACTCTCGGCGCCTCGCGTGGCTAGGCGCCGTTCGCGATGCGGGCGGCGACGACCGACTCTCGGACGACCGGCGGTCGTGCGCTCCGACAGAGTCGCTCAAGGCCCGGCCAGTCCATCCGAGACCAATCATCGGGGAATGGCGCGAGCGAACGTGTCACCCCGCGCGAGAAGAAATAGAGCCATCCGTCGTGATCGCCATCGCCGTCGTATCCCCCGTCCGCCGGTGCGATCTGGTAGACCTGCCAGTTCACCCCCTCGGAGTCAACGAACTTCCTCGAGATGGCCACGCCGAGCCCTCCACAGTTTTCGATGTTACATCGCATCGACCGTGCCGACGACAAAACTCCGTGCCCGGAACCGGCCGCGCAATGCCGCGGCGTCAATCGTCTCGGTTGTTACAGAGGGGTGTTACAGAACCGAGACATGCCCGTTCTTGACGGTTACTCCCGATCCGGGCGACCAGCGTGCGTTCCGGTGGTGCCTAACGCGCACGGACGCCACTCAATATGCGCCGTGCGCGGCGCCGGCGGTTCCGCACGCGCCCGTCGCACACCGCGGCGTGTGCAGCTCGGGCGAAGCGAGCAGCTCGCGCATCGGCACGGGCCCGCGGCCGAGGCACTGTGCCATGGCGACGCCACTCGACGTGCCGATCCTGGTCGCCCCGTTGGCGATCATGCGCAGCGCGGTCGCACAGTCGCGCACGCCCCCGGATGCCTTGACGCCCATCGTGTCGCCCACGACTAGCCGCATCAACGCGACCGCCTCGACACTCGCGCCGCCGGACGGGTGGAAACCCGTACTCGTCTTCACGTAGTGCGCACCCGCCTCACGCGCGAGCGCGCTCGCCTTGATGATCTCGATGGGCAGAAGGTGCGCCGACTCGATGATCACCTTCACGACGGCGCCGCTGGCCGCGCGAACCACCGCGCTGATGTCGTCGGCGACATGTTGCCAATCGCCCGACTTGATGTGCCCGATGGGAGCGACCATGTCGATCTCGGTCGCCCCCTGGCGTATGGCGAGCGCCGTCTCCGCCGCCTTGACCTCGGATTGGTTCGCACCGAACGGGAACGCCACCACCGTCGCGAGCGCGACCCGGCTTCCCTTCACCATCGACGCGCAGAGCGGCACCCAAACCGGGTTCACACACACGGCGGCAAAGCCGTGCTCCAGGGCCTCCGCGCAGAGCTGCTCGATCTCCGAGCGCGTCGCCTCCGCCTCGAGGAGGGTGTGGTCGATGAACTCCGCGATCCGCGCCCCCTCACGCACGTGTCGGACGCCTGGAGCCGGGCCGGGACCAGTTCCCTGCGCGGCTCCGTGTGCCGCTGCGCGAGGCGGCTCGACGGAAGGACGCTGCGCGTCGCCTACCTGGTCGGCGCGCGCCAACTCCCTGGCTACGCGGGTTGCGAGGGCGTCGAGCTCGGTGGCCGTTCGACTCACGACCCGCCGGCCTCGCGGTCGAGATCCACGCGATCGACGACACCCACGACGACGGCCTGCACAGGGATCTTCGAATCCCTGAACAGCGTCCGCGCGGCGTTCCCTTCCTGCACGACCAGGACTTTCTCTCCGACACCGACTCCGATGACGTCGAGCGCGATGACCTCTGCGCCCTCCTCGGCGTCATCGAGGTCCAGGCGGCGTAGCAGCAGCAGTTTCTTGTGGCCGAGGTGCTCGTGCCTATGGGTGGACACGACGTCGCCGATCACGCGCGCAAGGTACACGTCGGAGCCTGGAGTGGTCGGTGGCGAGGAAGGATCGGAGTCAGACCCGGGGCGCGTTAGGCTCTACCGCTCGGCAGCTCCGTCGGAGCGCAGCAGGCGCTCACCGCGGACGTCAACCCAATCGACCTTGCCGACGATGCCGGCGTCCACGGCGGCAAAGCTATTGTCGAGGGTGAGTGCCGCCTCGCGCGACGTGATGAAGTAGACCACCTCGCCCGGGCCAACACCAATGCGGTCGACGGCGATGAGCGGCTTTCCGGCGGAGGTTCCGGCCGACGACACAGGCTGGATCCACTGCAGCGGCACCGCTGTCAGCGTCTCCTGCTTCACGGTCGAGACGACGCGTCCGATGACACGCGCGAGTTGCACGCGGAAATACTACGCCGGAATCCGCAATCGAGTAGATCCTTCGCTGTCGCTCAGGACAATCGGGAATCGGACGCGCTCAGTTGTCCCACACCCCGCGGGCGTCTGCCACCAGCGTCCGCCGGCGCACGAGATCTCGATTCTCGAAGAGCTTGATGAGGATAAACCCGGCCACAAAGCCGCCCACGTGGGCCCATACCGCCACGCCACCAGACACTTCCGGGTCCATCTGGTTCAGCTGCGGCAGCCCTGTGATCACCTGGAGGAAGAACCACCACAGGAGCACCGCCCACGCCGGGATGCGAAACACCTTGAAGAAGATGATGAAGATGAAGAGCATCCGGACGTGCACGCGCGGATAGAGCAGCAAGTAGGCGCCGAGGATTCCGGAGATAGCGCCGGATGCGCCGACCGTCGGGACCGGCGACGTCGGATCGACGAGGATGTGCGCGGCGGCGGCAGCCAATCCACAGAGAATGTAGAACAGCAGAAACCGGAAGCGGCCCATGCTGTCCTCTATGTTGTTGCCGAAAACCCAAAAGAACATCGCGTTCCCCAGCAGGTGTCCCCAGCTGCCATGGAGGAACATCGAGGTGACCGGAGTCGCGACGTTGATCGGGAGGTCGTCGATCGAGCAGCCGATTCCCGGACCGAGGGGAACCGTGAAGCCAACCGGGCGCGAGTGTGTGAGCTCCGCAGGCACCAAACCGTAGTTGCAGACCGAGGCCGCGAGACGGTAGGTGTCGAACCCCGCCCCCTGGAAAAACACCCACGCCGCGACGGTGAGCCCGAGCAGAACGTACGTCATGATCGGCGTACGAAGCGTCGGGTTGTCGTCACTCAGCGGTATCATGGTGCCTCAATTCTGCCATTCTGACGGATTGCTCGGGCCCCGACCTTGCGGCCCGCGGTTAGACGACGACCGGGCCTAGCGAGACTCTCCTCGGTTGTCGTATCCAACTCCCGTGCGAGGACGCAATGGCAGATAAGGTAATTGGCATCGATCTCGGAACCACGAACTCCGTGGTCGCGGTCATGGAAGGCGGCGACCCGGTAGTGATCCCGAACTCCGAGGGCGGCCGCACCACGCCGTCCGTGGTCGGCTTCAGCAAGGACGGCGAGCGCCTCGTCGGTCAGATCGCCAAGCGGCAGGCGGTCACCAACCCTCAGAACACTGTGTTCTCCATCAAGCGGTTCATGGGCCGCAAGATGAGCGAGGTGCCAGAGGAGATTAAGCGCGTTCCGTACAAGGTCGTCTCCGGCGGAAACGACGTCGTCGCGGTCGAGGTTCAAGGCAAGCGGTACACGCCGCCCGAGATCTCCGCGATGATCCTCCAGAAGATGAAGCAAACGGCAGAGGACTACCTCGGCCACTCGGTGTCGAAGGCAGTCGTGACCGTTCCCGCGTACTTCAACGATTCGCAGCGGCAGGCGACGAAGGACGCGGGTAAGATCGCCGGCCTCGATGTCTTGCGCATCATCAACGAGCCGACGGCAGCCGCCCTTGCGTACGGCCTCGATAAGAAAAAGGATGAGAAGGTCGCCGTATTCGACCTTGGCGGCGGCACTTACGATATCTCAGTTCTAGAACTTTATGATGTCGAGGGATCCCGGCAGTTCGAGGTCAAGTCGACCAACGGCGATACGCACCTCGGTGGCGACGACTTCGACCAGCGCGTGATCGACTGGCTCGTTACTGAGTTCAAGCGCGATCAAGGCATCGACCTGTCGAAGGATCCGATGGCGCTGCAGCGACTCAAGGAAGCGGCCGAGAAGGCAAAGATGGAGCTCTCGTCGACGCAGCAGACCGACATCAACCTCCCGTTCATCACGGCGGATCAGTCCGGCCCGAAGCACCTCAACTACTCGCTGACGCGCGCGAAGTTCGAGCAACTGGTGGACGACCTCATCCAGCGCACGATCCCGCCAATGAAGCAGGCCCTGAAGGACGCCGGGTTGGATCCCAAGGACATCGACGAAGTGCTGCTGGTCGGCGGATCGACGCGCATCCCGAAGATTCAGGCGATCGTGAAGGACTTCTTCGGCAAGGAGCCGAACAAGGGCGTCAACCCCGACGAGGTTGTCGCGATCGGCGCCGCGGTTCAGGGAGCCGTGTTGACCGGCGAGCAGAAGGACGTCCTGCTCCTCGACGTCACGCCCCTGTCGCTCGGCATCGAGACGCTGGGCGGCGTCACGACTGTGCTCATTCCTCGGAACACGACCATTCCGACCAAGAAGAGCGAAGTGTTCTCGACCGCGGACGACAATCAGACGACGGTGGAGATTCACGTCCTCCAGGGCGAGCGCGAGCTCGCCATGTACAACAAGACCATCGGCAAATTCCAGCTGACGGGAATTCCACCCGCTCCGCGTGGCATGCCGCAGGTCGAGGTGACGTTCGACATCGACGCGAACGGCATTCTGCACGTGACCGCGCGCGACAAGGCGACTGGCAAGGAGCAGAAGATCCGGATCGAGGCGTCGAGCGGGCTCTCCGATGCCGAAATCGACCGGATGGTGAAAGACGCCGAGAAGAACGCGCAGGCGGACAAGCAGCGGCGCGAGGAGATCGACACGAGGAACCGGCTCGACAGTCTCACCTACGAGGTCGAGAAGAACTCGAAGGAGTGGGCGGATCGGCTCAGCCCCGAGCTGAAGAGTCGCCTCGACAACGCCGTCGAGCGTGCGCGCAAGGCGCTTCGCGGCGATGACATGAGCGAGATCCGTGCGGCGCAAGAGGAGCTGTCCAATGCCTTCCAGGAGGCCGGCCGCTCGTTCTATGCGCAGCAGCAGTCCTCCCCGCCGCCGTCCGGCGAACCTGCCGGAGAGCCGGCTGGCGCTGGCGCGAGCTCGGGGAAGCCCGACGATGTCGTCGAGGCCGACTACGAGATCGTGGACGAGGGGAAGAAGTAAGCGGGGAGTAAGGTGCCGGCCCTAGATTCCCAGAGTGGGACTCGGGGTTGGGCCTCGGAGTCCAGACTCTGAGTCGTGACTCCGAGCACCGACTCCGACCCCTTTGATCCAATTGATGGTCATGTGAGGGTCGCGTAAACTCGCGGCCCTCACAGCCATCGAGCGAGGCGAACCGGAAACTCTTCGACACCTGTCGGTGTCCTACGAGGTAAGCGCCGCCGCGGCATGGGATTTCCCCCATCTGTGCGGTAGGCGCTCGACGTTACGCGTCGCGCATCCCTACATTTCGAAAGTCAAAGCCAGGACCAAGGCCTATGTCGTCTCGCACTCTCGCTCGCGCGCGATTCGGTGCTGCCGTGGCGATCGCCTTCGCCAGCGGTATCCTCTTCGCGTCCGGTTTCGATCTTACGCAGTTCGGCTACGCGCAAGCGCGCAGCCAGGCGCCGGCCAAACCGCCCTCCGTGCAGGAAGTGAAGTCGATCGCGGACGCGAGCAATGCGTTCGTGTCCATTGCCGAGCACGTGACTCCGGCGGTCGTCTCGATTCAAGCCGAGCGCGATCCCGCAACCCGCGGCCAACGCAATACGCCGCGCCGGAACGTCCCGCCGGGTCTCGAGGACTTCTTCCAGCAGTTCGATCCCCGTCAGCAGCAGATCCCGCAGGCGGCCAGCGGCTCCGGATTCATCGTCTCGAAGGACGGCTACATCCTCACGAACAACCACGTGGTCGAGAACTTCGACCGGGTGAACGTCACGCTCACCGACCACCGCGTGTTCAAGGCGAAGGTGATCGGTCGCGATCCGACGACCGATGTGGCCGTGATCAAGATCGATGGACAGAACCTTCCGACCGCGACGCTCGGCAATGACGAGACGACGCGGGTTGGCGAGTGGGTGCTCGCGATCGGCAACCCGCTTGGCCTCGACTTCACGGTCACGGCAGGCATCGTGAGCGCGAAGGGGCGCGGCGGCGCGGAGCTGAACGCAATTCGCGGCAGCGACTACTCCATCACGGACTTCATCCAGACCGATGCCGCAATCAACCCGGGCAACTCGGGCGGTCCGCTCGTGAACGCGCGCGGCGAGGTGATCGGTGTGAACAGCGCGATCGCCAGCCAGAGCGGGTACTACCAAGGCTATGGCTTCGCGATTCCGGTCACGCTCGCGAAGCAGGTGATGGACGACCTCATCGAGCACGGCCGCGTTCGCCGCGCCGTGATCGGTGTCTCGATCTCGCCGGTGGAGCCCGAAGACGCGCAGGTCGCGGGGCTGAAGGACATCCGCGGCGTGAAGGTCGGTGGCTACAGCGACGAGAACAGCCCGGCGCGCGCGGCCGGCATCGAGCCTGGCGACGTCATCATCACGGCCGACGGCAAGCCGGCCGATCGTGTGAGCACTCTCCAGCGAATCATCCGCGCTCATGAGCCGGGCGAGACGGTCACGCTCGAGGTCATGCGCTACGGCGAGAAGAAGACGTTCCGCGTGAAGCTGGCGGAGGCTCCGTCGGAGACCGCCGTCGCGACGCGTGAGCGGACCGAGGACACTACCGCCCCCGCGGGCAGCGTCTCGTACGACAAGATCGGCGTGCGGATCGAGCCAGTCAGCGCGAACCCGCAGCTCGCCAACCGGCTGTCGGAGGATCGCCGCGGCGTTCGTGTGACCGAGGTGGACGGTCGCGGACCGGCGCGTGGCCGGCTGTTCGAGAACGACATCATCACCGCCGTGCTTTACCCGACGCCGCGAAAGGAAGTCCGGAGCGTAGCGGACCTGCAGGGCGTGCTGTCACGCGTGAAGGATGGCGAGGTGGTCAGCCTTCTGGTGTACGACGCGCAGCGCAACGCGACGCGGGTGGCTAACATCCGGGTCGGTGATCAGTAAGTTTCCTGGTCGATGAGCGAACGGGGCGATCGCTCTGATCGCCCCGTTTGCTTTTTGCGGAAGTGGCGGAATTGGTAGACGCGCTGGACTTAGGATCCAGTGGGGAAACCCGTGGGGGTTCGAGTCCCCCCTTTCGCACTCCGGATCGTCAGGATATCCGGATTCATCGGATCGATCAGCTACTAGCTCACGACGACCCACTCACGACTCGGCCTACCACAGGCTCGAGCGCTTACGCGTCGAACGCCGCCGGGGGCTGCCGAGCAGCGCACCCATGATCCCCCGCGTCACAGCGCCGGCGATCGTTCGCGTGAGGGGTGAGTTGACGACCTTGTCGAGAGTGCTCGGCTCAGGCTTCGGCGCGCGCCCGCCGGAGCGTCGGGCCGGACCCGCACCGGCGACAGCGCGATCATCCGCCTCGTCGCCCGGGTCACTACCCGCCTCCGCCGCGGCGCTCGCCTCAATGCGCTTCGCGAGGAGCTCCCGGGCACTCTCACGATCGATCGGCGTCGCGTACTCGCGCACCTGGGCCGACGACGCCAGGCGCTGACTCATCTCGTCTGGCGTCAGCGGACTCATTCGGGCCGCGGGCGGGACGAGGCGCGTCGCGAACGGTGGCGTCGGTGCGCCGTTAGGCGAGAGCACAGTCACGAGGGCGTCGCCGATGCCCAACGTGGTCAGGGTCTCCTCGATGTCGTAGAACGACGTTTTCGGGAAGGTGCGGGCTGCGGCCTTGAGCGCCTTGTCGTCGTCGGCCGTGAAAGCGCGGAGTGCGTGCTGGACGCGATTCCCGAGCTGACCGAGCACGCTCGCGGGGATGTCCTTGGGACTCTGCGTGATGAAGAAGATGCCGACGCCCTTCGACCGGATGAGTCGAACGACCTTCTCGACCTCATCGAGGAGCGCCTTGCTCGCTTCGTCGAACAGCAGATGCGCCTCGTCGAAGAAGAACACGAGCTTGGGCTTGTCGACGTCGCCCACTTCCGGCAGCTCGTTGTAAAGTGACGCGAGCATCCAGAGCATGAATGTCGAGAAGAGTGCGGGCTTGTCCTGGACGTCCGCGAGCTCGAGGACGCTCACGAGACCGCGGCCGTCTCGTTCGATCTGCATCAGGTCACCGATGTCGAACTCCGGCTCGCCGAAGAACGACTCGGCCCCCTGCTGCTCGAGCTCGACCATCTCGCGGAGCAGCACGCCGACGGTCTGCTTCGACATCCCGCCATAGTCCTTCAGCTCGTCTGCGCCGTCGCCGGTCAGGTATTGCAGCACCGCGCGAAGATCGGAGAAATCGAGCAGCGCGAGCCCTTTGTCGTCGCAGTACTTGAAAACGAGCGTCAGCACGCTCGTCTGGGTGTCGTTCAGCCCCAGGACCTTCGAGAGAAGGAGTGGGCCGAACGACGACACCGTTGCGCGGAGCTGTGCTCCGCTCTTCCCTGTGAGGCTGAGGAATTCCACGGGGAAAGCCGTGGGATTCCAGGCGAAGCCGGTGTCCTTCACGCGGCGGTCAATCCGCTCGTTAGGTGCCCCGGCTGCGCCGACGCCCGAGAGGTCACCCTTGACGTCGGACAGGAATACCGGCACGCCCGCGCGTGAGAGCTGCTCGGCAACGAGCTGAAGCGTGCGCGTCTTGCCTGTTCCCGTGGCGCCGGCGATGAGGCCGTGGCGGTTCAGCATCGCCAGAGGGACCTGCACGATCGGCTCGGGGTGACATTCGCCATCATGCAGGACGGCCCCGAGCGTGATGGCATTGCCCGCGCTGGCGTACGCCTTTCGTGCGGCATCGACGATTTCGGCCTTCATCGACTGAACCCCGATTGGATGTGAGGCAAACGGTAGCATGGCGGACCGATGTCCGGGAGCACTTGGCGGGAGCGCAGTGGCGCGGGTTGATTTGGACAACCCCGGGCCTTCGCCCTTCGCTCGCACTGTGAACTCTCGGAACTGATTCACCCCTTCTGCATGCGGATCGTCGTGATCGGGGCGGGGTTCGGAGGGTTGAGCGCTGCCATCCGGCTGCAGGCGCAGGGGCACGAGGTCGTCATCGTCGAAAAGCGCGATCGGCCGGGCGGGCGCGCGTATGTGTTCCGTCAGGACGGCTTCGTCTTCGATGCCGGGCCGACGATCCTCACCGCGCCGGCCATGATCGACGAGCTGTTCGCGCTCGCGGGACGGCACACGGCCGACGCAGTCCGGCTGGTCCAGCTCGACCCGTGTTACAACGTGCGGTTCGAGGACGGCTCGGTTTTCCGGTACACGGGAGACCACGCGCGACTCCGTGCCGAGGTGGAACGGTTCAACGCGGCCGACGCCGATGGGTACGAGCGATTCAGTGTCGCCGCCCAACGCGTGTTCGACTCCGCGTTCCCGCTCATCGATCAGCCGTTCACGAACGTGACCGACATGCTTCGGGTCCTTCCCGACCTCGTTCGCGTACGCGCCGACCGCTCGGTGGCACAACTCGCCGCGCACTACTTCCGCGACGATCGACTGCGACAGGTATTCAGCTTCCACCCGCTGCTCATCGGGGGAAACCCGTTGAAGAGCTCCTCGATCTACGCGCTCATCCATGTGTTGGAAAAGCGGTGGGGCGTATGGTTCACCATGGGAGGGACGGGCGCGCTCGTCGACGCGCTCGCGCGACTCTTCACGGACCTCGGCGGCGAGCTGCTGCTCGACTCCGAAGCGACCAGCATCGAGGTCAATCCTGCATCGGGACGCGCGACGGGCGTCACGCTCGCGGGCGGGCGAACGCTCCTGGCAAATACGATCGTGAGTAACGCCGACGCAGCATTCACGTACCGCC
>Ga0075421_100001842_pt1 | contig 25033 bp, 15 predicted proteins | sample SoiMetdeltSBSDD5_FD_75292 | JGI IMG/M metagenome (GOLD analysis project Ga0075421, IMG submission 75292) | Bulk soil microbial communities from a Populus tree surrounding site in Tennessee, USA - Soil MetaG P. deltoides SBSDD5 | ecosystem: Environmental > Terrestrial > Soil > Tree plantation... | reverse complement strand
GTGATAGCCGATTGAATTATTGGTCTTTTCCATTATTGCCTCCTTCTCCTTACTTTCCAGTCTTAGTATTTAACACCGCGCCGGTCGGCGCGATATAGCGGTCGCCGTAAATCACACTGCCGGTGGTTCCGATGCCCTGGCGGATATAGGCGTCTTCAGTCACGAATCGCCGCATCAGGGTAGGGTTGGGCACGCTTGGTGCGGGGTCGATTAACCTTCTCTCGTCCAAAAACGCCGGACTGATTTGCAGGCGAGTATCGCTTTGGAGAATCAGTGGCGGAATCCCCACCACCTGCCTCGAGTCTGGATTGACCAAGACGCCATAGCCGGAATAATTGGAGACGCCCTCCTCCTTGATCGTGGTCGTTACGAAAAATGTGTGGCGGCTGTCGTCGTAGAAAAACGGTGAGGCCCATCGGTCTTCCCCTGCGGACCAGCGTTCAGTTGCAATGACGCGCCCTGGAAGCGAGTTAGCCGGCCCCTTAAGTACCGTGTGGTAATACTGTGGGAAGAGAAAGTTATACTCTGAATAGTATTGGATTATCAGGTACTTATTCCCCACAAATATTTCTCGGGTGGGAGTAATTAGAAATCCCTCTATCCAAATGTTTGTGATCGGCGCGTCCTCCTCTGGCAACGGAACACTATGAGTGTTGTAGAGGAGGAATGAAGTGATAAAAAAGCCCCCGCTGATGAGCACGCGCAAAGCGCCGGACTCTTCGAAGAATCCCAATCGATACATCGATTGATCGAACGCTCCTGGCCCGGCCGCATCGTACTCCGATAAGAAGATCGGACGGTTGAGGTCCGAAGTCTTGGTCGGCTGCCATTTTCCGTTATAGTACTCGCTCCAGCAGAGCACGGCATACGCACTCACCTTGGTGTTGGATTTGGCCATAACCTGAGCGTCGCTCTTGAGTTGCGAAAGGCTTAATCCGCCGATCCCGCCGGTTTGAGTTGACGTGGTCGAGAATCCATTCGGATCGATCGGGGTCTGTTTCATGATCCGCAGCCAGAACAGCAGCAGACGGCCGTTCCAGACGTAGGGCATAACAGGGTTGTCTTCAATATCCAGGTTGACCTGCTCCCACGGAGTCCAATAACTATCCTCGCGCCGGCGATAGTAATATTTGCGGTTTGCCCCGCTGGTGCGCGCAATGATGTGATCGATCTCGCTCGTACTTTTGGCCGGATCGGTGGGGATGTGATGGATGCCGCATGGCTCCAACTTGGCGACCTCTTCCAGCTTCGAGAGATAGTTGAGGACCGCGGTCGCGGCAGTCTCCTCATTGATGTCGCTTTGAAGCAGTTCGCTCTCGATCTCCTTGAAGAAAGGCGATTTGTCATCGCGCAGTTCAGGTTCCAGCCAATTCTCCGGGTAAAGGAAGACCCTGCGGTTCGCCTCCCAGACTCGATATCGCTTCATCCATTCCCAGTGGTCGGCGTTGATTGACCCCGGATCGACGCGAGTCTCCAAGTTCATCAGGCAGCGCTCGATAAAGAGCTGCGTCGAGGAGATGGCATGCCGGATGCGCGAGGTCTGCATGGACGGCTCCATCTGGACATCCATCAAGAAGTACTCGAACAGCTTCTCCGGCGTATCGATATGTTCAGAAGCAGGGTTGGAGCGCATCTGGTGGAGGATATAAGTCACCAGCGCATCGCGCTGCAGCCCGCGCATCTCGTCGTTGATCGGCTGTACCAAATCCCGCCAATCGGCGGCGTCGAACCGGGCGCGCAATGCAGACTGAAAGTCGCGCACTATCACCCCGGTCGGTTCGTTGACAGTCGCCTTAATCAGCGCGTTAGCCGAAATCCCCATCTTCCTGATTAGCGAGAGCGCGTCGTAAACGCGACTGAACTGGCCGAAATGCTTGAGGCCGGCAAGATTGCCGCCGAATTGCGTTAAAACGGCATTGAGCGAGATGCTGTCGCAACGGATTAGGGTGAAGAACAAGCCCTCGGCTTTCGCCGTCGCAACGGCCGGATCCCGCAGAATGGTCAACAACGACTCGTCGCCTGGGGAAACCTCCGCTTTGATTCGCGCGTAATCGAGGAGTCCCATCAGCGGCTTGAGCAGGGCGTTCGCGACACTGGCGACGGGATCGCCGCTCACCGGCAGGGCATTGAGCCAGCCGTCGCCGAAGATCGAATAGTCCGAATCGATCGCGAAATGGGTGATCTCATTGACCGTCAAGTCGAACCCTGCAGCTAGAGATGTCGCCTTCAGGAATCTCGAATATACATCGAAGAACGGCGCGAAGATTGCCGGCGGGTAGAGATAGCGAGAAGGAATTACTTCCCGCGCCCGTTTAGGAGTCTCCCATTTGACGCTCAACCGGTATTTGAGTTTCTCGACCTTCAGCTCGAAGTCGTAAAGCGTTCCGGCCTTCAATTCCAACGGTGTGGTGTTGCGGTAGATATTGCCGTTCTGCGTCAGCGATATGGTCTGTCCGCCAACCGACAGCTGGACAATCGCTGTTCCGGTTGGAGGGGGCGCCACGATCTGCTCGGCGCGGGTCCGTACGCTAACCACGATTTCGTCCGTTGTTCCGGCATCCGTCTCAATGATGAAATTATAGAACCCCGCCTCCGGCGTCTCTATCTTCCCGCTCCAGATGCCGGAGACGGACACGCCCGGCGAGGGATTCGACGGTAAGGGATTGTCGCCCTCACTGGCATAATCCAGATTCGCGACAGCCGGCACGCTTGGACCGCCGCTATCTGCTGTGCCATGGAAGGAGAACTGAGCCGCCAAGCCCTCAGTCTCCAACGCGATAACATCGTTCAGCGCCGGCTGGTTGATCTGTCCGGCCGCGTGCATCGGGAATTGGGTCTCCGACGGATCTAACAGAGTTTGCGTGGAGATCAGATCGATCCCTGCCGTTGAACCGAGCCGCTGCAATGCCTGCTGGCGCTTGCGCTGTCGCGCGAGCGCGGGGCGGAACGCCGCCGCGAGCGCGCTGCGTTTCGTCGCCGGCGGGTCCGCGGACGCGATGTATGTGTCATAGAGCGGTTTTAACTCCGGATAGCGTCCGAAGAACGAACCTTTAAAGTCCTCACTCCGGGCGAAGAGCGTGTTGATCGCCTTCTGAAACGTCGCCGTTACCCCGGGCAAGGAATTCAACACGTCTCGCCGCGCCGCCGTCAGGAGGCCGAGATAAGAAAGACGAAGTCGGAAATTGTCGTAAGCAATCTTCGTATCGGCGGTGGTGATCGTAGCCTCCAGAGCCGACGCCGGATGGATATAGGTCACGTCAAACATCTGGGTATTGTCGAGGAGAGCGAAGAATGTGTCGGAGACCTCTTGTCCGTAAGCCAGAGCCATCCGAGCGCGGGCGACATCGCCGCCGGCGTCCTCGATCACTGCGAACTGTTCTTCGATCTCGACAAAATCGCCGCGCAGAGTTCGAGCAAATTCCATCATCTGCGCCTGCTCCGGGGCGGATTTACCGCTCAGGTCCTGGTTCCAGATCAGATAGAGAGCGTCGGCGGAATTGATCGATCTATCCTTCAGCGCCTGAGTCAGCGCAATCAACTGCGCGATCGCTGGATTGGTCAGGTCGGGCGGGGCGAATGGATCGAGGCTTGTGAGCGAAGTCAGCAGTAGAAACTCGCGAACGCCGAGATGAAGTTTGCGCGCCAGGTAGCCTCGGCGGTAGATCGCGCTAATGTTGGGAAGATTGAGCGTGGTGGCGCCGTCGTACTTGAGCTGGGCAATGATCCGGCCATACTCATCCCCGGTCAGGTTGAACGCTGATCGCAACGCCTCGGCATGATCGACCAGCTTTTTCCCGCCGTCTACCAGGAACTCGCCGTAACCGTTGTCATCGAAGACGGCGTCTTGTTTCAAGATCGTCGGGTTCAGGAACATCTGCCGATAGAGCGCGCCGTCGCCGTGGGTCCCGATCTCCGACCAGCACGCCAGTAGCGACAGCAGATCGCGTTCCGGTGTCAGGTTGAGCGCCTTCATCACGCGAACGACTATTCCGAGTCGAGGCAGCAGGTTGTTGAAGAAACCCGCGTCCAGTTTAGCGGCGGTATCTATGTCGCCCGGCGTCAGCGGTTGCAAGTCCGTCCGGTAGAGCGCGCAAATCGCCGCGTCGGTCTGCTCGATCGTCCATCCCGTCTTTTTCCAGAGGCGAATGAAGCGCGAGAGCCTGATGAATTCAACCGCGCCCAGTCGAGTCGACGTGTCCGCTTCGTTGATCATCGGCCTGGCGTGGCGGAGTTCGAAATCGCCAAAATCGTACGCCATATCATTATCAGTGACGTTCGTGAGTGTGATCAGACCCATGATGCGGTCGAAATTCGCCTGGTTCTTGACCCATGCCTTGATGTTGCCGCCATAGGCCTTCGGGTCCGGCGCGCCTGCTCCTTTGGGGAGCAAATTGTCAAAATCAGCATCCGGCATCCCTTCTTTAAAAGCTTTGATTGTGGCGAACGAAACGCCCAGGCGTTCCAGCTTCGAAATCAGATCGCTGCTCGGATTGACAAATCGCGTTTTGAGGATTGCGACGATCTCTTCGTAAGTGATCCCGACCCGGCGGGTAAACCGCTTCGCATTCGAGAGTGTGGAGATTATGTCGGAGTCAGCCGTTCCGTTCGGAAAACCGTACATTCGCCGAAGGGGGACACTGGTCGAGTTGGTCAGAATTTCATACTCGGGCCTCGAGAGCCCGACCTCTTCCATCAAAATATCGCGCCAACCGTATGGGTTCGTTCCGCGCTCCAGGCTGTCGTTCTTGCGGAGCCGCTCCATCGCCGAAGGCAGCGGCGCCTCGAACTTGTCAAAGTAGCGGCGGAGATTCTCCAGCGGCCGATGGAACGGTAACGGAGACGGGAAGTATTCATTCTGCAATGTCGCGTACGCAGCGTCTATGACGTTCTGTGGGCTGGCCAGCAGGTCTTCTGACACCACGCCATCAGTGTCGTGGCCGAGATAGCCTTTCAATGAGAGTTGTTGGACGTTGTTGGCGATGAAATATTCTAGCGCCTCATTGACGACGTCGATATAAGGCATGACCGTATTGGTGTTCTCGCAGGTCAGAGGGAGGTGTTGAAGATCCGGGCGGCGATCGAAAAGCACGGTCTGCGGATTCTCCACGTTCGGCGCGATTCCTATAGCGGAAGGCTGGTCGATAAATTGCAATAGATCGACCAGATATGCGGCGGGCGAGAGAATCGAGCGGCAATGATCGCAGGCGCAGAAGTCCATTGAGCCAAAGAGATTTTCCAATGTCCCGTATGCGATGACATCGCTAGTGTTCGGAGGGGGAACTTTCGGAGCCGGCTTGACGATCTGCCCCGTATTCTCTGAACCATTCTCGGCGGCCTTCAACGCCGAGGCTCCGATTTGTATCCCGTTCTTCGCCGTCAGGTAGCTCATCGTGACATTGAGGACGGCGTTATAGATATGGACTGATTTATCGTAAGTCTGGGCCGCGATCTCCAGCCCGCCTAAATCCTGCTGGAAGGTTTTGACGAATGCGTCTTTCTTGTGTCGAGTGACATGGTAGGCGGCGTCCATTCCATTTTTCATGAGCCCCTTCATCGCCTGGTCGCTCGGCGTTATTTGATAGACCCGCTGCAGCCTCTTCACCTCCCGCACTGTTTGATCAGCAACCTGGAGTCGGTTTTGAGCGATGTATTGCTGGACCGGCTGAACCCCGATCTCGAACTTGCCCTGGTGTTGGGTGAGAAAGGCATGCACCTGGTCGGATGCGCCCTGCGCCGCGCCCGTTAACGGCAGTTCGCCGCTCTTGACCATCTGCGCCACTGAGGCTGTCGGATAGCTCAGTCGCACTTGCGCGGCGAGATATTCCGCATAATTGGCCCGTCTGGCCTCGGCGGTGTCGCCGGGAATCTCTTTCGGAATAGGAGTAGTCGACGTCAGCAGCGCATTCCATTTGCTCGGGCTGTGGTAGCCCAGTTGCGCCAGTTGGAGCGGGTCGCTGACGCCGTTTCCTCCCACCGCCGTATGCAGCGCTTGCGTCAGCGGGGTGTTGTTGATCGTGAGGAAACCAAGCTTTCCGTCCACCTGTAGCCGGTTCGACACGTTTTGGCCAAAGGCGTTTGTGACGGCGTTCCAGAACTTCGTCAGATCGGTCCGATTGGCCGCATAGAGTTCCGCGAACTGTTTCTGCTGAGTTTCATTGAGGCGTGAAGATGACAACATCTCTTTCAGCGACGAAGCGCCTACAAGCGCCGGGCTGGTCAATAGCTTCTGCGCGCTCACAGTTCGAAACCGCTCGACCATCTGCGGAATCGTCGACGTCAGGGCATTGGCGATCACCCCCTGCTCGGCGGCGCTATTCCAGGCTGCCGTCAGCGTCCCGGCGTCCGTGTGGTAGAGCGTGTCTTCGTTCGCGGGCAGTCCGGCGCGGAACAGGGCGTAAAAGAAGACCGGCGGGATATCGACGCCGGTTGCGCGCCGGCTGAACTGATCGGCCAGCGCGGCCAGCGCGACCGCGCGGGCGTCCCATCCGGTCTTATTGGCGAGATAGGTGATGTCCTGTTGCTCATCAGTCTCTTTAAGGTCGGCGAGGGCGCCGTTGAAATGAACGGAGAGCGCGCTCGTCAAGGTCTCGTGCTCGGATTGCAGGGCGAACGCCGTCTGATCGTCCAACAGGATGTTGATGGTCTCGCGATTTGAGGCGTTGTAATAGACGTCGGAAGAAGCAAGGTAAGTTTCACCCGTAAAAACGCGCGCCTGCAGATCGGGCCGCGCCTTGCCGCGCCTCCGTGACTCGGCGTCGGTAAAGCTGACTCGATACTCGCCGCCCCCGCCGGTTAGAATTTCGGCAAGTTGGATGTCGCCGCCCACCGCCCTGTCTACGATTCGCACCCGCAGTCCATCCACTCCCGCTTTCGAGCGACTCGCAACCTTGCCTGCGACCTGAAATACTTCGCCGTCGGTGCCAGGTATCACCAGATTCACAATCTCGACCGATCTAGCCTGGGGGATGGCTGCGGATGTTTGCAATAGTTTCCCCGCTTCATCAGACACTTCCACCCGCAAATTGACGCTGGCCACGCCAGGTATCGGATTGTAACGAATCGTATAGCGCCCAGCGGCGTCTACCATGTCTTCGCCTAAACGAACCGCGCGCTCTACTTCACCCACATGAAATGCGCGAACTATGCCGCCGCTGAACGGCTGACCGTCGCCGCGCGAGACACTTCCGCTCACCACTCCAGGGCTCCCGGGAGCTGTCTCCGCGGGTTCGGACGCGTCTATCCCTTCAATCGTCTCGTTGAGCGCATTTGTTGTGGCCCCATTCACCTCGCCGATTAGCGTCGCCGCCTGGACATTGCTCCGAAAGACATTTTCGGGCGCCAGGCCGGAGCGCACAGGAGTTGTCTCTGCGAGATCGAATGCGCCTATCTCTTCCAGCGCCTCGTTAAGCGCAGTTGTTGTGGGCCCGTCCACTTTGCCAGTGACACGCAGGCTTTGTCGCTTCTGAAACAACTTGACCAGTTGGCGGGTCGCATCGCCGTATGTCTTCTCGGCGAACTCGACGCGCAGGCTCTCCTCAAACGCCTCCCCGCCTGCGCCATTTAATAGAAGGATCCCCTTGTCCAATAGCAGCCGCAAGCCGTTTTGCAAGTCGGCGACGGCGTCTCCCTGTGTTTGCGATTTCAATGGAACTATCTTATTCATTCTCCTCCTCCATTTCGGGGGTGATTATTCATGCCTGCCGAGATATTCAGTTACTCTCGACGCTTAGCCGGATCGTATTTCGGTTCGTAATTTCGCAGTACGCTGAAAGACACGATTACGCATGACCCGGCAGACGGCCGCAACGGTCTAGGCTTAGTATTTTGCCAATACCTTTGCTGATATTATGTTACCTGGGTGAGTAAGTCCCCTCCCGAGGTTGTGGTATCGACTGACAAGCAATCGGATCGTTTACACAAACCTGATTATAAGCCTGCTTCACCCGGGCCAGGTTCGCTGCCCTTCGTTGCTCAAACTCTTCGGTAGTGATTTGGGCGACGCCCTTTACGTCTTGCGTAATGTCGACACTGGTACTATTGAAAAAGCTGTTATTGTCCTTCTGAGACCTCCAAACATTGTTTGCGGTTTTAATTGCATGGTTGCCCTTTTCCGTTCCCCACATTACCATCATCGCGTTTCTTCTCATGAAGGGACTTTTATAGTACTTCATGACGTCCGCTAGATCTTCATCGCTTACTCCAATGGCTTTCAGTCCTTTTGTAAGAGCATCGACCTTCCCTCCATAATCATCGTACTTTGTGAAGATGAACTTCGAGATCAGCGCCAGATTGGGGTCACCGTCCTTTAGTTTTTTGTATTCGCCTCCTTTGGAAAGGTATTGGCTCCAAAGCTCTCTGAAAGATTCAAACGTCGCCAACGCTTTACGTGGGTTTTTATACGTAACGTCGGCGTCATGAAAAACGTCGGCGGAATGAGAGAAATCTTCGTTGTACCCCACCTGATGTCCGCCCGAAGCCTTTCCACTCAAGTTGGCATGCGGAAGAAAATCTCCGACTGTATGAAGTCCGAGGCCGAATAACAGAACGTTCTGCTCCCCAATTCCCATAAGAGCCACCTTTCGGCTCTCCGATCTTGTTAAGTTCAGCGAGTGTGAGTTGTTAGCTAGTTGGATATTTTTTTCATCTAAAGTTAGCTTGAGGCTGGGGGCCGCCTTTTTATCGCTATCGTCAAGCGATTGGTTCCCAATTGCGGCTATCATTGCTTGAACATGATTAGCCCCTTGCATTCTCCCGGCCCAATAAGTCGCGATAAAATGCATGTCGGCTTCCCACATGCCGTCGGGATCATACTTGGTAATTGGGGCATTGCTGACATACTCGTACGCATTGATGGAGGCCTTAATTCCGATCGGATCTGCTGACGTCCACCTCCCCAGCCATGGCGCGTAATACCGCGCCCCGTGATAGTACAGCCCACTTTCTTCATCCCGCTCCTTGCCGGTATAACGGTAGCGTTTAAGGCTAACCTCGGCGGCGCGCCCGGCCTGGAACGCCGTTGTGCCGTAAGGATGGTATTCCTCGTAAGAGATCAACGCGCCGTCTTCGGCCAGTTCCAGGCTGGCGGAGCCCAGGTGATTGCCGAGTTGATGGCGAGTGAGTTGGGCGGGCGAGTCGTCATCGCCCTGGGCGCGCGTCTCTACAATCGCGATGCGAAGCTTATCATCCATGACGTGCAGCGCTTCGCGCTCAAGCTTGACCGTGGCGCCGTCGCTCTCATACTCGCGGTAGAGCTCAAAGCCTCCCACGTAGATCCGCTGGCGCTTCCGCGCGCCGTTCTGCGTCTCTATCACTTTGCGCACGCGCTGCCCTCTGGAGTCGTAAACGTAATAGGCCGTTCCGCCGCCGCCCAAGTCTACTTGGCGCAATTGGTCTTTGAAGTCCCAGACCATCGTCATCGCATTGATGGCCGTCATGCAGCCGTGAGTATCCCCGCCCAGAGCGTCTATGTAACTGTAAGTTTCAGTCTGGCCGTTGGCCCTGGCGCGAGTCAGCCGATTGTTCTTACGTGTGGCCGGCTCGATCAAGCTTGCTTCCTCATAGTCGTAACTGCGCGTCCAATTACCGCCATTCGCCAGGTGGCGAAGGAATGCGAAGTTGCCGACTTCGTCATACTCGTAGCGCTCGGTATAGTTACGCATCGCCTGCAGATCGTTCGAATTCGCCCGCAATCCGAAGAATGGCAGGTCACGCCGGGCAAGGCTCGGCGGATTGAAATCAAGAGCCGTCTGCCCGATGTGTTCGCGCCCGTGAGCCTCGATCAGGCGGTAGATGGCGTCGTATGCGTAACTGCAGACCGGCTCGACCTGTTCGTTGTTATTAAAAATTGTCTTCAGCGCGAGATCTTCGATGAGGGTGATGTTGCCTACCGGGTCATAGGTGTACCTCAGGTCTTGTATCTTCGTTATGCTGTTGAATAGCTGCGACGCCGTCGCATCGGGATTGGCCGGACGCGTCGTGGTCAGCTTCGCCAAGCGGAACGTCAGAGGGTCGTAATCATAGGCGGTTTGTGCGCCGTTGCCGTATACGATCAGTTCGCGCTGCCCTTTAGCGTTGTAGTTGATGTTAGTCACGAACGCCGTTGTAGTCGCCGCCCCGCGCAGGTTCACGCCCACGCGGTCCAGCAAATTGGCCTCGTTGAAAATGGGGCAATAAACGCTGTTGTCCGGAGTCGTCACGGTCTTCGGGCGGTTGAGCGCGTCATAGCTGGCGCTGCCGGAAAATGCGCCGTCGTTAGGCAAGGGATTCTGCCGCCAATCCACTACCTGCTTATAATTGGGTAGAAGTTCGCGTTTACTCTGTAATAAGTTGCCCTTGAAATCGTAGGCTTCGCTGGTTACTACGCCTGCGCCGTCATAGACCTGATGGACGCGCGTGCGATGATTGTTGGCGGCGCCGACGCCTTCGCCGTAAACAGTGCGCTCGGCCAGCCTCTCAGTTCCATTCTCGGTAACGAACAGTCCAACAGGCCGTCGCAGACCGTCGTATGTCATGCGCCGGATGAATCGGCGGCTGTCCCAGACGCGCACAGGTTTGCCCGTCACGTCGTTCAAGATCCATCGCTCGCCGGCTTCAATGCTGGCCTGGTGAATGGGCGCGCCGAGCAGGTCATAGTCGTAACGCATGACGATGCGGTCTTTGGCATCGATGACCGCCCGCTGATTGCCTTCGATGTCGAAGACCACGCGTGTGGCGTATTTCTGCGGCGCATTGTTTTGATCCACACCGTTATCGGCAATCGCCAGGAAAGTACGCCCCAGTGTGTCGAAATGCGCGACGGCCGGAGTATTGGCGTGAGCGGCGGCTTTCAGGGCGGCGTCATGTTCCGCCGCGCCTAACTGATTGCCGATGCGCTGCGCGTACCATGTCTGCCAGCTTGCGGGTTGTGTCGCAAAGTAAGCCGCCACATATCCGGCGACGTCGACGTCCGTGCGCGGATCGAGCGTGACCGTGTCATTGACATCATATGTTGACTGCTGCCACGGATCGAAGACGACTTTCTCGTAGGTTTGATTCGGATGCAGTGTGGCGATCACGCGACCGACCGGATCGTAGAAGATTACAGGGCTGACCCCGGTATCGGTCATCTCGCGCTCTTCTTCGTAGAGATTGGTTGAGCTAAAGAACGGCTCGTATTGGCGCACCGGCTTGCCTTTATTGTTGAAGACGGTACGGCCCGTGCCGACCCATCGCTGCGCTGCAGGGGCTTCAACCGGCTTCCCGTCGTCGCCGCGCACGAGATTGCCCGGCTTCAGATCGCCGCTCGGCGCCGTCACATCGGCGCCGCGCTGCGGGGCGTCTCCTGGCTCCGCTTGAACTTTCTTCTGAATCTCGCGCCCGAAGCCGTCCGAGTAAGAGAAGCTGATCTGGATCTTCGATTGCGCGCCGCCAGGCTCCGTGAAATGTGTCTCGCGCGCCAGTGTGGCCGCGAACGGCGGCTGGCCGCAGCGGTCGAAACGATCGAGGTCATAGACGATGCGCGTGGTAGCTTTACCCAGATGCGAAGCCGCATTGATGTACGGATCGGCGACGAATGCCTGCAGATTGTTGAGCGGCGGGTCGGCGTCAAATCCCTCAAGCAGATCGCCGAGGTTTTGACTGTCTTTACCCATTACCGCCGTGGCCACCACCATGCCCAGCGCGTCGAACTCCGCCGCCGTCCGGTTGAGGTTTGGATCGGTGACGAGCCGAGGTTGCATGACGCGATAATCGTTGTCGGACTCGACAGTGTTACCAAGCGCGTCCTGCGCGTTGATGACCAGAAAATGATAGTCGTCATAATCGACCCTGGCGCTCTGGCCGAACGGGTCGGTAAATTTTCTTCCCAGAAAGAAATGCTGGCGCGCCGTGGCCAGTTCTTGCGCCGCGGTGAGAGACGGGTCGGCGGTGTTCGCAGCCGGATCAAAAAATACTCTGCCGGACGGAATCCACCACGCTCCGTCGAACTGCGCGAAACCGCCTTCATCGGCCCCCTTAGCTTCAAGCAGCGGGGCCGGATTTGGCAGTAAATCTTCCACCTGCGCGCCCTGCTCGCGCTTGAAGACGCTGGAAATCAAGCCTGGCGTCAACGCCAACTTATAACTCTCACCCGGCAGGGCGAGCGATTCGACTACTCCGAGTGGTAAGAGCCCAGTCAAGTTGTCTTTGCGATAGCGCGTCCGGACGCGCTCGATCAGTCGCAGCCGCGTATCTGACGGCGCATTGGCCCGATTGGCGCGCCAGTCCCACTTTTCATACGGCCAAAGCTTCACGACTGGAGGCTCCGCGCTGTTGGTTGGGATCAAATCCCCGGCGAGGCTTTCCATCGATTCAAAGCTGAATGGGATGATCCGAGCTTGAGCGATCTGCGGATCAGGCGGTTTGACGACCTCATATGCGCAGGTTTCCACCGGCAGCCCCACGCGGTACAAATCCGCCGCGTCAGTCTGATTGGCGAAACGGTTTATCGTCAGGGTGATGTGAGTCTCTTTCTGCTCGGGCGCGTCCACGCCGGGCAATTCCCGTCGCCGATAGCCGATGGCAAGTGTACGCAGCGCATTACCAAAGTCATCGACTTCGATCGTCATGCCGTGGCTCACGCGCGGGTCGGCGATTTTCTCGCCATTCACAGACGCCAGTTTTCGCTCGTAGTGAAAATCGCGCTGTTCGCGCGCATGAGTGAAGAATACGGCGTATTTGGCGCCGGCGCGCGGCTGGAGCAATTCGATAGCGTAATTGCGCTCGGATACGCTGTAGGGGCGATCCGCCTCGTCGGCGTCATCCAGCGCGTAAACTTCCTGGCGCAGCACGGAGCCTTTGAGCGCGCGGCATGCCTCCCGCGCCTCGTCAGCCGAGAGAGAGTAAGGCAGGCGCGTCCCGTCGGCTCGTCGCAGCGCGCTCGGCAGCAATGTGTCTTCGAGCGATTGCGCTTGCAATTGTTCATCACTGAGCCCGGCAAGATTGTCGCCGGCGTCGCCCTCGCGGTAATACTCATGCTCAAAATGTTTCGAAATGCGGCGCCCATCAAAGAACGCGCCCGTATGAAACCACGTGCGCGTCAACACTGGCGGCACGTGCGAAGCCGGTTCAAGGTTGGTGGCCTCAGGCAATGCGCCGCCCGCGGTCAGCGCGGCCATCTCTGCGGTGTCGTACTGCTCCACCATCCCGAATCCGCGGAACTCACGCTCCACTCCATCGAAGTAACCGTGATGATACGCGTAACGCGTGATGAAGCGGTTACCGCTGATGCGGTCAACGGTCTCGACCTGCTCGACCACATGGACAGGGAATGGCAGACGGGTCACCCACGGCTTTCCATCATATTTATCCTGTAGGTAGAACTTTGTCGACGACGCATAGCGAACGTGGGTTTCCGCGCCGAGATTGTTCTTTGAAGAGATCAGCAGGTGCGGCTTTTGTCCTCCCATCAGATCGACGTAACGCATCTGCCGCCGCGCGTCGCCCGGCAGCAATGACGACCATACGAGGCAGGCTGTGCCGGCGCTGAGCAGATCGGCTACAGTCACCGATGAAAGACTATCTATCTGTGGGAAGACTTTCGTCCCTTGCGCCGCGCTCCAACCATTACCGGCCTGGTTGAAATAAAGGCGAACCCCATCGCTGTGTAGATAGATGATGTCAGTCAGTCCGGACCCGTCGATGTCAGCCAGCCGAATGCGTTTTTGGTCGAATAAGTCTTGAGAATCGAACCGCGGCGCATTGTCCATTGTTACTTTCGCGCCGAAACGCCCGTAGCCCAGATTGGGCCAGTAACACACTTCGCCATTGCTGATGCGCACCAGGTCAGCCAATCCGTCACCCGAGATGTCCGCCAAATAGATTGACCGCGCGCTGTCGGCAAAGATCAATCGCGGCCCCTTCTCTTCGTCCGTCGATAGGAGCGCGCGTTCCGCCGGACCGAATCCTGCTTCGGCTAAAGACGGATACCAGGTGAACGCATTGTCTTCCGGGATCAGCATGTCCGCATGTCCATCCCCCGTCAGATCGACAAACTTCAGATCGGAGTCGTCCCACGCTAGGTTAGGAATGGATTCAAACGAAGTGAATGGCGCCCAGTTAGAATCCTGCGTTCGTTCGTAAAAGCCGGGCAGAGGCTGGCTGAACTGCGCAAAATCGAGCTGACCGTCGCCCGCCAGATCGAGGAATTGCTGTCGCCCCGAGCCATCCGCGAGCGATGGCTGCCGGGCGATAAGTTCCGCAGGCGCAAATCTGGCCGCCATTGTTTCATGGCCGTTCTGCCTTTTAACCGTGAGTGGACTGAGATTACGTTTGTAGAACCAACCTTCCGGGCGTCTGCTTAAGATGCCTGATATTCCTTCGCCGTCGAGATCGATCCATTCATACTGCGCGCCGTCGAGACCCGTTGGCAAATTTTCAAGACTCTGCTGTTCAATCTCGCGCACTTCTTCATCGAGGAGCGCCTGGCTGTATTCAAATTCGAGCGGCGGAAGTGATTTTTTATGATAACCGCCATCTGGTTGGAGTTTATAGCCGCTCTGTCTCAAAGTAGCTATGAATGAAGCGATCGGATGACCTTTCCTGAGGTCCTCTGGATTATTCCGAAGATTTCGATAAACAAAATCGGTGGAACGAACAAGACAATCTCTGCCTACTCCCTGTTCCTCCGGAAAGTGATGGAACATCAGAATGCGCTGGCAAAGGCGATACGCGCGTACCTCAAAGCCTGAGCGGTATGAAGAAAATGGATCGTGACGGCAGAGCCAGGCGCCTGCATCGCCCGGCTTGGGCTTGTCAGGATCATGCTCGCCATAATCGAATACAACTTCAAACAACCAGTCCGAGCGTTGACTTAAGGCTTCGTCTTCTTGCCTGGGCGTCTGGTTACAATACTTGATGGACTTAAGATAGCGATTGGCCGAACGGCTGACCTCTGTTCTATTCCGCTCATGGGCTTGTGAACAATCGACGCCTGTTGAATCTTCAGCCTTGTACTCATAGAAAATGGCGTTGCCCCTGTCATCATAGCTTTCACAAATCAACCAAGTGAAGATTCGAGCCGGGTCCGAAGGATCGCAGATCCTGCTGCCATCGCTCTTTCCATACCATGTAGTGATATTCTCCTTTGAGATTGAGCGCCAGAAGGTATCGTCCGGCTCAGACGCATTTGTCCACCGTTCGATACGGGCGAATAGACCCTCAACTCTTGGGCGGTATTGCTCAACCTTGTAATCCTTTCCATTGATTGAACGGTCAATACTACGACGTTCCCATTGATCATTATTTTCATGCAAAACCGGCAGGAGATCTTCGGCTCCTGACAAAATAAAGACATCCGACTCGCGGGCATCTTCATATCTGGGCAACCCCTTGTCGGTCTTTCGTGTTATCTCAGGCGTCGAGAGGCGCCAGCCGAATCCAAAAGGACCATTGCCTGCGCCGGAATCATAGGAGAGTGATAGTTGTGGGCTAACGCCGGAGCGGCTTGCGCTGGTATAGATGGGAACTGCTAGAGAGCCGGTGCCAGTAACCGGGTTGGCCGCAAACGTTTCTCCGATACCGCGAATCGCCCCCCCACCTTTGGGCAAGGAAATGGAAGGGGAAATAAAAGGCGTAGGACCAGGGTTTTGCTTGCCCTGACCAGCGGCATTTTCACCTTGGCCTTGGGCCCCAGTGGCCATTCCATGCAATTCTGTTGTCTGGTTAATCATAATCCCCAGGACCAGTAACGAACACCGGCCACTTTCGCTACGAGAAGACTAGCGGACGGCGCATCTCACTTATTTTTCGGCGCGCAACATCTCTTTAGCTTCGCGCCAATTCAACCATTGCCCAACTTCGAGAGCCGCTTCACGTTGAAGCCGAATTACCGAAGGGGTAATCCATCGCCATCCCTCCGTTGCGCGCCGATAATAATCAGCGCGTATCTGCAGAGTCATAAACAAGCGGTGAAGTTTCAGTGAAGTTTCAATGAAGCGCTGCTCCCGGTAAGTCGGCCCTTCACAGAAACTTAACTGTAACTTCACCTGTCCATCCCGAAAATCTCATCCGGCCTTGAAATAGTTACAGTTAGAGAGATCATCAGCCATTCTGCTCTGTCGTCCGTCTCATCCTTTTTTCAATGGTTTGCTTCACACTTTTGGTCCTCATCTCAGCTCTCTTTTTGCTCATCAGGAGTCTGATCATGCCCAGAGTAGCGCTCGCTGCAGAGAATCTCGCGCTGCGTCAGCAACTGGCTGTACTCAACCGGAAAATTCACCGGCCGCAACTGCGTCAGCGGGATCGATTCTTCTAGGCGCCTCTCCCAACTCTGGAAGAATTGGCTGGAGGTCTTGATCATCATCAAACCGGAGACCGTCATCAAATGGCTCAGACGAGACTTTCGCTTATATTGGCGATGGAAGTCGAAGGTTACATCGACATCGTTACCGTCGAGTCGCATAATGTCGGCGATCCGGTTGGCTTCGGGGTGATATTGATCAAATCAATGGAGGGACCGCCGGCGCGGGCCGAGATTGATGTGCGTTGCTGCAGAGCTACGCGCCGTCGGCCTGATTTCGAGCCATCAATTCGAAGAAGAGATCGGCGCCGCATCATCAGAGAATGGTCTCTTCATCGCCAAGATGAAATTTTCGGTACGGACAAGGGACATAAAAGGTCTGACCCGGACTCCAACCTATGCGGCAATCATAAAGAGATTCGACACGAATTTGACCTGCCCCTGAATGGCGCCTTTGCCTATTTGCAACAGAACCCGTGAATCAATGCGAATGGAACTGACGAACGTCATGGGCAGCCGACTCCGCCCGGCCCGCCGAAATACAAACGTGAGTTCTGGTATTTGGCGCGAGAAGTAACTTCATGTCGCGTCCACTAATAAAAAAGGATCTAGGGATTGCCGGCGATTACCGCCCAGGTCGCCAGCGCGCTGTTGAAGCTGGTTAACAGCCCGAAGTTTTCGTAGTAGTAAACCGCCCACATGATCTGAAGTGATCGGTCAAGTTGACCATTGAGCACCGGGTCTGAAATGTTTCGGATAAAGACGTATCGTGGCCGCTCGGCGGCTGGAAGCTCCTCGATGGCCTTGGCGATGAGCGCGTCATCCATCTCGACGGCGCAGCCCATGAGGTCCAGGCGGTTCTCCGTATTTCCGAACTCGAAGAAGTCTGTAGTAATGATCGGCAAGTCGTGAAATTGGTGAATGCGCGGAGTGACTGTCGGCAGATTCACCGGCTGGGTCTGCGGGTATCGCGGATGAGGAACGCCGAAGGGGTACTCTTGAACGGCGCTCATCAGGCTCTCGGCTCGCGAAAACAACGTGTCGCGCACCCAATAATCCATTCCGAATCGTTTGCAATTGAAATCCGCCGTGCGGAAGTCTAGTGGGTCGTTGCAATGAAACATCCCCGCCGTTGTGACAACCGTGTCGCCAAGATTGTGATTGTCGAAAGCGCCGCCGGCGGTTCCCGTGGAAATGAGATACTTCGGCCGAACTTCTCTCACAAGCTGCTGAGTCATACGAACCAACGGCAGCGGTCGGCCTTCTCGATACGCTCGCGGACCGTCCTGGTTTAGGTGCAGCTCTGACTTAAACAATAGAACGGACTGACTTCCAACATCAGAACGATAGAACCGGCCCAAACGGTTTGTGCGGATCGCCGGATGAGGATCGAATTGGTGAGATCGCAAGTCGTCACGGTAAGCGCCGAAATTTCTTCGATAGTCATACCACTTATTGAAATCTGTTTCTCCGCCGGGCGGGTTGGTCGGCGTGAAGACGCGCGCGAGCGCACGATGCTCATCACTCGTCCACGTAATCACAAGCCAGTCCGCCTGTGGCAGAGCCGCGTCGGGTGAGGGCTCTGGATTTATCGGCGCTTCCACCGGCGCCGCATCGTCCGGCCCCCAATCCACGCCTCGCGGCAAGATCGATGGACGTCGTTCGATCGGTTGGGCGCATGGAGGCAGCGGGGCAGCCGCCATGGCGTCCAAGGAAGTCGCCTCTTCAACCAAGACTTCGCGGACTTCATCTCGATCCACGCCACCGGATATACGATTGGCAATCGCTTTACGCAAAGCGAGTTCTTGCAAGTCTATCATTTGTTCTCCCTTCAAATTGCAGCTCGGCGCTGCTCTAAATCGTCACATTGTTTGCAGAACGTCATTTCTACAGGAACGCCGGCATGATTTTGTCAAGATGTTGCAAGCGATACCGTGTCCGCTTTGAGAAGATCTTCTTCGGTCTGCTGGCCGGTCGGCGGTTCGGCCAGATCGCCAGTCAGGTCTAGCAGATCCTGGCGAATGCACTCGTAGTCGGGGTCTACAGGAGAGGGGATAATGTCCGGGTCGTCTATGGGCATGACGGGTTCCTTCCACTGCCGCCCCACCAGAAGTGGGAACCCCAATCTGAACGCCGCTTGTCGGGACGGGGCTCGTTTCGACTATTACTGTCAGGATTTCTCTCCACAACGCCAATTTCCATAGCGCGCCTCCTGTCTTTGATTTCCTGGGGATGAAACAAGGACGTTTTGAACTGTTCGGGATAAGTTCTGACGCAGGCGCCATGCGCCTCGACTGACTGCTAACGCATAGGCGATTTTCCGCCGGCTCTTGGCCTGCTGACGTAGACGAACCACCAGCGGATTCGACAGCGATATCCGTGGTCATGCTATATGCCTAGGGATGATGAGCATCTGCACTGCCGTTCAGTTCTCTACCGTAATCATCGGGATGGTTGGCGCGAGCCGATCCTTTACCGCTCTGATGTCAAGTCCCCGGACCACAATTCTCTGGATGCCCCCGCGCTCCTGTTGGACAATGAAGGTCGATGTGGGATTGGGAATGTGCGACAAGATCCTGTATGGTTGCGCATCAGATTGTATCAAGGAGCGAATTTGCCTGTACTGAGTGGCGCTTCGTACCCAGGCCTGGCAGAGCGACGTCGCACTCATAGGCAAACTCAGTGCCAAACGAATTTGACCTGCCCCTGGATGGCGCCTTTGCCTACTCCTTCAATCTGTCCTTTGGCGGCCCTTGCGTCCCTTCAGGCGCTGAGCATGAAGGCGATTGTTTGGCCGGCGGAATCGACCGCGCGGTAGAGGTAAGACCATTTCCCTTTGATTTTCACATGGGTCTCATTCGCACGGTAAGAGTCATTGATGACCAGATGTCTGGTTTATTTGCAAGAGAACCCGAAGGCGGGTTCGCGCCCGGCTTTTTGTTGTTCGACTCGCTATTGACTCTCCATGCGAGTCGATTATGCTTCGCGCGTTTGCCTTTCACCGCAGAGGCGCGGATTAAAACCATTGAAACGAAACACAAAGGCTTACGCTATCGAAACACGCGCACAGGCGACCACTACGGACGCCACAAATAGACCGCGAGCTTCGACGCGCAAGGAGTTTGGAAATGAAAAGACTGACTCAGATTCTATTGATGGCTTTGACGGTATTCGTGATTTACTCATTGTCAAAAGCGCAGGACGGGCCTTTATGGCAATATATTGGCTCTACGACAAATAAGAAGACGGGAGAAATAACTATCTTCCATGCAAGAGATAGCTACAGGTTTACAGATGCGGAAAGCGCTGCGTATCCCAAGCTAGCTATTAGACAGCAGACTGGCGATACGGCGCCCACTAAGGAAGCCGTCGATGAATACGATTGCAAGCGGCGAGCGTCCAGAACCAGAATCTGGCTTTACAAGGACGGCGCTGAGCAAAAAGAGAAGAATCTTGATTGGATGGAAATAGTTCCCGGCTCTGTTGGAGAAGCTCTATGGAAATACGCATGTCGAGATAGAAAGGAAAAGAACTGATCGCGCTAAGGCCGGGCGATGACCCGGCCTTTTGACATGCCTGCGTCTGGGGCGCCTGCTAATGCCGCCGGAGAGATTTGCGCCAGTTTGGCTTATCACTCCGGCGTGCGGCAGGTTCCATTGGCGCGGAGTCGGCGAGATAGAAAGCCGTGGCGCATTCGGCTTCCGGAGGTCATTTCAACAGCCACTCTTCCGCCGACTGGGAGTCCGTAAATGCCTCGACTTTTACCCCTCGATTCTGAGCCACTAGCATTGCAAACTTTAGTAAATCAATTCGCTCCGGTCTGGTGACAAAAGCGACTTTTATTCCGTAGCGCATGAAAATCACCAATTTTTCTCCCATGAAAAATTTGTCCAGAGCTTGGGGTTGTATTACAGTGAATCCCGTACCGTCAATGAGAAGTCTATCGTTATTCGTAAGCTTGCAATGTTCAGCAATTAAATCAAATTGCTGCAATCCTTCGCCAGGCGCGGCCACGCCAATAAACCTTACGACGAGATAACCGGACATTTGTTCCATCTGAAGTTGAAGGTTCATTTTTCCTCCGGAAGCCCCGGCCAATTACGGAGCTCAGCAAGAAACGTTCCGACCGGCTTCTTGCACAATCTCCCTACAAGGCCTCTCAAACTCTGAGCGAATACTTACGGCGCCTAACTCTACAAACGCGCAGGAACTTAGCGCGGCTCGAACCTGTATGTCCTGAAGAAACCTCCCCAAAAAAGCCGAGCGAGTTACAAGTGAGTTGCAAACGACCTCCAAAGAAGCGCATGCGGCTTCGATTGGCGCGGAGTCGGAGAAATTGCGAGTGTCGTCACGCCGCAACCTCAGTGTCGCTCAATGCTGCGGCCTTTGGCGCAAGAGCAAGATGACTGCGCCCGCAATTACGGCAATCAACAGAAACCCGACCAGCCATCCGCCCGCCATACCGACGCCGCAACTCATCACTCCGCCCATCATTCCACCCATCATCCCCATGTCGATGAAACTAATGAGAGCAATCGCCCCTACCGCCGCCAGCGTAATCAACACAATCAACACAATGTTCCAAACACTGTCTGTCATACCTCGCCCTCCTTGCTTCGACAGATACATGTTACACCCTGGTTATAAGCGCCGAGCGGTTTGATCGGCGCGGAGGCGGAGAGGCGAAAAGCGTTTTTGCGCGTAATCGACCTGCAACGCGCCCGAAGGCTGCCGCGAATACTTACGGCGCCCAATTCTCAAAACGCGCAGGAGCCCGGCAGAGCGCAAGGATGCGGCCTATCACACGCGCTTCTATTCCCCGCAAACTCAAAGCCGGGTCACAAGCCCGGCTTTTCGTGTCCACCTCGAAGAACTGCGCGCGCGCCTCGTGGAAGGCCAGCGCGTTCGGCAGAGTCCAGACCCCAAGAACAACACACACGGCCACGAACGCGCCGAGGGGTTCAAGTCTGTCTGTGGCAATGTCGCCTCTGAGCGCTGGCGGAACGGCGCCGACAGTTTCCAGCGCGGGCAGCCAGCCCGCGTTCTGGAGCGTCCCAAGTCTGCGTCTGATGAGTTTTATCGTGAGCCTGCGGCGAGCCGGCGTCGCCTAAGCCATACCGGCTCGCCGCAGGCTCACTTTAGATTTAAACCTTTTAGATTTTGAAGTAGGTGATCTGTGTCGGGCGCGGCGTGACAAAGTGAATCCAATCTGTGATGCCTAATCTGCTCACACAAACCGGTCTTCACCTGTCGCGCGTCTTTATCGTGGCGGCGCCGACGCTAAGGTCTGGAACTGCGCGATGGCGTCAAAGACTCCAAGGCCGATGCCTTGGGCGAACTGGTCTAGCTCGACCATGTTGTGCGCCAGAAAGATCAACACGGAGTCGTCGTTGGGATCGGCCTGCCACCAGCCACCCCAGGCGCCAGGCCAGCCAACCGAGCCCACGCCGCCTCCGCACCGGATCGGATCGGCCTTTTCGGGCTCGATCACTACCGCCACCCCCATGCCTAACCCATGACCCGCGGCGAAGATCGGCATACCCAGCAACTTCGAACTGGCTCGCTGTCTTTCGGTCAGGCGGTTGGAAGTCATCAGCGCGAGCGTCTCCGGGCGCAGCAGCCGCAGGCCATCCACCGCTCCCGCGCCTACGAACATCCGCGCGAAGGCGAGGTAGTCATCCAAGGTCGACCAGAGTCCCCCTCCGCCGGACACGTAGGTCATGTCCGCAGGCCGCTCGGGCAGCGTCGAGCGTCCTGTGGCAGTGAGTCGCTTAACCAAGCTGCCCGCCTCGTTGAAGCCGTACATCCCCGCCCGCCGGCCTCTCTTTTCCGGAGGGACGGTGAAGCCGGTGTCCTTCATGCCGAGCGGACCGAAGATCCGGCGCTCGAGCACGTGGCAGAGCGGGGCGTCCTCGATGCGCGCGATGAGCAGGCCGAGGAGGTCGGTCGAGTGGCCGTAGTGAAATGCGGCCCCAGGCTGGTCGATTAAGGGTAGGGCGGCGAGCCCTGCGATCCAGTCATCGGGCGCCACGTGGCTGTCAACCTCGCCACCCAACGCCTCCTCATAGGCCCTCGCGAGAGAACCCGTATGAAAGGCTCCGTACGTCAGGCCCGACCGGTGGGTCAGCAGGTCCTCGAAAGTGATCGGTCGTTCTGCCGGGTCGGTCTGGTCGAGCGGGCCGTCGAGCGAGCGCAGGACGCGCATCTGCGAAAACTCCGGCGCCCAACGCGCGATTGGGTCGTCCAGCGCGAACCGACCCTCCTCGAATAGCATGAGCGCCGCCGTAGAGGTGATCGGCTTCGTCATCGAGGCGATGCGGAACAAGGTGTCGCGCTCGATCGGCAGTTTGGCTTCCACATCCCGCCAACCAACGCCTGCGGCCTGGATCACCCTGCCGGCGCGCCAGACCAGCGTCGCCGCGCCGGCGAGCGCGCCGGCATTGACGATTGCTCCGATGGCGGTCGAGATCGGATCTTCTTCATTCATTTCAGCCCCCTTGCGCTCCCAACGCCAAAAGATAATTTGATTACCGCCGAAGCTCCCAAACGCGAAAAAACACGGCGAAGCGCAACGATGCAGCCTATCACACGCGTTAATCCCGCCACGAATGCCCGCTCTTCCCTGCGATTGGACGGCAAATACGCCCTTACCGCGAGCTTTCGCCGACGGTGTGGAATTTCGGGACTCGCCGGCCGCAAAAACTGTGGGGCGTTTCGGGGCATGTCCCGCGCCCGAACCGGCGAAATGCCCTACATTCAACACCGTCATTTTCGGCGCCGGAGTTGCGCCCATGCGCGTCAAGCAAATGTGTAGGAGTATTAATGGCAAGCTGAGTGGGACATGCGCAACGGAGACATAGATGCGGCCCGCTCGGCTTGCCACATTTTTGCGCCCCGTTTCCCGCCCGGCTTTCGCGCAGAATCGACCGACAACGCGCCTCAAACTCTCAGCGAATTCCTGCAGGCGTCTACTCTCCAAAAGCGCCAATTAGGCGGCAGAGCGGTGAAATACGGCATGGTTGTGAGGCTTCGGTAAATCCGTTTGACTAAAGACCAACCCGTGATCAAGCCGATTTACCGAAACCTCACCAAAGAACAGAAGCGAGAGAAAACTTTGGCAGAAGGCCAGGAAAGGACACGATTGCTAAGCAACACTCGTGTCCGCTAAAGTAAGACTGCCTCAACCATCCGCTCGGTGCAAAAGGCGTTGAGGATTCTGGGACTGTCGGAGCGCCCACCGCCATCGTCAATGCGGTAGTGGATGCGCTTTGGCGTCTCGGCGTATAACATATTGAGATTCCGATCACTCCGCCAAAAGTGTGGAAGCATTTGAGGAAGAACGAAGTAACAGAGTAGCGGGGTGGGAATTAGGGCAGATTGAGGTAGAAGTAAAGAATATAAGTGGTGGAGGACTTAATTATGAAAAGACAGGTTAGTAAAGAAAGCATCCAGCGTATAGAGAATTTTGTCGAAAAATACTGTGCAAAATCGGGTACCATGACACATCCGGATAAAGATGTGACGGAAGCCGTCGTGCTCGGTTTAGCAAATCACCACGAAACCTTAGGTAAACCCTTGTGCCCATGCCGTTTTTACCCGGACAAAACGGAAGAGATCAAATATCGCACCTGGATTTGCGCCTGTGACGACATGCAGATCTATAAATATTGCCATTGCCTGCTGTTTGTGAACGAAGAAGGGTTGCCAATCACTGAGTACCTGCCAGAAGATCACGACGGTCGAAAGTCATATGGATTAGTGAAGGACCCGACGCCAGATAAAGGTCGGCCGCTTCGCCATAAGGCGGAAGAGAGAGAAATAGAGCGCAAAGAAAGGCCATCGTAACTCGATTGATCGTAACTTGTAATGCGTCAAACCCGCTCACCGAAGTGACAAAGATATAGAAGCGATTATATCGGCCTGTTCATAACTAAAGCTGCTTTAGCGTCTGTATATTCGTGAAGCAAAGGGTAGGCCGGCCGCCGTTGGGCATCACCCGTGCCCTCGTTCAACCTTACATGGGAGACGGCGTGGAGGGACGTCGGGCGCATGCCGTTCTTAGGCGCGGCGCTGAGAGCCGAATTAACGCTTTTTCCATATCTTCGGCAACATGGGGTCATCTGAAATCAGGGTTTTCCTAAACTCTGCGTTAAGCACAACATGAGTTGCAAGATCGCGTAAATCTATTCTAGGCCACTCCCAATATTCTTTCATACCGAAGACCGTTCGATCCTCGTTGCGGAATAAAAAAGCTAGATAGTAATTCCCGTCTTCTCTTTGGGACCGAGTTTCGAGGTACTGGGCAAATAGCCAAGGGTGATTTCTGTTCTTCTTAGCCAATTTCTTAGGCTTCAATTCATACCAGAAACCATGTTGAGAATGTGAATCCATAACGTTGACTACATACGAACGCCTAGCGCCAGCGCTACAGCCGCGGCGCATCCTGATCGCGCTGAGCGCCGTCGGTCGCAATCGCTTGTTCGGAAGCGTGCTGAAATCACCGGGTTCGGCATGGAACACGCCTCGCTGTCGCGCCTGGCGGGCTAGCCGGGCTCCCGCAAGGACACGAACAATCGTGTCCTTGCGGAAGCTCAGGATAGCTTGTCGAAAAAGAGATAAACTGCGGCAATCCGGCCGTCCCGGGCAATGATGAAATCCGTCCCGGCGTAAGCTGGCGCCTCACCAGGGCGGCCCGATACCCATTGGATCCGCCCGCCATCGCCCAATTCCTCGGGCTCGGCAATTGGCTGATATCGAAAGTCAGGGTGAGTAGCCTTG
>Ga0075421_100001840_pt1 | contig 25047 bp, 23 predicted proteins | sample SoiMetdeltSBSDD5_FD_75292 | JGI IMG/M metagenome (GOLD analysis project Ga0075421, IMG submission 75292) | Bulk soil microbial communities from a Populus tree surrounding site in Tennessee, USA - Soil MetaG P. deltoides SBSDD5 | ecosystem: Environmental > Terrestrial > Soil > Tree plantation... | reverse complement strand
ACCATGTTGATGTAGCCACCGAGCGCGCGGCCAAGCTCGGCCTGCCCTCCCGAGGTGACCACCTGAAATTCGTGCACGACGTCGAGGCCGTAGAATATTCCGCTCAGACCAGCAGCGTCGTCGTTGGCAGAAAGGCCGTCGACGATAAAGCTGTTCGAAAAATTGCGCTGGCTGCCGACAGAGATGCCCTGCCCGGGCACGGCGGATGTTTCCGCAAATAGCTGGTTGCTTCCTGTATTGGTCGGAGACACGCCGGGAATTAGCAGAGCCAGGTCGAGGAAATTGCGTCCATTGAGAGGCAGATTGCTGACCTCGGCTTGCGACACCGTGCCGGCGATCTGGCTGCGCGCGCCTTCCAGCACGGCTGCTTCGCCGCTGACGACTACGCTGGTCTCGGTCGACTCCACGGTGAGCGAAACAGGCAGCTCAAAGGCGGCGCCGATAGTGAGTGTCAACGAACGCGTAGTATCGGCAAATCCCTGCCGATGAATCTTGATCTCATGGCGTCCGACCCTCAGATAAGGGAACCGGAATCGTCCTTCCCGATCTGTTTCGGTGGCGCTCGCGAGGTTGGTGTCGATTTGACGGGCTGTAACCTGCGCGCCTTCGATCACAGCGCCCGTTGCGTCGGTAACACGTCCGCTTACGCTGGCGGAATTGACGCCCTCCTGCGCGCAAGCCACCCCTATCGCGCACAGCGCTACAAGTGTAAATTTATCGATGATCCGGCATATACACTTCATACCTACTCCTCCCCTAACTCGCTGCTAGTGCTGCTAGCGAGCTGCGATAGGAGGAGGTAGCTGGTAGAGGAAGGCGAGGTAGGCGGTCGACTGCGAATGAGCTGCTTCTGCGGCGGAAACGACGGCGTAGAAGGCAGTCGCAATCGCCAGACACAAAAAAGCGGGTACCAGCGAACTGCCGAACTGGGCGGACGCTGCGGTCAGGGAGCACTGCCGGGCGCATTCACCGCCGGCGGCGAATTTACTCCCGGTCGGAGACTTAGAGCGATGGCAGCAAACGCCTTTTCCACGCTTGCAGCAGCTCATCGTCGTGGAGTGGGATGCCGCGTAGAGAGCGAATAGCGGCGTCGTCAGGGCAAGGCAGATGCCAAGCAACAAGCTAGCGGAAATGAGTCGGCGCGGTCCTGACGTGCTCACACGAAACCTAGGGTGATGATACGCTTCACTGATCCGGGGTGTCAATGGCACTCAAGGCGTGGCGTAGTAGCCCTCCCGGGCCCGGATGGTGGCATCGGGATATTTGCGCTTGGCCTGTGGCGCAAGTTCCACGCGAATACGGCGGAAAGCTCCGGTCTCAGCCTGGGGCGCAGGATATTGAACGAAGTAGCGGGCGCGGATTCTTCCGATCATCCTCTGGAACATCTCACTCACTTTCCCGAGCCCTTCCACGGCTTCTCCACCGGTCTTTTCCGAAATCGCGTAGACATCCGGCGGATCGAAATCCGGATTGGTGTAGCGAGCCGCTCTGACGGCGGGAGGTCGGGCGTTCTTCCGGGTCACGAGCGCGTTCAGGACTATGTCGGCCGAATGCATAGCGCGAACGACATCGGAGTCGGGAGATTTGTAATTGAGGCCTTCGTTGTCGGTGACTATCAGGACGGCGCGGCGACCCTTCACAGGTTGCTGCTTCAAGTAATCGGCGGCGGCAATCAGCGATTCGTTGATCAGCGTCCCGCTGCCTAGATTCTGTTTGTAGATCGAGTCCAGAATTTTGCTCTGCGTGGCGCGCAAGTCTTCCGTGAAGGGCTGGATCACCTCTGCGCGGCGGGCAAAGAGCATCAAACCCACGCGATCGCCGGGACGCAGTTGGGCTAGAGCTGCGCGGGTCGCGGCGGCGACGTCCTCGAGTGAGCGCCGCATGCTTCCGCTAATATCGAGCAGCAAAAGCAGATCGAGTGGCTCGGATTCGCGGCCGAAGTGGGCGATTTGTTGGGGTTGATTTTCGTCGAAAACGAGGAAGTCCTGCTGGGTGAGATCGGAAATCGCCTGACCGTTGCGGGCCGTGGCCTGTATATCCACCCTGATCAGCGTTACGCTGGCGCGGAAGACGGGGATTTCTTCTTCCTTCTGCTGGGCGAACAAACTCGATCCGAGTAGTAGCATGATGAGCAGGGGCATGAAGAATATTATCGCCGGTACGGCCGGACATATCGACCATGGCAAGACGGCGCTGGTGCGCGCGCTCACCGGAATCAATACAGACCGGCTCGAAGAAGAAAAACGCCGTGGCATCACCATAGACCTCGGCTTCGCTCATCTTCAAGTGACGGCTGAGCTGCGCGTGGGTTTCATCGATGTTCCAGGGCATGAACGCTTTGTAAAGAACATGTTAGCGGGGGCCGGCGGAATTGACCTGGTCCTTTTCGTCATCGCGGCGGATGAATCGATCAAACCGCAGACGCGGGAACACTTCGAGATTTGCCGGATGTTGGGAATCCGGCGGGGGATTGTTGTGTTGACGAAGGCCGATCTGGTGGATCGGGACATTCTGGAGCTCGTGCGGCTCGAGGTCGAGGAATTTGTAGCGGACTCCTTTCTTGAAGGATCGCCGATTGTGCCGGTGAGCGCCACGACAGGCGAGGGAATCGAGCGGCTACGGACGGAATTGATTGGTGTGGCGGAGGGCGTCCCGCAGAAGGATGCGTCCCGTCATCTGCGGCTTCCGATCGATCGCGCGTTCTCGATGAAGGGATTCGGCACGGTCGTCACCGGTACCCTAGTCTCCGGTTCGATCGTCCAGGATCAGGAGGTCGAGATTCATCCGACAGGCCGGCGCGCACGAGTGCGAGGCGTTCAAGTTTATGGACACGCCGCGATGAAAGCAATGGCCGGAGAGCGCACGGCGCTGAACCTGGCGGATGTGTATCCGGCTGAAATTGAGCGGGGCATGACGCTGGCGGGGGCTGGTTTACTTCACTCGACCCGCACAGTCGACTGCGTCGTGGATCTGCTCGCATCGGCCAAACCCCTGAAAAACGGCACGCCGGTGCATTTTCATGCGGGGTCGGCTGAGATTGAAGCCGAGATTCGGCTGCTAGACGCGAGCGCGTTGAACCCCGGAGCTAACGCCCTGGCACGGATTGTCTTGAACGATCCCGCGTTGCTGCTGCCGGGCGATCGATTCATCATTCGGAAGTTCTCGCCGGTGATTACGATCGGCGGGGGCGTCGTGCTCGATAATCAAGGTCCACGATACCGAAACAGAGCTGCCGGCGCGGTGCGACTGAAGGCGCTCAAGAGCATGGGGTCGGCCGAGTTCGTCGCGTTGCTGGTGCGGGAGTCGGGCTTCGGTATGGGTGTGCCGGCGCTGATCGCGCGGACAGGGCTTCTGGCGAGTGAGATCGAATCCATTAGCCGCGGGGCCGGATTCGTCGCGCTGAGGCAGCCTGAGCTCTGGGTTATCGACGCTGAGTGGTTTGCGGCATCGGTCGACGGCCTGGTGAAGGAGCTGCAGCGTTTTCACAGCGAGAATCCGCTGCAGCCGGGGATCGCGAAGCAGGACTTGAGGGGGCGGCGGCTTCCGGGTGCTCCGCCTTTTGTATTGGACGCGTTGCTGGCGGCGGCAAAGCAGATAACTGTGGACGGCGATATCGTCCGGATGGCGGCGCACAAGCTTGTTCTTCGTGATGACGAAGAGCGGGCGCGCACGGCGATCGAGCAGGCTTTTGAACAGGCTGGACTGGCAGTCCCGTCATTGGCGGAAGCGTTGGCGCGGTCAGGCGTCGAGTTGAAGCGCGCGCGATCCATTCTGCAGATCCTGCTGCGTGAGAAAAAACTTGTTCGCGTGACGGACGAGTTGGTGTTTCATCATTCGGCTATCGGGACACTGAAGTCTTTGCTAACGAGTCATCGCGCGGAGCGGTTCGGGGTGCCGGCTTTCAAGGACTGGACAGGGATCAGCAGAAAATATGCGATTCCGCTGCTCGAATACCTGGATCGGGAACGAATTACTCGGCGCGATGGCGATGAGCGGGTCGTGTTATGAAGGGATTGGGCAAAAGAAAGCCCCATTAGGTGTGCGGCCTAACAGGGCGGGTCGTAAGAAAGCCAGGCTACGACAACCCCATTTTACCGCACTTGAGACAGATCCCGATAGTTTGAAAGGTAAATTCTGCACTCCGACAATGCTTCGCGCGTCTCGGGAGCCGTCAACGCGACCAACTCCTCTTCGCGACTAAGCTTGAGGCGGGTGCGCGCGTTTTGAAGCTCAGCGCCGCAGCGGCCGGGATGGCACATGAACTCGGTCGATCCCTCGGGTAACTCGCGGATCAATTGGACAAGCTCGGCGGTGCGAAATCGGCCAGTCAGTTGGAAGCCGGCGAAATGGTCGGTAGTGCGGCAGTTGTGCTCCGCGAGTTTGCGATGAAATCGGCGTCGCAACAAAGCGAAACTATTCGAGGTCGCCTGTTTCAGGAGAGGGGCGCTGCCGCGGGCGGCGGTCAGCGGAATGTCGAAGGGACGTCGGACCCAAGCGATGCCGAAGGTTTCGGCGATGCGTGCCACGGCGTCGAGCACGGGCGGAGCGAGGTGCGTGTGCTTGTGCGTGTCGATGTGGGTCGGAGCGATTCCGACGTCAACAATGCGGCGCACTTGCGCGGTCAGCTCATCGTAAATCCGGAGCCGTCGCGAGACCATGGCGCCGAGCAGTTCAGTCACGGTTGCCGGAAGCAGGTCTCCGGGAGCGAGCAGAGAGCGGCCTCCGACCAGCACGAGATGACACCCGACGTCGAGAGTCGGATTCTCTCTCGCGATTTTCACGGCGTCGTCGAAAGCGGCGCCGTTCGCCATCAACGTTGTCGAAGTGAGAATGCCCTTGCGATGCGCTTCGAGGATTCCCTGATTTACGTCAGTGGTGAAGCCGAAGTCGTCCGCGTTGACAACCAGACGTTTCAAAACAGTCCGAGTTTGATTCGCAGGAATTTCTTCGGATTCGCGCGGATGTCTTTCATTAGAGCCTGTGTCTCGCGGGTCATGCCATTCAGGGAGTCGTACAAAGCCTGATTGACCATCAGTTGTCCAATTGTGCCCTGACCGGAGTTCAGCTTGTCGATACTAGTGTTGAGATTCGCCACCAGTTGGTCGATCCGGCGATGCAGCTCCTCATCCTTAAGAAGCTTGCCCATGGTACCCTTACCCGCGTTGAGGTCGTCGACGATCTTCCGGAAATCGACATTGATCATACGGCGAAGATCGGCGACGGTTTGAAGCGTTTCGTCGTGAAGGGCAGGGTCCTTGAGGATCTTTCCGAGGGTTCCTTTGCCTGCTTGAAGGTCGGCGACCACCAAATCAAAGCGGCGGATGGGCGAGCGAATCTCCTCCACGAATTGCTCGTCGTGGATCAGCCGGGGAAGAATTCCCTTTCCGGTATTTATACTCTGCACCACCTTCTTCGCCTCGGTGACTGCCGCGGTCAGTTCGTTATAGAACTGTTCATCTTTGACGAATTTGCCGACGTTGCCGCGTCCAGCTTCAATGTCGCCCAGCATCACATCGAAACGCTTGACCATCTGTTGGAAGCCGCCAAGGATGTCCCCGGCCTTCGTCATCAGCTCTGGAATGTCCGACACCGGCCGGCTTTTCAGAGTACTGCCGTCTTTGACCGCGACTGGGCTCTTACCCTTGGTGATGTTGACGAACTTCTCTCCCAGCAAATTAGCGGCGTCGACGCCGACTTCCGAATCTTCGGGAATCTGCGGGAGCATGTCCTTTCTAACTTCCATCTTGATGAGAACGATCTTCCGCGGCTCCTTCGAGCCGGAGAATCTAATCTCTTTGATCTTTCCAATCGAGATACCGTTCAATCGCACTGGAGTGCTGGTCGGCATCGCGGCCGAATCATCCATGTAGGTGTACAGCGTAGCCCAACTGGTGAAAATGCCGCCGGTTCCTGTCAGCAGAAAAATCAGCGTCCCGAGAATGGTCATGGCGACGACCGCCATAATTCCGATCCTCAGTTGCGCCCAGGAAATTTTCTTCGGGTCAGCCATAGTCTATCCGTTGTGCTTCACAAACTTCGAAAGGTATGGATCCTTGGTGGCCTCGAGCTCCGGCTGGGCTCCTACGAAGATCAGCTTGCCTTCTTTGAATCCCATGAACTCGGTCTTACCGGGAGGCTGGTACGGGGGCCGGTTGGGATCGAGGGAATCGCCCTCCGGCTCATAGTGATAATTTGCAAGGAGGACTCCGTTCTTGTAGCGATGTGTGACTAGCAACGTCGTCGTGCGCTTCACGTCCCGCTGCTTGACGATGAGCTTAACGATCGTGTTGGCGGTGACCGGATCGAGGCCCGCTGTGGGCGAATCGAACAGGACCAGTGGCGGATCGGTGACGACGGCGCGCGCTACACCTACACGGCGGCGCATACCACCCGAGAGCTCGCTGGGGAACTTCTCCAGCGTGCCTTCGAGCTCGACGAAGCGCAAAGCATCCTTCACGCGAAGCAGAGCTTCTTCGGGCGAGCATTGAATCGCACGCTGGTTCAATAGCGGATATGCCACGTTGTCTTCAATTGTCATTGAATCAAAAAGCGCGCTCTCCTGGAACAGCATGCCGATTTTGCTGCGAACCTCGAACAGTTGATCCTCCTGCATTTCGGTAATATTCCGCCCGAATACAAATACGCGGCCTGAATCCGGCTTGAGCAGGCCCAGCGCTAATTTGAGCACCGTAGTCTTGCCGCTTCCTGCGGCTCCAAGCAGGATGCGCGTGTCTCCGGCCGGGACCTCGAATGACACATCCTTGAGCGCGGGTTTGTCGTCAAAAGCGACGCTGACGTGATCGAACTTCAAGGCAGGGCCGGGCGGGTTGTTCTCCTTCATTCCGTCTGGCTCACAAAAATCTGGGTCACAAAGAACGTCAGGATAAAGATCCAAACCGACGCAACGACGACCGCCGTCGTGGTCGCGCGCCCGACGCCCTGCGTGCCACCTGTTGTCCGTAAGCCGTAGTAACATCCGACTAGCGAGACGGCGAACGAGAACACGAATGGCTTCAGCAAACCTTGCGTCAGGTCATTCCACTCGAGAGACTGCCACACGCTGGTCCAATATTGCGAGCCCTCCAGATTGAGCCGAAACGTGGCGATCAAGTATCCGCCAAAGACTCCGCAGAAATCGGCGATGATTGTGAGCAGCGGCAACACCACGGCTGTCGCGATCATCCGCGGAGTAACCAGCTTTTGAATCGGGTCAGTGCCGAGCGCGCGCATGGCGTCGATCTGTTCGGTCACCTTCATTGATCCAAGCTCGCTGGCGATGCCGGAGGAGTTCCGTCCTGTGACGAGCAGGGCCGTCAAAACCGGGCCCAACTCGCGCACCAGAGTGATAGCGACCACCTGACCGGTCTTTCCAACCTGCCCATACTGTTGCAGGGCCCGCGCCATTTGAAGAGCCATGACCGCGCCACTAAAAAATCCGATCATTATCACGATCGGTATACTTCCGACTCCAATCTGATCCATCTGAAAAATAATATCGCTGGAGTAGTGCGGGCGGCGAAATACATTGCGAAGGGCCGCGCCCGCAAGTATAAAGAACTCCTGAATTGCCAGAAATGGCGCTTTCAAGAAATCAAACAAATGAAGTGGTCCCTCGCAATTCGATGCTACCATACGGACAAGAATTTACGGTGTCATGAAAGGACTTACTGACATTCCGGGAATTCGCGTCGGACACGCGTCGGATTTCGACGCGCTCACCGGATGCACCGTGATCCTGTGCGACGGCGGCGCAGTCGCTGGCGTCGACATCCGTGGATCGGCGACCGGAACGTCGGAAATGGATGTCATGAGTCCCGGTCATGTAACCGATCGGGTGCATGCAGTGGTGTTCGCCGGCGGAAGCGCGTTCGGCCTCGAGGCGGCGTCCGGTGTCCGGCGGTTTTTGGAGCGCAAGGGCATCGGTTTTGAAACTGGAGCCGCCAAGGTTCCGATCGTTCCGTGCGCGATTCTCTACGATTTGGGTATCGGCAAGGCGAACGTGCGTCCCACCCGGGAAATGGGGGAAGCGGCTGCGGCTGCGGCAAGCGCCGATCCTGTGAAAGAGGGGTGCGTTGGCGCAGGAACCGGCGCGACGATCGGAAAGATGGCGGGCATGGCCCAGGCGATGAAGTCGGGAATCGGATCGGCAACGGTCGTACTGGAAGGAGCGCTTGCTGGGGTTAGCGTGGCCGCCCTGGTTGCTCTGAATGCGGTCGGCGATGTCCGAGATCCACGGACCGGAACCTTGCTTGCCGGAGTCCGGCGCTCAGCGCAGAGCATGGAGCTTGCCGGCGCCGAGTCGCTCATGAAGCGCGGTCTGCGTGGGGGATTTCGCCGCGAAAACACGACGCTCGCCGTCGTCGCGACCAACGCGAAGCTCAATAAGGTGCAGGCGACCAAGCTCGCGCAACTGGCTGGACTCGGAATGGCGCGGACGATTTATCCGATTAATACGATGTCGGACGGCGATGTGGTGATCGCGCTGTCGCTGGGGAACGGGACCGCGGATGTCGACGCGTTGGGGGTGGCGGGCGCCGAGGCCGTGTCGGAAGCGATCGTGCGGGCTGTGCGGATGTCGCCGACGATGGGTGGCGTGCCTGGGCTCGCTAGTTTGACGCGCTGACGAACAAGCTAAAAGCTCGTTCCACAACGACAAATCAAGGAGTCGAAGTCACTGTGGAACAAGCTTTAGCTTGTTCGTTCGCGTCTTTAGATCAATCGTTGAGCAGAAATTTTCGGAACCAGCATCATTCCCATTCCTCGGGATCGATCGTTGTTGATCTTCACCGTCCCGAAGATCCGAACCCGCCCGTCCCACGCGTGGATGCGCCGAGCTGTCCTTCCTCCCACTCGATGGCTTCGTATCGGCCGATTACCATTTGGGCGATCCGGTCGCCGGGTTGGATTTCGTAGTTGTCGCGGCCGAGATTGAGCAGGATCACCTTGATCTCGCCGCGATAGCCGGGGTCGATAGTCGCAGGCGCGTTCGGAACCGTGATGGCATGCTTCAACGCCAGGCCGCTGCGGGGGCGCAATTGCGCCTCATAGCCGGGTGGCAGCTCGATCGTCAGGCCAGTTGCGACCAACTGTGGGACGCCGGGCAGGAGCGTCGCGCGCTCGACGGCGCGGAGATCCATTCCGGCGTCCTCGTCGGGACCGTGCGCATATTCGGGGAGCGCGGCTCGCTCGGAGATCCGCTGGATTCTGATTCGCATGGATTAGCTATCATAGCTTGAACATGGCCCTCGAAAAATCACGCCGCGTTATCACGGTCGCGCCCATGCCTAGCGAAAAGTGCGCCTATGCGTTGGCACGCTACAGTCGCTCGCCCGATTCGATCCGCCAGTCGATCGAATGGGTCAAGACGCATAATTCGCAGTCCTTTCTCGAGAGCTTCTATTTTCAATACGGGCACGCTTCGATCGCGGACCTGGGACATGTGGTCGTTTGCTTCGAAGGGATGTCGGAGCTGGCGGCAACTGAAATCGAAGACGAGAGCCTGTGGGACGGACAGGCCAAGTCCTCGCGCTATCAGGATTTTTCGCAGTGTGGATTCGTTACGCCGCCGGAACTTGCCGGCGATAACACTGCCATCTATGAAAAAGCCGGGTGCGCGCTGCTCGACGCCTACCGCGAGGTGAATGCGCGGGCCTTTGAGTATCTGGCTGGCCAACTGCCTCGTCCTGAGGACATGAAGCCCGACGCGTACAAACGCAATCTGGCGGCGCGCGCGTTCGACGTGGCCCGGTACCTGCTCTTCTGGGGTGTTCCGACCAATATCGGACAGGTCACCAGCATCCGCACACTGGAACGGCAGATCCGGCGACTGAAGGCGTCAGAGTACGAGGAGCTGCGCAGCCTGGGCGAAGAAATCGGTGAGGCTTGCGCGCGTGAACCGGACTGCGAGTGGAGTCCCGACGGCCCACGCGAAGCGTTAGCTCCGACACTGGCGCGTCACGCCGAAGTGGACGCCTACGCGGTTCAGGCGCGCGCGGATCTGCGTCAATGGGCGTGCCAGAACTTACCGCCTGCGACCAGCCCCGCCAAAGAAGCTGTCGACCTGATCCGGCCTACCGAGATCGCGGCCGATATTGTTGCGACGCTGCTGTATCCGGTCACGAATCGTCCGTTTCGCGAGCTTTACGAGATGGCTGCCGGCTGGAGCGCGGCGAGGCGGGCGGAAGTCATGGATGTAGCGCTGAAATCACGGACCAGGCGCGACGAGCTGCTAGGCGGCTTCCGCGGTGGACTATACGCCTACGACATGGCAATCGACATCGGCGCCTATCGCGATCTGCATCGTCACCGGCGTTGCCAGCAATTTCGGCAGACCTACACCGGCGATCTCGGCTACGACACTCCGGATCTGGTAGAGAAATCGGGCGCGGGTGAAATCTACCGACAGGCGATCGAGTCCGCATGGAAAACGATGCGCTCACTGCCGGCGCCGGGGTCGCATTATCTGCTGCCGTTTGGAGGACGATCGCGATTCCTATTTAAGATGGATTTCGCCGAGGCCGAATATATTTCCAAACTGCGCAGCGGCGTCAAGGGACACTTCAGCTACCGCCACATCGCCTGGCAGATGAAACTCAAGATGGAGGGACTGGAGCCGGAGCTTGGACGGCTGATCGACGCCACACCACCTTGGGTCGAGGATCCACTGAAGCGTTAGAGCGGGCGCTCCAGCGATTTGCGATCCCAGTTCGCCAAATTAGCGGCGGCTTCATAGGTGGACTGCAGAAAATCCAGCAGTGTTCGATCCGGCGAGTCCGACTGCCGCACAACGTCATAGGGCAGGATGAACTCGTGCAGATCGGAGCTATAGAAGGCTCCGGCCGGTTGTGCCTTCGCCTGCGAGAACCCGGCCGGCTCCGGATACGCGTAAGAGTAAAACGCCGGGTACGGAATTGCGCCGCCGCCGGGCCAAAAGCCGCAGCTACTCACTTCGTGAGAGTACGCCTCCCGCGCTACCCAGTCGGGTAGGTTCGGGACGCCGCCAGGATGCTCCGGAGCTCTTCGCCCGGAGAACCTGGTGACCGCGAGATCAAGCGCTCCCCAAAACAAATGCACGGGACTGGACTTGCCGGTAAACCGCGCGCGAAATTCTTTGAGGATCCGGTCCGATTGAACGAGAATGCGCCAAAACCGATTGGCGTAGTCCGGATCGTATGCCCGATGCGCTTCATCCTGGTCGAACGGAATCGGATCGGGGATCTCGTTGGGCTTCCTGTGAATCTTCACGTCCAGCTTGAGTTTCGCCAACTCGTCCATCAGTCGCCGGTAGAACGCCGCCACCGACTGGGGCTCGAGTGGAAAGCCACCCACGCACCCGTCGCTCGTCTCGATGATTAATTGGTGATTGAGAAAATCCAGCTCAATCTGGAATGCCCGGTCGTGATAGGGGATCGGTGACGTGGTGAGTCCCCTCGACGTCACATAGAGTGTAACGTGCCAAGAGTGATTGACCCACGGACTTTGAGCGAGGCGAATCTTGCCGACAATCTGCGTCCACATGTGCAGAGTCGCGTACGTATCGCTCCAGGATTCCAGGGGGAGCTGCGGCCAAGCCTCTTGCCGCGCGGCAGTCGATTGCATCACGCTACTTCAAGTTTACAGCTTTAAGCCGCTTCGAGTGTACGGAGCTTGGCGGAAAGCGTCGTGCGCTTGAGGCCGAGCATATCGGCGGCCTGCTTCTTGTTGCCGGACGTCTTCTCCAGCGCCTGCATGAGGATGCTTCGTTCAAACTGGCTGACTGTGTGCTCGAAATCGAGTCCGTGATCCGGCACGGAAACTGTCGGCGCCGCAGGGGTGGAGTCGATCTGCGAGGCGTTTAAGGGGAAGTCGGCGGGCGTCAGCATCTGCCGGTCTCCGCTCAGCGCAATCGCCATCTCGATCGCGTTCTCGAGCTGCCGCACGTTGCCGGGCCAGGAATATTCGCACAGGCTCCAGAGCGTCTGAGGGCATACCTGCTTGGCCGGGATCTGCTCCATGCGGCAAATTTTCTTCACCAAGTGGTCGACCAGCGCCGGAATATCCGTCGAACGCTCGCGCAGCGAAGGTACCCGGATCGGTACGACGTTCAAACGGTAGAAGAGATCCTCGCGGAACTTTCCATCCTCGACTTGTTTCGACAGCTCTTTGTTGCAGGCTGCGACGATTCGTATGTCGACGGGGATCGTCTCGGAGCTGCCAATACGTTGAAATTCGCGCTCCTGAAGCACGCGGAGGAGCTTGGCCTGTACGTCGACAGGCATCTCGGAAATTTCGTCCAGAAAAATCGTGCTCCCGTCCGCCTGCTCGAAGCGGCCGACACGATGATTGGCCGCGCCCGTGAAGGCTCCTTTGACATGGCCGAATAGCTCCGCCTCCAAAAGATTTTCGGGCAGCGCAGCACAGTTCACTGTGACCATCGGTAAACGCGAACGGCTGCTGGCCGTATGAATGGCTCGAGCGACTAATTCCTTGCCGGTTCCTGTCTCTCCACTAATTAAAACAGTACAACGACGCTGGCCTACCAAATCGATTACTCGGAAGACCTGCCGCATGACATCGCTTTCCCCGACCACCAATTTTCGCCACTCCGAGTATTGCTTTCCCACTGCTGCGCCCTGGTCAAACGACATGCACATCCATCGGCTATGGCCGCGAAATCTATAGCTATTTATTGTCTTACCACCAAAACGATACGTGAGTATTCTCAACGTAATAGAATACTTTCTGATATGAACACCGTTTGAGCCGTAGAGCCGCTGTAGGCGCTCTAGCCGCCAGCGCCACGTTGGGCGCGGAGAGACATAGCATTGTCGACTCGCACGTGCATGTCTGGACGCGAGATCCGAAATATCCTTGGGCTAAAGAAACGACCAATCCGCCGGACTCTTGCTGATAAGCTGAGGAAGTATCCCACTTACTTCCAAGGAGTAGCCCGAGTCAATCCGGAGAGCCCGGCTGCGCCAGACAATCTTTCGGCCGTTCGCGTAATAGACTATTGTTATGAGACTCCTACACTCCTTGCCAGCCATCATGTTCGCGGCGTTCTCCTGCTGGGGAGCCGAGGTGAAGCTACCTCCGCCGTTTGCAACACCTTCGGTGACCAACCGCCCGAAAGTGGTCCCCCAGCCGCAAGGCTCGCAGTTGAAGGTTCCGGACGGCTTCACCGTGGAACTGTTCGCCGAGGGGTTCCAAAAACCGCGCTATATGATCTTGGGACCAAGCAACGAGGTCCTGCTGGCCGACAGCGTGACGCCAAACGGCGCAGTATACATTCTGAAGCCCGTGCGCAAGACCCTTATCGCGAATCTGGAGCGGCCGTACGGCTTGGCGTTCTGGAAGGATTACCTGTATGTCGGCGAAACGAAGTCGGTCAAGCGGTACAAGTACGACGCCAAGAAAATGACCGTGGGACCGGCCGAAGAGATTCTCTCGACTAAAGATTTCGACAAAGGCCACTGGACGCGGTCGGTACTGTTCGATAAAGCGGGACAGAAGATGTATGTGGCGATCGGCTCGGCCTCGAACGTGGAAGCCGGCGAGCCGGAAATGAGAGCAGCGATCAACCGGTTCAATCCGGATGGCGCAGGTCATGAGATCTATGCCGCGGGAACACGAAATCCGACTGCGATCCACTTCTATCCTGGATCGAACACGCTTTGGGCCGCAGTCCAGGAGCGCGACGCCCTAGGCGACGACCTGGTTCCCGACTACTTCACGTCCATCAAGCAGGGCGGCTTCTACGGATGGCCTTTTGCTTACATCGGACCGAACGAGGATCCTCGCCGGAAGGGGGAAAAACCGGACCTGGTGAAGAAGACGATCGTGCCGGATGTGCCGCTAGGCGCGCACGTCGCAGTGATCGACTTCACGTTTTACACAGGAAAGCAGTTCCCTGCGAAGTACCAAGGCGGCGCTTTCCTCGCTCAGCATGGATCTTGGAACCGGTCGAAGCGAGTTGGTCAGAACGTGATGTTCGTCCCGTTCAAGGGTGGAAAGCCGTCCGGTCCGCCCGAGGAGTTTCTGACCGGTTGGCTGATATCTCCGGACTCGACCGATGTCTGGGGGCGTCCCGTCGCTGTGTTGCAGATGCAGGATGGCAGCCTGCTCGTTTCCGAAGACGGGAATAACAAGGTCTATCGCATCAGCTACAAGGGCAAGTGAGATTTGGCCTATTGTTTTTATTGGCGGGCGCGGCCGGGTGTCAGAATACGCGGCCGTTTTCGCATGAGCTTCATTTAAAGCTTCCGGCGAAGTTTACGTGCCTGTCGTGCCACTCTTCCGTGCAATCCTCGACGCGGCTAGAGGACAACAATCTGCCGCAGACTGCGGCGTGCCTTGGTTGTCACAAGGAAGTGAACATAAGGCCGCGCGCGCCGGGAATACTGGCTAGATTCAATCATCAGAAGCATCTCTCGTTCGGCAACGTCGCTCCGGTGATTCGTGCGGCGATCGACTCAAAAGCGTATCTGTCGCCGGTGGGTGATATCAGGCGGCATCTTGACAGCGCGAATGCCTGCGCTGCATGTCATCGGGGAATGGAGCAGTCGAGCGCGCTGGCAAAGACGGATTTCCCACAGATGGCCGACTGCCTGGTTTGCCATAACAAGATCGAGCCGCCCTTCAGTTGCGAACTCTGCCATGACAAAGGGGCGGCGATAAAACCCGCCAGCCACACGCCGGACTTCATCGACGCCCACCATGGCAAAAACATGAAGCTGGACAAAGCAAGTTGCGCGGTGTGCCATGGCAGGAAGTTTACCTGCCTGGGATGTCATTAGGACGACAAGTTTTAAAGAGGTTGCCTCAAAAAACTTAACGAACAAGCTAAAGCTTGTTCCACAGTGACTTCGATTTCTTGATTTGTCGTTGTGGAACGAGCTTTTAGCTTGTTCGTTTTGATGTTTCCCGCACCACCCGGAATCCGTAATCCGCATACTGAAACGCCGGCGGAATGCTGGAGCGCGCGGCGCATCGGCTCACTTTGATGTGATGTCGCCAGGAGCCGCCGCGCGATGCGCGTCTGTCACCGGACTCCGGTCCCGCCGGATTCCGATCGGGTGAACTGGCATAGTAATCCCTGGAGTACCAATCCGCGCACCATTCGTGCACATTTTCGCCGAGGTCGTAAATGCCGAACGCGTTAGGCGGCTCTTCGCCCACAGGCCGCGGTCCTTTCACTGTCCCGCCCCATCGCCGGACGTACTCCAGGCGGGAGTTCGGCGCTTCATCGCCCCACACATAAAGGGCTCCATCGTGGCCACCCAGCGCGGCGCGCTCCCATTCCGCCTCGGTCGGCAGACGATACGATTGTCCGAACAGCTCGGTCAGCCAATCGCAATACGCTACGGCGTCGAACCAGCTTACGGATACCACCGGTTGATCGGGATGATTCAGGTCGGGATCGACAGCTGGCGCAGCGGGTCGAAAACAGGCGAAATCGCGATTGCGAACCTGGTGAACAGCCATTTCGACGGCATCCACCCAGACGCGGTGGACGGGCTTTTCTTCATCGCGGCCCTGCTCGCATCCCATCAGAAAATATCCGGCCGGAATTACGGCGCAGACGGGCGGTTGCACCTCAGCGGCCCTCGGCTAGCAGCGCTCCCCAGTGAAAGCCCGCGCCGAACGTCGCGAAAACAACGAGCTTGCCCCGCTCGAAGCCGACCTGCTTTTGCCACTCGGCCGCCGCGATCAGCATGGATGCCGACGACGTGTTGCCGTAGCGTCGAATATTCGAGTAGAACTTTTCGGCTGCCACGTCGAGCGCTCCTGCCACGCGATCGATCAGGTTCTGATTTGCCTGGTGCATGAGAAAGCAAGCGACGTCGGCCGGGGCACGTCCGCACTTCTCCAGCAGCGATCCGATCGCGCGCGGAATTTTGCGGGACGCCTGCAGAATCACGGTGCGGCCGTTCATTTCCAGTGGACCATCCAGCTCAAGCTTCAAATCCTCGGAAAATGACCCATCGGAATGCAGCGTGGAATCCACAATCTCGGCCAGTCCGGCGTCGGGAGCAATCAAGCACGCGCCAGCGCCATCCCCGAACAAGACCGCCGTAGTCGAATTCATCGGCTGCTTTAAGACTACGTTCGACATCTTCTCCGACGCCACTACCAGGATAGGGCCGTGGGCATGCGCCAAGGTCGCGCCAAGGGCCATCCCGAACAGCGAGCCCGCGCTGGCGAGCGGCAGGTCGACGGCGGGCACGCTGTCCAAATTCAGTTGGCGCGCTACGCTGGCGGCGGGCCCGGGAAAGCGGCGGTCGGACGATCCACTCGCCACCAGCAGCATACCCAGATCCGTCGCCTGGATTCCACCGCTAGAGAGACAATCCTGCGCGGCGGCGACAGCCATATCGGCGACGGTTTCAGACTTTGCGGCGAACCGGCGCTCCTCGATGCCGGAGACGTTGAATATCCACTCCGCGCTGGTGCCCACCATGGCCCCGATCTCTTCATTGGGGACGACGCGCGAAGGCAGGTAGGATCCGAAAGCTTTCAAGAATGCCACAGACTAAAGGCGGCTTTCGATATAACTCTCGATTCGCGAGATCGAGTCGAATTTTCGCGGGTTCAGATCCGAATCCGGGATCTTGATGGAGAAGGCTTTTTCAAGCGCGCTCAAAACGTCCGGCAGCGCGAACGAATCGAGCAGGCCGGAATCAAACAAGGATTCCTCCGGATCGGGTGTCATATTTTTCTTGGAAACGGTTCGGATAATTTCAGTGATCTGCGCCTGTCTGGTCATTGGCTTCCGCACGGGCAAGCTCACCCCGCACTTTTGTGTATTTTTCGTAATTGTACATGAGATCGCGGAACAGCGTGTATCCGAGCCGCTGATAACCAGACGTGGTGAAGTGCACGTGATCACCCTGGGCGAGTCCGGCGGTGACCCATTCGCGCATCGCGCCTTTCCCACCCATTTTTTCGCGCATGTCCCAGAAGGCGCATCGATTCGCCATCGCCGCCTCGCGCTGAGCAGCGACGATCCGATCCAGCTTTTCCATGCTGAGCCAGCGCCCTCGCGTGCGATAGTCCCGATCCGGCGGACCGACGACCAGGATGGAAGCAGTCGGCGCCGCCGCCCTCATTCTCTGCAGCAGGGCGGAAAACATTTGCTCGTACCGGTCCTGGGTCCAATCCGGATTCGCCGCCTCATTGGTGCCATAGGCAAGCACAATGAGCGCTGGATTTCGTCGCGCGATGTGACTGGCGAGCAGCGCCTCATCCCATCGGAAGACGATCGAGGCCTGAGCGCCGTTGATCCCCAAGGTCTCATAGGTCACGCCGCGATCCTTTTCAGTCACCCATCCAAACAGGCGCACAGGCGCATGACTCAAAGTTTCGAGTTCGAACCGATGCGGCCCCGGACCGGATTCCGGATTCACGTCGTATTTGAAGTACCCGGGTCCCAACTCTCCGTCGGTCGAGATGATACCGGCTGGCTCACTGTTGTCAAACAGTTGCAAATCGCCACCGCCGGGCTGCTGCAGGTAGAACAGCTCGAGCCTGCTGCACTCCGCCTGCAAGTAGATCGACTGCTTGGGTAGCTGCGTCGAGATACTCACGCCGCCGAGCCCGTAAAGCCCATCGCTACCTCGCGTTAGGAGCCCTTCCGAATCCCAACCGCGTGACTCGCCGCTCTTTAGATCGAGGCGGCGATAGCCCGCAAATGGCCGTCCTGCGAGCGAGTATCCTCCGCCGCCATCGCCGAAGCGCTCCTGCAGTAGCGTTCTGACGCTGCCGGTCAAGTCATCAGCGGCCGTATGCGAATCGCCATAGTGGAGAATACTCAACGGGCCGCTGGATTCACCGCTGGCGGCACGGCGTAATTGCTCGAAGAAGGGAACCATCGCCGCCGGATTTTCGATCGGAATACCGGCGGTTCGCTCCAGCATTGCGGAGACTTCTTCGGACGCCTGCGCCCGCACCTTGGCGCTCACCTTGGGCGCCCTTGGAATGCGATATTTCTTTTTTGTAGTTTTCTTCTTTTTCGCGGCGGCCGTCGCAGCCTCCGCGAATGGGGAAATGAGAAAGGGCGCCGTCGAGACCAGCAACAGAGCGAAGCTCAAACGGAGTCGTCGCATTATCTATTTCGGAGCCGCCGGCGGTAGATTCGCGAATCTCTCATGCACGCGTCGCACCTTGAACTGCCTGTATCCGTCAAACAGGGCCTGGTAAAGCAGGCTGCCGACAATCTTCGCTCCGGCCGGCATAGGATGTATAAAATCCCCTCCCACCAGCCTCGGCTCTGCCTGATACCACTGACCCATCGTTCCCGGTCCGCCCATGGCGAGAAACGTATTGAAAAATCCGCATCCCATTTCCATCGCCACCCGTTGCTGGATCGTTACCAGCCGCGGAATCGTCGGCAACGTGCCGATCTCACCGCCCGTTTCTCTTCTGCCGCGATCCATCGGACTCATCACCAGGATGGAAGCTCCCGGCGCCGCTGCTCGCACACGACGGACGGACTCGGTTAATTCCCGCCCGAACGATTGGTCCACGAACGACGCATACCCGCTCTCATTCGTCCCGTAATTGATTATAACGAGGTCCGGCTGCAGTCGACGTAGTTGGTCGCTCCAATGCCGCTCATCAAACGTGCGCGAGAGGACCGAAATGTTGGCTCCGTTCAACCCCAGACTGTCATATTGCACGCCTGGCTGCGTCTTTTCGAAACTCACACCGAACGCGCGGACGTTTCCGAAAATGACACGAATTTCCAAGTGGCGCGAGTTCGGCGGCAGATCGACATGAGAGTAATCCGGCTCAACCACCGGACCCTTTGTGTCAATTGTGGCCAGCGCCTTACCTGCCGCAAGAACCTGGAACATCCCTCCGCCGGGACGTTTCAAGAACGACACGCCCAGGCGCGTATGAGAGCCATCGCGCAGAACGATGTTCGTGTGGGCTCCCGCCTCTCCGCTAAAGCTCACTCCACCTAAACCGTATAGTCCATCTTTAAGCCTGGTCTGTGAGGCAGGATCGATGGTCCACCCAGTGCTTTGCAGACTCACGCCGTTGTGGTCGTACCAGGCCCACGGTTTGGCGAGAAGACAGAATCCATATCCACCGTCTCCGAAGCGGCTCTGCAACAACATTCTGGCATCGCCGGTGATCATGTCCGCGGTGGTAGGCGAGTCCCCATAGTGGACGATTCGTGTCGTCCCGCCCGGCTGGCGGAATTCGGTGCGCTGCAGAGCTTCGTAAAAGTGATCGAGCGCATGCGCCGGGTCGTTCAGACGGAATACCTTATAGCTCGCGATGTCCTTGTCCGGATGAAGCCTAAGCTGCTCGTCCTCGATAGGGGCTGCCGAGACCTTGCGCTCTTTGAAGTCGAGCACGCCGGGAATGGCATGGAAATCGAGCACCTTGTAGTCTTTAAAGGCGGGCATGGCGTCCGGCGCCTTCATGAACGCGACCAGCGTCACAATTACGAGCGTCGTCTTGGGAGGCAGCATCCGCATGGTCAAAACTTCGTATAAATAAACGGCGCGACTCCGGTCGCCGCGACATATTGCAAAGCGATGGCGAGTAGCATCAATGCCGCGGCCTGCGCGTAGAACGGAGTCGCGACGAAGCGATCGGACACCCAGCTCTGCCACTTTATAGGGAAGTAGTGCCCGACAACCGCAATCAAGAGTACAACCGCGACGCCCGGTGAAATGTTCTCGAAAGAAACAGTCAGCGACGCGATCCGGTTCAGCACAGTGAGGGCCGCATCAAGAGTTGTGGATCGGAAAAAGATCCAGGCGAAGCAGATAAAGTTCACCGTCAGAAAAATCCGCGCATACCTGGGCCAACCTCCCGCAGGGCCAGTCTTCCCTTGAAAAGCGCGCGTCACCGCCAAGCCAACGCCATGCAGCAAGCCCCAGATCACAAAGTTCCAACTGGCTCCATGCCAGAGTCCGCCCAGCAGCATCGTCACAACCAGGTTCAGGTAGGTGAAGATTTTCCATTTCGACCGCAATCCAGGAAGCGAGAAATAAAGGTAGTCGCGCAGCCAGTTGGATAGGCTGATGTGCCATCGCCGCCAGAAATCAGCGATGCTCTCAGCCGCGTAGGGCATATTGAAATTCGCGGGAAGCTTGATGCCGAGCAACATCGCCGAACCAATCGCGATATCGGTGTATCCCGAAAAATCGTAGTAAAGCTGAAGGGCGTATCCGTAAGTGGCAATCAGCGTCTCCGCGCCGCTGTAGAGCTTTGGAAAGTCGAAGACGCGATTGACCAGGTTGTCGGCGAGGTAGTCGGCAATGAGCAGCTTCTTGGTGAGTCCGAGCGCGATGAGGAAGAGAGCCTTGCCGCCGTCGACCGAAGACAGCACTTTGTCTCGTTTCTCAAACTGGGGAAGCAGCGTCGCAACGCGCGTGATCGGCCCCGCGAGAGTCGTCGGAAAAAACGAGACCGACGTCAAATAGGCCAGATAACTCCGCGTCGCCTTGGCGTCGCGCCGATAGACGTCGATTGTGTAGGTGAGCGACTGAAACGCGTAGAAGGAGATGCCGAGCGGGAAGATCCAGTGCCATCCAGGCGCAGTCGTGCCCGACAGCCGCGCGTAATTGTCGAGAAGGAACGGCATGTACTTGAACGACGCCAGAATCCCCAGATTCAAAAGCACACTAAGCGAAACAAGCAGTCGTCTGACTCCCGGCGACTTGCTGCGCTCGAGCCCCAGTCCAATAGCGAAATCGCAAGTGGAAGCGGCGGGGATGAGGAACAGATAAAACAGATCCCACTTAGCGTAGAAAAAATAGTTGGCGAGAAGTATCGTCGCGAGCCCGAGCGCACGGAAATGCGCCATCGGCCAGTAAAGGAAGAAGACGCCTATCAGGAAGATGAAGTACGCGGAGCTCGACAAAAGCATGGAAACCTGGCGCGGATTTAGTTATTATACCGCTGCAAAGAGTCAGCGTACCTTGTGTTCACCAAACAGCAGGGAATGCAGGCTCGCTACCGCCCAAGCGGCGTGTCGTCCCCAGTGAATTTCCATTTGGAACTTCCACTCCCAGACGACGCTCGGAGGAACAACATCCGAGCGTTTGCCGGTTCTCATCAGACCCTCTTTGACATCGCAATAGATGTCCGCGAGATCGCCAGAAAGACTCATATCCATCGCCTGAGCATTAGGTTCAAAAGGCTCAAACACTTTTCGATAATAGTACTCTTTTCCGAGTGAACTGATAATCTTGTCGCGAATCGAAAAATAGAGCTTTGCGTGCGCTTGAACCTGCGGGTCTTGTTCGAGTCGCTCCTGCAGCGGTAGGTGCTTGTTCTCCTCATACCACTTACCGAGTGACGAGAAGCCTGACTCTGGCCGAACATTCGGCAAATCGAACCCAGCCCGGTAGAGGGTCAGTGTCGATTTCAAAACTCGCTCGACAAACGTTCGCTTTGAAAGTCGCGTTTTCAATTCGAACAGCCGGCAATACTCGTTGGCCGCGGTAATGAAACGCACGACGGTAGGATCGCGGTGAAGATTAGACGTCGGCTGTTTCATTCGTGATCCATTTTAGCTGGAGCCAGCCGGCCGCTATACTTGGGTCCATGCTCAAACAAATTAGTATCGTGATGCTCGGTGTTCGCGACCTCGCCCAGTCGACTGCGTTCTACCGCGAACAGCTCGGACTGCCGGTTAAAGGCGAGACGCCGGGGTTTGCGTTCCTTGACGCCGGCCTTGTCACGCTGTGTCTGAGCGAGCCACTGGCGCGGGCAAGTGGCCAGACCGTTGGCGCAACCGAGCTCGTGTTTCCAGTGGAAAATGTACGTGTGGCCTACCAATCTCTCCGAGAAAAAGGCGTCACATTTCTGAACGAGCCGCGGAACGTGACCGGCCCATCGTGGGCAGCAAACTTCACCGATCCCGACGGCCACAAGCTATCAGTATTCGGTCCGGAATGACGGGGCGACGGAGTCAAAGTCACTGTGGAACAAGCTTTAGCTTGTTCGTTCAAGATGTCCTACGGCAGCGCAAACGCGACCACGTGGTCGCCGAGTGGCGGACCGCCCTCTATACCGTGTCCACCGGCGCTGATCACGACGTACTGCTTCCCATTCGGCGCCTGGTACGTCATCGGAGTGGCGCGGGCGCTGGTGGGCAGATCAGCCGTCCAAAGCTCGGCGCCGCGTTCGACGTCGAAAGCGTAGATTGCGGCATTCAAAGTACCCGCCATGAATACCAATCCGCCGGCCGTTACGATGGGCCCACCAATCGCAATCGACCCGAACTTGCGAAATTGAGACATCTTTTCCGTGCCGAAGAACTGGCCAATCGGCGTCTCCCACTTCACCTCTCCGGAACTGGCGCTGACCGCGGCGAGCGTGCCCCACGGCGGGCGGGTGCACGGTAATCGACTCGGGCTCATTAGAAAACGTCGAGCCATTCCATAGCCAGTCCCACGTTGCGGAGCAAATTCCCAGCCTCCGCTGAGGTCTCTGCCGGCCCTCTCGGCGTCGAAATCAGCGCGTGGTATCAACCGCACCTGCGCGACTAACCGGTTGGTGGGAATGAGCAGGAGATCGTGCTCTCGATCGTAGGCCGCTCCTCCCCAGTTCATTCCGCCGACATTCCCTGGAATAATCAGCGATCCCCGCAAACTCGGCGGCGTAAAGATTCCCTCCGATCGAAGCTTGGCCACTTCCGCGCGACACCATGCGAGGCTCTTTTCGTCGATGCCCCAAACATCATCGGGGCCGAATGTTTGCGGAACGAGCGGTTTGGGCGCAATGGGGAACGGCTGCGTTGCGGCGGCAACCTCTCCCGGAACATCGGATTTAGGAACCGCTCGCTCCTCCACTCCGAAGATAGGCTTTCCAGTTTCACGGTTCAGGATGAAGAAATTGCCGGTCTTCGAACCAACCCCGACCGCTGGGATCTTCTTGCCATCGCGGCGGACATCGAACAGGATGGGCGGCGATGCTACATCGTAGTCCCACAAGTCGTGGTGAACCGTCTGGAAGTGCCAGACGCGCTTTCCGCTATCCGCGCGAAGGGCGACCAGCGAGTTGGCGAAGAGATTATCTCCTAGGCGCTGACCGCCAAAATAGTCCGGGCTCGGACTGCCGGTAGGCACGAATACAAGATTGCGATCAGGATCGGCGGCGATAATCGACCAGGAGTTGGCGCCGCCGGTGCGAGCCCGATCGCCGGTCTTCCAGGTCGCGGCCCCGATTTCGTTGGGCTTCTGAGGAACAGGATCCCACGTCCATTTCAGCTTGCCGGTGCGCGCGTCATAGCCACGCACCTCGCCGCTTGGCAGGTCGGTCGCACTGTTGTCGGCAACGCTCGAGCCGACAATGATCGTGTCCCGGACAACGGCCGGCGGCGAGGTTTGCTGATAGTCGGCGAACCCCTTCGGCGGGATACGGAGCCCGTGGCGGAGGTCGACGATGCCGTTGTCGCCGAATTCCTGGACAGGCTTCCCAGTGGCAGCGTCAACCTCAATCAGCCGCGCGTCGATGGTCGCGATTATGATGCGAAGTTGCCCCTTGGGAGATTTCCAGATCGAGACGCCGCGATTGGCGAAATCGCCGTATCCCCTGTCGCGAGGAATTACCGCGTCGTACGTCCAGAGCTCCTTGCCGGTCACCGGGTCGAGCGCGATGATGCGCCCTAGGGGAGTGCTCAAATACAGGGTGTTGTTGACATAGAGCGGCGTCGCCTCAAAGGCCGTCGCGCGGCTGTTTTTCGGCTGATAAGCGTCCCCGGTTCGATACGTCCAGGCGACCTTGAGTGTCTTGACGTTGTCGCGATTTATTTCTTTGAGCGCCGAAAATCTCTGCCCGCCCGGATCCTGCCCATAACTGGGCCAGTCGGCTGCGCGAAGACACGAAGCGAGGAGAAAAATCGGGAGTGCGCCGCGTTTCATCTTGGATAACTCGTTCTCGGATTGACCACGAAAATCCCTATTTCCGGAGTTCTCGAGCTGACGTGAACGCTCTCGAACATGTTCGCGGTACTGTCGACAAAAGGATCCATTTCACGCAAGGAGCGAAAAGTCTCGAAGAGGATACCGGTCCCGGTAGGCGCGCCCACGATCACGCGATACACGTACCAATGGCGATTTACCTCCGCCTTGCGCAGAGTGCCCATGTGGGCCTTGATATCGGCCACATACTTAGCCTCATTGGCGGCGGGCGTGAGGTGTTGGTTCATAAGCACGTATCGGATCTCAGAGGAATTAAAACCCGTCGGGCGATAGCTGAGATCATCACGGTATACGGCAATCATGGTCTGGCGGTTCAATAAAATCTCGGACGCCCTTTCGCGCAGGTTCTCCAGTTCGGCGCGTAGCGGTCCACCGCCCCAATCTTCCCGGGCTCGCTCGAGCGCTTCCATCGAATCGTATCCGGTCAGATAAACCCGCTCACGATCCCCGCCGGAGGCCATGTTGAGGCCGACCCTGTGCGCCGTCACCCTGGCTCGATCGAGCGCAGCCGCATACGCCATCGCGATCGATTCGTAGGCATTCATCTTGCCGGGCTGAACTTCTTCGCGCTCAATTAAGAGGATTCGCGGCGGCCACCAATTGTTGGAGTTTTGCGCGAAAGCCGGGACGATCGCCGAACACGCAATCAAAACCAGGTTTTTAGCGTTCATCGATTTGCCTCGATCGTTTGGGAGACTTGCTCCCACTCCGCCATCAGTGTTTCCAGATCAGCGCGACGCGCGCCCAGCATTTCTGTCGTGCGCATGGTTTTCTCCGCGCTGGTAAAGTTGGCCAGCGCACGCTCGTATTCGGCGATCTCTCCCTCGATACGGGTAACCTGCTCCTCGAGTTCTCGCCTGCGCTCCTTCATCAGATGCAGCTTGATCGGATTGAGTTTCGCCTCTTTATTCTTCGCATTGTTCGGAGTGTCGATTTTTGCCGCCGCCGCAGGCTTGCCGGCTGGCGTCGCGGCGTTGCCCTGTTTCCGCCAGAGGTAATCCTCGTAGTTGCCGGGATAGACCTGAACCTCGCCGGCCGCCACTTCAATGACCCGAGTAGCGAGCTTGTCGATGAAGTAGCGATCGTGCGATACGAATACTACCGTGCCGCTGAATTCCTG
>Ga0075421_100001836_pt1 | contig 25065 bp, 25 predicted proteins | sample SoiMetdeltSBSDD5_FD_75292 | JGI IMG/M metagenome (GOLD analysis project Ga0075421, IMG submission 75292) | Bulk soil microbial communities from a Populus tree surrounding site in Tennessee, USA - Soil MetaG P. deltoides SBSDD5 | ecosystem: Environmental > Terrestrial > Soil > Tree plantation... | reverse complement strand
CCGCGCTCACCGAAATTCATCACACGGAACCGAGAATTCAAATTGCCGAATAATGCGGGAATTGTGTTCTTGTCATCTACTCCCGTTCCCCAGATGGTGGAGCCGCCAAAAAAACCAACAGTGACTGTATTAGCCCGATCCGCAAATTGTGCTGCTGGGTTCCCGTTCATCCGGTAACCATTCCCGTCAATATTGAGCGTCTCGGATGAGTACGGCTTATGCCGCCACTCGATAAAGGGAACATAATCGAAATCGGCCACTTTCTGGTTCCTGTAGACCCTCTCTGCGTAAGCATGGTCATCATAAACTGGCAGACTGGCTCGTGGATCATCTGCTCTCAGGGCGGGCTTCAAAGTAAATCTCCACACATCGTTACCGATAGCGATAAGCACGAGTATTGCTATCCACAGCACAATGAAATTGCGGATGTTGTAAATTACGAGTTTAACCATGGCGATGCGTCCAGGTTCAACTGCAGCTTAGGACAGGGAAATCAACTCTTGTCAAATTTCGATTGTCTTCGGTATCCGTATAACAATCAATTTTGTCCTGGATTCCGATGATCCTGATTCTGAGGTAGAGCCCACAAAATGTTGCGCCCCGAAGGAGAAATCGGTCCGAAGCAGGTTTGGGTTTTTCTTACGTCCAAACATGGCGATAACGCCCAGAGTCTTACCTTGGCTCAGACGATCGGCCTGCCATATGACGTTCGCAAGCTTCATTTCGACCCTCTATTGGAACGACGAAAACCACGGGTGCGGCCCACGCTTCACCATGTAGATCGAGTCACGTCAGATGAACTCAAGTCACCGTGGCCAGACTTGATCATCGTGACGGGACGGCGCCCATCTATGGCGGCTCTATGGGTTAAGGAGCAATCAGGCGGGCGGACCAAAATCGCCCTTATTGGAAAACCTAAAGCTTGCTTCGACCAGTTCAACCTGGTGATTGCAGCAGCTCATTACAGGCTTCCGGAGGATCGCAGCAACGTGCTGCGGATCGGACTTCCATTAGTTGAAGTGCCCGCCGATAGGCTGGATTGTGCGCGGCGGGACTGGACCCCGAGGCTTCAGGATCTTGCGCGGCCGCTCACCGTGCTTTGTTTCGGCGGCTCCACGGGAGCACGGCCTCTAGATCGACCTGCCGTTCAGAATATCATGCAAAACGCATGCAAAGCTGCTTCCTCCGGAACGCTCTACGCACTGACCTCGCGCCGAACACCGCCCTCAGCGCAGAGCGAAATCAAAGCTCAACTGCCACCGAATGGTCGGCTCTACAGCTGGCAGCAGCAGGATAGCGAAAATCCATACCTGGGGTTGCTCGCATTGGGCGACCGCTTCATTGTTACAGGCGACAGCATATCAATGCTTGTCGAAATCGCCCGGCTGGGCAAGCCACTTGCCATTGCTGCTCTGCCGCCCGAAGGCGGCTTTAGGGGTCTGGCCAAGCGCCTCGTTTCCCATCTCGGGAGGGGACCGGCCCGCGATTTCGATCTGTTCCACCGCTATCTCTACGATCAGGGATGGGCGGTGCCGCTGGGGAAGGAATTTGTCGCCCCCGCGTCGCTTCCGCCGGATGACAGAGAGATTGCAGCCGCTCGGATCAGGCGCCTGATGTCTTCCGACTGAGAACGAGGCATGAGCCTAGCATCAGCTCCTGGGGAAAATCTGCAGTCGCCCAGATCGGCTGGAGACCACATCCCACGAGTTCATGAATGAACCCTCGGTAATAATCCCGACTTATCACGTTGAGCCGTCGCCAAAAACCGTGATTCACATCACGGAACGGCTCGAGATTGAGTACGAAACTCTTGCTGACTCTCACAACCTCCCGTAGAGCCCGGTCTCTGATCCGCTGCATCTGCTCGATCGAGAGCACAGTGAAAACGAGATCAAATGATTCGTTTTCGAAGGGCATGTTGGTGGCGTCGCCTCTTGTGAAAGAGATGCGGCGATGCGCCTGGTCATCAAGTTGAGACAGCGGTGCATATTGGGCTAGATGCTGCGGCAGCCGTTGCTCCTTCTGCAGCAATCTTGCTGCGGCATGACCCGTTTCAGTCAACTCTAGACCGCTGAAGCTTACATTGGGGAAGGCTCCAGCTAACAAAAAAAGGTTGATTCCGTTTCCGCATCCTACTTCCAACACGCTGGAAGGATTTAACTTGCGAATGACGGCGCCAAGAAGAATGCTTCTGAATCTCGCAGCTCCTGCAGCGCTGGCGAGGAAGTGTCTGGTTCCATAGAGCCACGGAGAAAATCTGTCCGGATCCCTGCTCGTGTCGTAGCGATCATAGCCCGCGGACCACACGGCTTCATATTCGGCACTTACCTTCGATCTGTCTCGATTTCCCCTGCCCTGAAGCTTGCGCACCACTCTCTTCCCGATTCGCCGCAAAAGCCGGGCTCTGCGCAAGCGGACGGCGGATGACCAATTTGACTCATCCGGAGAGCAGAACGGCTGCATCGCCACCTGGAGATCGCTGGCCTTCACGGGCAGCAAATCCTCTAATCTAGACAAAGCGATCATGCATTTCCGGATTCCCAGGCGCTCTTGCCTTCGGCTTCGGACTCGTATACTCGCTCCCGGATCGGGCGCAACTGTTAATCGCATTCCTCGAGGCTCATTTGTTCGTCAGGCTTGAGAGATACATCCGAGGGCGCGCAGACTGGCGGCGTTTGAGAAACGCCAACTGTGTCGTGGTGTCGTTCGGAAAAAGTGGGCGAACTTGGCTGCGCGTTCTTCTATCGCGCTATTACCAGCTAAAGTGCCGGCTGCCACCGCACGCGATGCTGATCTATGACAATCTCCATCGCCTGAATCCGGCAGTTCCAATCATCCACTTTACGCATGACAATTACATCAGGGACTATACGGGCAATAGCAGCAAAGTAGATTTTTATGGAAAGCGCCTCGTTTTGCTGACACGTGATCCGCGGGACATAGCCGTTTCGCAGTACTTCCAATGGAAGCATCGGATGAAAGCGCGGAAGAAAATCATCAACCAATATCCTCTTGACGAGAACATCTCCATTCATGACTTTGCCAGGAGCGAGTCGGCGGGCCTACCCAAGATCATTCGTTTCATGAATGGATGGGCGTCAGAGATTCACCGGATTCCCAACCATCATATCCTGAGGTACGAAGATCTTCGAGCCGACACTGCCGCTGCTCTCGGCGAGCTGTTGCGTTTCCTGGGCGAGACGCCGAGCAACGACCAGATCGTGGACTGCGTTCAGTATGGATCGGTAGACAACATGCGCCGTCTAGAATTGACCAAGGCGGGCCAGCAGATGGGCGGAACGCGCCTGCAGCCCGGAGACCCCTCGAATCCGGACAGTTTCAAGGTGCGTCGCGCCCAGGTGGGCGGCTACGCAGACTATTTCACCCCGGCTGAAACGGCGGCACTCGACGACCTTGTCAATGGCGAATTATCGCCTGTTTTCGGCTATAAGAGCCGGTTTTCTCAGCGCGTGAACTCTGTTAAGAATTCGGAGCCAACGGCTCTCGAGGGGACGCCGCCATGAAGTCTTGCATCTTCATTCATACAAACGAGAAGCAGATTATCGGAGCACTCGTCTCTCAATACTCGTTCAAGCGATTTGCAGCTGATCCATCGGCTTTCGAGGTCAGGCTGATCAAGACGGAGGACTATCCGTTCATCCGCTCACATCATGGTCGCTCATATCTGCGCGACGGCCTTCAGCGCAAGTGGAATAGCGATGATCTTCAGTCCTTCACCGTGCTCCGCTTCATGCCGCCGCAACTCATGAACTATGAGGGCCGCTCGCTCGTGGTCGATCCCGACGTGTTCTGCGTGTTCGACGTCTCTGAGCTTCTCGGCCGCGACATGAAAGGGCGAGCGATTCTTGCGCGTCTGCGGAATAGGACGAAGCCTGGCATTTATGCTTCCAGCGTGATGCTTCTTGACAACGAGAAGCTGCGGCATTGGAAGGTAGAGGAAAATTTCGAGGAGTTATTCGCTTTTAAGCGAGACTACATGAAATGGATCGGTCTTGAGCTTGAGCGGCCCGAAAGCATTGGTGAACTTGAAAGCACGTGGAATGATTTCGATCAGCTAACACCCGCAACGCGAATGGTGCACAATACGCGCCGCAGGACACAACCGTGGAAGACCGGTCTTCCAGTGGACTTCCGGCCACCCGAGAAGGCAGGTTCTCTCAAACCGGCCAATATTTTCCATCGCGCAAGACGTGCGCTCTTCGGCGAGTACGGGCTTCTGGGCCGCTATCAGCGTCATCCCGATACCACCCAGGAGCGGCTGTTTTTTGCACTTCTAAAGGAATGCATCGATCATGGCATGGTTACTCGGCAAATGGTCGAGAAAGAAATGCAACTCAATCATGTTCGCCACGATGCGTTGGAGATCCTCGAAAAGACACCGCGATTGCGCGAGCGCCCGCTGTTCGCAACGTAAAATTTTCGCATGCTCGACCTTTGGATCCTGACGCATCGTCGTGTCGGCGATCTGCAACAGATGCGCACCCTTGCCACTGTTCTAGAAGCGCGGGTGGTCGAGAAGCAGATCGGGTTTCGCAATGCGCAACTGGCGCGCGTTATGCCGTTCTTAAGTCTGTCGCTCATGGATCGGCAGGGCAGTTCGCCTCTGGAGGCTCCGTGGCCAGATCTGGTTCTGGTGGCCGAGGGGGCCGTTGGCAGTATCGGATTAGAGGTCAAGCGGCGCAGCAGCGGCAAGACCAAGGTGGTCTGTCTTGGTCGGCCTCGTGGCCGGATCAAAGAATTCGACCTCATCATCACCAGCCCCCAGTTCGAGCTGACTCCGGCTGCCAATGTGCTTGAGCTGAACCTGCCGCTGCACAGCCTCGATCGCCGCGCACTGGAGAAAGCCGCCAACTTGCTGCTGCCCCGAGTTTCTCATTTGCAAAGACCCTGGATCGTTCTGCTCGTCGGCGGAACGAGTGCCCCGGATATTCTCGATGAGTCTGCAGCTTCAGCTCTTGCAAAGGAGGCCTTGAGCCGTGCCAAACAGGATGGCGCTTCGCTTCTGGTCGTCACCAGTCCAAGAACAGGCGCGATTGCAGAGCGTGCACTGGCCAAGGTCTTGGGCGAGGAGGCTCACCTTTTCTTCTGGTCGCGCGCGGACGCGGAAAACGCCTATCTGGGGTGCCTGCAACTCGCCGATGCCTTTATCGTGACCTCCGACAGCATCTCAATGGCAACCGAGGCGCTGCTGACAGGCAAGCCTCTCGAGATTTACCGGTTGCCGCAGAAACTGAAGGGAGTACGTGCCGCCGCAGCTTACCTCGCTCGTACACGCCTGAAGGGCGGATTGGCCTTCACCTCCGGCCTTTTCGAAGTGCGTCCAAACAGACTTGCAGTGCTCGACCGGCTGCATCGGAGCAATGTCTTCGATCTTGAACTCGATCGGGAGCGAGCAAAAGATCGCGTTTTCAAATTGCTGTGCACCGAGAGCGGGGGCTGCCCACCAATCGTCTTACCTCACAAGCCACCGAGTAGGAAAAGCTGAATGCGGCCTCATTTTCTTGTCATAGGCGGCCAAAAATGCGGAACATCGTGGCTGCAGGACAATCTCAGCCAGCATCCGCGGGTATGGTTGCCTCCAATCAAGGAAATTCACTACTTCGATCAGGGCAATGTCGAATTTCATGTCCGCTTGCTTGGAACCTCCAAGCGGATGAGGAAAGCCCGCCTTTATGCGGCCAAGCAGTTCCGAGCCTGGCTGTCGGGCGACACACACGAGTTGTGGTGGGCAATCAACTACTGGCTCGCTTATCGTGATGACAATTGGTATCGCGGCCTATTTCCTGACCGGCCGGACACGATTACGGGAGAAATATGTCCGGGATATGCGAGACTGCCAGAACCTGCGGTCGCCAAAGTTAAGTCTTTTGTTCCAAGTGCCCGCATTGTCTATCTGTTGCGCAATCCGATTGAGCGATCTTGGTCATATGCCGCCCAATATTTCACCAGTCCGCGCAAGAAAGGCCGGTACGGGCGGCTGGCCAATGTTCCTCCGGATGTTCTGCATTCATTCCTCGAACGAGATGCTCAGGGTCACAGCAATTATCTCGGTGCCCTTGATGCTTGGCAGCGCCATTTCGGAGATCAACTGCTTGTCGGCTATTTTGATGAACTTAAATCCGACCCAGAACTTCTGTTTCGCCGAGTGATCCGCTTTCTCAATATTAAAGATTCTCAAGGATGGCTGCCCTCAGGTTTGTGTGAGAATCGTCATCCAAGTAGAGATGCGCAGATGCCACATGAGTACCGCTCGTATTTGGCGAAATTGCACCTGCCAAGTTTAAAAGAGCTACACAGCAGACTAGGTAGCAAAGAAACCGAGGAGTGGCTTGCCAAAGCCAGTGCTGCTCAACACTGATTGGGCTTGCCCGCGGTGCTTTTCTGAGGTTAGAAGTCAATATCGAAAGTCGGAGCACGTCGGTAGATGTCGATGCTGGATCTAGCAAAGTTCGAGGCCGCCATCCTTCAGCGAGAGCCGTGTGATTACATTGTTGTGCCGCATTTTGTAAAAGCCGCCGCGCTTGATGCAATCAATGCTGATTATCCGGATATTGTGAACGCAGGCAACTTCCCGGTCGAGGATCTGTCCTATGGTCCAAAATTTGGAGCTTTGATCGAAGAACTCACGGGACCCGAGTTGCGCGCGCGTTTTGAACAAAAATTCGGCTTCGATTTAACATCGTATCCAACGCAGGTTACCATACGGAAGTTTGTGTCAGCGCTGGATGGGAATATCCATAACGACTCACGAACAAAAAAAATTACGGTTCTTATTTATTTCAATCACGAGTGGCATCAACCGGGCGGTCAGCTCAGAATCACACGCTCCGAGACCGATTTAGATGACTATTTTGTCGAGATCCCCCCCGTGCAGGGTACGCTCCTTGCATTTCGGCGAAATGAGCGTTCCTTTCATGGATTTCCTCCTGCTCAGGGCGAGCGGCGGTCGCTGCAGATGTATTGGGTTGAGCCCAAACGGCTTCGCAGAAACAAGCCCACGGGCATGAAAAAGACACTACATAAGCTATTCCGCAAGGCTATTGGCACCCGCTAGGGACAAGATTACTCATCCTTTTCAATTACAATTGTTATCGTCTTTCGGAGTGCCTGGGATCCGGCCTGCCTCATCTTTCTAACCGAGTGGAGCGAATTGAAAGTCTTGACGAAGATGACGCACTGATTGGCAACGAACGGCACGGTGTCGACAACAGCAATCTTGTCCCATGGAACAATGCGATTATTCCAGTTGAACGCAAAGGTTGGATCCTTCGATGTATTGATGTCCAATCCACCACCGTAATTCTGTTCCCACTCTCCATCCCGAATCATCGACAGCACGAGGGTGATGACTTTCTTCGGCGTATCGGTATGAGGCGCCACTTCTCCGCCATCCGCCTTCAATACGGAAAATTCAAAGCGGCTCCTCAAGCGTAAGTCCCTTCTTGGCAGTTTTCCTCGCAGGAGCGCCTCGGCCGCGCGCGCCAATCTGCCGCTGGAAGAACGGAAGGCCTCATCCAATCCAAGATCGATATTCTGCGATTTGAGAAATTCCACGGTCTGGCGAATGAAATCGTCGCTCTTCAACCAATGATGAAAGCGCCGCCAAGGTTCATTTGACTGAAGGAAGCGGTGATAGTTGTCGGCCGCAAACTTTTCGGAAAGGGAAAGTTTGTAATCGTAGCCCGGTACCTTTCCGAATAAGAAAGTGTCCGGGTAGCTGTTGCACAGATCCTGATACAACTTGCTTTCCAGCGCAGGCCGCAGCACGAGCAGCGGATATGGTTCATACCTAACTGACGCGGCATTAAAATTCAGCATCCGACATCCCCCTGATCAGCGGTCCCCTTGGTAACTCAAATGGTCGCGAGTTCAAAACTTTTTCCATTTAAGGGATCTGCGACTGCCGCGATCGGCCCGTGCTCCCCTCCAACCTGGCGACCTTGCCATCTGCAACATTGTAAAGCCTTGTAGCAATGGAACTCCAGGCGGAGCGGTGGGTGATGGCGATTACTGTAAATTCCCCGGCAAGTTCACTAATCCGACGGCAGATGTCGCGCTCAGTTGCAGGGTCAAGCGCGCTCGTCACCTCATCGAAAATCAGGAGACTTGGTCTCCTCACGATCGCCCGAGCGAGGGCGATCCGTTGGCGTTGACCGCCCGAAAGTCTGATCCCCATCTCGCCAACATCAGTTGCAAGTCCTTGCGGCAGATCTCGTATGAAGTCTGACGAACCTGCAAGTTGCAGAGCTTGCCAAATCTGCTGCTCGTCAATCAACGCATCCCCAAGGGTAATGTTTTCGGCAATCGTTGTATGAAGAAGGCTCAACTCTTGGGGAACGTAGCCGATCATGCTGCGCCAGCTGCGCAATGAGACCTCGTTTAGATCAATTCCATCAACAAGGATGCGTCCAGAAGTTGGGCGGTGCAGTGCAGTGAGCAAATCGATAATCGTAGTCTTTCCGGCTCCCGAGGGACCTTGCAGCACTGTGATTTCTCTTGCCGGAATGAAAAGATCGACTTCGCTCAAGATCCGCTTCTCGCCATGGAAGAAGTTTACGTTCTCGAACGTGCATCCCTTTTCGAGTGTAGGAGTGATCGTGCCATTGTCGCTCTCGGCTGCCGCATCGGCGCTGGCGATAAACTCCAATGAACGCCAATAGCCACTTTCGTTTTCCGTGAACGCCTGCAAGAGCGTTTGGCTCTTGGAGAACGAATAGACGATTCGGAAAACAAAAACACCCAAGCCAATGAGCCCGGCCAAGGGCATATTCAGTTTCGTCACCGCCAGGTAGAGACCAATACTGAAGATGATCGCTGTAAGGGCCAGCTGAGAATTTTGAAGTCCGGATTTCAAGAGCTCCTGCTTGAACCTGGCCCTTTGAGCGCGCATGCTCTGCGTCGCCATCAGCGCGGCGACTTGTGCGTTACGGCTCATGGTCTTAAGCGGCTTTAGATTGTTGAGCGTGTCGACCAGAAGACTTAGGAGTCCGGCGGTTCGCTTGAAATGCTTGAGACCCGAAATTTGGGTCCTACCCAGGAACACACGAAGCAGCAGCATAAGCAGGAACGCGGCCGCAATGCCAATGAGCATGGCCTGCCAGGAAATCAGAAAACCCACAGCAACCAGCGCCAGCGTTTGGAATAGATTAGCTAGATACCGGGCCGCAGCGATATAGGCCATGCTGGCAGCCATGATGTCGGTACTAACCGCGTTCGCGATGGCGCCGAAGCGCTGATCGGCAAAGTAGCTCCATTTTGCCGCCAAGAGCGCACGGATTAATTCCAGACGCAAATGGGTGAGGAGCCGCACGCGAGCCAGCGATGCAATGCCCACTGCACCAAATGACAGCAGCGCCTTGAGGGTCATGGCAATGGCAATGAAAGCTATGAGGGCACCAAAGGTCATCGGAATGCCGACCCATTGGAACGCCGTACGTGCAAGATCGACGATCTGCACACTTGGGGATGCGGCTGCGGAATCAACTAGAGCAAACAACGGAACGATGGCCCCGAAACTGAAGGCTTCCGCGAAACCAGCGACAATCAAGCACAGGAGAACAAGAAAGGGTTGCGAGCTCGGCGTCTGAAAGAAAAGATTGAAACAACGAAGCAGCGAGAAATTTGACGCTGAAACGCCCTTCCCTGCGGATACCTGCCGGACAGTCGGCTTTAGATCAGTCGAGCGTCGATTCATCGGTGAGTGAATAGCGCCGTCGCAGTCAAATTACAACAATCGAGAAATTCGTATGAATCCCTCTGAGGTTTTCATAGTGCTGATTGAGGCCGAACTGGCGAATTTCCGAGTTGTCCAATTGCGACTTTCGTTCTATATGGCTCCGGCGATTGGTAAGGGATTGACGTCCTTTTCGACCCAGGAGGCCTCCAAGAGAAACAGAGCATCATACCCGTTACCAGAACAATTTTTGAAGCTTCGGAACCAAGCTCGGTGGCGCTGCCAAAATGGTGTTACCGGCGTTCAATGCTTCGTCGGCCATAAAATCACTCACCCAGCCGCCTGCTTCCCGCATGATGATGATGCCCGCCGCGACGTCCCAAGCAAAAGCGTGCGACGCCCAGAAGCCGTCGAGGCGCCCGTCGGCGGAATAAGCCATTCCCAGTGCGCTAGAACCGAGCCGAGTGAATTCGCAATTCGCCTCGAAGCAAGCGCTCACCACTCTCACATGCTGCTCGAGGTTCCGCCGGTAGCTGAAGGCAAGGCCGATCCTCGCCTGTTCGAGGCTTGTGACCGAGCTCACCTTAATGGGCGTGCCGTTGAGCCAGGCGCCCCCGCCCCTCCTCGCCGAGTGAAGCTCGCCCATGACAGGATTGTAGATGATTCCGGCCACCGGCTCATTGTCGCTTATCACAGCAATTGAGACACACCAGAGCGGCAGTCCTCGCAGGAAATTGGTCGTGCCATCGATGGGATCGATCACCCACAGCGCTTCCTTTCCGCGGTCGAGCACACCATGTTCCTCGCCGATGATCGAATCATTGGGAAAAGCGGCAGCAATCGCGCCTGAAATCGTCTGCTCGCAGAGCCGGTCGGCCTCGCTGACGAAATTCTGTACTCCCTTGCTCTCGATCTTTAGCTCATGCCGGCGCAGGTATCGTTCCTTGGCCTGCTGGCCGGCCTCAACCGCAATGGCCTGGCCGAATCGCAGGCGAAGCTCCAAATCCTCGTCATTCATGGATAATCTGTCAAGGTGCGAGCGCGACACGACGATTGCGGTGCAAGGCCCGCCACGTTAGTCTTGCCGCCCGACGAAGCGGGATGTCAAGCGAATCAGTAGGGGAGTCCATGCGGCCGACGATTTTCGTGCATACGAATGCCAAACAGATCGTGGGGGCCATCGTCAGCGCGCATTCCCTGAAGCGAAATGCCGCCCACCCCGACCTGTTCGACGTGCGGATCATTCGCCGGGAGGACTATGGCTTCTTCGACGAATTTGAGGGAAGGCCGTTTCTTCGCGGCGGCGGCCGGCGCATCTGGCGAAACCAGGATCTTCAGTCCTTCACACTTTGCCGCTTCATGCCGCCAGAGCTGATGGAATATGGGGGTCACGCCATTGTTATCGATCCAGATGTCTTCGCGGTGGGTGATATCGGCGAGCTTCTGTCGCGCGACATGAAAAGCAAGGCCATCCTGGCCAGACCGCGACCCGGATACAATGGCCGCCAAGATTATGTCGCCACCAGCGTCATGCTTCTCGACTGCGCCAAACTGCTCCACTGGAATGTGCGGCGCAGCTTCGAGGACTTGTTCGCCCTCAAGATCGACTATGAGGATTGGATTACGCTCGCTCTTGAACCGGAAGGCTCGATCGGCCATCTCGAACCGGAATGGAACGATTTTGACCGACTCACTCCATCAACCAAGCTCCTGCACAACACCAAACGGCGCAGCCAGCCGTGGAAGACCGGCCTGCCCGTGGATTTCACCACCAAAATTCCGATCCCATTCGCCGACAAGATTCTGGGCACGAGCGGCTTCCGCCTGCCGCTGCGATATCGACCGCACCCGGACCGGCGCCAGGAGCACCTGTTTTTCGCACTTTTGCGGGAATGCATCGACAATGGTATGGTGACGGAGGAAATGCTGCGCAAGGAAATGGCGGCAAACCACGTCCGCCACGATGCTTTGGACGTGGTCAAGCGGGTGCCGCCGCTCGAGAGCGTCCTTGACCACAGCTATTCCGTGCCGGCGTGACGTCAACCACGATTTCGGCAGCATCGCGTCATAGAGGAGATGCCGTAATTCGAATGGATCAGCCCCTCAACCGTTCCAACAAAGACCCGGCCGCACTGGTTGCGAGCGCCAAGCGTGCACTTCGCATCGAGCACAACGGGGTTAAGATGCTCATGGAGGCCATGGACGGCACGCTGGGGGAAGCCTTCGTCCAGGCGTTCGAACTCATTCGCTCTACCCACGGCAGGGTGATTCTCTCAGGGGTGGGCAAGAGCGGTCACATCGCGCGCAAGATTGCGGCAACACTTGCATCGACTGGTACGCCAGCACTCTTCGTCCATGCGGCAGAGACCAGCCACGGCGATCTTGGCATGATCACATCCGATGACGTCCTGCTCGTGCTGTCGACGTCCGGAGAAACGGCGGACCTGCGGAATCTTCTGCGTTATGCGCAAAGGTTCGAAATTCCCCTCATTGCCATGACGTCCCGCGCCCAGAGCACTCTCGCAGTGGCGGCTACCGTGGTACTGCCGATCCCGTCGGCTCCTGAAGCTTGCCCGATCGGCCTTGCTCCGACCACCTCGACGACTTTGCAGCTGGCGCTCGGTGACGCACTGGCAATAGCGCTTCTGGAGGACAAGGGATTCAGTGCCATTCAATTCCGCGACTTCCATCCGGGCGGCAAGCTCGGCGCATCGCTCACCTATGTGCGGGAAATCATGCACTCCGGCGAACGCATGCCTCTGTGCGGCGCAGATTGCCTGATGTCCCAGGCCATTTTGGTGATGACGGAGAAAAGCTTCGGGTGCCTCGGGATTATCGCCGAAGATGGGAGCCTGTGCGGGCTAATCACCGACGGCGATCTGCGCCGGCACATGTGCGTCGATCTTCTGAAGCTTCCCGCATCGGAGATCATGACACTCCAACCCAAGGTGATCGACCCGAACGTCTTTGCCCGGGAAGCGCTCAGCCTCATGAACGCGCAGAAGATCACGAGCCTGTTCGTCGTCGAGGAGAACAAGCCCGTCGGCATCATCCATATCCACGATCTGTTGCGCCTCGGATTGCAATGAACCTGCATGCCGCCAAGCCCAATGCCGTCGTGAAGCTCGGCGGCGTTGCAATCGGCAACTCATTGCCGCTCACGCTCATCGCCGGCCCCTGCCAGCTCGAAAGCCGCGATCATGCCATGAGAATGACCGAGACGCTCGTTGCGATCGCGCGGCGGCTAAATCTGGGATTCGTCTACAAGACGTCCTTCGACAAGGCCAACCGCACAAGCATATCGGGCAGACGCGGCGTAGGACTCGAAGCTGCACTGCCCATCTTTGCCGAGCTTCGCCGCGCCTTCGGCATCCCCCTGCTCACCGACGTTCATGAGAAAGCACAGTGTGCACCCGTCGCCGAGGTTGTCGATATCTTGCAGATACCGGCATTTCTCTGTCGGCAAACGGATCTTCTCGTCGCGGCGGCGAGCACGGGTCGCGCCGTGAACGTGAAAAAAGGTCAGTTCCTTGCTCCTTGGGACATGGAGAACGTTGTCGCCAAGATCACCGCAAGCGGGAATCCCAACGTTCTCATAACGGAGCGGGGAGTTTCCTTCGGTTACAACACGCTCGTGTCGGACATGCGTGCTCTTCCCATTCTCAAGAAAACCGGAGCGCCCGTTATCTTCGACGCAACCCATTCGGTCCAGCAGCCCGGGGGCCGCGGGACGGCGTCGGGCGGGGAACGCGAAATGGTTCCCGTCGTTGCAGCGGCGGCCGCGGCGGTCGGTGTCGCTGCCATTTTCGTCGAAGCCCACGACGACCCCGATCACGCCCCCTCAGATGGTCCGAACATGCTGCCCATCGGGGAGGTCGAGGGGCTGGTGCGCAAGCTCGTGGCACTTGATCGGATCGCGAAATCTTCAACGCCTGCCTAGCCGCGCCCGAGGGCGAAAATCTGCTTGGCGGCAGCGAGATCCTCTGCCGTGTTGACCTCCATCGGCATGTAGGGAACCTCGATGAAATGGATGGAGAGCTCGCCAACGGCACGCAACTGCTCGAGGCGCTCGCTCTCTTCCCTGGCTGAACGGCCGAGTTCGTGAAACCGCCTGAGGCCTGCGCGCGTGAAGGCGTAAAGCCCGATGTGGGAGCGAACGGCTTGTCTTTGGAAATCCTTGCCGATGATCGCCACGAGCTTCAAGTCCACGTAAGCCGTCGCCATCTCCTTCATCTGTGTTAGGCCGTCGGCAAAAATTCGCAGGTGATCCGGATTGAGGAAGGGCATATCGCCCTGCTGATTGATGATATGGCGATGCTGCCCCCCTTTATCGACAATAGCTGCTGCGAGGGCTACCCGATCGGTACCGCAATCGGCTTCGCCGGTCACGACTGCCTTGCCGCCATGCTTTTCGACAACCTCGGCGATGGCCGGGCTGTCGCCAGCCACCCATACCGGGCCAATATCGGCTTCCATCGCGCGGCGCCAGCAGTGGACGATGAGCGGATCCCCGCCAATGTCCTGAAGAGGCTTATCGGGCAGCCGCTCGCTCTTGAGTCGGGCTGGGATGATAATGAGCGGCATAAATCATTCCTTTGAACTGGCGAAGCAATTGGAACATTCATCGTGCGCAATGGCCGATACCGGCAATAGCTCATGGCATAACTGCCCCGCCATTGGCGCCAAGGCACTGTCCGGTGAAATAGGTCGAACCCGGACCCGCAAGGAAAAGGATGGCGGCGGCAATCTCTTCCGGCCTCGCAATTCGACCCAGTGGAAGCGCGGTTTCGCGCGCTTGTTCCTCCGAGGTCATTGTATCGAAGGCGAGCAATGGCGTATCTGTTGGACCAGGAGCTATTGCATTGACCAGAATGCGCGGTGCCAGTTCCCGCGCCCAAGAACGGGTGAGGCCCAGCATGGCTGCCTTCGTCGCGCAATAGACGGAAGCCCCTGCCCTGCCCAAATAGGCAAGCTCGGACGCAATATTAATGATCCGTCCTCCCTCGCCCATATATCGGAGCGCTTCCCGGGTGACAAGAATTGCGGCGCGGACATTCACCGTGAAATGCCAATCGATGTGCTCAGCCGTGACATGTTCAATGGTCGAGTCCTCCATCACTCCCGCATTGTTGAGGAGAATGTCGATTCTCCCAAGCCGTTCGGCCACCCGAGCGACGGCGGACACGATCTCACCTTCCCTTGCAAGGTTGCACTCGACGATTTCCACGCATCCCTTGCTCGGCGAACGATCCAGACCGATGACTGCCACGCCCGCCCTGTGCAGAGCTTCCGCTGCTGCCCTGCCGATGCCGCTGGTCGCGCCCGTCACAAGGGCGGCTTTGCCCGATAACTGGTTCACCACGGCACCTCGCCTCGATCGACCCCAAAAGACTGCCCGGTAATGTTGGCGGCCAAGTCGGACGCCAGAAATAGGTAGGTCGAGGCGACATCGGCCGGCTCCATCAGACCCGGGAGCGCCTGATGGTTGACGATTTCCGCAAGCAGCTGCCCCTCTTCGATTTTCCGGCGTTCAGCCATGCGCGACAGCGAGCGCATGGAAGACTCCGTCCGCACCCAACCTGGACACACCGCATTGACCCTGATGCCGCGAGAGCCGAGTTCCTTGGCCCACGTCTTCGTCAAGCCGATGACCGCATGTTTGGAAGCCACATAGGCACCGAACAGGGGTTCCGCCACTCTGCCCCAGATGGACGCCGTATTGATTATCGAGCCGCCCTCCCGCATTCGCCTGAGTGCCCGGCGCGTCACGATCTCAGTGCCCAGGACATTCACCTCGATGATGCGTCGAAACATAGACTCGACGTCATCGTCGGCCTCGGCGATGGGGGTGAGACGCTCGAGGCCTGCATTATTGATGAGAACGTCGATTCGAGTGAGGCCCGCAAGCGCCGACTCCACCGCTGCCGCATCGGAGATATCCGCAATCGATCGGCTCGCCACGAACTTGCCCGCGGTAAGGATTTGGTCATCGTCGGCGATGAGGTGCAGTACCGAACCGACCGAGGAAAATCTCTCGGCAATGCCAAGCCCGATGCCGCGACTTGCTCCCGTAATCACAACGGTCTTTCCCTCGAGCCCCATGCTCATGCTGCTTCCCTCGCCTCGCGGCGGACGAGGTGGAGAACCTCGTTGCGCAATTTAAAAAACGCCTCTGTTTCCCGGATCTCGAGAGCTCGTTTCTCCCCTAGGACCTTCGCTACATCGATATCAGCGACGATGCGAGCCGGACGTGCCGAGAGCATGATGATGCGATCTGCCAAAAACACCGCCTCCTCGACATCATGGGTAACGAAGACAATCGTCTTGGCCTCTCTCGATTGGATCTGGCGCAGTTCGACCTGCAACTTTTCGCGGGTCAGCGCATCAAGGGCACCAAAGGGCTCATCCATGAGCAGAACGTCGGACCCGGCGGCAAGGCTGCGCGCGATGGCCACACGCTGGCGCATCCCTCCTGAAATGCGGCTGGGGTAAATATCGGCGAAGTCTTCAATGCCCATGAGCTTCAGATAGTGCCGAACACGCAAAGCGCGATCCTCCGCGGAAAGGTCTTTGCGATAGCGCATGCCAAAGGCAATGTTGCCTGCCACCGTTAGCCAAGGGAAGGACGAATAGGACTGAAACACCATGCCCGTCCTGCGGCTCGGGCCGGTGACCGGCACGCCATCTAGGCGAATGACGCCCGAGGAGGGCTCGTCCAGCCCACCCGCCATTCGCATCAGTGTCGTCTTTCCACAACCCGATGGACCGAGGAAGACGACGAGCGAGTTGCGCGCGACGGCCAGAGAGGTTTCCTCGACGACGGGCACTTTCCCGAAGACTTTTGACAGTCGGTCGAACTCTATGAATTGCGCCGTCACCGCTATCCCTACAGATATTTGAACATGCGGCGATGCAGGAGACGCAAGAGCTGGTCGGTGACGAGGCCGATGATGCCGATAGCGACCACCCCGGCCATGACCTCCGGGGTTTTCACATAGCGGCGCGCCGACCAGATGACGAAGCCCAGCCCCGAATCGGCAGCGACGATTTCGGCGATGATCAGATAAGTCCAACACCAACCCAGAGTGATCCGCAGGTTGTCGACCAACGAGGGTCCCATAGCGCGCAGCGCAACGTCGGTGAGGACACGACGCGGCTTGGCGCCGAGAGTAAAGGCAATCTCGACATATTCATGAGGCACCCGCCTCATATCGTCGGCGACCAGGAGGACGAGCTGGAAAAACGTGCCAAGCCACAGCAGAAAGATTTTCGTGTTCTCGCCAACTCCGAACCAGATGATCGACAGCGGAACAAGCGCCGGCACCGGAAGATAACGAATAAAGTCGATCGATGGCTCGAGCGCCGCACCCACGATACGGTAACTGCTCATCAGGATGCCGATGGGGATGGCCATGGCCGCCGCAATGATGAAGGCCACCCAAACCCTCAAGGTCGACACTCCCGCATGCCACAGAAGGTTTTCGGAGGCGAGCATCCTCCACAAGGCCTGCACCACGCGACTGGGCGAGGGCAGGAACTGCGGCGCAACCCATCCCGCCCTTGCCGCAAGTTCCCAAAGCCCGATGAGAATCACCGCCGTTAGCAGGCCGATGGAAATCTCCACTACGGGTGGAGCATGCCCGCGGAAGGCCGTGAGGTCGCGGAACATGCTCCATCTCCTGCGCGGGGGGAATGTGTTCGCGACCTTGTGCACCGACCGTCTGTTACTGCGCCTGTGCGCCGAGCTTGTTGATCACGGAATTGTCGATCTGCTGATCGGCTTCGAGATCATTGTCGGCTGCACCATTCTCGAGGTTGAGCGACATCACCGTATCGAAGATCTCGTGCAGTTTTCCCCTCTCGCCGGGCTTGCCCATATAGGATATCGCTTCACTCATGGGTGTATAGGCGAGACTGGTGTTGAGAATCTCCTTCACCTCCTCGGTGGTCAGCCCATAATGCTTGGCAACGAGCTCAGCATATTTGTCGGGCTCCTTCTTGCTGTAGTCGATCGCCTGATAGATGCATTTGAGGAAGTTCGCATATTTTTGCGGATTGGCCTTCAGATCATCCTGGCGCGCAGTGATGACGTCAATGATGATGCCCTTATAGTCCTTGGAGGACAGGAATACACGAGCACCCTCGCGCGCTGAATTCTTCACCGCCTGGGACATGAAGGGTTCATAAGTGGCCACCGCCGCAATCGAGGTATCGGCAAAAACGGCGGCGGTGTCGGCAGTTGCTATGTCCTTGATCTGCAGATCGCTGAACGTCAGCCCTGCCTTTTTCAGCTCCATCTGCAGAAGCAGCCGTGCCGGAATGTTAGGCTCGGCCGCAACCGTCTTCCCCTTGAGATCGGCGGCCGTCTTGATTGCCCCATCGGCGATCACGCCGTCGCCACCAACCGATTCGTCGATGGTGCCGATGATGACGCCGGGGGTCGAGGCATCGCGCGGACGCCCCTGGTGCTCGCCTACCGTACGCATGTCCACTTCGATATCGCCGCGGGCGTAGGCGGCCATGACGTTTGCCCGGTCGTCCTCGAATTTGTACTCGACCTCGAGATTGTTCTCCTGGAAACAGCCGATGTCATTGGCGACATGAACTGGTGCAAAGCCAAGCCAGGTCGGGGCCAACATCAGAATCTTGTCAGCCGCGAGGGCAGAAGTGCTGGCGAAGCAGGCAGTCGCGGCCAGCACGATGAGCGTCGTGCGTCCTTTCATCTTTTATCTCCCTGAGGTCCTTCCCACCGATTTTGCTTGAGTGTCAGCGGCGTATTTGGATGCTAATTCCGCTGAATGTCAAACCGCGCCGGCGGTCCCTCGATCTCACCAGTTGGACCTCCGGTTGAACGTCGCCCGAGCCCAATCCAGATGGGAGTGCCATCATGATCCGCCGTCCCGTGCCGTGGCCCAACGGTGCCAGAATCGCCGTCGCCATCACCTTCGACATGGATGCAGACAGCCTCATCCATATCGAGCACCCTTCAGACTCGATCACCCGCGTCTCCACAATTTCCATGCTCAAATACGGTCCCGAGGTCGGCGTTCCCCGCATTCTCGAAGGCTATCGCCGCTTCGGCCTAAAGCAGACGTTCTTCGTGCCTGCCTGGTGCATCGAGCAGTATCCCGGGGCTGTCGAAGCCATGGTCGCCGATGGCCATGAGGTCGGGTTTCACGGTTATATCCATGAGGCGCCGAACGCGTTGTCGCGCGATGAGGAGCACTATTGGATGCAGAGATCAGTTGCCGTCATCGAGAAGCACACCGGTCGCCGACCGCGCGGCAATCGCTCGCCCCTCTATAATTTCTCCATCCATACCGCGGACCTGCTCATCGAAGAGGGTTTTCTTTATGATTCTTCGCTCATGGGAGATGATGTGCCCTACATTCTCAAGTGCGCGAAGGGAGAGCTCGTCGAACTGCCCTCGAGCTGGGCGCTGGACGATTGGCCTCCTTACGTGCACTCGATCGATCTCAATTACATGTTCCAGATCATGTCGCCGGACCGCGCAATGGAGAGCTTCATGGCGGAGTTCGAAGCGATGCGCTCTGCCGGTGGCGGTTTGTGGATCGGCGTCTGGCACCCCTTCGTCAGCGGCAGGCTGTCGCGGTGGCTGCGTATCGAAAAGATGATCGAATACATGCTGGGAACTGGCGATGTGTGGTTCGCGCGGCTCGAAGACATCGCCATCCACATCCAGACATTGCGTCGGGAAGGCAAATATGAGGCGCGAATCGATTCGCTGCCCTATTACGACAAGCCGCAGATCCCGAGTCCAGCGCCAGCGCCCATGCTCAAGCGCCCGTGAAAGCGTTCAGTTGACGCAAGCATTGTCGGCGCTCAGGGTCCACGCCACGCCGTCTGGCGAGAAGGAGAGTTTGCCCGAGCCGCCCAGCGCTGTCGGCGCCAGATTTTCCAGCACCTGTCGTCCGAAACCCCGCTCATCATTGCTCGACACGGGGGGGCCGCCGGCCTCCTTCCAGCCGAATTTCAGGCGCTTCTCGCCATCGTTTGTCTTGTCGACCGACCAGTTTATTTCGATCCTGCCGTGCTTCACGGACAGTGCGCCGTGCTTGGCGGAATTCGTGGCGAGTTCGTGGATCGCCATGCCCAAATATTGAACCGCCATCGGTTTGAGAACAGCCGGGGGCCCTGAAATCGCGCAACGGCTGGAATCACAGAAGGGTTCGAGCTGAGAGCTCACCACCTCGTCGATGCGAGCTCCCATCCACTGACCATTGACAAGCAGATCGTGAGAGCGGGCAAGTGCGGCAATGCGCGAATTGATTTCGGTCTGGAACTCCGCCGGGGTGCGGGTGAGCTTGCCCGTCTCGCGGATCATGGCAAGAATCACCGCATATTGGTTCTTCACCCGATGCGCTACCTCGCGCATCAGCTCCATGATGCGCTGCTCGTTTTCCTTACGCCTGGTGATGTCCTGCGTGATGCCGATGACGTGGCGAATTCCGTCGAACGTGACGGCGCGGTGATTCTCGAGCCAGGCGGTGGTGCCGTCCGGGCGGACGATCCGGAACTCGTCGCGCGGCCGCGGATCGCGGCCGGCCCCGATGACCTTGCCGCTTTCCCTCATCTTCAGTTGGTCGGCGGGATGAACGCGCGACAGAAAAAGGTCAAGGGACGGTTTGTCCTTCGACGGATCGAGCCCCATCAGCTCGTAAAAGGTTTCATCCCAGGTGAGCTTGTCAGGGGGTGTCCATTCCCACGCTGCGGCATCGGCCGCGCGAAGCGCAAGCCGCAGGCGTTCGCGCTCCCGCTGGACCCGCATCACGGCCTCGTCCAGAAGATCGACGACGAAGATGATGAGGGCTCCAACCAACAGGAAACCGATCATGCTGAGCACGCCCCAATAGTGCAATGCTATGTGCGATTGAGGGGAGACAAACAGAGGCCAGGCGGCCATGAAGCTGGCGATGAGGGCAGCAATGCCCGGGCCCCTGCCGCCGATGAAGGCGCTGAGAAGGATGGCAGGAAAAAGGGTCAGAAAGGGGGGCAGGCCCGGAAGCGCGGCGCGAAGCAGCACGGCGATTACCACGAGCCCGGCCGTCGCAATATAGCCTAGTGCGGGATAACCACGCAGCGCAGGTATTCGGCGGTCAATCCACACAGCAAGACAGCCCCTGTTTTAGCGGCACTATCTGCTGAAACGTATGCTGAGTAAAGTCTGCGACCGCCCGTTCAGCGCACCGTCTTGCGCTTGGCGGAACCAGCAGGCTTGGTCGGCTTTCCCTTGTCGAGACTCTTCTTTAGGGCGTCCATGAGATTGACGACGTTGCCGGCCTGCCGCGGCTTGTCGTCGGGTATCGTGATCTTTTGCCCGCGTGCCTTTTTCTTGACGAGCTCGGCCAGCTCTACCGCGTACCTGTCCTTGAACTTCTTCGGATTGAAGCTGGCGGAGTTGCGCGCAACGAGCTCCGAGGCGAGCGCCACGAGCCCCTTGTCGTAGCTCGCATCGTCCAATTCCTTGAAGAACTTTTCCGACGGACGAAGCTCGTTCTCATAGCGCATGACGTTGAGCACCAGACCTTTTTCCACGGGCATGACGGCTGCGAGGTGCTCGCGGCCGTGCATCGTGATCTGGGCGATGCCCACCTTCTTCGCCTTGAGGAGCGCCTCGCGGATGACAAGATAGCCCTCGGTCGCAACCTCATCCTTGGGAACGATATAATAGGGCCGCTCGTAATATCGGGGGTCGACCTCCCTTTCATCGACGAATTGAACCAGGTCGATCGTTTTCTTGCTTTCCAGCTTGAGGGACTCGACTTCTTCAGGCTCAAGCGTCACGTAGACATCGGGCTCGACCTGATAGCCCTTGACGATGTCGCTGTTGTCAACAGGTCCGACACCGGGGACGACCTTCTCGTATTTGATCCTCTTGCCCGTCGGTTTGTGAATCTGATTGAAGGTGATCTCCGACTTGCTATCCACTGCCGAATAGAGGTCGATGTTGATCGAGACGAGTTGCAGGCGGAGAAAGCCTCGCCAATACACATGACCCAGGGCTGGCATGAAACACTACTCACAGGGAAGCGGCTTGACGCCATGTTTGCGAGCTGTTGACCGTTCCGGCAACGTCAGCCAAGTAGCCTCTGTGCGGCTATCACTACTAGCCGTTGAGAAAAGCCATGCGCGAACGCGGAAATCCGCGCGTTAATCATGTTTGTGGAAAAATGTTATGAACGTCGCCGGCGGCCAAGTAGTCCGATGACGATGCCGGCGATGAGCGCGCCCGCCATGGTGCTCAGGGGTTTGCGGCGCGCAAGGGATTCAAGCTCCGAGGCATAGCCATAGGCGCGGTCGCTTGCGGTCGCTGCAAGGGCAGAGCCCTGCTGGGTGACGACTTCTCCGGCTGCCCGCAAGGTTCGCGCTGCGCCTGTTCTGACTTCAGCGAGAAGTGCGGAAACGCTATCCCTCAGCGCCGACATTTCCTGCTGGAGCCTAGCGATGTCGGACGCATAGTTTTCGGTGCTTACGACGGAGCCCTCTCCGCTCGTTGCGGTGTCGCTGCGTTCATCAAAGGCTTCCGACTGGGAGCCAGCCAGTTTCGAAGGGTTTGCCATGACGATGTTCCCGTTGGAGAGATTCAGATTCTTTCTAAATCTCTCACGCGTGAACTAGTTCCAGGACGAAGCGGATTAATCTTTTGCACTTGCTCGGGACTGCTGCATCGACCAGAGCTGCGCATTGAGGAGGCCCAACTGCGTTGCGGATTGAGGCGGGCCGAAGAGATAGCCCTGGAAGTAGGTGCAGCCTGCCAATTTGAGGAGATTGGCCTGTTCCTTGTTTTCGATGCCTTCTGCAACGATCTCCAGTCCAGCCGCCTTGGCGACGAGCACCATTCCCTGAGCCATCGTCAAGGCGCTTACGCTTCTGCCCACTTCATGGCAGATGGATTTGTCGAGCTTGATGCCGTCGAACTGGAACTCACGCAGATAGGCGATGCTGGCATATCCCGTTCCGAAGTCGTCGAGGATCAGCCGAATGCCCCTTGCCTTAAGGCCCGAGACAACAGACGTCAGAATAGAGCCATCGAGCAGAAAGCGCGATTCGGTCATCTCGATTTGCAGCTGATCGGGCATAATGCCGCTCTGCCTCAGTGTCGTGTCGATGAGATCGAGGAAGGAAAGCGATCGCATTTGCAGCGCCGAGATATTGACATTGAAACGAAGCGACCTGTTGCGCTTCGCCACTGCGCAGGCTTCTTCGAGAACAAATTTGCCCAACTCGTCGATAAGGCCGTGTTCTTCCGCAACCGAGATGAACTCGCTGGGGCCGACCGTCGTTCCATCCGCACGCGTCCAGCGCGCTAGCACTTCCACGGCGACCGGGCTCAGGTCGCCTGCCCTCACAATTGGCTGGCAGGCGATCCAGAATTCGCCGGATTTGAGGCCATTGCGGATATCGTCCGCCATCTGCAGCCGGCGCTTGAGCTCGGTGTCGATTTCTTCGCTGTAGACGGCGATGCCGCAACCCCCGCGGCGCTTCGATTCATACATGGCGATGTCGGCTCGACGCAGAAGCTCCTCTCCGGAGCAATTCTTCAGGTTGGCCGATGCCACGCCAACGCTCGCCGCCACCTTCAGATCGTGGGTGCCGATGCGCAAGGGTTCGGCCGACAGCGATATGGCTGCGGCTGCAAGTCCGCGGGCAGTCGCCTCCACCGCTGGACCCGTTACCAGAACGACGAATTCGTCTCCCCCGACGCGCGCCACAAGCGCTCTCTTGCCGACGAGCATCGAAAGCCCGGCAGCGAAGCCCTTGAGCAGACGGTCGCCCATCTCATGTCCATAGAAGTCGTTGATCTCCTTGAAGCCGTCCAGATCGATATAGATGATGGCGGCATTTTGTGCGTTCTCGCCCGACAGATCTTCGAGCCTGTTGACGAGGGCGGCCCTGTTCGCAAGTCCCGTGAGAGCGTCATGGACGGCGGCATGGGCCGTCTGCTTGTTGCTGTCCTGGACAGCACGGAAAGAGATCCACACGGCGGCCACCATTCCGGCGAAGGCGACGGTCAAGAACATAAAGTTGGCGTAAACGGTTGGCATGAACTGACTGAGCGCAAGGTCGCCCGGTGCTCGGGGATACCAGTCAAGCCCCGCGATGACGCGTCCATCGGGTTCGCGGATCGCCGCGGCGGGATTCACCGCGCTCGTGTCCTGCACGAGCCGCAAGCCCTTGATGCTGAAATCACGCTCGAGCCGCTTGATCGTGTTGGTATCGAGCAGCTTGCCCAGAACAAGCATGCTCGGCACGGCATTCGCCTCTTCGCCCGCGCTCCACCACGCCGGGCTCACCGATACGACCCCAACGCCGAATTTGGTCAGCATGAAGGCGCTGCGCTGGGGATTACGCCGGTAGGTGGCGCTAACGTCACGGATAATGGGGGCGAGGGCCCGGCCCATGAGTTCCGGAGGCGCTTCCTTCACCCGCCTGCCGTCGACGCAGCCCACGAGATTACGCATGTTCTGGCTGACGAGGAGAAAGAGATCGAAATTTGCACCTGTGCGACTGCCGGCGCAAAGGTCGGCAACCCGCCGCTCGAAGAGAGAAATCCCCCGGTGCGGTGTCGACAACGCATCGGCGCGGGCGAACTCACCGTTCAGATCACGAACCCGCTGCTCGACCGCACGAAGGGCGGCGCGCGTGGCCTGCTGGGTGTGTTCGAGATCGATCTCATTGGTTCTGGCGGCGAGGCCGGAAAGCGCGTAATAGATCACGCCCCCGGTGCCTCCCAGAACGAGCAGGGAGACGAGGGTCAGAATGGCAAGCAGGCTGTAACTGTTGCTTCTGGCAACAGCGGGCAGTCTCATTCAATGCCTCTAGGCCCCCGTCAGGCAGGATAGAAGTTCCTCGTTAACAAAGACTGATTGGCCGATTTCCGAAGTTTTTTCGCTATTTCAAAGCTGATGCAAGGAGCTGAAAATGACCGGCATCCATCACATCACGGCGATCGCCGGCAGAGCCGCCACAAACATCGCCTTCTACACGCAGGTGCTCGGGCTGCGCCTCGTCAAGAAGACGGTGAACTTCGACGATCCGGGAACCTATCACCTCTACTATGGGGACGAAGCAGGCGCTCCCGGCACGATCCTGACCTTTTTCCCCTGGGAACACGCGGCGACTGGCCGGGCGGGAATTGGACTCACCCAGGAAACCGCCTTCCGGATACCGGCCCAGTCCCTGGGCTATTGGACGCACAGGCTTGTGGAAAAAGGCGTATCACATGGAGCTCACGAGAAGCGCTTCGGGGAGACGCGACTCCCCTTCAGCGATCCGGATGGCTCAGCGCTGGTCCTAGTGGGCGATCCCACTGCGGCAACCCAGTCCGCATCGCACCAAGGCATTCCTCC
>Ga0075421_100001835_pt1 | contig 25075 bp, 26 predicted proteins | sample SoiMetdeltSBSDD5_FD_75292 | JGI IMG/M metagenome (GOLD analysis project Ga0075421, IMG submission 75292) | Bulk soil microbial communities from a Populus tree surrounding site in Tennessee, USA - Soil MetaG P. deltoides SBSDD5 | ecosystem: Environmental > Terrestrial > Soil > Tree plantation... | reverse complement strand
GGGTTGGCCGGGACCGCCCCGGCCCCTCCCGGTGTCAGCGAGTAGAGGTCGAGCCCGACGGCGTCGAAGGTGTCGGTCCCCTGATTGGTCAGCGTCGCGGTGTAGGTGACCGGATCGCCGGGGAAGACCGGATCCGCCGACTCGGTCTGTGTCACCGCGATGTCGAACGATGCACTCGCGGCCACTGGAAACGCGAGCGCCGTCGCGGCGGTTGCCGCAGCGAGGACCAGCTTGTTGCCTCCGCCTCGCACTCTCTGCATCGAAGCTCGATCGTATCGCCGCCGCGCTCTGTTTATATGGGCGCGTGGAAGCCGCGGCGACAAGCCAGGGACTCTCGAGCGCAGAGGCCGCGCGCCGGCTGGAGCGGCTCGGTCCTGCCGAGCCTGAGACGAGCCGCTCGGTAGCGAGCATCGTCGCCGCCAACGTGCTCACCCTGTTCAACGCGATCATCGGCGTCTTCTTCATCCTCATCCTCTCGCTGGGGCTGTGGGCGGACGCGCTGTTCGGCCTGATCGCGATCATCAACTCGGGGATCGGCATCCGCCAGGAGCTGAAGGCCAAGGAGACGCTCGACCAGCTCGCCCTGCTGGTTGCGCCCCGGGCGAGGGTGGTCCGCGACGGGCGCCTCGTCGAGCTTCGCGGTGACGAGGTCGTGCCCGCCGACCTCGTCCGGGTCGAGCCCGGCGACCAGCTCGTCGCCGACGGCGCGCTCGTCGACTCGCGCGGGCTGACCGTCGACGAGTCCCTGCTCACCGGCGAGTCGGACGGAGTCCGCAAGCGGACCGGCGATCGCGTGCTCTCCGGCTCGTTTGTGATCTCGGGGTCGGGGCATTACGAGGTGGACGCGGTGCGCGAGGAGAGCTACGCGGAGAAGATCGCCGGTGAGGCGCGCGAGTTCCGCCATCCGCCGTCGCCCCTGCAACTCGAGGTCAACGAGGTGCTCAAGGTGACGACGATCGGGCTGGTGCCGATCGGGATCGTCACCCTGCTCGGCTTCAGCATCCACGACAAGGAGTTCCGCGATGCGGCCCAGGAGGCGACCGCGGGCCTCGTGACCCTGATCCCCGAGGGGCTGGTGCTGCTGATGAGCGTCACGCTGGCGGTGGCGGCGGTGCGGCTCGCACGGCAGAACACGCTCGTGCAGCAGATGGCGGCGACCGAGGCGCTCGCCGCCGTCGACACGATCTGCGTCGACAAGACCGGCACGCTCACGGACGGCAGCCTCGAGCTGGTCAAGGTCGAGGTCGCCGACCCGGCCGGGCCCGCCGCCGCCGAGCGGGCGCTCGCCGTCTTCGCCGCCTCCGCCGGCGAGCGCAACCGGACGCTCGAAACGATCGCCGAGCGCTATCCGGCACACGCCGCGCCCGTCTCCGCCGAGGTCCCATTCTCGTCGCAGTGGAAGTGGAGCGGGCTGACCATGAACGGCACCAGCTCCGTGCTCGGCGCCCCCGACGTGCTGACCGAAGCGGGCGTCTTGGCGCTGCCGGGCGCGCTCGAGCATGCGTTGCGCGAGCACACCTCCGCGGGGCGGCGGGTGGTCGCGTTCGCGCAGGCGCGCGGTCCCCTGCCCGCGGACCCGGCGCACCAGCCGCCACCGCCGCTCGAGCCCCTGGCGCTCGTGGTGCTCGAGGAAACGCTGCGAAGCGACGCCGCCGAGACGATCGAGTTCATGCGCAATCAGCAGGTCGATCTGAAGCTGATCTCCGGCGACGCACGCGAGACCGTCACCGCGGTCGCGCACGCCGTCGGCGTCCCCCATGACGCGAGCGTGATCGAGGGCCCGCAGCTGCCGGCGGACAAGGGCGGGCTCGCCGAGGTCGCCGAGCGCAACACGATCTTCTGCCGGATCACGCCCGAGCAGAAGAAGGCCCTCGTGGGCGCGCTCGCCGACCGCGGCCGGTTCACGTCGATGATCGGTGACGGCGTGAACGACGTGCCGGCGCTCAAGCGCGCGCGGCTCGCGGTCGCGATGGGCTCCGGGAGCCAGATCACCAAGGGGATCGCCGACATCGTCCTGCTGCGCGACCAGTTCTCGATGCTGCCGCGCGCGGTCGCCGAGGGCCGCAGGATCGCCCGCAACATCCACCGCCTCGGGCGGCTGTACCTCACGAAGTCGGTCTACGCCGGCTTTTTGATCGTCGCCGCCGCGATCTTCGGCTTCACATTCCCGTTCCTGCCGCGCCAGCTCACCGTCGCCGCGTTCCTCACGATCGGCGTGCCGTCGTTCGTGCTCGCCCTGGCGCCGAGCGAGGGCCCGCTGTATCGCGGGCGCCTGCTGCGCGCCCTCGCCGCTTTCGCGGTCCCGGCGGGCATCGCTATGGGGATCGCCTCGCTGCTCTCGTTCTTCTTCGTCGACGGCGTCTTCGGCGGCACGCTGAACGAGGGCCGCACGGCTGCGACGACGACCCTCATCCTGCTCGGCCTCTGCTTCATCGTCCTGCTCGAGCGCGGTCCGGGGCGCGAGCACATCACGATCCAGAGCTACATGCTCGCCCTCGTGGCCGGGCTCGGGGCCATCTTCGCCGGCATCCTCGCGATCGAGCCCGTGCGCGAGTTCTTCGAGCTCGACCTGCTCTCGGGCGGCCAGTGGTTCCTCGCGCTCCTGTTCGTCGCCCTGGGGCTCGGGCTGGCCGGGGCCGCCTGGCGCCTGCCCTACGTGCAGCGCCTGGAGCTCCCGCCCGGGGAGGATCTCGAGGCGGACGGGCCCCGACCGACCCACACGCCGCGCACCGGCGAGTTCGATGCGGTCGGCGAGGCGCCGACGAGCGTCGCGCCGACGGAGCAGCTGCCGCGGTCATGAGCCGTCGCCGAACCAAGATCGTGGCGACGATCGGCCCCGCCACCCGCACGGTGGAGACGATGGAGGAGCTGATCGACGCCGGGGTGGACGTCTTCCGGTTCAACTTCTCGCACGGCAGCCACGCGGAACATGCCGAGAACGTCGCCATGACCCGCGAGGCGGCGAAGCGCAGCGGCAAGGAGGTCGGGATCCTCGGCGACCTGCCGGGCCCGAAGCTCCGCATCAGCGACGTCGAGGACGGGATGATCGGCTTGCAGTCGGGGAGCAACGTCACCCTCACGACCGAGCCCGTGATCGGCACCCCGGACCGGATCTCGGTCTCCTATGACGGCCTGCCGGCCGCGGTGGGGCCCGGCGACGAGGTCTATCTGGCCGATGGGCGCATCCGCCTGCGCGTGCGGGAGTGCGACGTGGCCGAGATCCGCTGCGCGGTCGAGGTCGGCGGCCGGATCGCCTCGCACCAGGGTCTGAATGTGCCAGGGGCCGAGATGCCGCTGCCCGCCGCGGGCCGCGAGGACCTGGAATGGGTGGACTTCGCCGTCGAGCAGAAGATCGACCTGCTGGCCATCTCGTTCGTGCGCCGGGCGGAGGACATCACCCCGGTCGAGCGCCGGGTGCGGACGAGCGGCGCCGACATCCCGGTGATCGCGAAGATCGAGAAGCCGCAGGCGGCCGAGCGCGCGGAGGAGATCGTCAAGGCCGTCACCGCCGGGGTGATGATCGCCCGCGGCGACCTCGGCATCGAGCTGCCCATCGAGAAGGTGCCGATCGTCCAGCGCAAGCTGCTGGCCCTGGCCGGCCGGCACTCCGTGCCCTCGATCACCGCGACCCAGATGCTCGCCTCGATGGTGGCCTCGCCGCGCCCGACAAGGGCCGAGGTCTCGGACGTCGCCAGCGCCATCTTCCAGGGCACCGACGCGGTGATGCTGTCGGAGGAGACAGCGATTGGCGATTACCCGCTCGAGGCGGTGCGGATGATGGATCGGATCGCGCACGAGGTCGAGCCCGAGCTCCCTTACGACAATTGGGTCTTCAACCGGGCGAGCACAGACCCCAGCGACGTCGCCAACTCGGTGGCCCGCGCCGCGGTCGCCTCGACCTACAACCTCGGTCTCGCCGCCCTTGTCGTCCCGACCCGCAGTGGGCGCACCGCGCGGCTCGTCTCCTCGCACCGCCCCCGGCTTCCCGTGCTCGCGGTCTCGCCACGGATCGAGACCGTGCGGCGGCTGAACCTGCTCTTCGGCGTCCAGTGCGTGATCGCCGAGGACTGGAGCGGGATCACGGCGCTGCTCGACGAATGCGCGCGGCTCGCAAAGGAGTCCGGGGTGGCGGAGTCGGGAGATCTCATCGGGATCACGGCCGGGCTTCCCGACCTGGAGCTCGGGACGAACCTGTTCGAGGTCCACCGGGTGCCGTGAGCGACGCGCCGGTGCGATGCTGAGCCCATGAGCGGCGTCGAGCGCGGATGGACGAGCGAGAACCCGGTCACCGGCGAGCGCTCGATCGTGCTCGAGGCGCCGCAGGACAATCCGGCGCGGCGGCTGGTGGCCGAGCTGCACGTACGCCCCGGCGGCGCCGTCGCCGGGGAGCACCTGCACCCGGCGATCGTCGAACGCTTCGAGGTGATCGAGGGTCGTCTCGGCGTCAGCCTGGACGGGCGCCGCAGCAGCCTCGGCCCCGGAGGAGCGGTCGACGTGCCGCCGGGCCGCTGGCACGACTGGTGGCAGGAGGGCGACGAGAAGGCGATCGTGCGGGTCGAAGTCACTCCCGGCGACCGGTTCGTCGAGGTGATTCGCACCCTGTTCGGGCTCGCGATCGACGGCAGGACGAACGCCAAGGGCATGCCGAGCCCGTTGCAGCTGATCGCAATCGCCGCCGAGTTCGACGACGTCGTGATCTTCAGGCGCCCGCCGCGGCTCGTGCAGCGGCTCCTGTTCGGCGCCCTCGCGCCGCTCGCGCACGCCCGCGGCTACCGCGGCGTCTATCCGCGCTACTCCGACGCGGGCTCGATGGGGAGCCCCGAGGACGCGCGAGGGGGGCGCCCGCTGACGGCGCGGTTCGGCGACGGTGAGGGGCCGCCACGCTGATCCGGTTCGCGGCGCCACTCGCGCTGATGGCGCTGATCTTCTACCTCTCGGCCCAGGAGGCCGTCGGCCCCGACGTGCCCGGGTGGGTCCGGGTCGTCGCCCACTTCGGCGAGTACGCGCTGCTCGCGGCGCTCTGGGCCTGGGCACTGGGTCCGATGCTCGGCCGGCGCGCGCTCGCGGTCGCGGCCGCGGTGACGTTCCTCTACGCGCTCAGCGACGAGTACCACCAGAGCTTCGTCGAGGGGCGCGACGCCGACCCCCTCGACGTGCTCACTGACGCCGCGGGGATCGCGTTCGCGATCGGCGTCATCGCGGCGGCTCGCGCCCGCCCGGCAGGCCGAAGTCGCCGAACGGCTCGTCGCGCTCGCGTACCGCCTCCTTGAAGCCCGCCTCGGCGGCGCGATGGACGAAGTCGAAGCCCTCCTCGGTGTGCCGGGCGATCCCGTCGAAGAAGGTGCCCAGCACCTGGGTCGAGTACAGCCCCTGGGCCGCGACCGACTGGTTGACGAGCAGCTTGTGCATGACGAGCTGATTGACCGGCAGCCGCGCGACCCGCTCGACCAGCGCCTCGAACCGCGCGTCGAGCTCCGCTGCGGGCGCCGCCTCGTTCGCCAGCCCCCATTCCACCGCCTGGGCTCCCGTGATCGAATCCCCGGTGAGCAGGAGCCGCTTCGCCCGCGCCGGGCCGATCCGGTGCGCCCAAAGCGCGGTCGTCGGCACCCCCCAAACCCGTGCCGGCGGGTAGCCGATCTTGGCGACGTCCTCGACCACGAGCAGGTCGGAGCAAAGTGCCATGTCGGTGCCGCCGGCGACGCAGTAGCCGTGCACTTTGCAGATCACGGGCTTATCCGAGAAAAACAGGCTCATGAACCCGCGCACGTTTCGCGACATCATCTGGAAGTCGGTCACCGGGTCCCAGGTGCCGTCGGGGTCATGGTTCCGGGCGATCGTGGCCGGGTCCAGGGGCGAGCCGCTCGGGGTCTCGGCCTCACCGCCCTGCGCCGAGCCCATCCCCTCGGCCGAGGCCACCAGGTCGTAGCCGCCGCAGAAGCCCGAGCCGTTGCCGGCCAGCCCGATCACGTGGATCTCGGGGTCGAGATTCGCGCGCTCGACGCAGGCGGCGAGCTCGCGTGGCATCTCGAGGGTGATCCCGTTGCCGCGCTCGGGCCGGTCGAGGGTGATCCGCGCGATCCGCCCGTCGCGCGTGTACGTCATCGTCTCCAGCCCCATTGCGAGACGGAAGCTATAAGTGTTTGATGGTTCGAAGGTGATCGATGGCCAAGGGTGAGTACACGACGGTCGAGGCGGCGGGTCGTGAGATTCGACTCTCGAACCCGGCCAAGGTCTACTTCCCGAAGCCGAGCTGGACGAAGCTCGACATCGCCGAGTACTACCTCACGGTCGCCGACGCGGCCCTGGTCCACGTCCGCGAGCGCCCCACCGTGATGAAGCGGTTCGTCAAGGGGATCATGGAGAAGCCGATCTGGCAGAAGCGAGTGCCCCAGAAGCTCCCCGACTGGCTGCAGACGGCGACCGTGGCATTCCCGTCTGGCCGGACCGCCGAGGAGCTCGTCGCGAACGACGCCGCGCACCTCGTTTGGGCGGTGAACCTCGGCGTAATCGACTTCAACCCGTGGCCCGCCCGGCGCGCCGACCTCGACCACCCCGACGAGCTCCGCGTCGATCTCGACCCGACGCCGGGCGTCGAGTGGGACGCCGTGCGGCGCACCGCCCTCGTCGTCCGCGACGTGCTCGCCGAGAACGGCCTCGACGGCTACCCGAAGACCTCCGGTTCCAAGGGAATCCATGTAAACGTCCGCATCGAGCCACGCTGGGACTTCCTCGAGGTCCGGCGGGCGGCGTTGGCGATGGCCCGAGAGGTCGAGCGCCGCGCCCCCGAACTGGCGACGACCAAGTGGTGGAAGGAGGAGCGCCACGGCGTCTTCGTCGACTACAACCAGAACGCTCGCGACCGCACGGTCGCGTCCTGCTACTCCGTACGTCCAACGCCCGACGCCCGCGTCTCCTGTGCGTTGCGCTGGGACGAGGTCCCTGACGTCGAGCCCGGGGAGCTACGGCTGGACACGGTGCCGGAACGTCTCGGAGAGCTTGGCGACCCGGCCGCGGACATCGACGAGCGGCCGGGCTCACTGGACGAGCTGCTCGAGCTGGCGCGCCGCGACGAGGAGGAAGGACTGGGGGACGCGCCGTGGCCGCCGCACTTTCCGAAGCAGAAGGGAGAGCCGAAGCGCGTGCAGCCGAGCCGTGACCGTGACCGGCCAAGCCACCGCGGCCGCGCCGGGGACCCCCAGCCAGGCGGACCGCCCCCGGGCGTCAATCCCGGACTGCAGCGCGGCTTCGGTGCGAAGCCGCGAACAGGCCAGGGCCACGAGGAAGAGTTCGACGACTAGGCAGGCGTGGCCGTCGACCCCACGGACCGAGGCTGGGCGCGGCGCGCAGCGGGCGCCGGCTACTCGAGGTCCTCGAGCGCACCCTGAGCGGTCGCCAGCTCGGCCTGGCGCTCGGCACGCTCGCGCTCGGCATCGTCCTGCGCTTCGCGGGCCGCGTCGAGTGCCTGCTCGGCGCGATAGAGGGCTTTGCCGGCCTCCTCGGCCCGCTTCTCCGCGGACTCGAGCGAGCGCGAGGCGCGGCGCACCGCGCGTTCGGCCTCCCGGCGGCGCGCGGCAACGCTCGGGCCGCGCCGCTGCGGGCGCTTGGCGGATCGCGTCGGCGCAGCGGGAAGCGCGGCGCCGAATCCGACCGCTTCACGGTCGCGCGTCACCCGGCCGGCGGCGAGCTCGTCTTGAAGCTCCTCGTCGCCCGCCACGGCCCGCAGGGTCTCGCGGGCTCGGTCCATGATCGCCGGGCCGGGACGGTCGGATCCCGCCAGCTCGTCGATCGCCTCCATCATCGCCTCGATCGCGGCCTGCTGGTCCGCCATCGCCTGCTTGAGCCTGTCGCTTCCGCCCCCGCTGAGGGCCGCGTCCTGAGCCTTGGCCAGGCGCTCCCCCGCCTGGAGCAGCCGCTTGGCCGCGCCCGGCTCGGCGCGCACGCCCTGATTGACGAGCCAGACGGACCGGGGCGGCTTGCGCAGCTTGCGAACCCGCTCGGCGTCTGCTCGCTCACCGTCGTCGCGCAGGCGCTTCGCGAGCGCGTCGCGGCCGGCGGTGAACTCGTCGAACGGCAGCGAGTAGAGCCCGTCGATCTCCTTTTCGAGCGCACCCTTTGGCCGCCGCTTGGCCATCAGGCGTCGAGCTGCTCGAAGCGGCAGTCCGCCGGATCCTTGTCCTCCCGCCAGCGCAGCACCTTGGTCCCGTGGCGGATCCGGCCGGCGCTCACATGGTCGAAGCTCACCTCGACCACGAGCTCCGGGCGCAGGCCGATCCACTCGAGATCGCGGTCGGCCGCCCAGCGGCTCGGCTCGGCCGAACCGCGCTCGCCGGTCTCGTACGGCCCCAGCTTGCCGACCAGGTCGCGCTTCTCCTGGGCCCTGAAGCCCGAGGTATGGCCGACAACGCGCAAGTCGTCGCCGTCGTAGAGGCCGAGGATCAGCGAGCCCACGGTGCCCTCCTCCTTGCCGGGGCGCCAGCCGACGACGACGCAGTCCGCGGTCCGCATGCGCTTGATCTTCACCATCCCCTTGCGTTCGCCCGGGCGGTAGGGAGCGTCGAGCTGCTTCGCGATCACCCCCTCGCCCGACTGCAGCCAGGCCTCGGCGTCGCCGGGGTCGGCGACCAGGGGCGTGACCTCGATCGAGCCCGCCGTCGGCAGCTTGCGCCGGCGCTTCGCCCCGGGCAGCCCGCCGACGAGCTCCTCGAGTGCCGCGCGGCGGTCCGCGAACGGCTCGGTCAGCAGCCGGGCGTCGTCGCGGGCGAGCAGGTCGAAGGCCCGGAACAGGGCCGGCGTCTTCTCGGCGAGCATCCGCACGCGCGACTCGGCCGGGTGCAGGCGGTTCTGGAGCGCGTCGAACTCCTCGCGCCCGTCGGTGTCGAGGATCACCAGCTCGCCGTCGATCACGTAGCTGCCGGCCGGGAAATCGAGCTCCGGGAAGTAGCGGGCCAGGGGCCGCCCGGTTCGCGACTGGAGGAAGAGATCCGTGCCGTCGACGAAGGCGAGGGCGCGGAAGCCGTCGTACTTCGGCTCGTAGGCCCACCCCTGGTCCGTGGGCAGCTGCTTGCGCGAGAGGGCCAGCTGAGGCTTGACCGGGGGCTTGATCGGAAGGTCCACACGGCTAGTCTCGCAGCGTGCCGGCCGATCAGCCGCCCCGCGAGTGTGACGTCGTCGTCGTCGGCGCCGGAATCGTCGGCCTGGCCGTCGCGCGCGAGCTCGCCCTCCGCCACGACGCCCTACGCGTCGGGGTCCTCGAGCGCGAGCCGGGGATCGCCGCGCACCAGACCAGCCACTCGAGCGGCGTGATCCATGCCGGCATCTACTATCTGCCCGGATCGCTGAAGGCGCGGCTCTGCGTCGCCGGCGCCCGGGAGCTCTACGCCTACTGCGACGAGCGCGAGATCCCGGCGCGGCGCACCGGCAAGCTGATCGTGGCGACTGAGCCGACGGAGCTCGACCGGCTGGCCGAGCTCGAGCGGCGCGGCACCGAGAACGACGTCCCGGGACTCCGGCGCCTGGGGGCCGGCGAGCTACGCGAGGTCGAGCCGCACGTGGCCGGCATCGCGGGGCTGCACTCGCCCGCGACCGGGGTCGTGGACTTCGCGCGCGTGGCGGCGGCCTACGCCGACGACCTCGGGCGCGCCGGCGGCGGGGTCAGCGTCGACTGCGCGGTCGACCGCATCTCCGAGGACGGCGCCGGCGCTGCGGTCCACCACCGTCACGGGGCGACGCGCGCGCGGGTGGCCGTCGTCTGCGCCGGGGCGTGGTCCGACCGGCTCGCGGTCGCGGCGGGCGCGCCGGCGGAGCCCCGCATCGTGCCCTTTCGCGGCGGATACCTCCGCTTGCGAGACGAACGCTCTGACCTGATCCGGGCGAACGTCTATCCGGTGCCCGACCCCGACCTCCCGTTCCTGGGCGCCCACCTCACCCGGGGCCCCGACGGCAACGTCCTGCTGGGGCCGTCGGCGCTCCTGGTCGGGGCGCGCGACGCTTATGAGATCGCCCGCCTGCGCGCCGCCGACCTGCGCGACACCGCCGCCTGGCCCGGGACCTGGCGACTGATGCGGCGCTACTGGCGCACCGGCCTGGTCGAGCTCTCGCACGCGGCCTCCAAGCGGGCGTTCGTCCGTGAGGCGCAGCGCTTCGTACCCGAGTTGCGCCCCGGCGACTTCGTCGCCGGCCCGTCGGGGATCCGCGGCCAGGCGGTCGCCCGCGACGGCTCGCTGGTCGACGACTTCGTCTACTCGCGCACGGAGCGCGCGCTGTACGTCCGCAACGCCCCCTCACCGGCCGCGACGTCCTCGCTCCCCCTGGGCCGCCTGATCGCCGACGAGGTCGAGCCGCTGCTCGGGGGCTGAGCCGCCATGATGCCCGGATGAGCGAGTCCGCGATGCGAAAGGCGATGTGGTCGCAGCCCGACGAGCTGCGCCGCGTGCTCGACGATCCGGAGCCCGCCCTGCGGGCGGCCGAACGGCTTCGCGGCCGCGCGATCGCGCTGGTCGGCATCGGCACGAGCTGGCACGCGGCGCACCACGGCGCGTGGCTGCTCGGCGGAGCCGGCGTCGACGCCCGAGCCGCGCACGCCGCGAACCTCGCGCCGTACGGCGTCGGGTTCGAGGCTGCCGACGGTGTGGTCGTCCTCAGCCACACCGGCTCGACCGGCTACACGGCGCAGATGCTGGGTCGCGCGCGCGACGCCGGCGCCGCGACCGTGTCCGTCTCGGCGATCGGGGCCGGCGGCGACGTCGAGACCGTCGCGCCCGAGGCGTCCTACGCCTACACCTCGAGCCACACGGCGGCGCTGCTGCGCCTGGCGCAGATCGCGACCGCGCTCGGCGCCGAGCTCGGCGAGCTCGGCGGGATCCCCGACCGGGTCGCGGCGGTGCTCTCGCGTCCGGCGCCGCTGGTCGGCGAGCCGCGGCGGCTGCTCGAGCTCATCGGGGCCGGCCCGAACGCGTGGACGGCGCAGGAGGGCGCGCTCAAGGTCCGCGAGGCCTCCTACGTCGCCGCCGAGGGCCTCAACGCCGAGCAGTTCTTCCACGGGCCGAGCGTCGCCCTCGACGAGCGCGACACCCTCGTGGTGCTCGACGGCGGCGGGGCGATGGCCGCTCGCGTCGAGTCGATCGCGGCGGCGGTCGAGGTCACGGGCGCGGGCGTGGTGCGGTTCGCCGAGCGGGACCTCGGCGAGCCGCTCTCCGTATTCGCGCTCACGACGGTCGTCCAGCGGATCGCCCTCGATCTGGCCGAGGCGCGCGGCGTGAGCCCCGACCGGTTCCGCTACGAGGAGGACCCGGAGCGCGAGCGGGCGTTCGAATCCGTCGGGTTCTGAGGCGCACGAGGTCCCAGGACACGCCCGCGATATCCCGTGGGTAGGCTGCGGTGGGTGGAAGCGGCCACGACCTCCGAGGTCGAGGAGCGGCCCGAGCGCGAGGTTTCCTCGTTCGCGAAGTCGCTCTTCATGGGCGAGATCTGCGAGGAGCTCGTCTTCCCCTGGCCCCGGCCCGACCCGGACGAGCAGCAACGGATCAGGGAGCTGAACGCCGCCGCCCGCGAGATCGGCGGGCGCATGGATCCCCGCGAGGTCGAGGAGAAGCGCTGGATCGGCGATCGGACGATCCGCGAGCTCGGCGACGCCGGCCTATGCGGCCTCTACGTCGACGAGCGCTACGGCGGGCAGGGGCTCTCCCAGACGGGCTACGCGCGCGTGTTCGAGACCTTCGCCCAGATCGACGCAACGCTGTCGATCGTGCTCGGCGTCCACCAATCGATCGGCTTCAAGGGGATCGCGATGTTCGGCACCGACGAGCAGAAGGAGCGCTTCCTCCCCGACCTCGCGCGAGGGCGCAAGCTCGCCGGCTTTGCGCTCACCGAGCCCGAGGCGGGCTCGGACGCCTACGAGATCAAATCGCGGGCCGTCCAGCAGCCGGACGGCTCATGGGTGCTCAACGGCGAGAAGCGCTACATCGGCAACGGCTCCAAGGGCGACGTGTTCACCGCCTTCGCGCGCTGCGAGGTCGACGGCAAGGACCGTCACATCGCGCTGATCGTCGAGCGGGGCATGAAGGGCTTCGAGGTCGGCGAGCGCTACGACACCATGGGCCTGCGCGGCAACGACCTGCGCCGGCTCTACTTCAACGACGTCAAGGTGCCGGCCGAGAACGTGCTCGGCGAGCCCGGCGAGGGCTTCCGGATCGCGATGCAGGTGCTCAACAACGGGCGCATCGGGCTCGGTACCGGCTCGGTCGGCGCGACCAAGCGACTGCTCGACCTGGCGATCGACCACGTCAAGGAGCGCCGCCAGTTCGGCCGTCCGCTCGCCGAGTTCGAGCTGGTCGAGGAGAAGATCGCCTGGATGGTCTCGTACCTGTTCGGGCTCGAGTCGATGTGCTATTTGACCTGCGGGCTGGTCGACGCCGGGGTCGAGGACTACTCGCTCGAGTCGGCGATCTGCAAGGTGTCCGGGACCGAGTTCCTGTGGTATGCCGCGAACCGCGCGATGCAGCTGAAGGGCGGCGCCGGCTACATGCGCGACGAGCCCTACGAGAAGATCCTGCGCGACATCCGCATCTTCCCCATCTTCGAGGGGGCCAACGACGTCATGCGCGCCTTCATTGCGCTGTCGGGGATCAAGCCGGTGGGCGAGAAGCTGAGCGAGGTGGGCGACCTGCGCCTCGGCGACCCCATCCGCACGATCGGCGTGGTCGTCGACTACGTCTCGGACCGGATCGCGCGCCAGGTCTCGCCCGAGAAGATCTCGATGGCCCACCCCGAGCTCTCCGACCACGCCGACTCGGTCTCCGACCAGGTCGCGGGGCTGCGCGACGCGACCGAGAAGCTGCTGCGCACCCACCGCCGGGAGATCATCGAGCGCCAGTTCCAGCAGCGCCGGCTCTGCGACGTCGTCTCGGACATCTACGCCCAGATCGCGGTGCTCTCGCGCGTGACCCAGATCTTCGAGGAGCATGGCGTCGAGCCCTCGGGCCAGGAGCGCTACATCGCCGACACCTTCTGCACCCGCGCCGCGACCCGGGTGCGCTGGACGCTGGACACAATCGACGACAACGACGACGAACGGATGTCGGCGATCGCGAAGCTCGCCTATAAACGCGGCGAGTACGGCTACGCACTGTTCGAGGACTAGGGCACCGCGCTACGCCGACTACGCGCGGCCCGGCGACCGCCGCTCATTGAACGATGTGGGTCCCTATAGGGGCCCAAAGGCTTCAACGAACCCGTCGCGGCATGGTGGGGTTGTCAGGCAGGGGCGGGATCTCCGGCCATCGGGACCGCGGCGCCGCAAGTGCCGCGTTCGCGGATTCCCACTGCCACGATTGCGGGATTGACCGTGCATAGGCCTGTCAATTCCGCGATCACGATGCCAGCCGCAACGAGTGCGGGGTTTGCGGACCCGCGGACCGCCGGCGCTTGCGCAACACCGGCCAGGCCGCCACCCGCCTCCCCTACTTGAATCGTCCGGGACTGGCCACAGTCGGGTCCCTCACGCCGGCGGGGCGCGCCCGTAGCGCTCGCGCAGCGCCTGCCAGGCGCGGCGGGCTGCCTTCCAGAGGACGATCGCCAGGCCGATGCCGACGATCAGCAGGAGCAGCGCGATCACCGCCGCGAGCTCGGGCTGCTGCAGCGCGAGAGCGGTGACCACGGCGACGGCGAAGTCCTCGCCGATGCTGGCGACGATGTTCGTGAACGGCTCGGGCGACGCGTTGAGCCCGAGCCGAACGCTCGCCTTGACGGCGTGGCTGGCCAGCGCCAGCGCCCCGGTGCCCCCTGCGGCGACGGCCTGGTCGACGCTCGACGCGCCGTCGGCGCCCGCGAACTCGTAGCCGACCCAACCGCCGATCACCGGCCGGACGAAGGTCTGGCCGACGTCCCAGGCGCTGTCGAATAGCGGCACCTTGTCGGCGACGAACTCGACCACGTACATGATCCCGGCGAAGACGAGCACCGGGGTCTCCGTGAGCTGCTCGGGCACGGCCTCGCTGCCGAGCCCGGCCCGGCCCATGAGGCCGAGCACGAGGACGGTCGCCCAGGCGTTCACCCCCGAGGCCCAGCCACTGGAGATCAGGGTCGGGAGCAGATCCATTGGCGGACCCTATGCCGCGGCAGCCGAGCGTCGACTCGCTTGCCCTGGCGGCAAGTCAGTCGATTCTCGATGGGGTCAGTTCAAGCGTTCGACGATCATCGCCTCGCCCTGGCCGCCGGCCACGCACATCGTCTCGAGGCCGACCGAGTGGTCGTCGGTCTCCATCGCGTTCAGCAGCGTGGTCATGATCCGGGCGCCGGTCATCCCGAACGGGTGGCCGAGGGCGATCGCGCCACCGTGCGTGTTCAGCTTGTCGAGCGGGATGTCGCACTGGTCCATGATCGGGATCACCTGCGCGGCGAAGGCCTCATTGAGCTCGACGACGTCGATGTCGGACATCGACATCCCGGTGCGCTCGAGCACCTTCTTGATCGCGCCGATCGGGGCGACGCCCATGTACTCGGGCTCGTTGCCCCAGGTCGCGGCGCTGACGATCCGCGCCTTCGGCTGCAGGCCGAGCTCCTTCGCGCGCGTGTCCGACATCACCAGCACCGCGGCCGCGCCGTCGTTGAGCGGGCAGGAGTTGCCGGCGGTGACGCCGCCGCCGCCGAACGCCTCCTCGAGCTGGGACAGCTTCTCCAGCGTCGAGCTCGGTCGCGGGCCGTCGTCCTTGGCGACCTCGTTGCCGTCCTGGTCGGCGACCGGCACGATCTCGCGGTCGAAGAACCCGGTCTCCTGTGAGGCCACGGCGAGCTCCTGCGAACGCTGCGCGTACTTGTCCATGTCCGGGCGGCTGACCTCGTACTTCTTCGCGACGTTGACCGCGGTCAAGCCCATCTCGATGTAGGCGTTCGGCTGGCCGTCGCCGCCCTGCAGCCTCGGGTTCTGGTCCGCGGCGCCGGCGGGCTCGGTGCGCTCGTTGTAGCGGCTGACCCACTCGACCCCCGCCGCTACGTAGGCGTCGCCCTCCCCGGCCTTCACCGCGTTCGCGGCGTGGCGGATCGCGTCGAGGCTCGAGGCGCAATAGCGCGAGAACGTCACCCCGGTGACCGTCTGCGGGAGCCGCTCGGAAAGCAGCGCGATGATCCGGGCGATGTTGAACGCCTGCAGGCCCTGGGGCATTCCGCAGCCGCAGAAGACGTCCTCGATCGTCTCCGGCGCTACGTCGGGGTTGCGCTCGAGCAGCCGATCGACCACGTAGGTGGCGGTCTCGTCCGGGCGCAGCTGAGCCAGTGACCCCTTGAACGCGCGCCCGATCGGGCTGCGGGCGGCATCGACGATTACGGCTTCGGGCATCTTCGTTGGAGCTCCTTGGAGTCGGTGTGGGCGCAGATGCTATTGACGCCGACTCCGGGCGGCGCCTCTCGCACCGTTACGAGGACGGCTCTCCGTCGGGCAGCCAGCCGTCGCGGCACGCCGTCGGCTTGCGAGTCGGCAGCCCCGCGTAGGCCTCGGCGGCGTCGTTGGTCTCCCGCTCGACCCCCGCGCCGTGGCGCAGCGCGACCTCCTCCACGGGATAGCCGCCCCACCCTTCGTCCCGCTGATGCTCGCGCGCGCCAACCGCGAGCACGGCGCAGGGCCCATCGCCCGCGCCGACGATGACGTGGTTGGTCCGCACCGGGCAGTGGACGAAGTCCCACCGGCGCAGGGGGCGCTCCTCGCCCTCGACGATCAGGAGCGCCTCCCCGGAGAGCACGAGGAAGTCCTCCTGATCGGCCTCCCAGTGGTACATGCCCATGGGTTCGCCCGGCGCGAGCACGAAGAGGCTCACCCCGACCTGCGGGAACTCCGTATCGCCCTCGAAGGCCAGCCTGGCTCCCCGCCCCGCGGCGTGCCTCCAGCTCGCCTCCCGGGCGTTGACGACGAACCACCCCTGCCCGGCGGGTACGAGCCCACCGTGAGCGCGTTCGAGCCGGGCCTCGGGAACCATCGCGAAGCGTGGATGGTATTGATGTGGCCGTGACCGACGAGGCCGCGGCCGAGACCGAGGTCGCCCCCGCGCGGGCGATCGAGCTGATCGATGCGGGTGCCGTGCTGATCGACGTGCGCCGGCCGTACGAGTACGAGGGCGGCCACCTGGCCGGGTCGCGCAACATCGAGATGAACGAGCTCAGCGCGGCGGCCGATTCGATCCCCCGCGACCGGCCGGTGCTGTTTTACTGCCGCAGCGGCAACCGCTCCGGCATGGCGGCGCAGGCCTTCCGCGAGGCCGGCTATGACGCGTACAACCTCGCCGGGGGAATCGAGGCGTGGGCGGCCGAGGGGCAACCGCTCGAGCCCGACGCGGGCGAGGTGCGCAAGCCGCGGCCGGCATCGTAGGATCCGCGCGTGGAGGCCTCCGGACGTAAGCCGACCCCGCCGCCGGGCGAACCGACACCGCCCGCCGGCCAGCCCAAGCCGCCCGCGGATCAGCCCACCCCGCCCGCGGGCCAGCAGACGTCCGCCGGCCACTCCAAGCCGCCCCCGGCCGGCAAGCCGCAGACCGGCGCCCAGCCGGCGCAGGGCGGCAAGCCCCCGACCGGCGGCCAGCCGGCCGTCCCCTATTCCCAGGCGCAGCGAATCGAGGAGATGCGGGGGTCGATCGCGCAGACCGACCGCAAGCTCGGCGTGCGCACCTACGCGCTCGGAGCCGGCGTGGTACTGGCCCTCGCCGCCGGAATCGTTGGTGTGGTGCTCGCGCTCAGCGCCAAGGACGAGAGCGCGACCAAGGACGAGGTCCGCGCGCTACGCGACCAGGTCGAGGCGGTCCAGCAGGAGGCCGCGGCGGCGGCCGAGGAGGATGTCGCGACACTCACCGAACAGCTCGACGCGCTCGAGGGCCGCGTGAACACGATCGCCGGCGGCCAGCGCACGACCGAGAGCGAGCTGTCGGTGGTCCAGGACGACATCGACGACCTGCGCAACCAGGTCTCGGGGCTCGAGCGCGCCGGCGCCGCCGGCGCCGCCGGCGGCGGGTCCGGCAACCCCTGAGCCCCGCGCTCAGGGGCGCATCCGGCCACCCTTGGTCGGGCGCTTGATCGAGCGCGCCGGACCGGGCAGGTCACCCCCGCCCTCTGCCAGCTGGGCCTCGAGCCGATCGAGCGCGGTGCGGATCTCCTCGAGGCGCTCAGCGACGGTGCCGTCGGCGGACGCGATCTCCTCCCCGCGGCGCCGGCGCTCCTCTTCGCGCTCGGCCTCGTGGACCTCCTCCATCGAGTTGATGATGATCGCGAGCAGGACGTTGATCACCAGGAACGAGGCGAGCAGGACGTAGGAGACGAAGAAGATCCACGACGCCGGGTGGATCTCCTGGCCGCGCTCGAGGTACTCGGGCCAGTTCTCGAGCGTGAGGATTTGGAACAGGCTGAGCAGCGATTCGCCGATGTTGCCCCACTGCTCCGGATCCTGCTCGTGGAACAGGATCCAGCCCACCATCCCGTAGATGTACATGAGCAGCACCGTCAGGAGAACGAGGCTCCTGATCGGCGGCAGCGAGCGCGCCATCGCCCGGAGGAGGATTCGGAGGTCGGGCATCACGCTGACCAGGCGCACCACCCGAAGTAGGCGCGCCAAGCGCAGCAGGGTGATGTTGTCGCGCAGCCCCGGCAGGAACGCGAGCGCGATTACGACGAAGTCGAAGACGTTCCAGCCCTCCTTGAAGAAGTCCTGTGGGCGGCGCCCGAAGGCGGTGATCCGGATCGCCAGCTCGACCACGAAGATGCCGAGGAAGACCTCGTCGAGAACGTTGAGCGCCGACTCGGCCTCGGGGCTGAAGTCGTAGGTGCCGAGCCCGAGCGTGATCGCGTTGAGCACGATCACGCCGAAGATGAAGGCCTGAAACCTCGGCGAGTCGGCGATACGGCGACAGGTCTCGGCCATCGGGGGCGCATCCTGCCACCTCCGCGCTCGGGGCACGTTTGTAGCAAACGCCACGATCTCTGCGTGCGTGCGTCCGACGACTGCTCTACGGTCGCGCGAACGTCGCCCTGAAAGGAGAGGCTCGATGCCCGAGGGTTACTGCGTGAAGGAACGTAAGAAGGTCGAGATCAAGGACCCGCAGCAGGTCACGATGAAGAACGGCCGGCCGGCGATCCAGGGCACGTGCCCGGATTGCGGCACGAAGATCTTCAAGATCGGCAAGCTGGAGGCATAGTCGCGGGCTCCGTCGCGGTCGGGTCGCGACGAGCTCAGACGGCCGCCAAGCCCGACTGAGGGCGGCCGTGAGGTACTCGCCGAGCGCGTCGATCGCCTGCGCTCGAGCAGGGTCGTAGGCATTCGCGGTCGGCCGATTCACCGTGTCAACTCCGCTGAACGGTGGAAGAATGGCGCGCGTAGCGCATGTCCAGCCCGCGATCGCAGAAGCCGCTCGAGCTGATCCTCGCCCGCAACCTGCTGACGAGCATCTCCACCCCCGCGTTTCTCCTCGACGCCGACGCCGCCGTCGTCTTCTACAACGAGGCGGCTGCGGCGGTACTCGGGCGCTCGTTCGAGGAGGCGGGCCGGATGAGCTCCGAGCAGTGGACCGAGACGTTCGGCCCGTTCGGCAAGGACGGCGCCCCGCTCGACGTCGACGGCATGGCGACCACCGAGGCGATCCGCGCCGGACGTCCCGCGCACGGCACCTTCACGATCAGAGCCGCCAACGGCGAGCGGATCTCGATCGAGGCGAGCGCGTTTCCGATCGTCGCCTCGGAGCATGGGTCGTCGGGCGCGATGATCCTCTTCTGGCCGCTCTCGGAGAACGGGGGTGGCGGCTGATGCAGGTCAAGGTGTGGGGCGCGCGCGGCTCCGTACCGGCCCCGGGGCCGCACATGAACCGCTACGGCGGCAACACGTCCTGCGTCCAGGTCACGCTCGCGGGGGGCGAGGAGCTGATCCTCGACGCCGGCACCGGCATCCGGACGGCCGGCATCGACCTCCAGCGCGGCAGGCGGATCCACATTCTGCTCACCCACCTGCATCTCGACCACATCCAGGGGCTGATGTTCTTCCCGCCCTGCTTTCGCGCGGATACGGAGATCACGATCTGGGGCCCGGCGTCGCCGGAGGCGTCGCTCGAGGACCGGATCGCGCGCTACATCTCCGCGCCGCTGTCGCCGGTCGAGGTGCGCGAGCTGCCGTGCTCGGTCTCGTTCCGCGACACGCCGGTCACCGAGTGGGAGCTCGGCGGCGCGACGATCCGCGCCGAGGCTGTCACCCACCGCGGCCCGACGCTCGGCTACCGGCTGATCGACGGCGAGACGACGTTGGCGTACGTCCCCGACCACGAGCCGGCCCTCGGGGCGTCGCTCGCCGCCCTCGAACCGGAGTGGATCTCGGGCTTCGACCTCGCCCGTGGCGCCGACCTGCTGATCCACGACTGCCAGTACGCGGATGACGAGTACCCCGCCCACGCCGGCTGGGGCCACTCCGGGCTGTCCGACACGCTCACGTTCGCCAGACGGGTGGAGGCACGGCGGCTCCTGCTCTTCCACCACGATCCGCTCCACTCGGACGAGTTCCTCGACGACTTCGGCGCCACGGCGAAGCAGGCGTGGCAGACCCTCGGGCGCGACGCGACCGAGCTCGAGCTGGGCATGGAGGGCTCCGAGCTCTCGGTTGGGCCCCCCGTCCCGGCTGTCCACGCCTGAGGAGCAGGCCCTTCGACCACCGGTACAAGCGCGGGCGCGGAAACTTTCGACACCGGGATAACGACGTAGCGCGCCCCGGCGCCTACCTTCGCTCGCGATCGGATGTCATCGCGGTCACCGTTCCTTCGCGAACGGCGGCAAGGAGGGAAGGGAATGAAGAAGAGAATGGGCATCGGCGGCGGCCTGGCGCTCGCTGCCCTCCTGGCGGTGCCGGGCGCGGCGTTCGCCCAGGGAAACGGGGTCGGCGCCCTCGGCTCACAGCTCGACACCACCTGGGTGATGGTGGCGTGCGTGCTGGTGCTCTTCATGCAGGCGGGCTTCCTGCTGCTCGAGATCGGCTTCTCGAGGCAGAAGAACGTCGGCGCGGGAGTGGCGAAGGTCTTGGTCAACCTCGCCGTCGTGACCCTCGCCTGGTGGGCGGTCGGCTTCGGGATCTCCTCCCTGACCGGGAACAAGATCTTCGGCACCGACGGCTTCTTCTTCCACGCCGGACAGGAGATCGGCACCGGCGCCGACGCGTTCGTGGTCGGCGGCGGCGATACGGCGCTGATGCTGTTCGGGATGCTCTTCTGCGCCGTCTCGCTGGCGATCGTCTGGGGGACGACGCTCGAGCGGATCAGGTTCGCGGCCTACGCGATCTACGCCGCGGTCTTCGGCGCGGTCATCTATCCGCTGGTGGCGCACGGCGTGTACGGCGGCGGCCTGCTGTCCGACGTCGGCGGCAAGCCGGTGATGGACTTCGCCGGCTCGTCGGTCGTCCATCTCACGGGCGCCGTCGGCGCGCTCGCGGCGCTGTTGCTGCTCGGCCCGCGGCTCGGCAAGTACGGCGCCGATGGCCGGTCGCGCGCGATCCCGGGGCACTCGATGCCGCTGGTCGGCCTCGGCGTCGCGATCCTGTGGGTCGGCTGGTACGGCTTCAACGCCGGCTCGACGTTGGGCACCTCGGGCAACTTCATGGCTGAGGTCGCCCTGAATACGCAGCTCGCCGCCGCGGCAGGGGTGATCGGCGCCTCCGTCGTGACCTACGCGAAGACGCGGTCGCTCGACGTCGGCATGGCCGGCAACGGCGCGATCGCCGGTCTGGTCGGCATCACGGCGCCGTCGGGCTTCGTCGAGTTCTGGGCGGCGCCGATCATCGGCTTCGTCGCCGGCGTAATCGTCGTCTTCGGCGTGTATGCGATCGACAAGCGCCTCGACGACCCGGTCGGCGCGCTGTCGGCGCACGGACTCGCCGGGGTCTGGGGGACGCTCGCGGTCGGGCTGTTCGCCTCGGACCGCCTGATCCTCGACGGCGCGGCGCCCGGCATCTGGTACGGGATCTTCGGCGACGCGTCGCTCGGGTCCACGGTCGGGCAGTTCGCGGTGCAGGCCGTCGGCGTCGCCGCCACGTTCCTGCTCGTGTTCGGGCTCTCCTATGCGACGTTCTTCGCGATCAAGAAGACGATCGGGCTGCGGGTCAGTGAGACCGAGGAGCGCGCTGGGCTCGACATCAGCTCGCACGGGATGTTCGGCTACCCCGAGGCGTTCATCCCCGAGGAGGAGTACCCAGGCGGGCCCAGCCCGGTACCGGCGCCGACACCGCAGCCGGCCGCGGTCACCGCGATGGCCGCAGATCGACCCTCAGAGGCCTGAGGGGAGGTGATCAAGATGAAGAAGATCGAGGCATACATCCGCCACGAGGCGTTCGAGCCGATCAGGACCGAGCTGCTCGACAGAGGGTTTCCTTCCCTGTCGATCGGCGAGGTCAAGGGCTCGGGGCGCCAGAAGGGCATCGTCGAGACCTACCGAGGCTCGAGCCTGACCGTGAACGTGCGACCGAAGCTCAAGCTCGAGGTCGTGGTCGAGGACAAGGACAAGTCCCTGGTCGTCGAGACGATCCTGCGGCACGCGCGCACGGGCGACATCGGCGACGGGAAGATCTTCGTGATCCCCGTCGAGGAGGCGATCCGCATCCGCACCGGCGAGGAGGGCGAGGAGGTTCTCCAGGCGCACGTCGACGCGGAGATCGCGGCCTAGGGACGGGCGCGAGGCGGGATGCTCGTGGTCCTCGGGCGGCCGCCGGGCGGCTCCGCGGCGCTCGGGAACACCGCAAACGCCGCGAACTTCGCCTTCAGGCAACTGGAATGCGGAATTGACCGCGTATACGACTGTCAACTCCGCAATCGCAGTAGAGCGCGACAACGATCGCGGAGTTTGCGGCAAGCGTGCCGCCGGCGTCGGCCGCTACGTGACCATCGCGGTTTCACCCGCAACCGACGCCGGGCACGCGCCACACGCCTCCGCGATTAGTTCGGCCGGGTCGACCCGTCTACCTTGACGACGAGACGAACGACCCGAGGAGGGGCAGATGCCCGCCCAGGACCGTGTGGAGCTCGCACGCGCCAGCTACGGCGCCTATGAGTCCGGCGACCGCCGGGCGATCGAGGAGCTCCTGACCGACGACTTCACCTTCTACAGCCCTCCCGATCCCGGCATCGACCGCGCGACCTACTTCGAGCGCTGCTGGCCGAACGCCGAGCTGATCGAGGCCTTCGACTTCAAGCGGCTCGCGGAGGTCGGCGACGAGGTGATCGTGACCTACGAGAGCACGAAGACGGACGGGAGCCGGTTTCGCAACACCGAGGTGCTGACGTTCCGCGGCGAGAAGATCTGCAGGGCCGAGGTCTACTTCGGCTGGGACCTGGAGTAGCTACTCCTTGGCGTCGAGGGGCGGCGGGGGCTCGACGCCCCACTCCCGCATCCCCTCCTCGATCCGCTCGCAGGTCGTCTCGATCACCTTGACCCGGGCGTAGCGCTTCGACTCGGCTCCGATCAGCGACCAGGGAGCGTTCGGCTGGTCGTTTCGCGCGAGCATGTCCTCGACGGCCTCCGCGTAGGCGGGGCGCTTCTCGCGGTTGCCCCAGTCGTCCTCCGTGAGCTTCCATGCCTTGAGCGGATCGCGCTCGCGACGCTTGAACCGCTTCAGCTGCTCGTCGGCGGAGATGTGGAGCCAGAACTTGATCAGGATCGTCCCCTCGTCGGTGAGCGAGCGCTCGAAGCTGTTGATCGCGTCGTAGGCGCGCAGCCATTCCTCGCGCGTGGCGAAGCCCTCGACCCGCTCCACCAGGACCCGCCCGTACCAGCTGCGATCGAAGATCGCCATCCCTCCCCGTCCGGGCAGCTTGTCCCAGAAGCGCCAGAGGAAGTGGTGGCGCTTCTCGTCGGGGGTCGGCGCGGCGAACTGGGCGACGCGAACGTGGCGGGGGTCGATCGGCGCAACGAGCCGCTTGATGGCGCCCCCCTTGCCAGAGGCGTCCCAGCCCTCGAACAGGACCAGGACCGCCGGGCCGATCCGCTTCGGGCCGATCTGCCCCCCGAGCGTCAGCCGCAGCTGGGCGAGGCGCGCCCACGCGTTCTCGAGGCCGCGCTGCTCCTCGCTTCGCGACAGCGACTTCGAGAGGTCGATCTGGTCGAGCCGGCCCATCGCGGGTTCGTCACAGAAGCGCCGCCATCGGCACCCTGGGGCCGGGAGGCGGCGGCTCGTCGGAGAAGATCTGCAGCGCGAGGGGAAACAACAGCGTCGCCAGGAAGATCATGATCACGCCGACAGCGACGAGCCACCGCGAGCCGGAGAGGTGGCCCAGGATCGCGATGGCGAAGCCGATCCCCATCAATGCGATGTAGGGGCCGATGGACTCGGGCAGAAAGGAGCCCGCGCTGAGCGCTTCCATCGCGTCATTATCATCGGCGCCGATGGCAGCAGGCGCAGACAACCGTTCGGTCGCGGAGGTCAAGGCCGGCCTGGAGCGGGTCGGCTATCTCGCCGACGAGCCCGCGGCGCTCGTCGCCTACCTCGCCCAGGAGCTCGGAAAGCCGGTCCTGGTCGAGGGCCCGGCGGGCGTGGGCAAGACCGAGCTCGCGAAGGCGATCTCGCGCGCGACCAAGCGCAGCCTGATCCGCCTGCAGTGCTACGAGGGGCTCGACGAGGCCAAGTCGCTGTACGAGTGGAACTACCGCAAGCAGCTGTTGCGGATCCAGGCGTCCACGGACGCCGAGGCCGGCCCCGCCGCCGGCACCTTCGAGGACATCTTTGCCGAGGACTTCCTGCTCACGCGCCCGCTGCTGGAGGCGATCGCGTCGACCGAGCCCGTGGTGCTGCTCATCGACGAGATCGACAAGACCGACCAGGAGTTCGAGGCGATGCTCCTCGAGGTGCTCTCGGACTTCCAGATCTCGATCCCCGAGCTCGGCGTGATCGAGGCCCGCACGCACCCGATCGTCGTCCTGACCTCGAACAACTCGCGGGAGCTCACGGAGGCGCTCAAGCGGCGCTGCCTTTACCTGTGGCTCGACTACCCCGCGGTCGAGCGCGAGATGGAGATCGTCCGCCTGCACGCGCCCGAGCTCGACGAGAAGCTGGCGCGCCGCCTGGTCGAGGTCATCCACATGGTCCGCCAGCTCGACCTCAAGAAGCCGCCGTCGATCGCCGAGTCCATCGATTGGGCCCGGGCGCTGCTCCTGCTCGGCGCCGACGACATCGACGACTCGGTGTTCGTGCGCACGATGAGCATCATCGTCAAGCACCGCTCCGACATCGACCTGGTCGCCGAGCGGGTCGGCGTCCAGCTCAAGACGACGCCGGGGCTCGGCGCGGAGGCGACGGGATAAGCGACTCGAGCCCGACCCTGCCCCCCGGCCTGGCGCCCCGCATCGTCGCCTTCTGCGAGGAGCTTCGCGGCGAGGGGGTGGCGGTGGGCACCGCGGAGATCCTCGACGCATTCGCCGCGCTGGCGGCGGTGCCGTGGGCCGATCCGGCGGATTTCCGCGAGGCGCTGGCGGCGACGATCGCCAAGTCCCAGGAGGACCGGCGGGTGTTCGAGCTCCTGTTCGAGCGCTTCTTCTTCCGCGCCGCCGAGGCGGAGGCGCTCGAGCGCGAGATCCGCGAGGAGCGGCGCTACGAGGGGGGCGAGCAACTCGACCTCGACCAGCTTCGCGAGGCGATCCGGCAGGCGATCGCCCAGGGGACCGACGGCGAGATGCGCGACGCGGCGCGGCTTGCGATCGCCGCCTTCGGGCGCCGTGGGGAGGGCTCGGGCGTCGTGGGCGTCGACGTCCAGCGAATCCGACGGACGCTCGGGCTGCAGGCGAGCGGGAGGGTCGCCGAGGGCGACGAGCCGGCGCTCGAGCGCGAACAGATCCAGGCCTTCGAGCGCCACCTGCGGCGCGAGCTCGAGCGGGCGCTGATCGAGCGCACCGAGAAGCTGCCGCCGTCGCGACCGCTGGCCGAGCTCGACCGGGCGCTGCCGACGAGCCCGATCCAGGACCTCGCTGCCGTCCATCGAGCGGTCGCCCAGCTCAAGCGCCGGCTGGCCACCCTCGGACATGAGCAGCGCGGGCGCAGGCGCGCCTCCGTCGTCGACATGCGGCGCACGATGCGCGCCTCGCTCGAGAC
>Ga0075421_100001833_pt1 | contig 25079 bp, 14 predicted proteins | sample SoiMetdeltSBSDD5_FD_75292 | JGI IMG/M metagenome (GOLD analysis project Ga0075421, IMG submission 75292) | Bulk soil microbial communities from a Populus tree surrounding site in Tennessee, USA - Soil MetaG P. deltoides SBSDD5 | ecosystem: Environmental > Terrestrial > Soil > Tree plantation... | reverse complement strand
TTTGTCATCGATGAAGATGCCGCCTTCGTGAAGTGGGGCAAGAAGCACCTGCCCAAGCTCGATTGGCTGTGGAATTTCTACAGTGGCAAAGAGGGCATCGGGCGCTTCGTGCAAACTTCATTCCTGTTCTATGGCGGCCTGACCACCCTGATGCTCTCGTTCTTTGCGATCCACTTCAATGTATTCGATGGCACGCTCGGCAAGACTCTAGTGGGCAATCTAGCCGCCATCGGCTTTGATCAGATTCCGGGCGGGCAAATTCTATACTGGTTCTATCAGGGACTAGGCGTTGCGCTGCTCGCGGCTGCCTCGATGACCGCATTTCAGGATTTGCAGGCTACCGCATGGCGCAACGTAGCGATTGGCGAAGTGCCGGAGTACATCGTCTACCGCGATCCGCGCGGCACGTTCACGCGGGCGGTGAATATCTCGTTCATCATTGCCGTGCTGATCATGCTGTTGGTGAGGGGCAAAACCACCGTCGCCGTACCGTTTTACGGGGTTGGCGTGTTCATGCCGATCATGGTGATGGGCCTTGCGGTACGGCAGCACGTTCGCAAACATCTGACAGGCCGTGCGCGCGCATGGGCGACCGCAGGGGCAACCTTCGCGGCGGCGCTGGCAGCGTTGATCTTTGTGGGGCAGATCATCGGCAAATGGGAAGAAGGCGGCTGGATCGTACTGATCTCGTTCAGCATCCTTGGGCTGCTGGCTCACGCCGTATTGATCTCCCCGGCAGGCTTCCGCGATCCACTTCAGATTCACCGCATTGTGCGCGACAAGGCGCGTGTGGAAGGCGCGATGGCCTCAATTGTCGAGTGGCAGTCGCTGCGGATGCAGGAATATCGCCATTCGATCCGCCATCGGGTAGTGGATTCAATCGCACGGTTCTTCGGTATTTTCGGCGTGTTCTCGACGCTGCCGCTTGAGCCAGCCCCGGCAGCAGCAGGCAGCTATGACGAATCGGTGCACGTCGATGAACCTGACGCGCCCTCGGTGCTCGATAAGTACGTCCATGACGATGTGCCACCCTCAACCAAACACCCACCCGCGCATGAGGGGAAGACGTAGAGGGTGGTTAATGAAGGCTCGCAATCAAGGGTAATTGTTTGGATCGTCGGTCGCCAGCCCGACAAACGCTTGTCGGCACAGAGGAAGATCAGGGCGGGCAGTCGAGCCGTGATAAGCGCCGCATTGCTTTCCAGCGCGGAGGCAAGCTGAATGGAGTCATAGGCCCGCAAAGGATGATTTTCTAGTAAATCCTTAGCGCGCGCTGCTACTTGATGTGTCAGAGAGATGCCTACATACTGCTGACTGACATAATTATCCAGTACGCGACATATCGCTTGAGCATGATGGGCTGATAGATAGCCCGCACGTACTCGTCGATTAAGACCTGAAACAATTTCAATAGTTGTGATATGAGAAATGAAGATAATATTTGCGCTGGGTGAGGTGATCGAGCGTATCCAGCGCGTGCCCTGCTCAGGAATGTAACGTTTGATTAAGGCGCTGCTATCGAGAAAATAATGGGTCACGGCCCCTCTCGCCGTTCTCCAATGATCGCATCTGAAACAGGGGGTTTACCACGATACGCCTCATCAATTTCTCTAAGTAGAGCGTCCTCGTCTATCTCTGCATCGCTCGCTTGAGGAGTTGGCGAAGCGAGAACACGCTCCCGCTCTGTAGTGATAATCACTACATCAATCTCCTGACCTTCATCGAGATCAACTGAGTCAAGCAGCCGCAAGTTTCCATTTTCATAAACAGCACGTATTGGCGTTGCCATCTAATGATCCTCTACTAGCCGCGTTACCGATACTTACGAGTTTGTTCTACTATCTAATACAATTGTATCACAGCATAAATGCGGAGTCGGGGTATTTGCTCCTGGCTCAATCCCTGTTTCCTGGACTCTTCTGATCCAAAACATGCCGCTCGATGCCGAAAATGCATACAATTCCTACCTCTGCGACCCTGAAACCCGCTTTGTCGTGACCCTAATGTATGTTAGACTGAGACGAGTACTTCTGGGGCGCAGGTTTCAGGCAAATAGGTGGCATGGATTTTCTATTACCCTCAGGGCTGAAGGAACAGCGCAAGCTGCTCGATTCGCTTAATCTGCAAAAGATCGAGCTAAGTGTCGTTGCTGAGGCCCGCGCGCACATCACGATTACTGGCCCGGTCAATTCCGGCAAATCCACGTTATTCAACCAGCTTAAAGGTCAGCAGCTTTCGGTCGTCTCTGCCGTACCTGGCACGACGAAGGACTCTCTTGCCGAGCACTTTGGCCCCTTCCTGCTGGTCGATACACCCGGCATGGATGAAGTGCTTGGTGACGCACGCACCCAATCGGCGTTGCAGGCCATCGACCGCGCCGATGTGGCAATTCTCGTCCTCGATGCATCTGCTGGCGTGCGTCAAAGCGACGCGGTTTTATACCGCGATCTGCGGGCACGCGGCTTACCCGTTATAGTCGTTCTGAACAAGATTGACCTGATTAAGAAAGACATCAAGGCGGTGTTACAAAACGCCGAGCTAAAGCTCGGTGTGCCAATGATTCCCATCTCCGCGAAGCAGGGAACAAACGTCGCGGAGAAGTTGATCCCGGCGCTGATCAACGCGCACCCCGGAATGGCGGTGACGATTGGTCGAGCGCTGCCCAAGTATCGCCGCCGTGCCGCACAGCGCATCGTGCAGGAAGCGGCGGTGCTGGCCTCGGTGGTCGGCATCGAGCCGATTCCGGGGTTGGGTATACCGCTCTTGATCGGCGTTCATATTCGGTTGCTGATGCGGCTGGCTGCGATCTACGGCGAGCAGTTCAATGTGGCGCGCGCCCGCGAGCTTCTCAGCGCGATTGCCGGGGGCGCATTGGTTCGCTATGGCGCGCAGGAAGCCGTCAAGTTGATCCCTGCGGCAGGTTGGGTAGTCTCAAGCATCGCCGCAGGCACTGGTACATTTGCCCTCGGAGAAGCAGCAGCAGCCTTCTTCGAAGCGGGCCAGCAGCTTTCCAAACAGGATTTACGCTCGCTGTATAAGCGCTTCCGAAAGGAGGGACGTAAGGGCAAGGCGCATCCCGAACTCGAATTCCCAGACTAAGATGGAACGTCTCGACCTATTAGGGCCTCTTTACAGCCTTCCCACCCAACGGACCCCCTTGCCCCCGCTAGGACGCCGCCAGTATGTCGCTGCTTCAGTCTTGTGGCTGATCGCTGTGGCGGCAACAGTCGCTCTTGCCGACAACAGTATACTCGGCAAGTATCTGATCGATATTGCCTTCTTTACCTTCCTCTACATCGTAACGGTTTGGATGAGCGCCAGCCTGCCGATGAGCGTGCATTGGGCACGGCTGGCTACGATGATGATGATTGCTGCTGTCGCCCTGGGGATTGACGACGCGCTGGTGGTAGGAATGGTCGGCGGGACGGTTGGCACGATCAGCTTAATTCCCTTCCGACGGCTTGCAGGCTTGGAAAAGATAAAACTGCCTAGCGTCTTTTTCGCGGGGCTGTGGAATACTGCCAGCATTACCCTCGCCCTCCTGCCCGGTCTTGCCATCAGCCAATTCCGTGCAGACTTCGTGGATGTGCTGTCCAGTTGGGCTGCCTATACCAATTATTTATTGTTCCTGCTGATTTATTGCGCCACCACTCTTGGATCGCTAACAATCTGGCTGCTGCTCCGCGATCAAAATCCCTTACGCTACTTCAACGCGCGGGTGCGTTGGGAACTTACTCTCAACGGCTTGATGCCGATGCTGTTCGTGCCCATTGTTGCCAGCATTTACCGGGCATGGCCCAATCTGCGTCTGCTGGTCGCTGGGGCCTACTCCGTTGCCCTGATGCTTTTCTACGGCACGACTAGAATCTATTCCGCGCTGGCGAATCGTATTGCCGAGCTTCGTGTGATTAACCGCATCGGGCAAGCGCTCAACCGGAATCTCGACCTCGATGCGCTGATTGAGACGATCTATCAGGAAATGAGCAGTGTGATCAATACATCAGGGATGTATCTCACACTCTATGACGAAGCGAACCATAGGCTTTCGTTTCCCCTGTATTTGGTACATGGCGAACGCAAGCAAATTCCCAGCACGGCGATGGCGAATGGGGTCAGCGAGTACATTATCCGCACCCGCCAGCCTTTGCTCAGCAATGACAGCACCCCGGAGGAAGCGGCTCGGCTTGGCATCCAGCCTCGCGGCGAGTCGGCAAAGAGTTACCTCGGTGCCCCGATCATGACGGGGGATACGGTTATCGGTGTGTTAGCCGTATGCGACTATCACTCCTCATACGCTTACACCGAGAGCGATGTGCAGTTGTTAGAGACCATCGCCAACCAGGCAGCAGTCGCGCTGGCAAACGCGCAGTTGTACCAGCGCAGCCAGCGTCAAGCGAACGAGCTTGCCGCGCTGCACACCGTTTCGCTGATGGCAAGTGCCACACTGGAACTTAAGGAAGTGCTTCGGACGATTTGTGAGGAAGCGGTTCGGGTGATGCCCTTTCAGAAGACTGCCATCTTCCTGATGGAAGAGGATGGTAAGACTCTCAACCTGGTTCAAAGTGCAGGGCTGAGCGAACGCTATCAGAAATGGTCGCAGAACATCGACGTAACTGCGACAAGCCGGACTACTGTTATCCAAACGGGAGAGCCGGTCGTCGTACCAGACATTCACGAAGATGCACGCTTTGCGGAGTTTGTTCAGGACGCAGAGGAAGAAGGGTGGAGTGCCTTCCTTGACATACCTCTTCACAGTGGCTCCCGCTTGATCGGATCGATGACGGCGTATTATGCGGAGCCGCACGTTTTCGATCCGACCGAAATCGAGATGCTGCAAACTCTCGGCGGACAAATCACGATTGCGGTCGAGAACGCTCGGCTGTTCGAAGCCACACGCGACCGCACCCGCCAGCTTGAAACTCTGTACGATGCCAGCACCGCGATTAATGCGTCACTCTCCTTGAAGAACGTGCTGCGCGCCGTTGCTATTAGCATGATTCAGGCGTTGGAAGCCAAATCGTGCCTCGCGCTCATCGCGATGGAAGATCGCCAGGAGCTTCGCGCCGAGCTTCGGATGTTGGCGGAAGCAGAAGGTATCCTCGATGATAACTTCCAGGAGTTTACGATTCTCCTTGACGACCTGCCGGGCGCAAAGCAGGCGATCCGGCGGCAGGTTCCCATGATTATCGAGGCCACCGCCGAACATCTATCGGCTGGAGAGGAACGCCTGTTGAGACATACCGCCGCGCAATCTGCGGTGGTCGTGCCAGTCGTAGCGCGTGGAAATCTGGTAGGGCTGATTGTCGGTGGCACATCTGACGGCAATCATAATTATCCGGCGAGCCAGCTTCGCCTTGCCGAAGCGCTGGCAAATCAAGCTGCTGTGGCTATCGAGAATGCGGTGCTGTTCGAGCGTACAGACATAGCGTTGGCTCACCGCCTGGATGAGATACAGGCGCTAGAATTAATCTCGCAGCGCATGACCCGGCTCGATCTGCAAACTGTGATCGAGCAGGTGCTGTACGCTGCAAGAGCAGCAACGCAAGCCGAATATGGCGAAGTAGCCCTTTATGATGAAACCGCCGATATGCTCACCGTCGCGGCGCGTATCGAAGAGAATAATACCCATGCTGACACCGTTTGGCCCGGAACACGAGGAGTCACGGGGCGCGCTATCCAGTCGGGGATGCCTGTCTTGCTGGACGATGTACAGAGAGATCCCGAATATTACGAGGCGCGCCCGAACATCCACTCTGAGATGGTTATTCCCTTTGTGCTCGAAGGGCGGCGACTTGGCCTCATCAATCTGGAAAGCACTCGGATCGGCGCATTCAACGTCGATCACCTGCGTTTCGTCAACAGTCTGGCAGAGCACGCCGGGATAGCGATCCAGAATGCCCGGCTCTTTGAAGCGGTGCAGCGCCGCGCCGAGGAATTCAACACGCTACGCAGCATTGCTGTTGATCTCCTTTCCAGTACCGATGTCAAACATGCACTTCGAGTGATCGTGCGCGGCGCGATGGAACGTACTCACGCCCGCGATGTACATATCTATCTGTATGATCAAGCGCAGGAGCGCCTCACATTTGGCGCAAGCCTTTGGGCAGACGGTGAGATTGATAAAGAGATCAATCCACCCCGCCCCAACGGATTGACGATGGCCGTTGCCCATTCTGGAGAGCGCATAGTCATTTCGAACGTTCGGGAGCATCCGTTGTTTACCGAAGCTGCAACATCTCTATGGCCGCGAGAGCCGATTCACGAAATGGGTGCATTGGTAGGGGTTCCGCTCAAGCGTGGCGATGAAGTGATCGGGGTGTTCAACATTGCCTTTGACGAACCGAATGCCTTGACCGAGGACATCCTCCGCTATCTGGATTTCCTTGCTGCCGAAGCCTCGGTCGCGATTGCCAATGCCAAGCTGCAAGAAGAAACACGCACAGGCCGCGATCTGCTGCAAGCCATCCTTGATAGCAGCCACGATGGAATCATCATGCTGGATATGAACGAACGCCTCGTCATGGTCAATTCACGGATGGAGTGGCTGCTCAACGTACACCTTTCGGAATATATCGGTATGCCGATGCGGGCGGTTCTCCGGCAGCTTGTATCCTCGGCAGGGCGCGGTGGCCCCTTCCTGAACAGAGAGGCCCACACTGTCTTGCGGCAGATTCAGCAGAACCCCAATCAGATCACGCGCCGACGCTATACACTGATCGATCCATCCTTGCGGGCCATCGAAGAGGTGTCGCTGCCTGTCATCGGGCACAACAATGAGCTTCTGGGCCGCATGTTCATCCTGCGAGACATCACGCAGGAATACGAGCTTGAGACTTACCGCCAAGAGATGTCGCACATGCTCATCCATGATCTGCGCAGCCCGCTCGGTGGAGTCATCACTGGCTTGCACACTGCAATGGACGAGCTGCAATTAGGCATCGACGGCGAAATCACACCCGACCTGCCAATGGTTAATTCGATGTTGAGCGTGGCCCTTTCCAGCGCAGGCGCGCTGCTGAAGCTAGTCGAATCAATTCTCGACATTCACAAGCTCGAAACAGGCGAAGTCCCATTGAATCTCGATGAGGTTGATCTGGGGCTGCTGGCTGACCGTGCCAAGTTCACACTCGAAGGAACCGCGCGGGATGCGGCGATAACAATAGCTATCGAGCGACCGCATGATCTTCCTCGGCTCAAAGCCGATGCGGATAAGATCGAGCGCGTGTTTATCAATTTGCTGGATAATGCTCTGCGCTACACCCCGCAGGGGGGCAGCGTATGGATTTCCGTTGATTGCGGCGATACGTACCAGACTGTGACCTTGCGTGATACAGGTGAAGGCGTACCATCGGACATGCGCGACCGCATCTTTGAGCGCTTCGTGCAAGCCGATACCACGCGGCGGAAGCGCGGTTCGAAGGGATCAGGCTTAGGGCTAACCTTCTGCCGCCTCGCCGTCGAAGCGCATGGCGGGCGCATCTGGGTGGATCAAGGGCCGGAAGGCGGTGCAGCCTTTCACTTCACGCTCCCAATGGGCCTATGACCTCGACTTGCAACCCACCCCGGATCGGATGATACTATTCCTACGGGGTCTGGAAATGGATGCACTTTATTTATGACTACTGAACAGCGAACTGCCATCTTCCGATGGCTGCTTGGAGGCGGCACAATTGTCGCCGCCGTGCTGCTGTGGCCGCAGCTTGGCGAGCTTTCTCTGCGCGACTCCATCGTGCTGGCGTCGCTGATCGTGCTGGTTGCTCTCATCGAAAACCTCGGCATCCGCGTGAGCTATGGAACTGTCACGCTGATGCCTGCTGCTGCGATGATGGCTTACTTCGCGATGGGACTTAACAGCAGTCTCGCGGCAATCGTCGCTGGTCTTATTCTCGGTGGCATCTTTCAACTGATTATGGCGTGGCGGCGCGGGGCAGACCGTGCGGTTCCCTGGTGGCGGCGCATTGGGCGTCAGCTATTTCCAATTGCGCGCAATGGCCTTGCGCTGATAGCAGCAGATTGGGCCTTCCGAACCATCGGCGCAACACCGCCCCTGGAAAGCATTCGAAGCAGGGTGCTCCTGATGGCAACTCTTCAAGCGCCGGTCGTGTTCATCATTGCACACGATCTGCTGCTTGCCGCCGATCTATGGCTGCGTGGGATTCCGATCCTGCCTACCCTGATCAAAAATCGCCGTCCGTTGATGGGCATGCAGCTTCTGCCGATGGCGCTGGCCCCGTTTAGCGCGATAATTTTTGCCAGGATGGGGGCTGTGGCATACCTACTGTGTGAGCTGATCCTGCTCGCAGCGGCGATTGTCATCAACCGGCTGATGTTTGCACAGGATGCGCTGGGACGGCAGGTCGATCAGCTTAGCACGTTCTCTGCCATGAACGAGACGCTCCGCACTAGTCTCGATATTGACTCGCTGCTTGCTAATTTGTATTCGCAAATCTCCGGGCTATTAAATGTCCGCAATCTGAATATTCTTCTCGTCGATGACTCCCAGCCGCAGAACGTTCAATTGGCCTTCGCGACCGAAAACGGAAACCGCGTCGAACGCGACCCGGCTGGCCGCATTGATGATTTCGCCCGCCACGTGATCGATAAGGGCGAGCCGCTTTTGGCCGAACATGTCGAAGGAACAGCACATCGCCTTGGCATGAACAACCCGCCTCACGCCCGGTCGTGGATGGGTGTTCCTCTGCGGGCCGCTAATCGCAAGCTGGGCGCGATGTTGACCTGGCTTGGAGCCAGCGATCCGCCCGACCGCATCTTCACACAGAACGATCTGGTGATGTTCACTGCGCTTGGCGCACAGGGCGGCGTCACGATGGAAAATGCGCTGCTGTATCGCTCGGCACAGCAGCATGCTCGGCAGCTTGCCCGTGTCAACCAGATTAGCACCGTCATGAATGCCTCGCTCAACCCGGAGCGAGTCCTCGAACTGATTGCGGAAGCGGTGATCGAGGTAGCAGGATGCGATAAAGCCGCCATCTACTTGTTAGAGCGCGACGTTCCCGACCCTGCCCTCATTCTGACACACTCACAGGGCTTCTCGCCGGAGCATATTGCGCGCTCCCGCGATATTGCTGTGCTGACCGAGGGCGAGCACCAGCAGGTGATCGAGGATGGTAAGTCTCTTGCAGTCTCGAACCTGAACGCTGAAGGCGCTGAACCTTCGCCTGTGACTCTTCTGCTGGCGCAACGAGAATCGTTTTCCGCTTATGCCTATCTGCCGCTCCGCGCGCAGAAGCAGCCTATCGGCATGCTGGCGGTGTATTACAACAAGCCTCACCGCTTCTCCGAAGGGGAGATTGAACTGCTCGAAACCTTCGCCAATCAAGCGGCGCTGGCGGTGGTGAATGCGCGCATCTACCAGCGCGTCGATGTACAGCTTGCCCGCCGTGTTGAGCAGATCGTCAAGATGGCGGATATTAACCAGCGCCTGAGTTCAACCCTGAACCTCGAAACGGTTTTTGGCCTGATCATTGATTCTGCGATGGAGGGCTGTGAAGCAGGTCGCGGCGTGCTGGTGCTGGCAGGTGATCCTGAACAGGGGCAGGATGCGAGCGGCTTGAATATGGTGGCGTGGCGCGGCTTTGACCCAACCCGCAGCATGCGGATGCCTCACCACGTAGCGGAAGAACTCGCGACCTCGGCGGTGATGAAAGGGGGCGAAACGCTCCTGATTTCAGGCGATGACGTGACCCACCCCTTAGGGCCACGCTCGCAGCTTTCTGTACCCATCGTCGTAGAAGAGGCAGTGATCGGCGCGATTGCCCTCGAAAGCGAGGCGCTCAACGCCTTCAACACCGACGATGTGACCTTCGTTAGCCAGTTAGCGGTCCAGGCCGCCGTCGCGATCCGCAATGCCCAGTTGTACAAACGCGCCCAGATGGTGCGTGACCGCCTCCACGCGATCCTCGATGCCTCGAATGACGGCCTCTTGATGATCGATCCGAAATCGCGCATCGTCATGACCAACGCGCGGATGGGCGATTTCTGGGACTTTGCCCGTGAGGATTACGGTCCGCGCTCCCCCGAACAATTCCTTGCCGATCCTCTGACCGCGCTCGGAGAGGGCTTAGGCTACCGTGAAGGCGAGCTGATGGCGATGCTCGAAGACGCGGTTCGCACCTCGCAGATGAAAGTCACCACCGACCTGTATGTGACGCGGGGCAAGGGCGCTCAGCGCCAGCGCTTTGTCGAGCGCAGCGTCGCGCCTGTCCACGACGAAGAAGAAAATTTCCTCGGTCTCCTTCTTCTGTTCCGTGATATTTCGAAGCAGAAGGAATTGGAACAATCGCGGGAAGACCTGACCAACATGATTGTCCACGACCTGCGCTCGCCGCTCCAGGCGGTATTAGGCAGCATGCGGCTGATCAACGATGTGGTCAACCGTCAGGAGCCGAACCCTGTCATCGATCAGGCGACGAGCGTGAGCGGGCGCGCAGTCAAGAAGCTGCTGAATCTCGTCAACAATCTGCTCGATCTATCGAGGCTGGAACGCGGTGAGTTCGTGCTTGATCCGAGCACGCAGACCGTCCGCCCGATTCTGGATGATGCGGCGAGCGAGCTTCTGCCCCTCGCTCAGGAGATGAACGCGGTAATTCGGGTAGAGGCGGGGGACAACTTGCCGCAGGTGCTCATCGACCGCGATATGATTGCCCGCGTAGTTCTGAATCTGGTGGATAACGCACTCAAGTATTCGCCGCCCGGCGCGTTGGTGACTCTCCGTGCCGAAGTTGTCCCCGGCGATTCGATCCCCGGCGGCTCCCGGCAGGAACAGATGGTGCGAGTCCGCATCTTCGATACAGGGCCGGGTGTTCCCCTCGAATACCGTGAATCAATCTTCGACCGCTACTCGCAGATTCCCGGCCAGAAAGGACGGCGGGCAAGCGCAGGGCTTGGCCTCGCCTTCTGCCGTCTCGCCATTGAATCGCATCATGGCAAGATTTGGGTGGACACTAACACTGAAGCACAGACAGGAAGTGTCTTCAACTTTACGCTTCCACTTGCGCGGGCACAAACCCCCGCCGAGAAGCGCCCGGCGACCCCAACGGCAGCCGCACCACCTGCCGTCGAGACACCCGCCGCGCCTCCGGAGCCAGCCGCAGACGTGGAAGATCCGTTGAAGACGCGGACAGACCTTAAGTTGGGAGACGTTCTCAAGAACCGCCCTGCCCCTACCCCGCAGCCTGAGACGACGGATACAGATAGCCCGGAGACCAAACCAGCTATTCCCCTTAAAGAGGTGCGTAAAGCTGCGGAGGCAGATCAGCTCGCCGAGGACAGCGAAGAAGAGAAGGCCAAGAACAACGGCAAATCACAAAAGAATTCCTGAGTGCCAAGTACCATCATAAAGGGCGGATCGCGCTGGTGCGATCCGCCCTCCTTTTTGAATAGAAATGCTGGTTACCTAAATTTCCCTCAATATCAAGAACATTACTTGCTGGCGCTCTTGCTAACTGCCAACCGCTGCTTTTGCTATGCCCTTGAAGGATGGTTCTCGGACTCGTACTGCCACTCCTCCTGATCTTCATCGCCCGGATGGTGCACGGGCAGCCAAATACTGAACATTGCGCCCTTGCCCGGAATCCCTGCACTGGACACCTCGATCTGCCCGTGATGCCGCTCGATGATCTCGTGCGCGATGGCGAGTCCGAGTCCCGTACCCGCTGCATCCGAATCCTTGCCGACCCGCCCTCGGAAAAATCGCTGGAAAAGGTTAGGCTGTTCTTCCACAGGAATACCCGGCCCCGTGTCGCGTACACGCAGAACTACTGATTCCTGGCCGTCTCGTTCCTCCGCGCGGGTAGTCACACTGATCTCGCCGCCGCGCGGCGTGTAGTTCAGCGCATTGGTCAAAAGGATACTGAGCGCCTGACCAATCAGCATCTGATCAGCGCTGACCGCCGGCAGTGAATGTGCTGGCTCGAAGGTCAGTTCCAGGCCGCGTTCCTGAGCCAACAGTGTTCGGTCGGTGATGAACAACTGTGCCAGGGTATTAAGATCGGTGGGGATGAAGTTAAGTTCCATATCCCCCTGATCCATCTCGGAAAGACGCAGCAGGTCGTTAATGATGTATTCTAATCGCTCCGTCTCACGGATCAGCCGCTCCATGTAGGTGTCAAAGCTATCTGGCTTGATTTTCAGCAGATGATGGTGCAGCTTGATGCTGGTGATTGGCGTGCGAAGCTCATGCGAGACATTCGCTACGAATTCGTCTTTCAATTGAGTCAGCATCATCAGGCGCTGGTTCACGTTGCGAAGCTGTGCGGTGCGTTCCTCAACACGTTCCTCTAGTTCCGAATATGCTTGCGCTTTAGCGATTGCCAGTGCGATGAGTTCGGCGGCTTGCTCGGCCCAACGCATCTCTTCTTCGGTGAAGTGATGCGTCTCGCTGAAGGTAATGAGCAGACCCCCCAGCGCCCGGTTCTCGCTGTGGAGAGGCACACCCAACATGCTCTTGGCGGGATACCGTTCCACAAACTTTCGATCCATAAATGACGTACTGCTGAGGTCTTCCACCGCTAACGGATGGCCCGCTTCAATGACCGAGCGGGTCATTGTGTGTGTATTCGCGTCGGTGGGGGGCTGCTCTGCATACGTCCCACGATAAGAGCCTGACGCTGCCGCCGGAATGACCCGCCGCGCGCGTGCATCCCATAATGTGATATAGCAGTTATCGCCGCCGATGATCTGCCCCGCTATATCTGCCAGCGATTGCAATAACTCATTCAGATCGAAGGTTGCTGAGCCAATCCGGGTGATTTCGTTGAGCACCGCAAGCTGCTTATTGCGCTCTTGACTGCGTGCGTACAAGCGAGCATTCTCTAATGCTACCGCCGCCTGATCAACCACCACCCGCCACAACCGGAGTTCTTCGGGAGTGATCTGTCGGTCGGCTTCGATGTGATCGAGTTCCACCAACCCGATAACAGTGCCTTTCACTGAGAGCGGTTGAGTCACCCGCATACTCAGGCCCCAGCGATTCATGTGTGCCCGGTCGGAATCATCCAGGTCGCCGTCGCTTTGACGGATCACTACGGTCTGATCCGCTTGTAATGCTCGCAGCACACCGGGACGCTCGGCTAATGTGAAATTTGGCCCTTCGTCGGGTAGCCACGTCAGGTCGCCGTACTCGACGGCAGTCCGCACGATATTCCTCTCGCGCAGCCATGACGAGAGTCCTACCCAATTCCCGCCGCTTGCCTCAGCCAGCCGCTTGGCAAGATCAAACAGATCATCGAAATTGCCTAACCACAGAGGGTCGCGCAGTTGGCTTTCGGCCTTTTTCAGGATGCTCTGGCAGCGTTTGATCGCTGCTGTGTCGATGACTGCCTCGCCTGCTGCCGAACCAATTTCCGCCAGCCCAATGATCTGGCCTTCTTGATAAATAGGCAGCAGCAGCAGCCATTCGAATCCCTTTATTCGAATCCACTGCAACTCGGCTGGATCAGCGTCTTCGTCCCGGCACTTAACCACGACGGCCTTTCCCGCTTCCAATACAGCGCGGGTTTGCGGGAACTCTTCGAGCGCGTAATCAAGTGTCTGCGTGCTTTCCCACAGCGCACGGACATGCTGTGACAAGGTTTGAATCCGATTGTTTTCCCGATCCCACTCGTAGATGGTGCAGGTGTGGAAACCGCTCATTTCCCGCAGGCGCGTGGCGAGGGTCAGCAGGACGTGGCCGGGGTCGAGTGACGAGGCTACTGCTGCCGTCGTGTCGCTGATGAACTCCGCGATCTCGCGCTGGCGGCGCTCACTCTCATAGAGAGCAGCATTATGCAGTGCAACTGCTGCGTGGTTCGCAAAGGCGACTGCCGTTTCGCCGTCATGTTCGTCGTAGGCATCGGGGGTGAAGCAGTCGATATTGAGGATGCCGATCAGATCGCCCTTCACGCGGAGCGGCGCGCCTATCCACGAACGCGTGATCTCTAACTCTCCACTCTCATCGGGCTTCCAGCGCGGGTCTTTGAGTGTATCAGGGATCACACAGACAGGTTGATCTCCCCAACGCTTCTCGAACTCCTCCAACGGCATCCGTCGGATAAAATCCTGAGCGATTTCGAGATTTGGGTATCCGCGTGCGGCGACCGCTTCCAGCCTTCTGTCGGTGGGGTCAACGAGGACTAAACACACTGCATCGTGACGGATCACACGCCCCAGCAGATCGAAGATATGCTCAAGTACTTCGTTGAGACTCAACTGCGAAGTCATCAGCGCCCCGACCTCTTGCAGTGTTTGCGAGAGGTGAAGCTGTTTGCGTTCCGATTCGTACAGCCACGCATTTTGCAGCGCTAGACCCACCTGATCGGCGAAAGCCTGCAAGCGCCGCCCATGATCTTCATTAAAGAAGTTTGCCTGATGGCTGTCGAGATTTAGAAAGCCGACTACATCGCCCTTGACAAGGATCGGCGCGCCAATGTAAGAACGAATCCAATTTGAAGCCGGATGATCCAGCCAATTGGGGAATTGCCTCGTATCCGGGATAACGAGCGGCAGGCGGCTCTCTAGCATTAACCGGAGGTTCGCTGCCTCGGTGAGCCGGGGTGTGAGATCCTCAAGATTCTCCTGGTTCAGTGAGGCGGCAGGAGTTGCTCGCCAACGCGCGATACGAATCTGATCACCTTCCAGCAGGATAATGGCAGATGCGTCGTGGGGCACAACGGAGTCCATCAGCATCAGAATACGATCAAGAAGCTCATCAAGCTGTAAGGTGCTGTTGAGTGCGGCAGCCGTGTCACGCAGGGCTTCGGCCAGGGCGCGCTGTTCGCGTTCCCCCAATTCGATACGCTTGCGCTCTGTAATATCGCGTGTGATGCCGATGAATCCCTGTGGCTTGCCCTCCGCATCGACAATCAGCGCAGCGCTGAGTTCTGCGGGGAAGCGCGAACCATCCTTGCGCGCCATCATGTATTCAATATTGGTGAGGCGTCCCTCTTCGAGAGTCTTCCGCGCATTCGCGATGGCACGATCACGATCCTCAGGCACGATTAACTCAAACGCGCTCTGTCTCTTATATTCTTCCAGGCTGTAGCCATACATCTCGGCAGCCTGCTGGTTCGCCAGCAGAACCCTGGTATTAATATCGGTGTATGTCACCGCATCTGGCGAGGTATCGATCAGCTTGCGATAGCGTTCTTCGGACTGGCGTAGCGCCTCTGCCGCTTGCTTGCGCTCCAATGCAGCCGAGATGTGCTTCGAAACGTATGTTAGAAGCTCAAGGTCCTGTTCGGTATAGCGCATCTCTGGTGAATAGCTCTGCACAGCCAGCACGCCGAAGGTCTCGTCGCCCTTCTTAAGCGGCACGCCCATCCAGTCAACTGCCGGAGCGCCAATCTGAATGACTGCTCCGCTCGCGATCAACTCTGCCCTTTCCACTTCTGTCACCCATAGAGGCTTACCTGTCAGCATCACCTGCCCGGTCAGCCCTTCGGATGGGCGCTGGGGCGCCGAATTGTCCTCGGTCTCGTCAATGAAGTAGGGGAAGGTCAGTAGATCATTGTTTTTGTCGTGCAGGGCGATATAGAAGTTGCGGGCAAACATCAACTCGCCAACAACCGTATGAATCGCTTCATAGAATTCCTGCATATCTTCGGCGGCAGCAGTCATATCGGCAATGCGATACAGCGCCGACTGCACAGCCTCGGAGCGCTTGCGTTCGGTAATATCCCGTGCGACCCAGACGACTGTATCTTCCAGCATGGGCGAGATGGTGGCAACGAACCATGCATCTCCTGTACTGACCTTAGCGCTGTATTCCACCTTAACAGGCTGGCGAGTTTCCAGTGCAAGCTGAATGTAATCGTGATAGCGTTCGGCTTCATCGGTTGGAAACACATCATACAGCGTCTTGCCAACTAACTGTTCTGCTGGAAGCATCAGTAGCGGCTCGCTCGTTGGCGCGACCTTCAGGTAGCGGCCCTCGGAATCCAGCACGACGATCATATCGGTCATCGCTTCGAACAGCGCCCGCAGTTCCGCCTCGGATTGGCGCAGCGCTTCCGCCGCCTGCTTGCGCTCGGTGATGTCCATTGCGAGGATCATCACCCCATCGATTTCCCCGCGTGAATCACGAAGCGGCGCGGAAGACAGCGAGACGTGGATCGGCGTGTCATTTCTGCGCGGATAGACGACTTCTAGTCCGTGAATCGATATACCGTCCAGTACGCGGTCTGCCGTATCCTGAAATACGGCCTCATTTTCCGGGGTGATCAGGGGATTCCCGCGACCGAGCACATCATTCCCCGCCCAGCCAAATGTATCTTCGGCGGCAGGGTTCCACATCTTGACATTCCCGGTGCGGTCGAGCGCGATGATCGGTAAAGGCGAGGATTCTACCAGTGCTTCAAGAGTCTGGTTCGTCTCTCGCAGAGCGCGAACCACCCGCTTGAGATCGGATATATCTCTTCCTTCTGGGATCAGCAGGACGACTTTACCCGTCGAGTCCTTGACTGGCTTGATCGAAAACTCGATGGCGACTGCTTCGCCGCTCGCGCCGGACATTTCCAACTCGCCGCGATACAGTCTGCCCGATGCTGCTACTGCAACCGCCTCGCGGATGCGTTCCGGCATCGCACCCTTCCACCAACGCGCCTCCCATAGAGGGCGGCGAATCACATCCTCTCGACGCAGACCGCCGAAATCCAATCCGATCTGGTTCGCCTCGATGACCGTACCATCCGGCTCTAGCACTCCGATGAATTGGAAGGTCTGGTCGAAAATGGCGCGGAAGCGGCGCTCACCCTCGGATAGTGCTTCCTCAGCGCGGCGGTATGATGAAACGTCATGTACGATGGAATACAACAGCGTGTGCCCATCGATCTCAACGGGGTTGGATGTTACTTCGACATCCCGAATTTCGCCGGATGCCAGCTTATGCTGAAACTGAAAGTGGTTGACCTGCTGCGCCTGTGCGTGCTCCATCGCCGCCTTGACTTGCTCCGGCGAGAGAGTGTTAATCTCGCTGATACGCATGCTACGAAGCTGTTCGCGGGAGTAGCCATAAAACTGGATCGCGGCGGGGTTTGCGTCGATGATCTCTCCCGTTGCCGGGTCGATCAGAAGCTGCACGGCGAGATTACGCTCAAAAAGCTGCCTGTAGGGAAGTTCATCCTCGTCATAATTGCCGTCGTCCTGCTCGGAACCATCAGCTTGACGGCGTGTCAGCCACGAAAAGACACTGGCTGTCGCACCCAATAATAACGATTGGAGAAGAGGGTTCGTGCTGAATCGGCCTGCTGCGAGGCTGTGCCCGGCAACGAAGAATGCTGCGCCAAGCGCCGCCGCACCGATCAATATCATCGGCAGCAGCCGCAGCCCTTCGTAGTGTTGTGTCTGAAATCGAGGCTGGTGAGTGTTCGTCATTCGAATAGCAGCCTATCGACCGTTTGTGCAGCGATGTGAAGCGATGGTGTGGTCTTTATGAGGTTTCCAGATACCATTATCATCCAGTAAATATTTCCATTCGACCCGGCATGGTGGAACGTCACCATTGTATCACAGACTGCACATCGATTCTATTGGTTGTAATGCAAGTGTTACGCCTCAGCCGATTGGATTCCGCCAGATGGTGCTGTGAGTACCTCCGGGCGATCATGATATACCCCGCGATACTGCTCTGGGAGCAAACGTGCAAGAGCGATCATGATTTGATCCGTATACTGTTCCAGTTGGTCAGAACGAGCGCGACCTTCCGGCAAATGAATCGGTTTGCCAAAGCGAATATACAGAGGGGGTCGCTGAAAGGTAAGTGCCTTTTTGACCGCCCCTTGAGTGCCCCAAACTACCGTCGGGACGAGAGGAACCCCCGCTTTCACCGCGAAGTACGCCGCCCCGGTCTTACCCGGCTGCAAACCGCCCGTTTTGGAGCGTGTACCTTCCGCTGCTACGGCCAGACAGTGGCCGTCCATGAGCACCGCGACCGCCTGCCGGATGGCATCGCGATCCGCCTCGCCCCGGTCGATGAAGATCGCCCCCGCTACACGCAGCAGCGGGCCAAAGATTGGGTGATGCTCGTACTTCTCCGCCGCCAGCACATGCAGGATGCGCGGAAATACGATGAAGATCGCGGGCGAATCGATATAGCTCAGGTGATTGCTCACCATGATGAACCCCCCCTGCTGCGGGACGTTCTCCACCCCTTCGACGTACACGCGGGTTAAGATGTGAAATAGGAAGGTGAAAACACCTTTGACGAATCGGTACAGCCCCAGATTGAGAGGCGGATACCCACGATCTGCGGTTGGCATAATGTGAACACATCTTTCCGTTCTGTAGATTCTCGATAGCCGTAGTATAGCACCACGACTGGTGAGCGTGATAGCCAGGACTTTACCCTAGAGATAGCAAGGGCGGAACGGTATAATATGCGCTCTTGGATTTGTGGCCCGGCGTGAGTCAGCCGCCATGAGCCGATGAGGGATTGATATGAGCAAAACCACACAACCGAGCGATCTAAAAGAATTGACCCTGTTAGGCACGGAACGGAACCAGCCGAGCAAGAAGCTCGAAACTTTCCCGAACCACCACCCGAACCGGGATTACGTCGTGACGCTGAAGACCAACGAATTCACCTGTGTGTGCCCGATGACAGGCCAGCCGGATTTTGCCGATCTGACCATCAAGTACATCCCGAATGAGCGCGTGGTCGAATCCAAATCGCTCAAGATGTACTTGTGGTCATATCGAAACGAAGGCACATTCCATGAGCACGTCGCCAATGTCATCCTTGACGATCTGGTCGAAGCGCTCCAACCGCGCTGGTGCGAAGTTACCGCCGAGTTCAGCGTGCGCGGGGGTATCAGCATCACTGTGCAGGCCGAACATACTGATCCAAGTTACCACAACGGGAAACAATCATGACCACCAACGTATCAAGCTCGCAGGAAACTGGATTTCGCTGGCTGCCGTTCGTCACCGCCGGGTTTGTGACGGCGCTGATCGTCTCTAACCTGATCGCCGTCAAGCTGGCGCTGATCGGGCCGTTCCTGCTGCCCGCCGCTGTGATCGTCTTCCCTATTTCGTACATCTTCGGCGATGTACTCACCGAGGTCTACGGCTACAGCAAAGCCCGTCAGGTCATCTGGACGGGTTTCATCTGGAATCTGTTTGCGGTGATTGCCATCTCGCTTGGCGGCCTGCTCACCCCGGCTCCCATCTGGAACGCAGGATCGCTGACCTCGCCGGAAGCGTCGCAGCAAGCCTATGACGCGATCTTCGGCTTTGCGCCGCGCGTGCTCGGAGCCTCATTCGTCGCCTACCTGTTTGGCGAATTCCTCAACTCGTTTGTGCTGGCGAAGATGAAGATCATGACGGCGGGCAAGCATCTATGGGCGCGCACCATTGGCTCCACGCTGATCGGTGAGCTAGCCGATTCTGCCATCTTCCTCACCCTTGCTTTCGCCGGGTTGATGCCTGTCCCCGTGCTCGGCCAGTTGATTGTGGTTCAGTGGCTGTTCAAGTCGGCGTATGAAGCGGCAGTGACACCGCTCACGTATATCGTCGTCAATGCGCTCAAACGCGCCGAGGGCATCGATGTGTACGACACGCACACCAATTTCAGCCCGATCCCCGGAACTGAATAAACAATATTAACACGGAGAAACGGAAAGGCACGGAGAACTACTTTAGATTCTTGTTTTTCCTCCGTGATCCTCCGTCTCTCCGTGTTGAGTCTTTAGCCGTTGCCGTTCCTTTTGAATCCGCGCTACACTGATCCCCATGAAAGTCACCCTCGACGTGTCGGCAGCGATCAAGGGGCGGGCGGGTCTGGGACGCTACGCCGAACACCTCGCCGCCGCCCTTGCCGACCAACACCCCGATTCCATTTCCCAATTCGCCAATTACACTCATGACGCCAAACCCATCCCGGCCTTGAGCACCCTCCCCATGCACTCAACCCACATGGGCTATAAACCTTGGCGCATGGCGGTGTGGCTGGCACAGATGACCCGTCTCCCGTTCAACCAACTCATCGGCCCGACCGATGTATTCCACGCCACCGAGCATTTGCTGATGCCCCTGCGCGGCGTGCCGACTGTGCTCACCGTCCACGACCTGATCTTCAAGCTGTTCCCTGAACACCACAAGAAGCTGAATTACTGGTATCTCAATGCCGCGATGCCCCTCTACGTGAAGCGCGCCGACCACATCATTGCCGTCAGCGAATGTACCAAGCGCGATCTCATGGCGCACTATGGAACGCCGGAACACAAGATCACCGTGATCTACGAAGCCGCCGCGCCGCACTTTCAGCCGCAGCCGCCGGAGCGCATCGAAGCCGTGCGCGCCAAGTACAATCTGCCCGCCCGCTACCTGATGACGGTGGGAACCATCGAGCCGCGCAAGAATCTCGCCTGCTTAGTAGAAGCACTGTCAATTCTCCGCGCGGATCATCCCGACCTTAATCTGGTAGTCGTCGGATCATTAGGCTGGATGACGGAGAGCTTCTTTGAGGCGATTGAACGATTCGGGCAGCAAGACGCGGTGATCCGCCCCGGCTACGTTCCCGACGATGACCTTCCCGCCATGCTCGGCGGGGCAGTAGCGGCAGTGATCCCGTCACTGTATGAGGGATTCGGCCTGCCCGTTCTGGAGGCGATGGCTTGCGGTGTGCCTGTTGCATGCAGCAGTACGTCTAGCGTCGGGGAGATTGCGGGTGAAGCCGCGCTCACCTTCGATCCGACAGATGTTGGGGAGATGGTCTTAGCAATTAGGACGTTAGTCGAGAATGAGTCCATGCTAGGCGAACTTCGAGAGAAAGGACTCAGGCGGGCAAGTGAGTTCTCATGGGCGCGGGCGGCATCAGAGACATGGGGAGTGTATAGGCAAATCGCTTCAACCTCCGAAATTCGTGCCCCGGCTCAACCGGGTAGAATCTCGCTTGAGCAATTGAAGAAAGACGCAGACGTAGCACAAGAGCTAATTCAATCTCCAAATCCAGCAACGCGGAGACAAGCGGCCAAAGCCTTTTTAGACTATTTAGAAGAGATTGCTTCTAACTGCTCTGAACCGAGAAACAGAGATAGTATTACACCTACTCATTGGCTGGGATGGGACGAACGTGTTAAGAGCCTTCTACTATTTGCTGCACGGGACGAAGACCTCATGGTGCGGACGAACAGTATTGCAGCACTAAGCTATCTATGGAAGTGCATTGGAGAGCCAGCTTCGAGCGAACTTGACCCAGTAACGGAATTGCTTATTAGCGCATTGCCTAATGTCCCAAGTAAGTATGCAAGCGAAATTGCATACAATCTAGGCTTTATTGGCGAAGTTCGCGCAATCCCTGCCATGCTAGACATTCTCCGCCGAGATCATAGCTCTGCTCGATTAGGTGTTGTTGAAGCAATTGATGAGTTTGGAGAGCTTGCAATTCCATATCTAATTGAAGCCCTAGATGATCCTGATCCTATTCTACAATCTCATTTGGTCGTAATTCTGCGAGATTCGTTTCGCACACCAGAGGCCCTCGCCGCAGTAGAGGCGTGGCGGGCAAAGCAAAATCGGGAGTAGAATTGCTTTGAACTTATCACTTACCATAGGAGCCTCCATGCAGCCCGCAACCACGATCCGCAATTGGCAGTTCGAGCAGATGCGCCGCAGCCTCAAGATTATCGGCAACCTGATCGCGATTACCCCGCTCGCCGATCTCACCACTTACCGCGATGGCGGCAAGGGCTGGACGGTGCTCGAAGTGGTGGCCCACCTCTGTGATTTCGAAGGCATCTTCTTCGACCGTGCCCGCGTCACAGTCGATCAGGACACGCCCGATCTATTTGTCCCCAACGCCGATGATCGCGCCAAGGAGTATCGCTACGGCCAGCAGGATTTGCAGCAGACCTTGGATGCATGGACTCAGCGCCGCGAGGACTTCATCACCTACTTGCAGGGCCTTCCCGAAGACGCATGGGAGCGCCCCTCCAATCACCCCATTCGGGGTCGCATGACCCTGCAAGACCAATTGCTTTTGACCACATGGCACGATAACAATCATATCGAGCAGATCATGCACGTTCTCGCGGAAAAGAAATTCTGAACTGTGGCTGATCCACCGTTAACCATCCGCCCGGAAACGCCCGCCGATTTCGCCAACATTGCGGCCATCCACGCGCGCGCCTTCGGCAGTCGATCCAACGAAGCGGTGATCGTGGCACTGCTGCGGCAGAGGCGCGCCTATGATCCATCCCTGGCGCTGGTTGCCGAGCAGGACGGACGGATCGCAGGGCACGCAATGTTTACCTCATATAGTCTCCGGCTGATGGGCGGAAGCGTCAAGGCGGTGAACCTCGCGCCTCTGGCTGTCGATCCCCCCTGTCAGAACCGGGGAATCGGCGCAGCGCTGATTGAGGCAGGGCATACTGCTGCCCGCATCCGGGGTCATGTGCTGAGCTTTCTATTGGGACATCCCGGCTACTATCCTCGTTTTGGTTACAGGACGCGCGCGTTCGGCGAGTCCTCTGTCAGCTTTCGAATTGGTGGAGAGCCGCCGCAAGACATCCAGATACGTCCTCCGCTTGAAGCGGATGTGCCTGGCTTGCGCCGAGTGTGGGAATTGGAGGAAGGTGGCGTCGATTTCAGTATTGAACCCGGCACAGACCTCCTCGACTGGGTAAGCATGATCCCTTCCTTTGAGGCTAAGGTCTATCTGCGTGGCAGAGAGTTGATCGGCTATACGCGGGGGCCTAAGGCAGAACCGCGCCACCTCAGCATGTTTCTTGCCCGTGATGGCGACTCGGCGCTGGCGATGCTGCGGATGCTTGGCACGCATGCACACTACGTACTTCAGTTGCATCCTTCCTCCGGATCGACCGGTGTGTTTGGCAGCCCCTCGACTGGTGCGTGGGAAGCTGCGATGGCCTGTCCCCTTGCTCCCAGCCCCTTTGATAAGTACTACGCGCAGGTACAAGCAGGCAAGCGCCCGCCGGGCCGCGTGATCTGGCCCCCTGCCTTTGAAGTAGATTAGGCACAAGTTTACCTGACTGGCTCTGATTCCCAACGTCGGCTAGAATCAGGGCATTATGAGCGAAGCCATCCAACGGCTGCTCACCAGTCTCGACGACCTGCTTTTCCTTGAAGCAGACCCTCCCGCCGAAGTGAGCGCGCCGCCATCTGAGCCGCAGCCGCAAGGTTTCGAAACACGCGCGGTGGTGCTCGCCCCGATGTTGGGCGGCGATCAACCATCACTCACCGGAAACGAGCCAGCGCTCAATGCCGATAAGACCCTGCCAATGGCAGTCGAAGCCCTGCATGACCCCGATTTCCGCGAACGCGCGACTCGCACCCTGATCCGTCTCGGCGATTCAGCAGTCCCCGCCCTACTCTCCATGATGCATGATGACGATCCAGAAGTGCGCCACGCTGCATCGTGGGCCGTCGGGCAGATCGCGGATCGGCGGCTGGCAGTGCGGCTGCGACGCGGAGCAAATTGGACATACCACGCCCTGACCGAACCGCACAATCAGCATTTAGTGGCACGTCTGGTCGATGCGCTTTTATACGGCAGCCGCGAGAGCGCCGTCGCGAGCGCAGTAGCGCTCGGCAGATTGCGCGGACGCCGTGCCCTGACCGAACTCACCGAAGCGCTAAACGATCCTTACCCGTTGATCCGGCTGGCGGCGCTGTGGGCGCTCGGCCAGATTGGGGCCGAAGAGTCGATCCCACACCTTGCTGATGCCCTCTATGATCCCGATCACACCATTGTCCGCGTCGCCGCCGATGCGCTGCGTTCCATCGGATCGCCGGGAGCACTGGCGGCGATCAGCTTATGGCAGATGGCAGATAGCTGATAGAATGCTTGCTGCTCGTCTGATTTCTCTCCAGCCACTAACTGTTGATGACGATCAACCCAGTTATCCAGCATCTCATCGACCAACTTACATATCCCGATCCAGAGACGCGGATCGCAGCCGCCGACGCTCTGGGACAGTTTGCCGCATCGAATGAAGATACGCGCGGCCTGATCGAGTACGGTGTCCCGGCATTGGCAAACTCGCTCCACGACCCGGATCGTGATGTGCGCTGGGCGGCAGCATATGCGCTCGGCGCATTAGGTGATGGATCTACGATCCCGCCATTGGAGAACGCATATCGCGCGGCTGGTGATGATACAGGCTTGCGGCTGGTGATCGTCAAAGCACTTGGCAAGACTCACCACAGAGATGCGCTGCCAACCCTCATCGATATTCAACATACCGCCGATAGCCGATGCTTGAAGGTCGCCGCATCTAAGGCTGTCGCAAGGATCGATATGGCGAACAACGATCAAGTGGTTGCTTTGCTTCGAACACGTCATACAGCGCGGACTTTCGACGCATCAGACGCGGCATGCAACACACTCCGAGCGCTCGGATCAGCCGCACTCCCCGGATTGCTCCATGCCATCTCACAACCCGGAAATCCCAATTTAGCGCTCCATTGGGAGGACGTAATCGGGCTGGCAGACCTCGGCGCGGCGGCAGTCGATGGGCTAAGTGATCTACTTGTTAGCCCACAAACGCCCACCGAGGCGCGTTGGGCAATCGGTGAGGCGTTAGGCTACATCCAGCATCCTTCGATCCCTCCGCTTTTGGAAGCACTCAATCACCCCGATCCAGAAATCCGCCGCATCAGCGCCTACACCCTGATCCACGCCGCCGATCAAGCTACCATTCCAATTCTGATAGCTCAGCTTGGCGATCCTGATCCCGAAGTGGATTTAGCTTTACTCAAGGCGATCATGCGCAAGGGCACATCACAGGATGCACCCGGCCTACGATCTGCCCTATCGCAAGGTCGGTGCGTCTCTGCGACCGCCGCCCAGTGGGTGATCCACAAATTGGAAGCAGTGTAGAATCCCTGCATGGATGACGATGAAATTGTCTTCTGGCTGGATCATCTGCATGAGCAAAGCGCCGACGGTCAAGCCTCCCGTGAAGGTATCCGGGCGGTGTGGCACGATCAACCCGACCGCCTGCTGACCGCCCTTCGCGAAGCCCGCTACGTGATTCGCTGCCGTGCCGCCGATGCGCTCGGCATGCAGCGCGATCCCGCCGCCGTACCCGCACTGCTTGATGCGCTTCACGATGAAGTTGATT
>Ga0075421_100001832_pt1 | contig 25086 bp, 16 predicted proteins | sample SoiMetdeltSBSDD5_FD_75292 | JGI IMG/M metagenome (GOLD analysis project Ga0075421, IMG submission 75292) | Bulk soil microbial communities from a Populus tree surrounding site in Tennessee, USA - Soil MetaG P. deltoides SBSDD5 | ecosystem: Environmental > Terrestrial > Soil > Tree plantation... | reverse complement strand
ATGGACAACGAGATCTACGGCCTCACCACCGGCCAGGCCTCGCCCACCACGACCGAAGGGCACAAGACCAAGAGCACGCCACGGGGGAACGTCGAGAAGCCGGTGCAGCCGCTCGCCCTCGCCCTGGCCTCGGGCGCGACCTACGTGGCCCGCGGCTTCTCCGGGGACCAGAAGCAGCTCACGCGGCTGGTGGCGGGCGCCATCGCGCACAAGGGCTTCTCTCTGATCGACGTCTTCAGCCCCTGCGTGACCTTCAACAAGGTCAACACGTACCAGTTCTTCAAGGAGCGCGTGTACAAGCTCGAGGACGAGAAGGGGTACTCGACGTCCGACCTCATGGGCGCCATGGGCAAGGCCCTGGAGTTCGGCGCGCGCATCCCGGTCGGCCTGCTGTACTCCGCGGACAAACCCACCTACGAGGACACGGAGCCCGTGCTGTTGCGGGGTCCGCTGGTGGACCAGCCGGTGGGCATCGACCGTAGGACGTACGACGAGATCCTGGCCGAGACGATGTAGCGTTCCGGCCTTCCGATGGTGGCGCGACCGGCGAACTCGTTCCGGAACGAGTTGAGCCGGCCGGACTCACCCGTTCCAGAACGGGTAGAATCCGCCCGTCCCGTGAGCACACCCACCCAGGTCGAGCACGCCGACGGCCGCGTCGAGGTCGTCGATACCGCGCGCATCGAGCAGAGCCCGCTCTACAACCACGACCTGGCCCCGGTGCCGGTCGCGCGCCGCAACTGGACGACCTACAACTACGCCGCGCTCTGGATCAGCATGGCGCACTGCATCCCCACCTACATGCTCGCGTCCGGCCTCATGGCCACGGGCATGAACTGGTGGCAGGCCCTCGTCACGATCCTGCTCGGCAACACGATCGTGCTCGTCCCGATCCTGCTCAACTCGCATCCGGGCACGAAGTACGGGATTCCCTTCCCCGTGTTCGCCCGCGCCGCCTACGGGACGATCGGCTCGAACGTCCCCGCCCTGATGCGCGCGCTGGTGGCCTGCGGCTGGTTCGGCATCCAGGCCTGGATCGGGGGGGAGGCCCTGCACGTCTTCTTCAAGACGATCGTCCCCGGATGGCCGACCCTGCTGGGCGCGGGCGTCGGCGGCCACACCACCACGGAATGGCTCTCTTTCCTGCTCTTCTGGGGGATCAACATCTTCATCATCTACCGCGGCATGGACCTGCTGCGGAAGGTCGAGAACTGGGCCGCGCCGTTCGTGCTGGTGATGACCGCCGTGCTTCTGTGGTGGGCGATCGACCAGGCCCACGGCCTCGGGCCGCTGCTGAGCCAGCCGGGCAAGCTGCACACCTTCGCCGAGTTCTTCCCCGTCTTCGTGCCCAACCTCACCGGCATGATCGGCTTCTGGGCCACGCTCTCCCTGAACATGCCGGACTTCACGCGCTTCGGCCGCAGCCAGCGCGAGCAGGTCGTGGGCCAGGTCTTGGCCCTGCCGACCACGATGTCCGTGTTCGCGGCCATGGGCGTGATGATCACGAGCGCGACCGTGATCATCTACGGCCAGGCGATCTGGGATCCCATCCAGCTCGTGGGCCGGTTCAAGGCGCCGATCGTGGTGGCGATCTCGATGTTCACGGCGGTGGTAGCGACGCTCGCCGTCAACATCGCAGCCAACGTCGTCTCACCGGCCAACGACTTCGCGAACGCGTTCCCGCGCGCGATCGACTTCAAGACGGGAGGCCTCATCACCGGCCTCCTCGGCATCGCCATGATGCCGTGGAAGCTGATGGCCGATCCGTCGCTCTACATCCTCTCGTGGCTGGTCGGCTACTCCGGCGGGCTGGGCTCGATCGCCGGCGTGTTGATCGCGGACTACTGGATCGTGCGGAAGAGGAATCTCCGACTCGAAGACCTGTATCTCGCGGATGGCGCGTACGGCGGCTGGAACTGGCGCGCGGTCGTAGCCACGCTGGCCGGATGCGCGCTGGCCTGGGGCGGGCTCGTGTTCCCCGTGCTCAAGCCCCTGTACGACTACGCCTGGTTCGTGGGCTTCGGCGTCGCCTTCGTCCTGCACGTCCTGCTCATGCGCATCGCGCCAAGCCGCGAGCGCGCGGCCGCCGCCGCCTAGGGGCAATTTTCAGCGACTTCCCGCACCTTCTTGCGCAGCGCCTCCAGCGTCTGCTTGCCGGTGGCGGTCTGCACCTTGCGCTGGGCCTCGTCCAGGCGGGCGTTGGCGGCGGGGATGAGCGGGCGGGCGGCGTCGCAGTCGCCGGCGACGCGGATGACGTCGCTGGCGGCGGCATTGGCCTCGCGCATCAGGCTCGTGTCCTGCTCCATCGCCTTCACCTGCGCGCCGATGCCGGAGGGCTCCGGCGACGGTGCGGGCTTGCCGATCCCGCAGGCGGCCAGAAACAGCACGATCACGATGCCGGCACCCGCCCGTGCGCGTTTCACTTGATGGGCTCCCCGCCTTCGATGCGCGCCAGGTAACCGAGCAGCGTCGGCTCCTTCTGGCCGAGGGCCTTGGCCTTGCGCCCGTGGTCCACGAAGTTCTTCGAGTCCTTGAGGCCGAAATACGACCAGGCCATGAAGGTCTCGATCTGCATGTTGTTGGGCGCCACCGCCGCCGCCTTGTCGAGGGAGGCGAGAGCGTCCTTGTATTTCTTCGCTCCGAGCTGGGCCTGGCCGAGGTAGATCCAGGCGTCCGCCTTCTGGTATCCGGGGGTGCTCGTGACCTTCGTCAGCTCGGCCACCGCTCGGTCGGCCTGGTTCGCCGCGGCCAGGGCCGCCCCGAGCTGCGTCCGATAGTCGACGTTCCCGGGCTCCGCCGCCACCGCCTTGTCCAGCGGGCCCACCGCCGCCGCCGCGTCTCGCTTGAGCATGAGCTGCACGTACCCGAGCTGGTACTGCGCCTCCGCGCTGCCCGGGTCCAGCTCCACCGCCTTCTGCAGCTCCGGGATCGCGAGGTCGATCTGCCGGTTGGCGGCATAGGCGCGTCCGAGGCCGACGCGCGCGATGGCGAGGTCGGGGCTCTTGTCGCGCAGGGCGGTGAGGTCCTGGATGGCGAGGGCGGCCTGGTTCTGCGCCACGTAGGCGAGGGCCTTGGCCACCGTCGCCTCCTGCACGGCACGCGCGGCATCGGGATCGTTCTCGGCCAGGGCGGCGGCGGTGGAGGCATCGCCCAGCGCCTCCGCGCCGCGGCCGGCCGCGATCTTCGCGCGGGCCGACTCCTTGTAGGCGTCGACGGCCCCGGGCGCGGACGCGATGGCCTTCTCCAGCAGCGGAAGCGCTTCCGCCGCACGCCCGGTGCGCCGCAGGACCCGCGCCAGCCCGACGCTGGCCACGAGGTTGGTTCCGTCCGCGCCGCCCGCCGCGCGGTAGGCCGCTTCCGCCTCCGTCAGCGCGTTGCGCGCCTCCTGGGCCCGACCCACCGCGGCCTGGGCGTCCGCGCCGCCCGCCGCCACCGCCTTCTGGGCCAGGGCCAGGGCCTCGTCCCCCTTGCCCTCGCGCGCGCGCAGCCGCGCCAGCGCGATGAGGGGGTAGGCCCCCTCCGCGTCCGCCGCGGCCGCGGCCTGCGCGGTGGCGGGGAAATCCGGGACGCCGCGCGTCTCCTGCACGATGGCCAGCCGGCCCAGCGCTTCGCCCTTCGCCGCCGCCGTCAGCTTGTCGCCCGCGCTCTTGTACGCGTCCATCGCGGCGTCGAGGTCGTGCGTGGACTGCAGCAGGCGGCCCAGCTTCAGCGAAACGTCGCCCGAGGCGGCGGGCATGGCCGCGGCCTTCTCGAGCAGCTCCTTGGCTCCGGCGGCGTCGCCCGCCGCCGCCTTCTCCTCGGCCTGGCGGACGAGGTCCTCGGGGGAGACCGCGGCCGCCTTGGCCGCCTCCGGCTTCTTCTTGTCCTTGTCCTTGTCCTTGTCGGCCGCGAACGGCGTGACGAGCAGCAAGGCGAGCAGCCAGGCAGCGTGGCTCATGGCGACCTCCAGGCGGGAATGCTGGGATCCTAGGCCCGGGGTCGCGTCGGCGTCAATGGGCCCGGGATCAGTCCCAGCCCAGCTCCGCCGCCTTCTTGAACACGGCCAGGCCGAGGGTGCATCCGATGGCCAGGGCGGCGTAGGCGTTGACGAACCCCATGGCCAGGCCGCCGGCGATCGGGATGAGGCCGAGCACGAAACCGGCGACGGCCTGGGCGACCACGATCACGAGGTAGATGGCGAGGGCCTGCCAGTAGGTGGCGCCCATCTTCTTGATGGTGTCCACACCGATGGCCGGGTTCAGGGTGGAGAGGATGCTCTTCGAGAGGGCGGCCACGGTCAGGGCGACCGGCATGTAGGCGACCATCCAGATCACCGCGATCACGATGCCGAGCATGGCCAGCGGGCCCATGATCGAAGCGCCCTCGCGCTCGGCCTCGAACGCGCTGTGGCTCCCCTCGTCGTCGGAGGCGGGCGTCGCCGGCGGCTGCGCGTGCACGACTTCGAGGCGAGAGGCCTGCACGAACGAGCGTCCGCCCGTGAGCATGGCGGCGCCCGGGATGAGGAACACGCACAGGAAGAAGGGGCCACCGCTGATCACGAGGGCGGCCAGGCTCAAGCGCAGGGCGTGCCCGATCTCGGAGATGTCCCGGAACTCCGGCATGAGGTCCCGCAGGTTGCCAATCGAGACCTTCGACACCGAGTTGAAGGAGTACCACGTGAGGACGCCCTTGGAGAGCAGCACGGCCAGGCCGAAGAAGCCCGCGGCCAGGCCGAAGAACCAGGTGAAGAGCGAGAGCAGGACGAAGGACATCGTGTCGCGCAGCGGATAGCTCGCGATCAGGGGGATCTCGTCCATCATCGAGCGGTTGCGCTGCTTGGCCTTCTCCTGCAGCTCTTCGTAGGCGACGGCGCCGACGCAGAGGCCTTCGCAGGCCGGGCAGATCGCGGCGTTCTGCACCTTCTGCGTGCAGGCGTCGCAGAAGCCCTTCGTGCACTTCGGGCAGACGTGCTCGGACCGGACCTGCGGGTGGTTCTGGCAGCGCCGCCAGGGAACGGGGACGCTGCGCGGGCGCTCCACCTTGCCGTCCGCCCCCGGGGCGGCGGGCTTTGCCGCGGCGGGGCGGGCGGACGACCCCGACGTGGCACCGGCCGGACGCGCGGGCAACGGAGGCGGCGCGAGCGCGGCCGCGCGGCCAGGGGCCGCGGCGGGGCCGGCGGCGGGACCGGCGGCGGCAAACGCGGCGGCGGCACGGGCGTTGGCGGCCCGGATCTCCGCCACGCGATCCGCGTTGGCGGCGGCGACCCTCACGACGCCGGTGCTCGGCCCGGGAGCATCGAGCACGACCGGGCCGGCCGGCTGGGCCGCGGAGGCGATGGGGAACGTGTGCCCGCAGCGGCACTTGGCCTTGAGGTTCGGCACCGCGGCCTTCTCCGGCGGCACCGTGATGACGTGCGCACAGCTGGGACAGGCGACCTGCATGTCCGCTCCTCCAGCTTGGAGCGGATTGTAGCGTCGAGCCCCCTCAGCGCGAGGTCCGCCCGCCGGGGGTGTGATCCGGCTTACCCTGCCGCGGCCACGGTCCGCCCCGGCCCGGCAGCGGGCGCGGGCGCGGCGGGGACATCCAGCAGCGGAGCCTGGGCGGCGTCGTGACGGTAGACGTCGGGGTGGAATCGCACCGTGCCGTCCGCGTCCACCCACACCGTGAAGTAGCCGATCGTGACGGGAATCGGCGCGGGCAGGGAGACCAGGGTTTCGCGGCCGGCGCGCATGGCGGCGGCGATGCGCGCGGGCGACCAGCCGGGCACGTCCCCGAGGACCCAGCGCGCCAGCGCCTCCGGCTTCTCGAGCCGCACGCAGCCGTGGCTCAGACTCCGCCGCGGGCGCAGGAAGAGCGCGTCGTTCGGGGTGTCGTGCAGATAGACGTTGAAGGGGTTCGGAAGCTGGAACTTCACGAGGCCGAGCGAATTGCGCGTGCCCGGCCGCTGGCGGAACGCGATGTCCTGGACGTCACCCCGGAAGTCCACGCGCGTGGGGTCCACGACCCGATCGCCCACGAGCACCTCGAGATTCTGGCGGCGCAGGTACCCGCGATCGCGGCGGACGGCGGGCATGGTCTCGTCGAGAGCGATGTTGGTGGGGACGTTCCAGTAGGGGCTCAGGACGACGGACGTCATCGCCTCCGCGAATACGGGCGTCTGGGTCTCCGGCCGGCCGGTGATGACGCGCATGGCCAGCACTTCGCTCCCGCCGTCGTACGCGTGCAGCTCGAAGGCGGGGAGGTTCACGAGCACGGAGCGTCCGGCCGGAGTGGGCTCCTGCCAGCGCCAGCGCTCGAGGTTGAGCGCGATCTGGCGGAGGCGGTCGCGCAACGGAACGTTGAGGGCAGCGACCACCTCCGGCCCGACCATCCCCGTCGCGGCCAGACCGTGCCGCGCCTGGAAGCGCTTCAGGGCCGCCACCGTCACCGGATCGAAGACATCGCCCGTGGCCGCCCTGTGTTCGAGGTCCCCCCAGAAGGCGAGGCGTTCGCGCAAGGCGCGGACCTGTGGGCTCCGGGCACCCGGGCGCAACCGGAGCCCGGCGGGCAGGACGGGCACGCCCGCTTCCGCCTCGGCCAGGGCGGCGTAGCGCCGGAGCGCGCCGCGCAGGGCCGCGTATTGAGGATGGCGGGGGCGGATCGTCTCGAGCACCGCCTCCGGACCACGGTCCGCCGCCTGCTGGAGCACGGGCAGGACGTCGAACGAGCGCGGGCGCAGGCGCCAGAGGACGCTGACCCGCCGCGCGTCGAGGCGCCCGCTCGCGAGATCGGAGGCGTAGCGCGCGAGGGCGGCGGTGAGTCCGATCTCGACGGACGCGGTGTCGAACGCCGCGGGGGCGCCGGTCGCCGCGGTGAGGACGCGCGGCACGCCGGCCAGGATGGCGGGATCGTAGCGGCGGGGATCGAGCCCTTCGTCCGCGACGCCGGCCAGCGCGTCCCTCAGCTGCCGGCCCGCGGGCGTGAGCGTCTCGCCGGAGGTCCAGGCCGGCTGGTCACCGCGCCCGGCGTAGAAGGCCTGCACCGCGGCCCAGGTCGCCCGCCCGTCGGCGGTGGCGCACAGAGGCTGGGGCGAGCCGCTCGCGTCCAGGAGGGCACGAATGGCCGGCGCGGCCGGATTCAGCGCGGGATCGGAATCCGGCGCGGTCTGGGCGAAGGCAGAGGAGGCGGCGAGAACGACGGCCGCCGCCCGGGCGGCCACGAAGATGGATGAAGCCATGGCACCGAGGAACCTTTCGTCGGGCCCGGCGGGGGGAATGGTGCGGCACCCCGGAAGGCCCGCTATGAATGCGATCCGCCGGGGGACCAGTGCAAGCGGCGTGCCTGCCCCCGAGCGGCCGGTGCGATACCATCGCGACAGGCCCCGTGACGCATACGCACTTCCGGACGTGCTCGTTGTGCGAGGCGATGTGCGGGCTTGCCATTGCCGTCGACGGGGACCGCATCCTCTCCATCCGCGGGGACGACGACGACGTCTTCAGCCGCGGGCACATCTGCCCCAAGGCAGTCGCGTTGCAGGATCTGCACGAGGACCCGGACCGGCTGCGCCGTCCCCTCCGCCGTCGCGGATCGGACTGGGAGGAGATCGGCTGGGACGCGGCCCTCGACCTGGCCGCGGAGCGGCTGCTCGAGGTGCAGCGCGCCCACGGCCGTCACGCGGTCGCCGTCTACCAGGGCAACCCGACCGTCCACAACTACGGCGCCATTCTGTACGGGCAGATGCTGCTGCGCGCGCTGCGGACGCGCAGCCGGTTCTCCGCGACGTCGGTCGACCAGCTCCCCCACATGCTGGCCTCGCTCCTGATGTTCGGGCACCAGCTCCTCCTGCCCGTGCCCGACCTCGACCGCACGGACTTCCTGCTCGTGCTGGGGGCCAATCCCCTCGTCTCGAACGGCAGCCTCATGACGGCCCCCGGGGTGGAGCGGCGCCTGCGTGCCCTGCGCGCGCGCGGAGGCCGCCTCGTCGTCGTGGACCCGCGCCGCACGGAGACGGCGGCCATGGCCGACACGCATCTGGCCATCCGTCCCGGGACGGATGCCCTCCTCCTCCTCGCGCTGCTGGAGGTCGTGTTCGCGGAGGGGCTCGCCCGCCCGGACCGGCTCGCCCCCATGTTGTCCGGCCTCGAGGAAGTCCGTGCGGCCGTGCGCGAGTTCCCGCCCGAGCGCGTGGCCGCCGCCACCGGGATCGAGGCCGACGCGATCCGGACGCTCGCGCGCGCGTTCGCGCAGTCAAAGACGGCGGTGGCTTATGGCCGCGTGGGGGTGTCGACCCAGGAGCTGGGCGGAGTGTGCCACTGGCTCCTCTACGTCCTCAATGCCGTCACCGGCAACCTCGACCGGGCGGGCGGCGCGATGTTCACGCGCCCGGCCGTGGATCTGGTCGCGCTCGGCGACCGGATCGGCCAGCGCGGCCACTTCGCCAAGGGGCACAGCCGCGTGCGCGGGCTGCCCGAGTTCGGGGGTGAGTGGCCGGCGTCGGTCCTGGCCGAGGAGATGGAGACGCCGGGTCCGGGCCAGATCCGCGCCTTCGTCAGCCTGGCCGGCAATCCCGTCCTCTCGACGCCGAACGGGGCGCGGCTGGATCGGGCCCTGGCCGGCCTGGACTTCATGGTCTCGGTCGATCCCTACATCAACGAGACCTCCCGGCACGCGCACCTCGTGCTGCCTCCGGTCTCGCCGCTCGAGCGCGACCACTACGACCTCGTCTTCCACGTCCTCGCCGTGCGCAACACCGCGCGGTACTCGCCCGCCCTGTTCGCGCCGCCCCAGGGCGCGCGGGAGGACTGGCAGATCCTCCAGGGCCTGACCGAGCGGATCGGGGCCGCGCGGGGCCAGGGCAGCGTCGCGTCTTCGTTGATGACGCGGGCGGCCGGCCGGCTCGGGCCACGCGGGATCCTGGCCCTCCTCCTGCGCACGGGGCCCCACGGGCGCGGATGGCGTCCCTGGGGACGCGGACTGACCCTGAAGGCGCTGGAAGCGGCGCCGCACGGCATCGACCTCGGCCCGCTCACGCCCGCCCTCCCGGAGGCCCTGCGCACCGCGGACGGACGCATCGCGCTGGCCCCGCCGGCGCTCCTGGCCGATCTCGGGCGCGTGCGCGCGCGCCTGGCCCGGGCCGAGCGCGAGACCGCCCTCTCCCTCATCGGCCGGCGCGAGCTGCGGTCCAACAACTCCTGGATGCACAACAGCGCCCGCCTCACCCGGGGACGCGAGCAGTGCACGCTCCTCATGCATCCGGGGGACGCGAGCGCGCGCGGCCTCGCCCGCGGCGACCGCGTGCAGATCCGCTCGCGCGCGGGAGAGGTGGAGGCGACGCTCGACGTGACCGAGACCATGCGCCCGGGCGTGGTCAGCCTCCCGCACGGATGGGGCCATCACCGGCCGGGCACGCGCCTGGGGGTGGCCGCGCAGCGGCCGGGGGTGAGCCTCAACGACGTGACGGACGAAGCCGAGGTGGACACGCTTTGCGGCACCGCCGTCCTGAGCGGGGTGCCGGTGGAGGTCAGCCGGGCATGAGCCTCGCTCGCGGACATCGTCTCGGACGTGCCTCGATCCTGGCCGGCCTGCTCCTCGGAGGGACGAGCGCCGCGACTCCGCCCGGCGCCCAGGCGGCGACGGATCCGGCACCTCCCCCGCGCCGCGACCTGACCGAGCTCTCCCTCGACGAGCTGGCCGCGCTCGAGGTCACGACGGTGGCGCGCCAGCCGGAGATGCGCTCCCGCGCGGCGGCCGCCGTCTTCGTGATCACCCAGCAGGACATCCGGCGGTCGGGGGCGACCACGCTGGCCGAAGCCCTGCGGCTCGCCCCCGGCATCCAGGTCTCGCGCATCAACGGCAACCAGTGGGCCATCGGCACACGCGGCTTCGCGAGCCGGCTCTCCCGATCGATGCTCGTGCTCATCGACGGCCGCAGCGTCTACACGCCTCTCTTCGCCGGCACCTACTGGGAGGTCCAGGACGTCCTGCTCGAGGACATCGACCGCATCGAGGTGATCCGCGGCCCGGGGGGCACGCTGTGGGGCGCGAACGCCGTCAATGGCGTCATCAACGTCATCACCCGGAGCGCGAAGGACACGCACGGCACGCTGCTGGAGGGCGGCGCGGGCAACGAGGAGAACGGCTTTGCCGGCGCGCGCTGGGGCGGGGCCCTGGGCGCGCACGCGGACGTCCGCGTCTACGCGAAGTACTTCGACCGCGACGCGGCCTTCCGCCGCGACGTCCCTCCCTTCGACGACTGGCGGATGGCCCAGGGCGGCTTCCGCCTGGACGGCGAGAGCGGCGCTTCCGCGATCACGTTGCAAGGCGACATCTACAGCGGCGATCTCGGCGCGCGGTCGGCCGTCTCCTTCTATACCGCTCCCTTCTCCCGCATCGTCGAGCAGGACGGCGACGTCTCCGGGGGAAACCTCCGCGCCCACTGGCGGCGCACGATGGGGGCCGGCTCCGACCTGACCGTCCAGGCCTATTACGACCGGACGCGGCGCGTGGAGCCCGCCTTCGCGGAGACGCGCAACACGGCGGACCTCGACCTCCAATACAGCCGCCAGGAGGGACGGCACGCGCTCCTGGGCGGGATCGGATACCGGTTCTCCCGCGGCGCCGCCGGCGGGGTGCCGACCATCGTGTTCCGGCCGCCCACGGCCACGGACGACATCATCAGCGCGTTCGTGCAGGACCGTGTCGAGCTGGCCCCGGATCGGCTCCTCGTGACCCTCGGGGCCAAGGTCGAGCGCAACGACTACAGCGGGCTCGAGCTGCAGCCGAGCGCGCGTGTGTGGTTTGGCCCGCGTCCCCACCAGTCCGTCTGGGCGGCGGTCAGCCGCGCCGTGCGTACGCCCTCACGCGTGGATCGGGACCTCGACTTCACGGTGTCGCTCGATCCCTCGCGGCCGCTCTTCGCCCGGGTCCTCGGCAGCCCCGAGTTCACGTCCGAGAGCGCGATCGTCTACGAGGCGGGCTACCGGGCCCAACGCGGCGAGCGTTTCCTCTTCGATGCCGCCCTCTTCCACAACGAGTACAAGAACCTGTCCTCGGTGGAGGCGGGCGCGCCCTTCCTGGAGACGGACGCCATCGGCGTTCGCACGGTCGCGCCCTTCCGCCTCGGCAACGGCATCCGCGGCCACGTCCGCGGCCTCGAGCTCGCGGCCGACGTGCGCGTCACCGACGCCTGGCGGGTGCACGGCTCCTACTCGCTGGCCGACATCAGCCTGCGCCCGCGCCCGGGCAGCCTCGACACGACCACGGCGGCCTCCACCGAAGGCGGGTCGCCCCGCCACCGCGGTCTTCTGCGGTCCTCGCTCACCTTCGGCACCGTGCAGCTCGACGCCATCTGGCGCCGCGTCTCCTCCCTGCCCGCGCAAAACGTACCCGCGTACTCCTCGCTCAACGCGCGGGCGGCCTGGCGGCCCTGGGCGCCGCTCGAGATCGCGGTGGTGGGAGGCGACCTCCTTCAGCCCCACCACCCGGAGTTCGGGGGCGGCGCGGAAGTCCAACGGTCCGTCTACGGCGAGGTGGCATGGCGGTTCTGACCGTGCGCACGATCGCGGCTTCCCTGCTCCTGGGAGCGTCCCTGGCCGCGGCCCAGCCCGAGCCGGCGCCGGCTCCGTCCGGCCCCTCGGAGTACGAGGTCAAGGCGGCCTTCCTCTACAACTTCACGCGCTTCGTCGAATGGCCGCCGGCCGCGCGGCCGGATCCGGGCGCGCCCTTCGTGATCGCGATCCTCGGGCGCGACCCGTTCGGGAGCGTCCTCGACGAGACGGTGGCGGGCAAGACGGTGGCGGGCCGGCCGATCGCGGTGCACCGTGTCGTTCGCGCGGACGACTGCCGCGACGCGCAGATCGTGTTCGTGTCGCCCTCCGAGCGCTCGAACACGGCCGCCATCCTGAAGGCGCTCGAGCGGCCCGGCGTCCTCACCGTCGGGGACACGGACGGGTTCGCGCAGCAGGGGGGCGCGATCAACTTCACGGTTCAGGCGCGGCGCGTGCGGTTCGAGATCAATCCGTCGGTGGCGGAGCAGGCCCGGCTCAAGATGAGCTCGCAGCTCCTGAAGCTGGCCACCCTGGTGGCGGGACCGAGGTCGTGAGATGACCCGGCTGCGCGACCTCTCGATCCGCCAGAAGCTCACCCGCGTGGCCATGCTCTCGAGCAGCCTCGCCCTCGTCTTCGCGGCCGCCGCCTTCATCGTCTACGACATCCTGGCCTCGCGGGAGGCGGTCGTGCGGCGGCTCTCCACGGAGGCGGAGATCATCGCCTCCAACACCGCCTCCGCCCTCCTCTTCCAGGATCCGTCCGCGGCGGGCACGACCTTGGCCGGGCTGGAGGCGGAGAGCCACGTGCGCGCGGCCGCGGTCTACGACGCGCAGGGCCGTCTGTTCGCGCAGTATCCCCCGCCCGGATCCGCGGCTCCGCCCGCGCCCCTGTCCACCGCCCTCGGTCACGAGTACCGCGGGCGGACGGTGGTCGTGTCGCGGCCGATCATGTTCCAGGGGGGCACGACCGGGACCGTGGTCGTGCAGGGCGACCTCGAGGAGCTGGCCACGCGTCTCGTGCGCTACGCGTCCCTGGTCGCGCTCGTGTCCGCCATCTCGTTCCTGCTCGCGCTCGCCCTCTCCTCCCGGATGCAGGGCGTCATCTCCGGCCCCATCCTCCGCCTGGCCGAAGCCGCCCGCCGCGTCTCGCGCGAGAAGGATTACGCCGTGCGCGTCTCTCCCGAGGGACGGGACGAGGTGGGAGAGCTGATCGAGACCTTCAACGACATGCTCTCCGGGATCCAGGAGCGCGAGGCCAGCCTGCGCGACGCGCGCAGCCTGCTCGAGCAGCGCGTGGAGGAGCGCACGCGCGACCTGCAGCGCGAGCTGGCCGAGCGGCGGCGCGCGGAGCAGGAGCTGAAGAAGAGCCAGACCCTCCTGGCCGAGGCGCAGCGCCTCGCCCATTTCGGGAGCTGGGAATGGGACACGGCGCGCAATGCCCTGGCCCTGTCCGACGAGACCTATCGCGTCTTCGGACGCGAGCGAAGCGCATCCCCGGAGAGCTACGAGACGTTCATGGACGCCCTCCACCCCGCGGACCGGGCGCGCGTGCGGGAGGGCCTCCGGGAGGCCGTGCAGGCACGCCGGGACTGGAGCGGCGAGTTCCGCGTCGTCCCCCCGGAGGGCGACCTGCGCTGGGTGCACGGTTACGCGAAGGTCCTTCCCGCCGACACGGAGGGCGGCGTGCGCGTGGTGGGCACGATCCAGGACGTGACCGGCCGGAAGGCGGCCGAGGAGGAGCGCGCCCAGCTCATCCGGGCCCAGGCCGCGCGCGCGGAGGCGGAGTCCGCGCGCCGGCGGGCCGCCTTCCTGGCCGAGGTGGGCGCCACCCTCGCCTCCACGCTCGACGACGCGGCCACCCTGGCCAGCATCGCGCGCCTCGCCGTCCCGGAGGTCGCGGACTGGGCGGTGGTGGTCGTGGTCAAGGACGGCGTGCCGGAGCCGGTGGCGGCCCAGCACGCCGATCCCAGCCGGCTGCCCGACCTCCTGGAGATGGCCCGCCGCCCCGCGGACCGCGCGAACGTCGGAGGCGTCTACGACGTCATCCGGACGGGCGAGCCCCAGCTCTACCCGTCCCTGCCTCCCTTCACCCAGTTCGCCGATCCCGAGCTCGTGCGCCTGGCCGAGAAGGTCGGCTACAGCTCGCTGATCCTCGTCCCCCTGCGCGCCCGCAACAACATGTTCGGGTGCCTGAGCCTGGGCGCGGTCGGACGGGCCTTCACCGAAGCCGACCTCTCCCTGGCCCAGAGCCTGGCCGAGCGCGGCGCCCTGGCCGCGGACAACGCGCGCCTCTACCGCGAGGCGCAGGAGGCGAACCGGTTGAAGGACGACTTCCTGGCCACCCTCTCCCACGAGCTGCGCACGCCCCTCAACGCGATCGTGGGCTGGACCAAGCTCCTGCAGGACGGCCATCTCGACGCCGCCACCCAGGCCCGCGCCATCGCCACCATCGACCGCAACGCGCGCGCGCAGACCCAGCTCATCGAGGACATCCTCGACGTCTCGCGCATCGTGGCCGGCAAGCTCAGCCTCGACGTGCGTCCGGTGGACCTGAGCTCGGTGATCGAGGGCGCTCTCGACTCCGTCCGTCACGCCGCGGAAGCCAAGGGCGTGCGCCTGGTGACGGAGATCGCGCGCACGGTCGGCCCCTTCGAGGGCGACGCGGACCGGCTGCAGCAGGTGGCCTGGAACCTCGTCTCGAACGCGATCAAGTTCAGCTCGCGCGGAGGCACGGTGCGCGTGCGCCTGCGCCAGGACGGCGACCAGGCGGAGATCCGCGTCCAGGACGAGGGGCTCGGCATCAAGCCGGAGTTCCTGCCCCACGTCTTCGAGCGCTTCCGTCAGGCGGACTCGTCGAGCACGCGCCCCCACGGCGGCCTGGGGCTCGGGCTGGCCATCGTGCGCCACCTGGTGGAGCTGCATGGCGGATCCGTCGACGTGGCCAGCGCGGGCGAAGGCAAGGGCGCGACCTTCACCGTGCGCCTGCCCCTTCGCGACAGCGAGGCCGCGGCCGAGACACCCCGCCGCGGATCCGCGGCCGCGTCCGCTCCCCAGCTCTCCGGCGTCGAGGTCCTCGTGGTCGAGGACGAGCCGGACGCGCGCGAGCTGATCCGGACCATGCTCGAGCAGCTCGGGGCGGGCGTGGTCACCGCGTCCTCGGCCAAGGAAGGGCTGGCCGCCCTGGACCAGGGGCCCTTGCACGTCCTGCTGAGCGACATCGAGATGCCCGGCATGGACGGCTACACCTTCATGCGCGCGGTGCGCGAGCGGTCGGTGGACCGGGGCGGCCAGATCCCTGCCGCCGCCCTCACCGCCTACGCGCGGCCCGAGGATCGGGACGCGGCCCTGCGCGCGGGGTTCCAGCTCCACGTGGCCAAACCCGTCCAGCCGGCGGAGCTGGCGGCGGTGGTTTCGAGCCTGGCCGGCCGCAAGTCGGAGGCCTAGGAGTGGTTCTGAGCGTATGAGGAATGTGTCCCGAATCGGGCGAACGGGGACACATCCCTGCAATCCCTTGTGTTAGAGTCGCGGCCAGTTCGCAATATCTAGGGGTTGGTCGCCTATGCGCCTCGATCGGGTCGAGATCGTCGGCTTCAAGTCGTTCTGCGACAAGCAGGAACTGTCCTTCCAAGGGGGCGTGACGGGCATCGTCGGGCCCAACGGCTGCGGGAAGAGCAACATCTCGGACGCCATCTCCTGGGTCCTCGGCGAGCAGAGCGCGAAGAGCCTGCGCGGCGCGTCCATGGAGGACGTGATCTTCAACGGCAGCCAGTCGCGCCAGCCCACGGGCATGGCCGAGGTGAACCTGAAGGTCAGCGGCCTCAACGGCAACAGCCCGGACGGCTCGCCGGAGTGCACGGTGACGCGGCGCCTCTATCGCAACGGCGAGAGCGAGTACCTGATGAACGGCCAGGTGTGCCGCCTGCGTGACATCCACGAGCTGTTCATGGACACGGGCCTCGGCTCCAAGGCCTACTCGATCATCGAGCAGGGCAAGATCGGACTCATCCTCTCCAGCAAGCCCGCGGACCGCCGCGCCCTCATCGAAGAGGCGGCCGGGATCACCAAGTACAAGGCGCGGCGGCGCCAGACCCAGCTCAAGCTCGAAGCCGCGCAGCAGAACCTGCTCCGCGTGAACGACATCGTCCACGAGGTCGAGAAGCAGCTCGAGTCGCTCAAGCGCCAGGCCAGCAAGGCGCGGCGCTACCGCGCGGTGCGCGAGGAGATGCAAGGGGTCGAGCGCGTCCTCTACGGGCGGCGCTTCCTGGACCTGCGCGCGCAGTCCGAAGCCGTCGCGGAGCGCCTCACCGTCGAAGGCCAGCGCGAGCAGGCGGCGGCCATCGCCCTGCAGACGGAAGAGGCGCAGATGGAGGTGCGGCGCACCGCCCTCTACGAGGACGAAGCGCGCCTGGAGGAGGTGCGGGCCCGGCTGAGCGAGCTCACCGTGGCCGTGGACCGCCATCAGGGGCGCAGCGGCTACTGCCGCGAGCAGATCGCGGAGACGGACGCGCGCGCGTCGCAAGCGCGGGCGGAAGCGGAAGAGCTGCGGGCGCGGGTGGGCCCCCTGGCCGATCGCGTGGACGAGCGGCGCTCGGACGAGGCGCGCCTGCGCATCGAGCGCGCGGCCGCGGAGGACGAGGCGCGCACGGCGGAGACGGCCCAGGCGGAGGCGGCGGCACGGCAAAGCGCGTCCGAGGCGGAGCAGGACGCGGCCCGCGACGCCCAGGTCGACCTCCTGGGGCGCATCGCCGCCCATCAGAACGCGCGCGAGTCGGTGAGCGGGAACGCGGCGCGCGCCTCCTCCGATCTCCTGAAGCTGGCCGCGGAGACGGCGGAGCTGGAGCGGGAGCGCGGGCGCGTCCTTGGCCTGCGCACGTCCGCACGGGAGCACGCGACGCAGGCGGAAGCCTTGCGCACGGAGCTGGGGCGCGCGCGCGCGGACGCCTCCGCGCGCGGCACGGCCGCGCGATCGGAAGCGGAGGCGGCGGCGCGAGAGGCGGAAGCCCACCAGAGCGAGCGCGACGGCCTGGCCGGACGCCTGGCCTCCCTCGAGGAGATGGTGGCCACGCACTCCGCCTTCGACGAGGGCGTGCGCTCGCTGCTGGCGGGCCCGGACGGCATCGAGGTGCTCGGCGTCGTGGCCGACGCGGTGGAGACGGACTCCCGGTACGAGCGCGCGGTCGAGGCCTTCCTGGGCGATCGTCTCCAGGCCGTGCTGACCGCGGACGCAGCGGGAGCGCTGCGCGGGATCCGGTACTTGCAGGAGTCCGGGGCCGGCCGCGGCGCGTTCCTGCCCCTGGCCTCCGCGCGCACGAAGGCCGACTGCGTCGCCCTGCGCGACGTGGCCAGGCAGGAGCCCAAGGCGCGCGGGCTGCTGGGCGACGTCTACCGCGTCACCGGTCCTCACGCCGCGCCCATCAAGGCGGCCCTGCCCGAAGCGCTCGTCGTGGACACCCTCGAGGACGCGTTCGAGATCGTCTCCCGCCAGGGTCCCGTCGCCTGCGTGACCCTCGCCGGCGAGACCCTGCGCGGCTCCATGGTGGAAGGCGGGCGCGGCGTGAAGGGCCTCCTCGCTCCCCGCCGCGAGATCCGCGAGATCGGCGTGCGTCAGGAGCAGGTGGAGGCCTCGCTCCGCGAGGCGCGCGAGCGCGGACAGGCGGCGTCGACGCGCGCGGAGGCGGCCTTCGCGGAGGTCCGCGGCCTCGAGGAGCGCATCCACGTCGCGGAGAAGGACCTCGTCGCCCTGCGCCACGACCTCGCCGCCGCGGAGGAGGAGATGGCGCGCCTCCAGCGGAAGGAGGCCGTGCTCGACACCGAGCGCGCGCAGGCCGAGCAGGAGCGCGGGGCGGCCGCGGTGCGCCTGGCCGAGATCGAGCAGGCCCTGGCCACCGCCGAGCACGACCGCGACGAAGGCAGCCGGCGCCTGGCCGCGCTCACCACCGCCGTCGCGGAAGCGCGGGCGGCCAGCGAGGCCGCCCAGCTCCGCACCTCGGAGGCCAAGAGCGTGCTGGCCGCGCTGCGCGAGCGGGCGGCGGCCACGGAGGCGGAGTGCCTTCGCCTGGAGCAGGACCATCGCGACCTCCTGGGCCGCATCGCCGGCGCCGAGCAGCGCGCGTCGGAGATGGACGCGCGCCGCGAGGAGCTGCGCGCGGAGATGGCGGAGGCGGAGCGCCTGCTCGCGGAGGCCCTGGGCGCACGCGAGCGCGTGGCCGGCGAGGCCGCGGTGGCCGAGGACCGCGTGCGCGACCTGCGCAACGAGCTGGAAGGGCGCGAGGCCGGCCTCAAGGAGCGCCGCCGCGAGCGCGACATGCTGCGCGACGCCCTGGGCGAGCTGGAGGTGTCGCAGGCGCGCACGGGCTCGGACCTCGATCACCTGGGGCGTGAGTGCCACCAGGCGGTGGGCATGATGGCGGCGGAGGCGGCCGCGCTCATCACGGAGGAGGACCGGGCCAAGGACCTGTCCGGTCTCGAGGTCCAGGTCCAGGAGATGCGCGACCGTCTCGACCGCATGGGTCCCGTCAACGTGCTCGCCGTCGAGCAGTCCCAGGAGCTGGAGGAGCGCTCGACGTTCCTGGCCGCCCAGCGCCAGGACCTGCTCGATTCGATCGCGGAGCTGGATCAGGCCATCAAGAAGATCGACCGCGCCTCGCGCGAGCGCTTCCAGGAGGCCTTCCAGGTCATCAACCAGCATTTCGGCGAGATCTTCCGCCAGCTCTTCGGTGGCGGGACGGCCGGCCTGGCGTTGATCGACGAGGAGGACCTCCTGGAGAGCGGCATCGACGTCATGGCCCAGCCTCCGGGCAAGCGCCTGCAGAACGTCATGCTGCTCTCCGGCGGCGAGAAGGCCCTGACCGCGATCTCGCTGCTGTTCGCGATCTTCCAGTACAAGCCCTCGCCCTTCTGCATCCTCGACGAGGTGGACGCGCCCCTGGACGATGCCAACGTGGGGCGCTTCGTGCGCATGCTGGAGGGGCTCAAGGAGCAGACCCAGTTCGTGCTCATCACGCACTCGCGCAAGACCATGGAGATCGCGGACCAGCTCTACGGAGTCACCATGGAGGAGCCGGGGGTCAGCAAGCTGGTGAGCGTGCGGCTGGGCTAGCGCCGCACCGCCCCTCCCGCGGCCTCCGGCGGGCAGTAGCAGCCGGCGCCACTCCGCGGCGGGGGCGGCTCGCAGGCGCGGTATCCGGCCGCGCGCAGCGCCTCCGGCTCGAGCCGCCGCATCAGGGCCCGCCAGGGTTCCGGCCGTCCTTCGAGGGCGCTGAGCCGCCGGAGGGCGTCGGTCAGGGGGCCGCTCAGATCCACGTAGATCCCGCCCTCCGCGGCGAAGAACCAGACCGCGCCCAGATGGGGGCCGGGCGAGGACGAGAGTCCCGCGAAACCGGGCTGGGTCACCGTCGCGCTCAGGCAGACGGCGTCACCGTCCCGTCGATCCAGCAGGGAGGGGAAGAGGTCGTAGACGACCTTCACGCGCCCGGGACGGACGAGGACGTCGCGCGGCGGCTGCTGGGACAGCTCGAAGACGGGCGCGGTCAGGTAGGCGTCGACGCCATGGTCGAGCGGCCCGAAGAAGTAGTCGCGATAGCTCGGCCGCGGGTCGGGCCCCATCAGGATCTTGGGGGCGAAGAGGTTCCCTTCGAGTCCGACCGCGTGCTCGACCTCGATCTCCATGCGGACGCCGACCGGCTCCGCGATGGCGGGCCAGTGGATGTCCGTCTCGCGCAGAGAGGCGATGTGGATGGTCCCGGTCAGGTGGCGCCCGCGCCAATCGTTGACGAGGACGCGTACGGAGAGCGCGGTGTAGATGGCGAGAGGCAACGCCAACAGCGTGACGCCGACGACGGCCCACCCGCGGTGGTGACGCCGGTTGAGGAACCACCAGGAGGCGGCGATCACGAGCAGCGCGGCGGCGACGGAGGCGAAAAGCGGCAGCTCTTCGCGGTCGTAGCCTTCCTTCAGCCACGGGAAGAGGAAGCCCAGCGCGGCCAGCGAGATCAGCCCGAGGAGGACGCAGCCGACGATTCGCAGCGCGCGCATGACGCTTATAGTACGGGGATACCCATGATGAAGGTCCGGTACGACGTCGACGACTTCTCCCTGCGCGACACGTTCCTGCGGACCTTCTATTTCGGGGCCTTGGACGCTTTGACCATCGAGCACCGTCCGCGCTGGGGCCGTATGACGCCGCAGCAGATGGTCGAGCATCTGGCCTGGACGTTCGAGGTGTCCACCGGCCAGGCGGTGGTGGTCTGCCCGACGCCGCCGGACCAGATCGCGCGGATGAAGCGCTTCCTGTACCACAACCGCCCCTCGCCTCCCGAGTTCATGAACCCGGCGCTCACCGCGGGCCTGCCCCCTCTCCGCCATCCCGACCTGCGACACGCGCGCGCGAGGCTGCTGGCCGAGATCGATCGCTTCCTCACCCACCAGCGCACCCATCCCACCGCGCTCCACGTCCACCCGATCTTCGGACCCATCGATCCCGAGCAGTGGTCGCGCACGCACTTCAAGCACGGGTGCCACCACCTCCTGCAGTTCGGGCTCATCGAAGTGGAACCGTTGAACACCTGATAGGAGGCGCTGCATGAAGAACCGAGTGCGGCTGGCGCTGGCCCTGATGGCCGTCGCCGTGGCCGCCCGCCTGGTCCTGGCCCAGCCCGCGGACGATCCGCTCGATCCGGTGCGGGTGGCGGGCGACACCCACCGGCTCGCCCTGGACAACGCGTTCGTGCGCGTGCTCGACGTCCGCCTGCCCCCGGGCAAGATCGAGCCGCGGCACCGCCATCCGCACGGGATGAGCGTCTACTTCACGGACTGGGAGGCGAAGGTGACGCCGGACGGCAAGCCCACGGAGGTCCACCCGCGCAAGGCCGGGACCTTCGCCTGGAACGAGGCCGTCATCCACACCGTCCAGAACGCGGGGAAGACCGAAGGCCACATCCTGCGGATCGAGCTCAAGTTCTGATCGCGGGCCGGGCCCACACTTTTCCGAAACTCTTCGTCGTGCCTTGGCGTATATTCCCTACAGCGTAGTTTTATGCCCGAGCGCCTCGGTTCCCTCGAGCAGCTCCTCCTGCTGGCCCTGATGCGCCTGGGCGACGACGCCTACGGCGTGCCCATCCGGGACGAGATCGAGGAGCGGACCGGCCGCGTCATCTCCCCGGGCGCGATCTACACCGCCCTCGACCGGTTGGAGACGCGAGGCCTGGTCCGATCCCGCCTGGGTGATCCCACTCCCGAGCGCGGGGGCAAGCGCAAGCGCCACTATCGGCTGACCGCGAAAGGCTCGACCGCGATCGCCGAGGCCCAACGCGATCTCGCCCGGATGACGCGCGGTCTCGAGCCCAAGCTGGGATCCCCGTGAATCGCCCGCCGCGCCTGGCCCGCGCTCTCTTCCAGGCCTTCGTCCCCGCGCGTTTCCGCGACGAGGTCAGCGGCGATCTCGACGAGGCCTGGTCCCGCGGAGACACGACACGCGCCCGCTACTGGCGGCTGGCCGCGGCCTCCGCCGCCATCCTGATCGTCCATGCCTGGCGTCACCGGGGCGCACGTCCCCAGCCTTCCCGCCCTCGAGGAGACGGACTCATGAGCACTCTCGTCCAGGATCTCGCCTACGGCCTGCGCCTGATGCGCCGCGCGCCCGGGTTCACCTTCGCCGCCGTCCTGACCCTCGCCCTCGGCATCGGTGTGAACGCGGCCACGTTCAGCATCGTGAACGTCCTCTCCCTCAAGCCCCTGCCCTACGCCGATCCGGAGCGGGTCGCCTTCGTGATGGCCTGGGACGCCCAGCGGCGCGACCTGCGCATGAGCCTGCCCCTGGCCGACGTCGCGGACATCGCGGCCCAGGCCCCGGCGCTGGCGTCGGTGGGCGCGTACGAATACTGGAGCGCGAACCTCACCGGGAGCGAGACCCCCGAACGAGTCCAGGCCTATCGCGTGACGGGGCCGACCTTCCCGCTCCTCGGCGTGCCCGCGCTGGTCGGACGCGCGCTCGCGGAACGAGACGCCGCCGCGGACGCCCCGGACGTGGCCGTCCTCAGCTACGGCCTCTGGCAGCGCCGATTCGCGGGCCGGCCGTCCGTGGTCGGCCAGGAGGTCCTCCTCGACGGGCGCAGCCACACCGTCGTCGGCGTCATGCCGCGGCGCTTCGAGTTCCCCGTCTTCAACTTCAAGGGCGACCTGTGGGCGCCGTTGAAGGCGGATCGCGCGGCGGCGGCTCCCCTGACCTCGGTCGTGTCCGTCGGCCGGCTGCGCGCCGGTGTGTCCTACGCGCAGGCACAGGCCGAGGTCGACACGATCCTGCGCCGGATCGAGGCCACGAGCCCCGAACGTCATCGCGGGCTGAGCGCCCGCGTGGTCGAGATGGGCGCCCTGTCCCGGGACATCACCCTGCCCATCACCATCGTGCTCGTGGCCGCGGTCGGCTTCGTGCTGCTCCTGGCCTGTGCCAACGTCGCGAACCTCGTGCTGAGCCGGGCCGTCACCCGCGAGCGCGAGCTGGCCGTGCGAGCCGCCCTCGGCGCCGACCGCGGCCGGCTGGTGCGCCAGATGCTGACGGAGAGCCTGCTCCTGGCCGCCGCCGGCACCGCATTGGCCCTCCTCTTCGCGGTGGGCACGCTGCGTGCCATGCGCGCGTCGCTTCCCGAGCTGCTCGTGGTGACGCAGCCGAACGTCCTGGAGCTCGGAGTCGACTGGTCCACCCTCGCCTGCAGCGCCGTCCTGGCCGTGCTCAGCGCCGTCCTCTGCGGGATCGCGCCCGCGCTGCGCACGGCGCGCACCGACCTGCCGAGCTCGCTCAAGCAGGGCGCCTACGGCACGGGCGGGCGGGGACAGCAGCGGATGCGGTCGGCGCTGATGGTGGGACAGGTGGCGATGGCGCTCGTGCTCCTGGTCGCGGCCGGCCTCCTCGTCCGCACGTTCCATCGGCTCCAGGAAGTGGACGTCGGTTTCAACCCCGATCGCGTCCTCACCATGACCGTCAGCCTCCCCGACTATCGATACGGCGACGCCGCCGGCCGGCGGCGCTTCTTCACGGAGGCGACGAACGCGGTCGCGCGCGTGCCCGGCGTGCGCTCCGCGGGGTTCGTGAACGTGCTGCCCTTCAGCACCTACAACCGCGGGACGCGCTACCTCGTCGAAGGCGCTCCTCTGCCCGAGCGCGGCCGCGAAGCGGAAACGGACTTCCGGGTGGTCACGCCGGAGTACCTGGCGACCATGGAGGTGCCGCTCCTGCGCGGGCGCGGCTTGGACGACCACGACCGCGCCGACGGCCGTCCCGTCGCCCTCGTCAACGGCGTGTTCGCACGCGAGGCCTTCGGCGCCGCGGATCCGATCGGCCGACGCGTGCGCCTGGGCCGTGTCGATTCGACCTCGCCCTGGCTGACCGTGGTGGGCGTGATCGGCGACGTGCGGCACACCGCCATCCACAGCCGCCCGGAGCCCGAGATCTACGTGCCCTTGGGGCAGCAGGACGTGTCAATGATGATGCTGGCCGCGCGCACCGCCGGCGATCCTGCAGCCCTCACGGACGCGGTCAAGGGCGCCCTCGCCACCGTGGATGCGACCCAGCCCGTCTATCACGTGAAGACGCTGTCGCGGCTCCTCGACGACGCGCTGCTCACGAACGAGTCCGCCATGACGATGATGACGGTCTTCGCGGGGCTCGCCCTCCTCCTGGCCGCGGTCGGCATCTACGGCGTCGTGTCCTATGCCGTGGGCCAGCAGATGCGCGACTTCGGCATCCGGCGCGCCCTGGGGGCCACGCCCGCCGACATCCTCGCCCTCGTGCTGCGCCGCGGCGGATCGCTCGTCGTCGCGGGCGTCGCGATCGGGCTCGCGGGGGCGCTCGGCCTCGCCCGGCTGATGCAGGCGCTCCTGTTCGGCGTGAGCACGGGCGATCCTCCGACCTATGCCGCGGTCGCCGCCATCCTGCTCGCGGTCGGCGGCGTGGCCTGCTATCTGCCCGCCCGCCGAGCCATGCGCGCCGATCCCGCGGCCACCCTGCGCGCGGAGTGAGCGGCCTTTCGTAAGCTGCCGCCCGCGGGGGGCTCCCTTTGCGGCATGATGAGGGCCACAAGTCGCCGGCCCCCGGGCGGGTCGGCCGAGGAGGGATCATGCGGCTGGGACTGGCGGCGGCGAGCGCTCTGGTCGGTGGGCTGGGCATCCTCCTCGTCTCCGCGCCGGGCGCGGACGCGGCGGCGGGCTATTCGTACTCCGTCGTCGGCAATCCGGCGGACGTCGTCACCCCCACCAGCGGCCTCTGGGTTCTGCAGGGCGGCGGCACCGACGTCGACGAGAACTTCGTGCGGATGGGGGCGCGCGCGGGCGGCGGGGACTTCGTCGTGATCCGCGCCTCCGGCACCGACGCCTACAACCCCTACATCTACTCGCTGTGCTCGTGCGACTCGGTGGCGACGATCGTGTTCAAGAACAGGAACGCCGCCTTCCAGCCGTTCGTCATCGACACCATCCGCAACGCGGAAGCGCTGTTCATCGCCGGTGGTGACCAGTCGAACTACGTGGACTTCTGGAAGAACACCCCCGTCGAGGACGCGATCAACTTCGTGGCCGCCAAGCCGGCGCCGGTGGGCGGCACCAGCGCGGGCATGGCCATCATGAGCGAGTTCGTCTACTCCGCCATGAGCAACAGCAGCTTGACTTCGGCGGAAGGACTGGCCGACCCATTCCACCGCGACCTCACCCTCGACCGCGACTTCCTGTCCCTGGTCAAGCTCGGGGGCCTGATCACGGATCAGCACCTCATCGAGCGCGATCGCATCGGACGCACGATCGCCTTCCTGGCTCGCCTCGTTCACGACGGGTGGACGGCGGAGGGACGGGCCATCGCCGCCGATCGCGAGACGGCCCTGCACGTCAACCCCGCCGACGGCAAGGCGGAGGTCCTGAGCACGCCCACGCACGAGACGCCGTACGTCTATTTCCTACGCACTCCCGGCCCGCCCGAGGTGTGCGCCCCCGGCACCCCGCTCACGTACCGCAACGTCGCCGTCTACCGCATCGGCCCCGGCGGCACGTTCGACCTCGACCGCTGGAAGGGAACGGGCGGGATCTCGTACACGCTCAGCGCGGAGGCCGGAGTGCTGACCTCGTCGCGCGGCGAGATCTACTGACCGGCCACCCAGGCGTCGACGCGTGAGGCCAGGACGTCCAGGGGCAGGGCGCCCGCGCCCAGCACCTCGTCGTGGAACCGCCGCAGGTCGAAGCGCGGGCCCAGGGCCGCGGACGCGCGCGCCCGCAGCTCCTTGATCTTGAGCTCGCCGATCTTGTAGGCCAGGGCCTGGGCCGGCCACACGATGTAGCGGTCCACCTCCACGACAATGTCGTGCTCGGCCTTGCCCGCGTTCTCGGTGAAGAAGTCGATGGCCTTCTCCCGGCTCCAGCCCAGGGCGTGCATGCCCGTGTCCACGACCAGCCGGATGGCCCGCCACATCTCGTAGGTGAGCTGGCCGAACTTCGCGTACGGATCCTGGTAGAAGCCCATCTCCGCCCCGAGGCTCTCCGCGTAGAGCCCCCAGCCTTCGATGTAGGCGGTGTAGAAGCCGTGCCGCCGGAAGTCCGGCATCTC